>MKWU01005653.1_pt1 | contig 13415 bp, 9 predicted proteins | sample 809101 | NCBI WGS metagenome assembly MKWU01 (sample SAMN05860141, study PRJNA318959) | sponge metagenome | host: Aplysina aerophoba | place: Slovenia: Piran, Adriatic Sea, Gulf of Piran | collected 2013-05-07 | reverse complement strand
GTGTTGAATTGAAGTTCACCTGCTCTATACCATGATCATTCGGGCTGCGAATTCAATGTTGGACAACGGCCCATAGCAACACATTCCCGCGCAGATTCTCCAACCTAAGTTCATCGAAACTTCAAATAATCCATGCTATTTTAAGAGACTGACAGGTTTTGTCATTTCGGAACGTCAAAATGTTTGTAAACGATCAGAAATTGAAGTGCAATGGACAACAGACTTCACCCAAACCAATTTTTCCTGAAGGGTTTCTGCAGTAGAGCCCGCAATTGCAACGAATTACATTCATCAGCTAGCGAATACTCAACGACTAGCGACCGTAGGTCGAATAAGTTGATTTTTTGTTTCGAGTGATTTTCGGATAAACAAGTACTAGAAGATGAGCGAAAGTCTCTCAAATCCTAGCCATGGAGAAGCAAATGGTTCAGTTGACATCCCCAAATCACCTCTCGTCGAGTTGGTCGGCCAGGTGCATCAAGACGATTGTATGAATGTACTGCGACGTATCGAATCTAATTCTGTCAATGTGGTATTCGCGGATCCGCCTTTTAATTTGGGCAAGAAGTACAAATCCTATAACGACAACAAGCCTCTCGAGGATTATCTCGACTGGACTAGTGAATGGATTGCCGAGTCTTGCCGGGTGCTACGTGATGACGGATCGCTCTTTATCTACAACATTCCACGTTTGTTAATACATACAGTATCTCTCCTAGCAGGAAAGCTGGAGTTTCGGCACTGGATAGCTTGGAACTCTAACGCGCGACCTTTAGGCAAAACGCTTCAGCCTGCCCATTACGGAATTTTGTTCTACACAAAGAGTCGTGACAGCAAGTTCGATAACGTCCGCGCTCCTCATCAGAAGTGCCGCAAATGTGACGAATTCCTTAAGGATTACGGTGGGAAAAAGCATCGAAGACATTACTTCGGATATCAGGTAAGTGATGTTTGGAGCGATATTCACCGGGTACGGCACAGACGCAAACGTATTGCGGATCATCCCTGCCAACTACCGGTCCATCTTATTGAACGTCTATTACTCTTAAGCACGGATCCAGGCGACGTTTTGTTCGATCCTTTCTGTGGCGGTGGATCCGCAGCAGTTGCTGCAAAACAACTCAATAGACGGTACATCGGAGCAGAAATAGATGCGTCCTATGCGGAGATTTCCAATCAGAAATACCAAGAGGCGAAGCACGTAACAGACGAAACAGGCGCATTCGTCTCAGTGCATCTGGGGAAGGTAGTCTCAATCCGTGACATTGATCTGTGATGTGCACGCTCGGCTTTCATGTATTCCCAGGTACAGACTGCCAACAGATCATGTGTTCGCTCAAGCAAACGAAATGTGGAATTCGGCAATGTCATTGATAGAGGGGTTTCAATCTCACGCATCAACGAACTAAGCCCAATGTGAATTAACTGCGAGCACTGCTTCCGCTTCAACGACTTTGAGCCTCTCGAATCGCTCTTCCTAGAACATGCCCCTTGATGTTCTTAATTGCCGATTAACGATTTCGTTGAAGATGGATCGCTACTTGCTAGTTACCCACTAATCAGATTATCTGCCGACCTGCTTATGAGACACCAGCTAAAAAATCCCCAACTCCAGCTGGGCTTCTTCTGTCATTCGGTCCCTAGACCAAGGCGGATCGAAAACTACGGAAACTTCCACTGCTGACACAAATGGGACCATCCCTACTCGCTCTTCTACATCACGAACCAACACGGGACCCATACCACAGCCTGGTGAAGTGAGCGTCATGGTTACCTGGACTTGCTCATTAGCGATCTTAACACCGTAAATCAGCCCGAGGTCCACGATATTGACAGGAATCTCTGGATCGTGAATTGACCGAAGACTCTCCCACACTTGATCGTCAGAAATCTTGCCATCCTTTGGAGGTTCATGGCGCAGAACCTCAGGCTCAAAACCTAACGCATCTGCGTCCTGCCCCTCTATTCGAGACATTTGCCCGTTATAGACAACGGAGTATGTGCCACCTAGAGCTTGTGTAAGGGTGACAAACACACCTCGAGGAATTTTTATTGGAGTTCCAGTTGGTACCAAACGCGCTTCTACATCGCGTCGGATTGGAACGAGCTTACGTTCCATTTAGAGAGAAACTTTCTCCGCATCCGCACACTGAATCTGCGTTCGGGTTGTCGAATTTGAGCATTGAATTGAGTCCCTCTGTCACATAGTCAATATGTGTACCCTTTACATAATCCCAATCTTTAGGTTCAACGTAAACCGCGACTCCTTGCTCAAAATCAAATCTCTTGGAGTCAGATGGAATCTGTGATACGTAATCCAGTGTGAACGCGAATCCATTACACCCACTCTCTTCAACACCTAAGTGAAGAGCTTTGGCTGTCGCAGTCCGTAATTGTTGTGCTAGATGGTTGATAGCACGTTCAGAAACCGAAATTTCGCTTGGATTAAATGTTTGAATTGTCATAGTTTTTCATCGAAGTAATCGACTAGCCTTGTCAATTGCACTGACTAGGCGATCAACATCCTCCCTCGTATTATATAGAGCAAACGATGCCCGAACAGTTCCAGGAATCCCTAAAGACTCCATTAACGGCATCGCGCAATGATGTCCAGTGCGAACTGCCACATTCTGTTGATTTAGCAGAACTCCAACATCGTGTGGATGACCTTCGTCGAGTAGGAACGACAGAATCGGTCCTTTGTCTGCGCTTGTGCCCACTACCCGTAATCCTTCAATCTGCTTTACCTTTGAAGTTGCGTACTTCAGTAAATCATGTTCGTGATTCGATACCTCCTTTCGGGGTAGATTTTCCAAGTAATCGATAGAAGCAGCAGTCGCAATTGCACCTGAAATATCAGGTGTTCCAGCCTCAAACTTGTACGGCAGGTGTTGATATGTGGTGCATTCGAAACTGACCGATTCGATCATTTCACCACCACCTTGCCACGGTGGCATCTCCTGCAAGAGCTTTTCCTTGCCGTACAGCACTCCGATACCAGTCGGTCCATACATTTTGTGCGCGGAGAATACATAGAAATCGCAATCTAGGTCCTGGACATCTATTTCGATATGTGCCGCTGCCTGCGCACCGTCAATCACAACCAATGCGTTATGTTCATGTGCTTGCTTGATCATTTCTTTAACCGGATTGACCGTTCCTAATGCATTAGACACATGAGTCAATGCAACGAGCCGTACCCGGTTCTTGAGTGACTTTTCGTAGTGTTCAGTATCCAGTGCACCATTTTCTAGTACCGGAATAGTGGAAATAATGGCACCGGTTTGTTCAGCGACGAATTGCCACGGCACGATATTTGAATGGTGTTCCATCTCCGAGATCAGAATGATATCTCCGGCTTGGATGTGGAAATGACTCAGACAGTTGCCGACTAAATTGATCGATTCGGTGGTACCCTTCGTCCAAAGAACTTGCTTCGGGTCTTTCGCATTCACAAAATTTGCTACTGTGGCCCGAGCAGATTCGAAAGCAGCGGTTGCTTCGTCACTTAACGTGTGAAGGCCTCTATGTACATTGGCGTTGTGCCTCTCGTAGTAGTCTCGTAGGGAATCCAACACTACCTGTGGTTTTTGGGTTGTCGCAGCATTGTCGAGATAAACAATCGAATCTTCGGCCGCACGTCCTGTAAGTAGTGGAAAATCCCGCCGAACTTGATCTACATTGAAGGGTTTTGGGTTACTCATTGGCGAGAGCTGATGTGGTCCTTTACAGTCCAAGTAGACGAGTACCGGATTCGTGCCGGACGAACTCACGCAAGAATCCTCGAACCAATATTTCCTGCGCTCTATCCTCTGGAATGCCTCTACTCTGTAAATAGAAGAGACTCTCCTGATCTAAACGTCCAGTAGTAACTCCGTGAGAACAAATCACGTCGTCATTGAAAATGGCCAGTTCCGGTTTTGCGAACGCTTCCGCTTGACCACCCACGGTGAGGTTGTTGTTGACTAAGTGTGCTTCTGTCTTTCTGGCGCCCGGTCTAATGTGGATTCTGCCGTTAAATACACAAGATGCTTGATCCTTTAAAACAGTTCTCACAGACTGCTCAGTCCTACAATCAGCACTGTTGTGGTTCACGGTAAAAAAGTGGTTAACTTGGTCAGCTCCTGAAATTCGCAAAACACCTGTGAGTTCTGCACTCGCTTGCGGTCCATTCAAATCTACAACCACCTCATTACTTCGCATCGGTGAACCTAAACCGTACAGGTGGTATGAGAACTTACTACTGTCTCCAGCTTCGACTCGCACAAATCGGCATTCTGCCTCATCTGACTGATCATTGAGGCGTACCAGATTCAGTCGCGAGTTGGTACCTAACCTGCAAAAGATTACGTGGTTGCCACCAATCGAACTATCCTCAATCTCTAGTTCAGAATCGCGCTCTAACTCAATGTAGAAACACTCGACGGAAGCGGTAAATCCCTCCAGCTGCAGAATTGATTTATTGGCTTCTGGTACTCTGAAGCTTGTACCTTTGCTGAACAGGATTCCATTCAATGTCGTCAAAGACGAGTGACTAAACGTTGTTGCTAGGTCCCGACTAAGAGATTCCTGACAAAAACGACTTACAGTATCAAAAGAAGTACCCTCAAGGTTGTCACTATTTATTACAGTGTAATCACTGGATTCACTTAGTACCGAGTCGACTAGTCGACTTGGATTTTGATATTTCCAACGTTCACTTCTGTATCGCGGTAAACCATGCCTGTACAACTCTTGTACCAACCGCGAGCGATCGAACCACTTTGCATATCGATTCAAACTCTCTAGCCTATTCGCTATTCGAGGCTCAAACACCTCTAATGCTTGATTTCGCACGCTCGAATTAGGCTTCAGCCAACCAATTGAAACCGCGTTCCTCTATCTCAGTAGCCAGAGTGTCGTCTCCAGACCGGACGATAACGCCGTCTGTGATCACATGTACATAGTCAGGTTGAACATACTCGAGTAAGCGTTTGTAATGGGTAATCAAAACAATAGCACGCTCTTCGCTACGGAACTGATTGACACCCTCGGCGACAACTCTGAGGGCGTCGACATCAAGCCCAGAATCAGTCTCATCCAACACTGCCAACTTAGGTTCCAACATCAACATCTGCACGATCTCGTTGCGTTTTTTCTCACCGCCTGAAAATCCTTCATTGACACCACGCTTGAGAAACTCTGAGCCGAGTTGGAGTCCATTAGCCACCGATCTCACTTTCTTCATGAAATCTATGGTGGAAATCTCGTCCTGTCCGGCTTCTTTGCGAAGACTATTCACGGCCGCATGCAGGAACTCCATATTTGAGACACCTGGAATTTCAATTGGATACTGAAACCCCAAGAAAACTCCCTTATAAGCTCGCTCAACCGGCGATAGGTCGAGTAACTCAACGCCATTCAATGAGACTGAGCCTGTGACAGTCTCGTAACCTGGTTTGCCACCGATAATGTTGGCTAAGGTACTTTTTCCAGCTCCATTCGGTCCCATAATGGCATGGACTTCGCCTCTGCCAACTTCAAGATTAAGACCATTCAGAACCGGGCGGCCTTCTACTTTGACCACCAGGTCTTTGATACGAAGGAATGTCAACCGACCGATCCTTCCAGCGATACTTCAAGCAACTTCGCTGCTTCTACCGCAAACTCCATGGGCAATTGACGGAACACATCCTTGCAAAAACCATTCACGATCATGGCAACAGCTTTTTCGCCATCTATACCCCTCTGTTGACAGAGAAATAGTTGATCTTCGCTCACCTTGGAGGTCGACGCTTCGTGTTCTACTACTGCATCCCGTCGCCTTGCTTCGATGTATGGATAGGTGTGTGCAGCGCAGTTCTCACCGATTAGGAGTGAATCACACTGAGTAAAGTTTCGGGATTCTTTCGCACCTGGATTCATGCGCACCAAACCACGATACACGTTCGAACTTTTGCCAGCACTGATCCCTTTGGAGATTATCGTGCTCTTGGTATTCTTACCGATGTGAGTCATCTTCGTGCCGGTATCAGCTTGCTGATGATTATTAGTCAGCGCTACAGAGTAGAACTCTCCGACTGAATCATCTCCTCGAAGAATGACACTTGGATATTTCCAAGTAATCGCCGACCCGGTTTCCACCTGAGTCCAGCTGATCCGTGAACGCTTACCCATGCAAGATCCACGTTTGGTCACAAAGTTGTAGATACCACCCTTGCCTTCCTCGTCTCCTGGATACCAATTCTGTACGGTGGAATACTTGATTTCGGCATCGTCCAGCGCAACTAGCTCAACAACCGCTGCATGCAACTGATTTTCATCGCGCATCGGTGCCGTACAACCTTCAAGGTAACTCACGTAAGCACCCTCATCAGCAATGATCAAGGTCCGCTCGAATTGACCAGTATTCTGTGAGTTGATACGGAAGTACGTCGACAGTTCCATAGGACATCGTACGCCCTTCGGGATATATACAAATGACCCATCACTAAACACGGCTGAATTGAGTGCGGCATAGAAGTTATCAGATTTAGGAACCACCCGACCCAGATACTTCTGAACCAATTCAGGATACTCGTGTACCGCTTCGGAAAACGAACAGAATATCACGCCTTCTTCCGCGAGACTTTCACGAAACGTCGTTCCTATCGAGACACTATCGAATACGGCATCCACAGCAACAGGAGGACGACCTTCAGGTCTTTCAACTCCTGCGAGCAACTCCTGTTCATGGAGTGGAATACCAAGTTTGTTGTAGGTTTGCAGAATCTCCGGATCTACGTCATCCAAACTTTTGGGTTTGTCCCCTCGTGGTGCAGAAAAGTATGAAATGTCCTGATAATCAATCGCATCAAAGGTTACTGTTGCCCATTGAGGCTCATCCATTTCCAGCCAGTGTCGGTATGCGTCTAAACGCCATTCCAACAGCCATTTAGGCTCATTCTTCTTTTGAGAAATCCAATGGATCGTTTGTTCATTCAGCCCTGGTGGCAGAATGTCCGATTCCACATCTGTTACGAATCCGGCTTCGTAAGTTCGCTGAAGAAGATTAGGGGTAGCGGAGAGAGATGAATCAGGCATATTGTGTGGGGTTAGAGGGGCAATTTTAGTGAAAGAGTTGAACCACTTTCAGATAGCTTTCAAGTGCCGTAGCTCGAGTCATTTCGACGCATACAAAAACGTTCCCATTACGATTAATCTCTTGACAATAGTGAAATAAACAATGAGTCTCACCGAAATTCAAATCACCGATCGTCGTGAAATCGCAAAAGGCGTTCCTTTTGGGAAGTACGGACGATATGAAGCTATTTCCGCCACAGTCAAGTACGAAGTTGACCCTCGACATCCTCACAATCAGCGAATTGTTGACTTATCCAAAGTCCATGAACAAAGTGATAAACCTGTTCAATTTGAAGGTAATTTGGTAGTCATTCTGCCTGAGAATCCGCCCGCATGTCTGTTGATCGATGTACCAAATCGAGGCAGGAGGATCACACCGGGTCTGTTTAACAGAGTTAATCCAGCGGTTGCGTTAGAAGATCCATTCAATCCCGGCGATGGGTTTCTTTATAAACACGGTTTTTCAATCGCCGCAATCGGATGGCAATTTGACGTTCAGCAAGGCATGCACCTACGGGTGCCGAACGCAAAGAAAAACGGCGAGGAGATTACGGGTGACGTTGTCTGCCAGATGCAGCCTGGGCGTGACACTCATTCTTTGTTTTTTGGCCAGACGTTAGAACCAACCTATGTCCCTACTGGAACAGGGAAACTTTACCGACGCAAACATACTCGAGCAACCTATGAGCTGGTACCTAGCGATCAGTGGCGTTTTGGGAGAATTAAAGACGGGGTATTTCAGAAATCTGATCAGTTCATCTGCTCTGAACAAGGCTTTGCAAAAGGTACTGTCTACACTCTGGTGTACGAGACTTGTGGCGCACCTGTCGTTGGTCTAGGGTTGTTGGCACTACGAGATGCTACATCGTTCTTGAAATATGCACCTGATTCACCGTTTCACCGCTCTGAGCACGCAATTGCTTACGGTGCTTCCCAGACAGGCCGCGTACTACGGCACTTTCTTTACGAAGGTCTAAACACCGACGAATCTGATCGTCGAGTATTCGATGCGTTGATTCCTCACATAGCAGGAGGACAACGAGGCGATTTCAATCATCGATTTGCCCAACCAGGAAGTATGGGAGTACCAGCGGCGGGGCAACTGTTCCCATTCACGGTCGAGAAAAGTACCGATTCACGTACAGGCAAAATTGGCGGAGTTAGAGACAGAGTGGAGTCCGACGTCAAAATCGTCAGTACAAACACATCCTGGGAATATTGGCGAGGAGATGCTGCGCTGAGTCATGTGAGCACCGACGGAAAGCAAGATGTTGAAGGGTCTGAATACGATCGTTTCTATATGTTCAGTGGTACTCACCACATCAATGGAATAATGCCTTTGACCAAACAGCTAATGGTAAACGGAGAGGAAGTTTGTTATCCGCTAAATACCATCTCGTATACACCTCTAATGAGAGCAGTGTTGATTAACACCAAGCGTTGGGTATTGGAAGGTATTGAACCTCCTGCCTCGCGTATGCCACGAGCAGACGATAGTACATTGGTTCCAACTGAAGCAGTCATTGAAGAGTTCAAGCAACAACGCGATTTTCCCTCTTTACCAAATCCCGATGAGATGACGGGATTATGTCAGGTTGATCTAGGAGATCAAATCAATGAAGGGATCTGCGAATTTCCAGCAAAATTGCTAGCGAACTACCCGACTTTAGTATCGGACGTTGATGGCACTCTTAACGAAATCGCAGGTATTCGGCTTCCGGAGATTGAAGTTCCTATTGGCATCCATACGGGTTGGAATCCGCGACTCGCGAAACATGGGGCACCAGAGCAGACTGCCACTTTCGCAGGATTTAGCTGGTACTCAAATGCACTTGAGAATCTACCACCAAGGAGTGCCGTCAAAAGGAAGGTAGAACAGGTCACCGATCAACTCATTGCTGATCGCTACGTCTTGGAGGAAGATCGAGACCTGGTCATTGAAAACGCGATGACGCGATATGACCTGGCGGCCACTATTCAGACTGCCAAATAACTCGTTCAGAATTCGTTTGCCGTCGAGTAAATCACGACACTAACCTGCTTGGTGTCAGTTATCGCTAAATCTAAAGATTAATTTGGAGTGAGAGGTTTAATCTACCTCCCAAGTACCTCTCTCACATGCGCCTTTACGGTCGGCTTTGTTCCTTTGGAGAATTGACTGAGCTGGTAAATAGAACGCACCAAATATCATTGGAAAGATCAGGAACAGAAAGAGGATTTCTAGATCGGGAAATATCAGCAAGATCAGCACATTGGCTATCGCGGAAAGGACCAATGCGACGCATGATGCAAAGATGCTTTCACCTACAGTGATATGGTCAGTCTCAGTTGACATTCTCGGTAGTGGCTTTTTTTACGTGGGAAATTGAAGGTGAGCGTTATTACTGATTCTAGACCAAGAGCCATCAGAACCTAAATTCTTGAAATCGATGAACCGATCAGTACTGTCAAGGACACAAGACGGGGATCAATTTCGTCTAATAGGATGCGGTCGCATATTACAACATCGGTAGGTAGTTAGAGACGTGCTAGCAAATATGGAAGAAAGCGCTCTTCAAGTACAAACTCAACATGATTGAAATCTACAAGAGCATCGTTTTCACACTTTAGAAACACGCGTAGATTGATCTAGTAAACACGCGTTTATTCACTTCAAAAGTTCGCGTCGGACGCTTATTGAAGGAATTTGTATACCTGAGTGCCACAGAAATTCAACAGGCATTTTTCGACACAAGCTACGTTCGAACATTAATTTGTGTAGACTAAAGCGTACTAGCGCCAATGGATGGCGCATCCTGACGTGGACACCACAGGTTAGTTGGACGTGCACCTTTGAAGCGTCAAAGGAATTCGCAACGTCAAAAACATTGCCTTGGACTTGAGTGACCGACACCAAGGTAATTGAGTCTTATTAGACGTACAGTAAATGTACTCGTAAGACAGGAGGGGATGCTTGAGAAAGTACTACCTCAGCCTGATCCTGTTGTTTATCTGTTTGATAGCAAATGGCCAAGATCCTCCCGCCATGTCTTTTAGTCTGGACACTCTCTTAGCAAGCGAGGGAGAAACGGAAAATATAGTTATTTGTCTACTAGGTAACGACCAAAAAGATAGTCCGACTAAACACTGCACGAATGGCTCGGGCTTGGACATTGCAACGAGGGTTCGATTAAGAATTGACGCCGCTTCTACCGCAACGGAAGGCGACGACTTTAGCGCATTTACCAAACTAATAGATTTTGACGCTGGTGACATTGAGAAAGAAGTACCTATTCAATTCATAGCTGATAGGACAACAGAAGGTGTAGAAACTCTAAGAGTCCGTTTAGAGGCAATACCTAATGCACCCTATACGATTAGCAACCCAGCCAATATCGAATTTGTTATCGTAGACACTAGCTCCGGTGCTAAATTTCTGAATGTAGACGTATTCGGCTACATACTACCTGCTAATACCTGCCCCACGGGTACAAAAACACCCGTTCCTAATGGGATATTCTACGAGAGCAATGGGAGTCAGAACCTAGTTCTGATAATAGACCTAGAAAATGGTCCTGCAACTGTAAGTTTCCAAGCTTTAGATGGAACGACTGCAACTGCTGGAACTGATTTCACCATCAATACGAATGACCTTCCTGGAATTCCAATTGGTGACGCCAATGAGTTTCCAAAATGTGAGATGTCTGAGGGGCAACACGTAGTTTCAACCAAGTACCCCGTCGTACTAAAGATTATTGACGATAGTACGTTAGACCATCCAACTCTCCCCGTTGTTGCCGACTACGGAGGTGTAAGAATCGAAGCCTTGATTGAAACCGTCGTGTTTCAAGGCGCGGTTACCTACGATGGTGTTGAGTACACGGATACCAACGTCATTCACATATTAGACGATGAGTTGGATGTGAGGCTTCAATACACGACTCGTAGCCAATGCGAAAGAGTAGTAAGGAACGGCGTAGAGCAATTTTCCAATCCCTCCGAGTGTACAGATATTAACCATAGCCATACCCCGTCAAGGGGGTGGGTTGGTTACTGTAGAAGTTGCCCTGTTTACGAACCATTGTTCATCACGACATTAGGTACTGTCACGGTTCGATATAAGATGAATGTGAGTAGCAGTTGGCAGTACAAGACACTAAAGACGCTAGGAATAAACGAAGCATGCAGTAACAACAGTGGGTTGTGCCACACTGCACCTGATATTCCAGAACCAGTTACCGTTGAGCCTGATGAAGATAGGAGGAAGTTCATTGTCAGTTGGGAAGCACCTACGTACAAATCTTCGGATCTAAATCAGCTTTTCTATGAATTGCAGATAACGGACGATGACAACGACTTTCCTTGCGAGCGAGAAGATTGTGGATCAATCTCTTTGCTTACCACCGAGGGCACTACCTTTTCAATAGACCAATTCAACGGTGCCGAGTTAGATCGTCATAATCATCCCTACTACATCAGGGTGAGATCTGTGCTTCGAGTTTTAAGTAATCCTCGTCTATGTCGCACTGTCTTTGAAAATTGTGAAGATCCGAATCGTATCCTGTACGACTATAGCTATCAGTATGGTGATTGGACAGAGCCTGTATGTGCTCGATTAGATGATGGAAGTTGCCTATCCGAATCAGCTGTACCTGAAGCTCCGACATTAACTGTAAGTCCTAGAGAATTAGCCATTGAACTGTTTTGGAATGAAGTTGCTGGTGCTGAAAAGTACGAGTATCGCTATCGCCCATCGTCTAAGCCCAATAACAAAACTTTATGGCGATCAATTTCATGTACCTATCACGCCGAGGGAATCTGTAAGTCGAAACAAGGAGGGCTAAACAGTACTGATAAGCACATTTATCAAGTCAGAGGCGTAAACGCTCATAACGCTAAAGGCGTGCCGTCAGTAGAAGTAGGTAACTACACACTACCTTCGGCACCAATCAATCTTGATGCTACTTGGGGTATAGATAGTGTTTTCTTCACATGGTCTCATGTAGCGGATTTAGCTCAATCTTCCATAGTCAGGCATGATTACAGGATTAGAGAAGAGAATCAGAATTTTGACCCTTGGATAGCTATTCCAGATAGTGGAGGCGTGCATACCACCGGTAGACCAAGCAATTTCACTTCCTATCGTTTACAAAACCTACCCAGTGGCACAACTCATTATCTGCAAGTTAGAACAGTGGGCAATATTCTGCTGAGTAACGAACTTGTGCCTAATGGATACGGTAAGGCAGTTCAAGTTGTCGGTACGACCGATAGTGTAGACGATCCTCTACCAACCCAACAATGTGGTGATGGCACTGTTGTAGAAGATCGTTTCACCGATTGTAAGGATTGTTGGGACGGCTCTAATATTCCTTCAGGAAATTCTTGTCCTCAAGGGGAGTGTGGCGACGGTACGGTTGTTGACGATCCAGCCACACAGTGCAAGAACTGTTGGGACGGATCAAACATTCACGTTGACACTTCATGCCCTGCCAGACCTTCACAACAAAGATGTGGCGACGGCACTCCCGTAGGTGATTTTGAGCTTAATTGCAAAGATTGTTGGGACGGCACGAACATCCATAAAGATAAGTCTTGTCCCGTCCAACCCCCAGCGCAACAATGTGGAGACGGTACTCCTGTCTATGATTCGTCTCGCGACTGTCAAGACTGCTGGGACGGCACGAATATTCCTGTAGGTGTGGCCTGTCCACCTCGTCCTGAATTCCCAGTCATCACCGCATACGATGGGACCATTACCGAACCGACGAGAAGTTGTTATGTGAGAAACGCTGCGGACACAGCGTGGGAGATAAAATCAGGGTCGGAATGCACTGACGCAGGGTTAACCTCCGCCTCGCCCTCTTGTATGCCAGAATTTACTGAGAAATGTTGGATAGGCACAGGCAGAACTTCGCTCCAGATTTATTTCACTATGAGTAAGACTTGGAGCCAAGAGGTTAGGGTTCAGTATCAAACAGTAAACGGTACAGCGATAGCGGGCGAAGACTTTGAGCATGCTTCTGGAACTGCTACTTTCACAGTAGGAGATCGTACGAGCTCCGCCTTTTCAATCAGTATTTTGCCTGAGAATGGCGATGTCGGCGACGAGACGTTCTATTTGGAATTGTCTGATCCGTACAATGCAGTTATAGATGAAAACAGCGAAAGTGTAACTGTTACTATTGAAGGGAGATAAGTCTGTCGAAAAATACACTTTTGAAGGAATTCGAAGGTGGTTTTTACAAAAATAAACTTTTAATTCAAAGCGTTAGTTCGACTCCCACTTCGGAATTGTCGTGAGAATGACCATTTTCATCAGACTCTGATGTCGA
>MKWU01005652.1_pt1 | contig 13415 bp, 10 predicted proteins | sample 809101 | NCBI WGS metagenome assembly MKWU01 (sample SAMN05860141, study PRJNA318959) | sponge metagenome | host: Aplysina aerophoba | place: Slovenia: Piran, Adriatic Sea, Gulf of Piran | collected 2013-05-07 | reverse complement strand
GCTCCAGCGCGGCTTTGGCTGTACCCATTACGTTGTAACCCGGATAGACGCGGCTCGACGCGTGGAACGTCATCGCGATCACGCTCCCGCCGTCCGTCATCAGCGGAGCGGCGTGCTTGACCATTGGCAACAACGTAAACGCGCTGATCTCCAGCGCCAGCCGGAACCCGTCGCGCCCGGTATCCGCCAGCCGGCCTGCGAGATCCTCCCGATTTGCAAAGGCGATGCTGTGCACCAGCACCGATAGACTGCCCATCTGCGACTGCAGATCGGCAAAAACCGCCTCTATCTGCCCGTCTTCAGACGCGTCGCACGGGAGGATCACCGCGTCCTCCAGCGTGTCGGCCAGACGCGCCACCCGATCTTTCAACCGATCGTTCTGGTACGTCAGCGCGATCCTCGCGCCGCTCTCGGCCAGGGTCTTGGCGATCGCCCATGCGATGCTGCGGTCGTTCGCCACACCAAATATGACCGCATTGCGGCCAGTCAGATCAATCGGGTACACGGAATGCCTCTTTCGAAAGTGTTTATCTCACCGTTCGTCCCGGGCTGGCTGCAGGTTCCCTTGGCGGGATCGAGGGCTCGCCTATCCGGCGGAGGATGGAATGAATCCTATCCATCCTGTTCATCGATGTAAAGAAACCGTTACCGGGTGAAGTCCGGCGCAACCTGCTCCAGGAAAGTCTGCATCTGCTCTTCCTGCCGGTATGACGCAAACCTCACCACCACCTGGTCCGCGCCCGCCTCGGTGTAGGCATGGATCCGTTCCCGCACCCGCTCCGCGCCGCCGAAAGGACCCCAGCGGTCACCCCAGATGTTCGCGCCATAGTATCCCAGTAGCCAGTCCTCCGCCTCCGCCTCTGCCCGCTTGATGTCCTCGTCCATGTTGACGGTCATGTACATCACGGACGACATTTCATCGGAATCCCGGCCATACTCCGCGCAGTAACTGTCCACCGTCTCGTTCAACTCAACGAACTCATCCGTTGTCGCCGATATCGAGATGATCCCATCGGCCAACCGGGCCGCTCGCCGGGCCTGCCGTTCCCTCTGCGCTCCCTGCCCGTCGCCACGTCCGTGCCAGTGCACGCCCAGGTACACCGGTACCCCGTTGTCCTGCACCGGCGTGGGCTGCATCACCACGTCGTCCAACTCAAAATGCCGCCCTGCAAAGCTGAACGGTTCCTGATTCCCCAGGCCCTTGATCACCTGCATCATTTCTTCCAGCCGGGGCGCGCGAGTTCGTTGGTTCACCTGGGCATTGCGCCACTCCGCCTGTTGCATCGCGTTGAACGCTCCGCCAACGCCGACCCCCAACTGCAGTCGTCCCCCTGAAATCAGGTCCACAGTCCCCACCATCTGCGCCAACAACACCGGGTGCCGCAATGCCATCAACATCACCGCTGTGCCCAACCGGACCCGCGATGTCCGCGCCGCGATCGCCGCCAACGTCGTCATCGCCTCCAGTCGCGGCTTGGCCGTCAAACTGTCGCCGACCCAGACCGAGTCCAGCCCGGCCTCTTCCGCCCACGTCGCCAGCCGCAATACCGACTCGGCGTCCGTCGGTTTGTCGTCCTCCAGCAGCAACCCGCGCGTGGGCAGCAGGCAACCCAGTTGCACCGATCCTGATTTGGTAGCGTTCGCTCTCACAGATCCAACGGCCTCCGATTGATATCGCCCGGCTTGCGGCCCATTAATCGCTCCAGCAGACCCGGCTCCATGTGCTCATATTCGTCCAGGTCCGACCCGTCGTCCAGGTCAAAACCCATGCCTCCACTGTAATAGAACGCGACCGACACGCCCATGCGGGCCGCCGTCCCCACGTGCTTGCGGAAGCTGTTGCTCCCCAACTCCGGCCTGAAATATGGGATCAGGTCGTGGGGCACCAGGATCGCGTTGGTCCCGCCGTCCCGGCGCGCCGGCGACAGCGTCACGTTGTGCTGATGCTGGGCGCTGCGGATCAACTGGTGAATGTCACCCGGCTTGATGAACGGCAGATCACCGGGCAGGTACAGCGCCGAAACCTCGCGCATCCGGGCATTCTCGAACGCCTTGGTTATGGTGTCGTTGAGGTTCCGACCCAGATCCTCCATCCACGTGGCTCCCAGCGTCCGCGAAATGTTCCGTATCCGCTCATCGCCTCCAATCACCCAAAAAGGTTCAACGCCTGCCCCGCGTATTGCCAGCAATACCCGACGCAACATGCCAATGGTCAGGTCCGCCCGGTCCTGCGTCCCCATCACCCGTTCCAGTCGCGTCTTGCACTGGGACAGGGGTTTCATAGGCACAATGGGCAGCACCGATGGGTTCGAGTCGGTTCCAGATTCCGTCAACATCTTCGTCACTCCGCGAATTCGGCCAACCGCAAAACCGTCCGTGCCAACGCTATCTTGTCGTCGTCCGTTTGCATTATTGTATCCGTTACCACAGGTCTGATGCTCACTGATGCGATCGCATCCGCCAACCCGGCGTCCTGGGTATCCACCACCAGCACGTCGCACAGGCCTGCGTACTCCCTGGCGACTCCCACTGCGGAGACTTCCGCGCCCAGTTCACCCATGATCTTGCCGGCCGGCCCGCGCACCGCGTCGCCGCCAACGATGGGGCTGACTGCCATCCGACAGGCCGAATGACCCTCTATTGCATCCCGCACGCCCGGAATCGCCAGTATTGGCGCGACGCTCAGGTGCGGATTCGACGGGCAGAACACGATCATATCGGCCGACCCCAGCGCCTCTGCAAACCCCGGCGACGGCGTCGCCTCGTCAGCTCCGGCGTACCTGATCGACCTCACCACGGGGCCCGCCCGGTGTTTCACGAAGTATTCCTGCATCGACAGCGTGCCCGCATCCGTCTCCAGCACCGTCCGAACCGGTTCGTCGCTCATGGGAACTATCGCGTGCTCGATCCCCAGCCGCCCGGTCAACTCCGCCGTCACCTGCGACAGCGTCATGCCCTGCCGCAGCAGTTCCGTCCGCCGTATGTGCATCGCGAAGTCCCGGTCGCCCAGGTTGAACCATGTGTCCGAGCCCAGACGGTTCAGCACAGCCAGCATTTCAAATGAATCCCCGGCCACTCCCCATCCCGTCTCCTGGTTGTACCACCCCGACAGCGTGTAGGTCATGGTATCCAGGTCCGGCGACACGTGCAGCCCGTGGAACTCCTCGTCGTCCCCGGTATTCACCACAATGGCCAGCCGTTCCGGCGGCAAAATCCTCGCCAGGCCCAACGCCAGCTTGGCGCCGCCGACGCCGCCGGCCAGCGCCAGCACCTTGCCGCCCACTCGTTCGCTCATGGACTAACTGGAGGTTTCCGTCGCGGCCCGTTCCCGTTCGTGCCGTGGATGCTCAAACCGGTAGGATTCCATCTGCACCAATTGATTGTACGACCCGAAAATCTCCTCGACGTTGTCACCCACGAGGTCCAGCGGATCCAACACTTCATCGGTCGCGCCGTAGATCCGACGTATCCCGTAGGTCGTGTACCGCTCCGCCGGCGTCCGGCCCGCCTCACGGATCATCCCCCGGAACTCTCCCGGACGCATCAACTGCCCGTGCATCGCTCCCGCCGACGTCGAGATGCTCTCGTTGATCAGCGTGCCGCCGAGGTCATTGACTCCAGACGTCAGCAGCAATTGCGACATCCGGCTCCCTTCCTTCACCCACGACGCCTGGATATTGGGGATCCAGTTGTTCAGCATGATCCGTGCGATGGCATGCACTTTGATAACGTCCATGCCCGTCGGCCCGGAGCGCACTCCCTCCACAGTCTGCTTGAAGTACATCGGCGCTTCCGATGCCACGAAACTCAGCGGCACGAACTCGGTGAACCCACCCGTGCTCTGCTGTATATCTCGCAGCAGTGCGATATGCCGCACGACCTGCGCGTTGCTCTCCCGGTGCCCGAACATCACCGTCGATGTCGTCGGTATCCCCAGGTCGTGCGCGTTGGTGATCACCTCAATCCACTGGTCAACCGTGATCCGACCCGGCGAGATGATGTCCCGCAACTCCTGATCCAGCACCTCGGCCGACGTCCCCGGCAGGCTGCCCACTCCCGCGTCCTTCAATCCCTGCAGATACTCGCGGATGCTGCAACGCGACCGAACGGAACCATACAGCACTTCCTCCGGCGAGAAGCCGTGGATGTGCATGTCCGGCAGCTCCTCCTTGATCGCCTCGCACAGCCGGATGTACAGGTCGCCTTCCATCTGCGGCGGCAACCCCGCCTGGATGCAGACCTCCGTCGCCCCGTAGTCCTGCGCTTCCTTCGCCCTGCGTATGATCTCGCTCACCGGCAGGAAGTAGCCTTCCTCCTCACGAAAGTCGCGGCTGAACGCGCAGAACCCGCACCGCTTGATGCACACGTTGGTGAAGTTCACGTTCCGGTTCACCACGTAGGTCACCAGATCCCCGACGACCCTGCGACGCAGCTCGTCCGCCACCATCGTCATGGCGGTGAACTCAGCCCCCGAGGTCGCAAATAGCAGTTCGCCGTCCTCGACGGTGATGTCCTCCCCGGCCAACGCGCGGTTCAGCACATCGGCAACATCGGCCCGCAACCCTGAAATCAGCGCGGACAGCGTGGCCGGTGCATCTTTATCAATCATTCCGGGCATAGCGTTGCATTCTCCCTTTCACGTATCCATCTTCGTCCGTCAAGCGGCGCAGTTTCTCTTTCATCCTCGGTGGCAATGGCCAGTCCGACCCCTCGGCAAAATACTCCGGATAAACCGGCAGCCGGGGCCGCAATTCGTACCCGGCGGCTTCCGTGCGCCGTTGCAATTCTGCAAGCTGCGGCCACGGCGCCTCCGGATTCACGTAGTCAATCGTCAACGGCGACACGCCGCCCCAGTCGTTGATGCCGGCGTCGATGTACCGTTCGTAGTCCTCGCTCAGGTTGGGCGGCACCTGTATGTTCACGTGCTCACCCAGTATCAACCGGGCCACCGCCGTCGTCCACATCAGCTCGTCGCCGGCGGCGTCAGGCTCATCCGCCATCGGCGTGTCCGGCTTGGCCCTGAAATTCTGCACGATCACTTCCTGGATGTGCCCGAACCTCTGGTGTAGTTCCCGTATCGCCAGCAGCGACTCCACCCTCTCCGTCCGCGTCTCCCCGATGCCAATCAGGATACCGGTAGTGAACGGGATCCCCAACTCGCCGGCCAACTCCATCGTTCGCAACCGCACCCGCGGCCGCTTGCTCGGCGCAAACTCATGCGGCCCGCCCGGCTCATACAGTCGCGGGCTCGAACTCTCCAGCATGATGCCCACCGATGGGTTCGTCGGTTGCAACGCCTGCAACTCCCGCCGGCTCATCGTCCCCGGATTCCCGTGGGGCAGCAGATCCGTTTCGTCGAACACTCGTTGGCACATCTCCGACAGGTAGCTCAGCGTCGTGCGGTGTCCGTGCTCGTGCAGCCATTCGCCGGCTTCAGCGTACCGCTGTTCCGGTCGTTCACCCAGCGTGAACAGCGCTTCCGTGCAACCCAGCCTCTCTCCTGCCTTCGCCACCGACAGAACGGCATCCGCCGAAAGGAACAACTCGTCCGCTTCGTCCGGCGACTGCCGAAAAGTGCAATATCCGCAAAAATCCCGGCACAGCCGGGTCAGCGGAATGAACACCTTGGGAGAAAACGTGATCACTCGACCACGCCCTCTATCCCGCAACTCCGATGCAATCTCACACAACTCCGCAACCCCCGCGCCATCAACATCCACAAGGCCCAGCGCGTCATCATCGGTCAACGTCCCGCCGGACAGCAGCCATTCCGGCGACGGCAGCGGTCGCCCAGCAGGAACATGAGGTATTACGGAAGTCACGAAAGCGTTTCCCCGCCGAAAAGCAAAAACTCAAGCCATTGTAAGCAGGTACCCACTAACATTCAAGGAATACAACGATCGGGTTGTCTGATTCATGCGCGTTATGTAAAGCATCAGCTGTTTCTAATGGCAGAGTCAGATGCCATTCAACAGCGTTATGTAAAGCAAGGCAGCCGACCGCTAGCATCTTCCGCATCCTGCCTGTCGATGTAACACGCTATCCCGCGAACAGGTGGGCCTGTCTCCCGTCCTCATTCCCACCGGCCCACGGCCAACAGTCAATCCTGAGGCCCATCAATCTCCGGGAACGCTTTACGGAACTCTCGCCGGTCCGCGATGCTACCGGCAATAATTGTCGCAATCCCGACCACAACTGCCGGCGGGCCCAGGAAAACCACATCGGTCGTCGCGTCGGATATCCCATGCTCCCACCACAGCTTCCACGCCAGGAAATATAGAGGCACCATCAGAGGTTCCGTTTGAAATTGCGTGATTTCGCTTGGGCTATCAGTGACAATACCAGCAGGTGTCATAAGCCTCTTTTTTCGGCCCCAAGCACAGCCGGCACGTGGTTAGGGCTTTGTCGGCGTCAGCAATCAGGGCAGCGCCTTGTGCCCACCTTCGATTGCTATCTAGATCCCAATCCTCTTTTCGGCGAGCAAGTCTGATCAAGGTGAATCTGCTCATCTCAATATCGCCGTTCCGAAAAAACCAACTGGCGATGTTCAGGGCGGCATGGGGTGGGCCTTTGTAGTGATCGACGCTCGCCGCTATTTCGTACGGGAGTCCTGCCACGGAAAGCCAGTGTCCAGAGTTCTCCGAAAGCAAACATGCTCGCAAAGCACTCACCAACGCAACCCGTCGGTTGGCCTGAATGTCCCTAATTCTGTCAAGACTAAGCGGTTTTTCGTGTACAGGGATTCCCACATCCGACATTTCCTGCGCATATTGGTCGTCTTTCGGATTGGACATACAGATTTCGATGTTCAAATGGCCGGTATATTCAGCCGGTGCCCGATATAACTGTCCTGTCTTCCCTCGAGTGTATGAGATCATTGCTAGCACATCCCCCCGTCTTGGTGAATTGGGGATAGTCTTCTCCTGTTCTGCGCTCTCCAACCGACACCGGTAGCCACGTATCCCTAGCACAATACCTTTGCCTGGGGATGACACCAGGACATTTTTTGCCGCCTTATGCAAGGCGCTTTCCTCCGAACCACTACGACACCCCCCGGCTGAATGATGCGCGAAATGGTGAACAACCTCGTCGCCTTTTCGGGCAATCAGGGGTTCCTCACAATTCAGACAGAAACATCCGCAATCTGCCCCGCGCGGAACTTCATCAACCCCCACGATGCGCCGGTCAGCGGTTATAGCAAATGGGTTTCGCAGACGGCGGGACGGACTACTCATTGTCATCACGCAATTTCAAACGGTACGCCATCAGAAGGCCTGCAACCGGAACGGACGCCGCTAGAGACACCAGCAACGCGATGAGCTTCTGCTCCCCGTTCAAGTGCGGGCGTTTCAGGAGATACCACAACGATCCTACGAGAATTGCCACTACCATTGTCCAGGCCACGAAAGCGCCGGGGTGCAATTGTCCTATCCGCCCCCGAACAACTGCGCCTGCCGCGCGTCGTCGTTGCCACCACCCCACGGCCATCCCATGTACTCGTACGCCAGCCGCGTCGCCATCCGACCCCTCGGCGTCCGCTCCAGGAACCCCTGCTGCAGCAGGAAAGGTTCCAGCACTTCCATCACCGTGGCCGCGTCCTCGCTCATCGAGGCCGCCAGGGTATCCAGCCCAACGGGCCCGCCGTTGAACTTGTGGATGATGTTCGTCAGCAGGCGGTGGTCAGTTTCGTCCAGGCCACGCGAGTCGACCCCAAGGCGATCCAGCGACTCCCGCGCCACCGGCCCGGTGATCCGGTTGTCCGCTTTCACCAGCGCGTAGTCCCGCGCCCTCCGCAGCAACCGGTTGGCGATCCTGGGCGTGCCCCTCGAGCGCACCGCCACCTCGCTAATCCCCTCGTCGTCTGCCTCAATCCCCAGGATGCGCGTCGAGCGGTTCACCACCGTCGTCATGTCCTCGTCGGAGTAATAATCAAGCCGGAACACTGACCCGAATCGGGACCGCAACGGCGCGCTCACCAGCGAGTACCGCGTCGTCGCCCCCACCAGCGTGAACGGGTTGATCCGCAAGTTGATGCTCCGCGCCGACAACCCTTTTCCCACCACCCACGACAGGAAGAAGTCCTCCATCGCCGAGTACATCACCTCCTCCACCGCCCGGTTCAATCTGTGAATCTCGTCGATGAACAGCACGTCGTTGGGCTGCAATCCGGTCAGGATGGACGCCACGTCGCTCGCCCGCTCGATCGCAGGCCCCGCCGTCACCTTGATCGTCGCGCCCATCTCGTTGGCGATTATGTTCGCCAGAGTCGTCTTCCCCAGGCCCGGCGGCCCGTAGATCACCACGTGGTCCAGCGGCTCACCCCGTATCCGCGCCGCCTGCATCGCGATGCTTAAATTCTCCTTGACCTGCGGCTGACCTACAAAATCGTCCATCCGCGCCGGCCGGAGCCTTGTTTCTTGCTCCCCGTCGTCTCCCTGCACGTCCGGCGACACCGTCCGAACCTCGGAATTTGCCGGCTCAGGCGAGTATTCCTCCGCGCTGTCCCTTGCGGTCGTCATGGTTGCCACATCATACCCGAAATGGCACGCCCAACGCACGGAATGTGTAAAAACCCCCGTGCTATACTCTGCCAATCCTATACAGATCGACCAGTCAAATGACCACCAGCACCACCATCCTCCTGGGCTCCGACCTGCGTCAGGCCATGCTCGGCGCCGCCGCGTACATGGAACTGTACCGGGACGCCGCCAACGCCCTCAACGTATTCCCGGTGCCCGACGGCGACACCGGCACCAACATGCTCCTGACCCTGCGCGCCGGCATCGAGCAGATGAACAAGGATGCCGACAAAGACGCCGCTTGGGAAGTCGCGGAGTCCATCGCCACCGGTGCCTTCTGGGGCGCTCGCGGCAACAGCGGCGTTATCCTCTCCCAACTCCTCCGCGGTTTCGCCGATGGTGTTGCCGGCTCCGAGACCATCGAATCCTCGGACGCCGTCGCCGCCTTCCGCTCGGCCACCGATTCTGCGTATGGCGCGGTGAGCCAACCCCGCGAGGGAACCATGCTCTCCGTCATCCGCGGCGCGTCAGACGCCACGTTGCGCGCCAACGATGCTGGCGAACGCGACGTCGTCGCCCTGTGGCAAATCGCCTACGACGGCGCGATCGAAGCCTTGGCCCTGACTCCCGAGCAGTTGCCTGTACTCAAGGAAGCCGGCGTCGTCGATTCCGGCGGCCTCGGCGTCGTCGCCATCATCGGCGGCGCTCTCCGCCACCTCCAGGGCGATACCGGCCCGGCATCCGATCTCGGCCTCCGCAGCGTCGGCGGACTCATCGACCCAACCCAGACCGCGTCTGTATCCATCGACAGCGATTTCCTTGACACGCACGAAGAGTCCGAGTTCGGCTACTGCACCCAGTTCGTCATCCACGGGCACGAACTCAGCGTTGACGTCCTCCGCGCCGGTCTCGACGCCATTGCCGAGTCCACCGTCATCATTGGTGGCGGTTCCGCCGTCCGCGTCCACGTCCACACCGAGGATCCCGGCGCGGCGCTCACCTTCGGTGTAGCCCACGGCGATATCGACGAAGTCAAGATCGACAACATGAGCCTCCAGAACCGAGACTGGACCACCGGCCATCGCGAACGCTCGAGACCCGCCGAGATCCGCGCCGGCGTATCCGTCGTCGCCGTGGCGTCAGGTCCCGGCATCGCCGCCCTGTTCCAGGACGCCGGCTGCGCTGCCATCGTCCCCGGCGGCCAGACCCTCAACCCCAGCGCCAGCGAGATCATCGACGCCGCCCTGTCCGCCGGCACCACCGACGTCATCATCCTGCCCAATAACTCCAACGTCATCCTCACTGCCGGACAGGCCGCCGAGGCCGATACCGAAGGCGTCCGCCTCCACGTCGTCAACACGCGCTCCATGCCCCAGGGCACGGCGGCCATGCTCGGTTTCAACCCCGAGGTGTCGGTCACCGATAATCTGTCCAGCATGGACCAGGCCGCGACGTCCATCGAAACCCTCGAGGTCACCCAGGCCGTTCGGGATTCCATCGTCGATGGCCAGGAGGTCACCGAAGGCCAGTTCATGGCCATCCTCGACGGCAGCCTGGTCGCCCTCGCCGCTGACGCCGAATCCGCCGCCCTGGATGGCCTGTCCCATTCCTCGGTTGACGAAGACAGCATCATCACCCTCTATTGGGGCGAAGCCGTTGACGAGGAACGCGCCACCCGCTTACAGGAAACCCTGGAATCCGCCTACGATGGCGCCGAAGTCGATCTATACGCCGGCGGCCAGCCCCACTACCCCTATCTCGTTTCCGTCGAATAGCTGCACCGCACTCATAACCCCGTCATTGGAGCTATAAACATGGCAGTCAAAATCGTCTCCGACAGCACCTGCGACATCGCACGCGAAAACGTTGAAAGGCTTGGCATCACCCTGGTTCCCGCCTATGTCCTGTTCGGCGAGGAACAGTTCCGCCAGGGGATCGACATCAACCCAACCCAGTTCTACCAGCGCCTCCAGTCCTCTCCTCAACTGCCCAGCACCTCTCAGCCCACCCCCGGCGACTTCACCGAACGCCTCGAGCCCCTGGTCGCAGCCGGCGATCAGGTGGTTTGCGTCACCGTCGCCCGCCAACTCAGCGGCACCTATAACTCCGCAATTCAGGCCGCGGGCCAGTTCGACGATGGCGCAGTTACCGTCATCGACTCCCAGACCGCCTCAGTCGGCCACATGCTCCAGGTGATCGCCGCCGCCGAGGACGCCTCATCTCCGGATGCCACCGCGGAATCCGTCGCCGCCGCCGCCACCCAGCGCGCCGCCTCCGGCTACGGCCTCGCCATGGTGGACACCCTCGAATACCTCCAGAAAGGCGGCCGCATCGGCAAGGCCCAGGCATTCATGGGCTCCATCCTCAAGGTCAAGCCCATCCTCAGCGTCGCCAACGGCGAGGTCTTGCCCGTAGACCGCCCCCGCAACCTGCGTCGCGGCCTGCAACGCCTGGAAGAATTGGTGCGCGAACACTCCGCCTCCGTCTCCAAGTTGGGAGTCGCCTACACCACCGACGCTGCCCCTGCCGAGGAAATGCGCAACCGCCTCTCCGACCTCGCCGACCCGGAAAACACCTACACCATCCAGATCGGCTCCGCCATCGGCACCCACGTCGGCCCCGGCGCAATCGCCATCTCCACCCTCCCCTGAGCGCCCACCCAACAGCGGCCGCCAAACCTAACGACCACCATCCGTAAGGGCGAATAATCACTCGCCCCTGCTTGCGGCAGTGATGCCCTAACGTGCCAACCGCCGTATCACCGGTCGAGTAAATCCCATAACCCCCAAGTCCTGATTCTGCCAGCGGCGTATAATCCAACCTATGGACCCCGACCGCCGCGACAACGAGCCCATCTGGCGCGACGCCCTCCGTAAAATCCTCGCCCTCGAAGAGCACAAGGGCTTCGGGGACAATGCCGTCAGCGGCGGCATCCGTCGTTTTATCGAACGCTGGGAACCCGACCTGCGCGAATACCTGGACGACGACACCCGCGCCCGTCAACTCATCGACCAACCCTACCGCGAACTGCCGCCCGACCAGCGTCGCGCCTGGGTCGCCGGCTGGCAGGCGGCCCTGGATGGCGTAGCCGTTCCACAACCGGCCCCAGCTGAATCAATGACCCTCGCAGACCCTGTCGTCTCGCCCACCCCACCACCCGCGCAGTCGCCGGCCGCCGCAGCGCCAGTGGAAACCCCCGGGCTCTTTGCGCCCGAAGAAACGTCTCCGTTGGTGCGTTTCCGTCGCCGCCTCCAGGCCTCTCCAACACCGAGCGCAAACCCCATCGACCCTGATCAGCCCGTGTCCACCCTGCGCCGCATGGACGCCAAAACTGTCCAGCGCCTCGAGCAACTTGACGTGCGCTCAATCCGCGACCTCCTTTACACGCTCCCGCGCCGCCATGATGACCGCTCAGAGATCGCCAGCATCGCCGACCTGTATCCCGGCGGCACGTTCACCGTAGAGGGCAAGTTGGTCGACATCCGTTCCGGCAGCGTCGGCCAGCGTCGCCTGCAACTCGCCGAGGGCATACTCAGCGACGACACCGGACAGATCGAACTCCAGTGGTTCGGACAGGGTTACCTCGCCCGTTCCTTGAAACCCGGCGATCACCTGGTCGTGAACGGCAAGGTCGACATCCATCGTGGCCGCCTGTCCATTTCATCCCCAGAGTACGACGTGATCACACCCCGACAGCCGCCGCTCAACTCCGGCCGCGTCACACCGGTCTATCGCCTCACCCAGGGCATGACCGCCCGCAATCTGCGCAGCCTCACCTGGCAGGCCGTCACCCGGTCAGCCGGCCAAATCCCCGAAACGTTGCCCGATGACGCGCTGCAACGCACTGGATTGGCCGCATTGCCGGACGCCATTCGAGACGCGCACTACCCCGCTGATTCTGCGGCTGCGGATCGCGGTCGCCGCCGCTTGGCCTTCGATGAAATCCTCGCGTTCCAGTTGGCCATCCTGGGACGCCGCCGCCACCGCGAGCGTAACGCCGTCGGCGCTCCCATCAAGTACCACGCCTCCACCGTCGACGGTTTCCTGAACGGCCTGCCCTTCACTCCCACCGCCGCCCAGTTGCGTTGCGTCGCCGAGATCCTGGAGGATATGGGCCGCGGTTCGCCTCCCATGAGTCGCCTGCTCCAGGGCGAGGTCGGCAGCGGCAAAACCCTGGTCGCCCTCGCCGCAATCCTGGCGGCGGCCTCAGCAAATCGCCAGTCCGCCCTGATGGCCCCCACCGAGGTGCTCGCCGAGCAGCATTTCCGCACCGTCAGCAAACTCCTCGACGGATTCGACCAGCCTTTGCAGCAGCCCAACGTGTTGTCGGCGTATCTACCGGACCTCCCGCGACCGTTCGCCTTCGGCCTGCTCACCGGCAGCACTCGCGTCGCGCCCCGCCGCGAGGTCCTTCGCATGGCCTCGGAGGGTCATCTCGACCTTCTCATCGGCACCCATGCCATCATCCAGGACGGCGTCGAACTGCCCAATCTCTCCCTGGCCATCGCCGATGAGCAGCATCGGTTCGGCGTGGAGCAGCGTTCCGCCCTGCGCGGCGCCGGCGAGGAACAGCCCCATTCCCTGATGATGTCGGCCACACCCATTCCTCGCACCCTGCAGCTCACCCTCTACGGCGACCTGGATATCTCCTCCATCGACGAACTCCCTCCCGGCCGTCAGGAGATCCTCACCCGTGTCGTCCCCGAAGACAAACGCCACGCTGCTTACCGATTCGTCCGCCAGCAGGTCGAAGCCGGCCGGCAGGCGTTCGTAATCTGTCCGCTGGTCGAGGAATCCGACAAGCTGGACGTCCGCGCCGCCATCGACGAGCACAAGCGCCTCTCCGACGCGGTCTTCCCCGACCTCCGCGTCGGCCTCATGCACGGCCGGCTCGCT
>MKWU01005651.1_pt1 | contig 13416 bp, 13 predicted proteins | sample 809101 | NCBI WGS metagenome assembly MKWU01 (sample SAMN05860141, study PRJNA318959) | sponge metagenome | host: Aplysina aerophoba | place: Slovenia: Piran, Adriatic Sea, Gulf of Piran | collected 2013-05-07 | reverse complement strand
GTCCGCGCTCACGCGCGCCTCCCCTCCCCCGGCGGCGGCGCGGGCCGCCCGCCGCTAGTGCTCGGCCAGGAGCATCCCGAAGCCGTCGGTGCGCTCGCTCAGGCCCGCCCGGCGCATGCAGTCCCAGAACATGGCGGTGTTAGAGGTCACGACCGGCTTCCCCAGCGCCTCCTCGAGCCGCGGCACGATCGAGAGCGCCGGCAGGTCGGTGCAGCTGATGAGCAAAGCGTCGGCCTCGGCGCGGTCCGCCTGCCGCGCCAGCCGGTAGACGACCTCCGGCGGGATGCGCGCCAGGAAGCCGCCCTGCATCTGCCACGCCTCCTCTCCGATCCCCAGTGCCTCCAGGGAGAGCACCTCGAAGCCCTCTCGCTCGAGGAAGCGGCGCGCCAGCACGTTCCGCACCTCCGGGTACGGCGTCGCGACGCCGATGCGGCGCGCGCCCAGCGCGCGCAGGGCCCGGACGACGGCGCCCCCGGCCGAGGTCGTCGGCGTCTCTCCGCCCACGATCTCGGCCATCTCGCGGTCGAGCTCGTCGACGGGGAGCAGCATCGAGCTCGTCGTGCAGCCGAGCGCCACCACGTCGTAGCGAGGGCCTCCGCCGATATTCGCGACGCCGGTGCGCAGGCAGGCGAGCATCTCCGGTGCCCGCTCCACCTCGTGGAAGGCGGGGGAGCGCGCCGCGTGAACGGAGACGCCCTCCGGTGCCATCAGGTTGAACTCGGCCTCGTTCGAGGTGTTCCCGGGCGGGACGATGATCCCGATGCGCGCCCGCCAGCCGTACGCCGAGTAGCTGCCCATCGCCCGCTCCACCGTCGAGAGCGGTCGCGCCTCGCCCCCGCTGCCCCCGGCCGCGGCCTGCTCCGTCGCCATCTGCCGCCCCCCTCCGGACGCCCCGCGCTAGAGATCGAGTTTCAGCGCGCGCAGCGCGTTCGTGCGCACGAACTTCTCGTAGACCTCGGGGCGGAACGCGCGCCGCTCCCCGCCCCAGACGTAGCCCTGCTCGACGATCGCGTCGAAGTCGTCCAGCCAGACCTTCGGGTCGATCGCCGGGTAGTCGGAGCCGAAGACGAACTTGTCCTGCAGCACCGTGTTCATGTACTGGAAGACGATCGGCTCCGCCTGGTAGACGTAGCGCGGGAGCCACCCCGAGAGGTCGAGATAGACGTTCTCGTGCCGCCAGATGACGGCGAGCGCCTCCGCCGTCCAGGGCCACCCGAAGTGCGTCATGATCAGGCGCAGGTTCGGAAAATCGGTCGCGATGTCGTCGATCGAGATCGGGTTGCAGGTCCGGATCTTGCTGTAGGTCATGCGCGTCGTCCCGGTGTGGATCAGGACCGCCGCGTCCATCGCCTCGCAGGCCTCGAGTATCGGGTACATCAGGGCGCGATCGGCCGGGTCGACCTCCTGGTACGCCGGATGGAACTTGAGCCCGAGCAGCCCGAGCTCGTCCACGCAGCGCTCGAGCTCGGCGACGGCGTTCTTCGCCCCCATGTGCGGGTCGACGCCGCCCAGGCCCAGGAACATGTCGGGGTGGCGCCGGCAGTACTCGGCGATGTAGTCGTTGGGGAGCGCGCGCCCCCAGCGGTGGTAGGAGACCATGTTCACCAGCACCGCCCGCTCGACGCCCGCCGCCTTGAAGGTCTCGTAGCTCGTCTCGATCGGAATATCGAGGCGGCCGTGGTGCGGCGCCTCCTCCGAGCGGCCGAAGTACTCGTCGTGCGCCTCGGTGTAGGAAGGTCCGTGCCCGAGCCGGGTCTCCACCGTGAAGGGGTGGATGTGCACGTCGATCGGCTTGACGTCGGAGAGCGGCATCGTGTTCCTTTCCTGCGGCTGTGGCAGAGTGACGCCCGACCGCGGCCATTCTAGCGCCGACACCGGCGGGCGCGTCCGCGCCCGGGCAACGGCGGCGTGCAGACGGCACCCGCGGCCGGATGAATGGCCGGCCGGGGGCGAGGCGGCGAGGACGCCCGCGGGCAGGCCGATCGCGTGCGCGTCCGCGCGCCGGCGCCGGCGGATCCGCGCGGCGAGGGGTGGAGGGACACGGCGGATGAGAGCGACCGATGTGTCGAGCAAGGAGCGGCGCCGCGACGGGCAGCAGTGGCTGCTCGACTGGATGGCGAAGACGACGGGGCGCGTCCAGAACTTCGCCTACGACACGCGCCAGCATCCGCCCGAGGTCAAGACCTACCGCCAGATCCCGAAGGTCATCGAGCGATACGCGCGCCACGCCGAGCAGGTGGCGCGGGGCGCCGAGGCGGCGGGCCACCGCGAGACCGCCTTCGAGCACTACTGGCGCGCCGCCGACCTCTACCGCGACGCCCAGCACCCGCTCTACTGGGACGATCACCCCGACAAGATCTACCTCCACGGGAAGCTCCTGGAGTGCTACGAGAAGGTGATCGAGTTCGCCCCCTACCCGATCCGGCTGGTCGAGGTCCCCTTCGAGGGCCGGGAGATCCAGTGCCTCTTCCACATGACCGGCGGCGAGAACGCTCCGACGGTGATCGAGGTCCCCGGCATGGATCAGACGAAGGAGACCTTCCCGCGCCCGACCCGCAACCCCTTCGTGCAGCGCGGGATGAACGTGCTCGCGATGGACGGGCCGGGCCAGGGCACCAGCAACATGCGCAAGATCCGCGTGACCGGCGACAACTACGAGCGCGCCGGTTCGGCGGTGATCGACTGGCTGGTGGAGCAGCCGGCGGTCGACGCCGGGCGGATCGGGATCTCGGGGATCTCGATGGGCTCGTTCTGGGGGATGCGCATCGCCGCCCACGACTCGCGCGTCGCCGCGCTCGCGACGGCGTCGGCCTGCTTCAGCGCGAAGCGGGCGATCTTCGAGGAGGACTCGCCGCGCTTCAAGCAGATGTTCATGTACATGGCCGGCATGCACGACGAGGACCGCTTCGACGAGATGGCCGTCACCATGACGATGGAGGGGCATGCCAGCGGCATCACCTGCCCCTCCCTCACCGTGATCGGCGAGTACGACCCGCTGTGCCCGCTCGACGAGGCGATCCCGATCTGGGAGGAGATCACGGGGCCGCGCGAGATGTGGGTGCTCGAGGACGACTTCCACTCGCCGCCGGCGATCGAGGGGCTTGGCGGCGAGGACGTCTACTACTACATGTCGGACTTCCTGCGGGACGCCCTGGACGGGGGCGTCGAGGAGGGCCGGGACCTGCTTCGCGTGATCCCGAAGAAGAGCGGCGCCGGACCCTACGAGCCCCCGACCCGCGGCCTCTACCTCCCGGAGCGGCTGAACGCGCCGTAGCGGCGCCCCGGAGCGGCGGGAGGGAGGCGGCGTGGGGAGCCCGGTGATCGAGACGGCCGGCGTGAGCGTGCCCTTCCTCTACTCCTCCCTCGACTGGGAGGCGACGGTCCGCGAGTACCAGCCGGCGCCGGCCTTCTTTGAGGGCACCTACCTGCTGCCCCCGCACGAGATCCGGCGGCTGCAGGCCGAGCGCGTCGCGGCCTGCGTCGCCCACGCCTGGAGCACCGAGTTCTACCGCGAGCGCTGGCGGGCGGCCGGCGTGAGGCGCCCGGAGGAGCTGCGCACGCTCGAGGATCTGCGCGCGCTGCCGACCTACGTCGTCGACGACCTGAGGCGCAGCATCGAGGGGGCGCCGCCGTTCGGCACCTACCAGGGGGTCCGCTTCGAGGAGACGCCCGGCGCCGGACCCGTGCGGATCCACACCTCGGGGGGGACGACGGGGCGCCCGCGCCCCACGCTCTACACGCTGCGCGACCGGCAGGGCGGGGCGGTCCTCAGGAAGCGCGCCTCCTACCTCGCCCGCTTCCCGCGCCGCCCCCCCCCCCCGCCCTCCGCGCTGCGCGCCCGGCAGGTCGGGGCGATCCTCAGGCAGCGCGCCTTCTACCTGGCCGGCTTCCGGCCCGGCGACGCCGTGCAGAACACGATGCTGTACTCCACCCACAACGGCCCGTTCATCGTCGACGAGGCGCTCTACCAGTGGCTGGGCTGCATCCCGGTCACGACCAGCGCCGGCATCGTCACCCGCAGCACGCGGCAGATCGAGATCATGCGCGACTGGGGCGTGCGCGGGCTCGTCGGCTTCCAGGACTACGTGATCCAGCTCGCGCGCACCGCGCGGGAGATGGGGCTCGAGGTCGGCCGCGACCTGGGGCTCGCCCACATCTCGACCATGGGCGGCAACCCCCGCCTCGTGGAGGAGGAGTGGGGCGTCCCGGCGCTCGAGAACTACGGCATGCACGAGACGCAGGTGATGGCGTCGGAGTGCCCCGCCCGCTCGGGGATGCACCTGTGGGAGGACGCCTTCGTCGTCGATGTCGTCGACATCGAGACCGGCGCGCCCGTCCCTGACGGCGAGGTCGGATCGATCGTGACGACGGCGCTCTACAAGACCGGCGTGCCGGTGGTGCGCTACGACACGAAGGACACGACGCGCGTGCTCTCGCGGGGGCGCTGCGAGTGCGGCTCCGAGCTCACCCGCATCGACTTCCTGCAGGGGCGCGCCGATACGATGGTGAAGCTGCGCGGCGTCAACGTCTGGCCGGAGGCCTGCGGCGACGTCGCGCGACGCGACGCGCGCGTCGGGAGCGAGTTCTTCTGCATCGCCGACCGGGTCGACGGCCGCGACCGCATGACGCTGTACGTCGAGAGCTCCGGGCCCGTCGACGGCGCCGGGCGCGAGGCGATCGCCTCCGATGTCGCCGACGCGCTCCGGGCGCAGCTCTCGGTCTCGATCGCCGTCGAGGTGCGCGGGCCGGGCGAGCTGCAGGAGCTGACGCGTTTCGGCATCGAGTCGAAGCCGCGCCGCTTCGAGGATCGGCGAGGGGCACAGGGCTAGCCGCGCCGCCCGCGAGCGCGGCGGCGCCGGCAGGAGAGCGAGGAGGAGAGATGAGCCGTCGGATGGTGAGCGATGCCAGCGTTCCCCCCGCGCCCTTCCCGGCCGCGCCGGCGGTGCTCGCCGGGGAGTGGCTCTTCCTCGGCGGCACCATGGCCACCGACTGGGAGACGGGCGTCGAGGGCGAGTCCCGGGCGCCCGGCGACTTCCCCTACGACCGCTACGACATGGATCGACAGACGCACGGCATCTACCGCCGCCTGCAGGCGCTCTTCGCCGCCGGCGGGACCAGCCTCGACAACATGGTCCGCATCGACCAGTTCACCCCCTACCACGACCAGTTCCGGAACTACCTGCCGGTGCGCGACCGCTACCTCACAAGCGACCGCCCCGGCTCCACGGCGCTCGCGATCAAGGACCTGCTCGTGCCCGGCGCGCAGATGCAGGTCGACGGCATCGCGGTGGTGCCGGCCGGCGGGCGCGTCAAGGAGGCGATCGACGCCGCCGACGCCCCGATGCCGCGCGCCGGCTACTCGCTGGCCATCCGCTACGGCGACTGGCTCTGGTGCTCGGGCTCCTCGCCCACCGACTTCGTCAGCCGCGCCCCCTATCCGGGCGCGCTCGGCCACACCCAGCCCGACGAGGTCCAGGTCGATCCCAACTTCTGGTACGGCTCCGAGATCGAGCGGCAGGCCGCCTACGACCTGCACAAGCTCGATCTCTACCTGCGCGCGGCCGGCTCGAGCGTCACGCGCATCGTGAAGGCGAACGTCTACCTCACCGACAGCCGCGACCTGCCGGGCCTGCGCAACGTCTGGGAGCGGACCTTCGGCGACAACCCCCCGGCGACGACGGTCGTTCCCATCGACCAGATGGGGATGACGGGCTCGCGCGTCGAGATCAACTGCATCGCGCTCCGCGACGACAGCGAGCTCCCGGTGCGTGTGATCGAGACCGAGCGCGCGGCGCGGCCGCACTTCCACGCCCCGCAGGGGCTCCAGGTCGGGCCCTACCTCTTCCTCTCGGGCCGCCACGCCGCCGACGCCGGCGGCATCGCGCCCGGGGCGCGCCCGCACCCCGCCTCCCCCTTCCTCGTCTCGGCGGGCCGCGAGGAGCTCGCGGCGATGCTCGGGGACGCGGCGGCGATCTGCGAGGCGGCGGGGGGATCGCTCGCCGACATCGTGCGCGTGCAGCTCTTCGCGACCGACCTGCGCGAGATCGCGGCGGCGCTCGGCCCGTGGAGCGACGCCTTCTCGGCCGACCCGCCGGCCGTGACGGTGGTCGGCGTCACCGGCCCGCACATCATCCCGGGGCTCACCCTCGCCTCGGACCTGACGGCCTACATCCCCGGTTAGCGCGCGCCCGGGGGGGTGACGCGCGGGCCGATGTCCTCGAGCTCGCCGCCGAGCCGCCGCTCGAACGTGGCGCGCCAGCTCTTCGCGAGCTCGGGAGCGGCGAGCAGCCGCCTCAGGCCAGCGACGTCGTCGCGATCGCGGTGCATGACGCGGTTGGACTCGGCGACCGTCACGCCGTGGGCGGGGCGCTCGACGAGCTCGATGGGATCCCCGGCCCGCAGCCGTCCCGGCTCGAGACAGCGCAGGTAGAAGCCCGTCACGCCGGCCTCCTGGACGGCGAGCGCGATCTGCGGGTCGCCGTGGACGGCGGCGAGCTTGTAGCAGGGCTGCCGCGGGTGGCTGACCTGGACCAGCGGTCCCGGCCGGTCGCCCGCGGAGGCGCCGACGCGGTAGAGGTCGCCGATCACGACCTCCTGCTCGAGCAGCCCGCGCGTCGAGAGATTGTCTCCGGCGCCCCCGGGGAGGAGCTCGATCCCGAGCTCGCGCGCCCACCACGAGGCGTGCTCGCGCGGGTAGACGCAGAGCGCCTTGTCGACGCCGCCGTGGACGGCCCGGTCGGCCTGCGCGTCGCCGTCGAGGCCGAGCCGGCCGAGCGCCCGCTCGCCGTCGACGGGCGCCTTGCGGATCGCGCTCAGCACCTCGCCGCCCGCGTGGCGGAGCGGCCGGGGACGCCCGACGTTGAGCGAGACCAGGATGCGCGCCATCGCCCCCCCGCGCTCCCCGCGCGCCGCCCCGGCGGGCGGAGCGGGCAGTGGCCGGAGGATACCAGCCCCCCTGCTATCCTATGCCGGCTGGCGGGGGGACGGATGGGCGATCGGATGGACGGCCGCGGCCGGGAGCGCGCGACCGGGGAGGCGCGCCCCGCAGACACCGGCGCACAGCCGCCCCCGGCCGGGGGACGGCCGGAGGCGCCGTCCGGCTCCTCGTCCCTGGACGACTACGACTTCGACGAGGTCGCGCCCGCGGCTGTCCTCCGGCTCGATCTCCTGCTCGACGACGAGGAGTCGGGCGCGCGGTGAGCGAGAGCATCCCCCCCACCCTGCTTTCGATCCCAGACGCCGCCGCCTCGCTGCGGGCCGGGCGCCTGTCGGCCGGCGCGCTGCTGGAGGCGACGCTGGTGCGCATCGAGGAGACCGAGCCCCGCCTCAACGCCTACATCACCGTCACCGCCGAGCACGCCCGGCGGCAGGCCGCCCGCGCCGACGACGAGCTCGCGGCGGGGCAGGGGCGGCGAGGGCCGCCCCCGCCCCCTCCCCCCCCTTCGCCAACAGCACCCCACCACCGGCGGCTCCGGCTTCCTGCGCGGGCGCACCCCGCAGCAGGACGCCCGGGTCGTCACGCGGCTCGCAGAGGCGGGGGCGGTGCTCACCGGCAAGCTCAACCTCCACGAGTTCGCCTTCGGGACGACCAGCGCCAATCCGCACTTCGGCGCCGTGCGCAATCCGTGGGACACAGAGCGCAGCCCCGGGGGCTCCTCCGGCGGGAGCGCCGCCGCCGTCGCCGTCGGCTCGGCGACGGCGACGCTGGGCTCCGACACCGGCGGCTCGATCCGCATCCCGGCCGCGCTCTGCAGCGTCGTCGGCCTGATGCCGACCTACGGACGGGTCAGCCGCCGCGGCGTGATCCCGCTCTCCTGGTCGCTCGACCACGTGGGACCCCTGGCCCGGAGCGTGGAGGACGCGGCGCTCGTGCTCAACGCCATCGCCGGCTACGACCCCGGCGACCCCGGATCGGCCAGGGAGCCGGTGCCGGACGCGGCCTCCGAGCTCGGCCGCGGCATCGAGGGCCTCGTCGTCGGGCTCCCGCGCGACCCGCTCTGGCTCGACCTGGAGGAGGGGGTGCGGGCGGCCTGCGAGGAGGCGGTCGAGACCCTGCGGGCGCAGGGCTGCGAACTGCGCGAGGTGGAGCTGCCGCTGCTCGCGGAGATGCGGCGCATGGAGCGTGGACGCTTCCACCGCGCGCTGCTCGCCGAGGCCGGCGCCTACCACGCGCGCTGGCTTCGCTCGCACCCCGGCGAGTACGGCGACGACGTCCGCGCCTCGCTGGAGCGGGTGAGCCGGGTGTCGGCCGCGACCTACATCAACGCGCAGAGGATGAGCCGGCTCTTGATCGAGGAGGCGCGCCAGGTCTTCTCGCAGGTCGACGTGCTCGTCTCGCCGACGACGGAGTGCACGGCGCCGACCATCGCCGAGGGCGATCTCGGCGCGCGGCTGGCGCGCCTCACCGCGCCCTACGACGTCACCGGCATCCCCGCGGTGAGCGTGCCGTGCGGCGTCGACGCCGCCGGCCTCCCGGTCGGCCTCATGATCGGCGCGCGCCACTTCGACGAGGTCACGCTCTGCCGCGCCGCCCACGCCTACGAGCAGGCGACGGCGTGGCACGAGCGCCGCCCGCCGCTCTAGTCCGCCGAGGCAGCGGCCCCCGGCGCGCGCTCGCGCTACGATGACGCCGGCCGCACCCCGGGAAGCACACGGCTCGATGAGGAGGAAGAGGATGCCGACCGATCGCTACGTCACCATCGACGGGATCCGCACGCGCCTCAGGGAGTCGGGCCCCCCGGCAGCGCGTACGATCGCCTACTTCCACATCTACAGCGGCCTCTCCGAGGAGACCGACGAGTTCGCCGAGCTCGTCGCAGATCGCTACCGCTTCGTCGCCGTCGACGCCCGCGGCCACGGCCACACGGAGTGGGGGCCGCCCGACGGCTACACGCCGGAGCGCTACTTCTCCGACGCCCTCGCCGCGCTCGACGCCATCGACGCCGACCCCTTCGTCGTCATGGGAAGCTCGTTCGGGGCGGCGACGGCGCTGCGCATCGCCGCGCGCCGTCCGGAGCGCGTCTCCGCGCTGATCATGGACGACCAGCCGCCGGAGTTCCCCTCCGCCGAGAGCAGGGAAGCGCTGGTCAAGAGCGCCGAGCGCCAGCGCGCACTGCGTTTCTCCGGCCTCGACGAGGTCGTGACCTGGGCGCAGAAGCTGCGGAGGCGGCACTTCAACTGGCAGATCACGGACGAGAAGGCCAGGCGCTGGGCGGAGGCGGCCACGATGCCGGCCGGGGGCTCCACGCTGCGCTTCCGCAACGACCCGGACTCGATGGCCTGCATGGCGCAGTTCTGCGGCCTCCCGGAGTCGGACCTGCGCGCCGACTTCTCCTCGCTGACGGTCCCGACGCTGGTCGCCCGCCGGCTCGGGGCCGGCGCCTCGCTCGACGGCCCGCTGTGGGAGGAGCTCCGCGCGCTCAACCCCCGCGCGCGCTACGAGTCGTTCGAGGGAGCGGGCCACCCCGTCGTCTTCACCAAGCCGCGTGAACTCGCGCAGGTCGTTCGCGACTTTCTCGGCTGAGCAGCAGTCGGCCCGGGCACACGGGCCGCGGGAGGAGGGGAGCGGTATGGGAATCGCCTGGGTGCGCACGGTCGAGCCGCAGGAGGCGGAAGGCGAGATCCTGCACGCCTACCGGCAGATGACGGGGCAGTCGGAGCCCGCCGAGATCCGCCGGCGCATCCGCAAGAACTTCGTGGCGATGTCGATCCGGCCGCGCCAGATGGCGGCGCTCTGGGAGCTCGCCCACACGGTGAGCTTCCGCAACGAGGACTCCGGTCTCTCCAAGGCCGAGCACGACATGATCGACACCGTCGTCTCGGCCGCCAACCGCTGCCGCTACTGAGCGGTCGGGCACGCCGAGGGGGCGCGCGGCGCCGGGGGCGCCGTGGAGCTGACGCAGCAGCTGAAGGCCGACTTCCGCACGGCGGATCTCCCGCCCCGGATGATGGCGGCGCTGGAATTCGCCGACCTCCTGACCAGGAGGCCAGATGAGGTGCGCGAGAGCCACGTCGAGGCGCTCCGCGCCGCCGGGTGGAGCGACGAGGAGATCGTCGACATCGTCCACGAGACGGCGCTCTTCAACTACATGAACCGGATGTCGATCGGACTCGGCGTCGAGATGGAGAGCTTCGCTGCGCGCATCGAGGAGCGCGATCGCCACGTCGTCGACACCTCGACATGGACGTAGCCCGCACGCCGCGGAACGCTCTGGTGGAGTCCCCCTCACTCGGGGGTGCGGATGCGCGCGCGCTCGATCGGCTCGACGGCGTCGTCGCGGTGCACCCGCACCTCGTCCACTGGTGGAACAACGCTTCCTTCGCCCTCCCCTTCCTCGCCGCCGTGGTCTCGCTGGCGGTGGGGCTCGCGGGCGGCGTCGCCGAGGCGACCGGCTTCGGCCTCTTCATGCTCGCGGTGACGGCGATCACCGCGCCGATCGTCGCGATCACCTGGCGGCGGACGCCGACCGCCCTCGTGCTCACGGGCGAGATGCTGGTCGCCCTCCACTCCGGCCGCGAGCTGCGCCGGCTGAGGTGGGAGGAGATCGAATCGGTGCGCGCGGTCGACTACGACGACGTGCGGTGGCGCCTCTACCCGCGCGCGGGTGAGCACCTCGCGCTCGAGAGCGGCATCGAGCGGCTCCCGGAGCTCATCGACGAGGTGTGCGGGCGCTCGGGCCTCGAGCGCCCGCCCCACGAGCGGGAGCAGCGGCTCCCCCGCGGGGGGGGGGGGGGCCGGGCGCTAGGGAGGGGGTGGGGGGGGCGCGGGGCCGCGGAGCCCCCGCCCCACGAGCGGGAGCAGCGGCTCCCCGGCGGGGGCGGGGGTCCCGGGGGGCCGGCGCCGGGGCCCTAGAGCCCGGCGCGGCTTCGCAGCGCGCGCTCGCGGCGGCGGTCGACGTAGTGCGGGCTCGCGTTGGTGAAGAGGTCGGCGGCCTCCATCAGCGTCTCGGAGAGCGTCGGGTGCGCGTGGATGGTCTCGCGCATGTCGTCCACGCGGGCCCCCATCTCTATCGCGAGGGTCGCCTCGGCGACCAGTTCGCCCGCATCGGCCCCCACGATGCCGACGCCGAGGACCCGCTGCGAGCGAGCGTCCACGAGCAGCTTCGTCAGCCCCTCGTTGGTGCGGCCGAGCGTCGTCGCGCGGCCGGAGGCGGCCCACGGGAAGCGGAGCACGTCGACCTCGATCCCGCGCTCGCGCGCCTGCGACTCGCTCAGGCCCGTCCACGCGATCTCGGGGTCGGTGAAGACGACGGCCGGTATCGCCGAGGGATCGAAGGCGGCCGGGCGACCGGCGATCGCCTCGGCCGCGACGCGGCCCTCGTGCGTCGCCTTGTGCGCCAGCATCGGCTCGCCGGCGAGGTCGCCGACGGCGAAGACCGTGGGCTCCGCCGTCCGCCGCTGCTCGTCCACCTCGACGAATCCGCGGTCGGTGAGGCCCACGCGCGTGCTCTCGAGCCCGAGCCCCTCCGAGTTCGGGCGGCGGCCGACCGAGACGAGGGCGCGATCGAAGCGCCGCACGGGGCGCTCGACGGCCTCGGCCGCGAGCGTCACCTCGAGCCCGCCGTCGTGCTCGCGCATCGACTCGACGCGCGTGTCGAGCAGGATCTCCTCGAACTCGCCCTCCAGCCGGCGCTGGAGCGGCTCGACGAGATCGCGGTCGGCCCCGGGAAGGAGCCCGGCGGTCATCTCCACCACCGTGACGCGCGAGCCGAGCGCCGCGTAGACGCTGCCGAGCTCGAGGCCGATGTAGCCTCCCCCCACGACCAGGAGCGTCGGCGGGACCGAGGCGAGCTCGAGGGCGTCCGTCGAGTCCATGACCAGCGGCGAGCCCGGCAGTAGCGAGGGGATGGCCTGCGGCCGCGACCCCGTGGCCAGCACTGCGTAGTCGAAGTTGAGGGTCTGATCGCCGCCCTCGGAGAGCTCGACGACGGCCATCTTCGGCCCGGCGAGGCGTGCCCGGCCCTGCACGTAGCGGACGCGGCGCTGCCTGGTCAGGAGGCCGAGGCCCCCGGTCATCTTCCCGACGACGCGGCCCTTCCACTCCCGCACGGCGTCGATATCGATCTCCGGCCGCTCGAAGCGAAGCCCCCACTCGGCGGCGGCCTCGGTCTCGCGCAGCAGACCGGCCACGTGCAGAAGCGCCTTCGACGGGATGCAGCCCCGGTAGAGGCAGACCCCGCCGGGGTTGGGCTCCGGATCGACCAGCGTGACGTCCATGCCGAGGTGCGCGGCGTGGAACGCCGCCGGGTAGCCGCCCGGCCCCGCGCCGATGACGACGACCCGCGTCGCGCCGTCGCCGGAGCCGCTCCCCGTCCCCGCGCCCGCCGCCACCCCGTCAGCCCTCGAGCGCGAGCAGCAGCGGCTGCTCCAGCGCCTCGACGACCCAGGAGAGGAAGCGCGCACCGTCCGCCCCGTCCACGATGCGGTGGTCGAAGGAGAGCGAGAGCGGGAGCAGGAGCCGCGGCGCGAAGGCGCCGGCCTCCGCATCCCAGACAGCCTCGGTCAGCGCGCGACCCACGCCGAGGATCCCGACCTCGGGCGGGTTGAGGATGGGCGTGAAGAACCCGGTCCCCATGCCTCCGAGGTTGGAGATGGTGAAGCTCCCACCGCGCATCTCCTCGAGACCGAGCTTCCCCTCGCGCGCCTTCACCGCGAGCGAGCCGAGCTCGGCCGAGAGCTCGGTGACGTTCTTGCGGTCGGCGTCGCGGAGAACCGGCACCAGCAGGCCGCGGTCGGTGTCGACGGCGACGCCGATGTGCACGTGCTTCTTGTAGACGATCTGCCGGGCCGCAGCGTCGACGCTCGCATTCAGGCGCGGGTGCTGCCTGAGCGCCGAGGCGCAGACCGAGAGCAGGATCGCGACCATCGTCAGGTTGCCGCCGCCGGCGCGGGAGACGCGCTCGCGGTAGCGCCGGCGCAGCGCCTCGAGCTCGGTGACGTCCGCCTTCTGGAAGAGCGTCACGTGCGGGCTCTGCCAGGAGCGGGAGATCGTCTCCGCCGTCGTGCGGCGCACGCGGCTCATCGGCAACCGCTCCACCTCGCCCCAGCGCGCGAAATCGACGCCGGCCCCCGGGTCGGGCGCCGGCGCCCCGCGCCCGAGACCGCCCGCGGGGCGGCTGCGCGCATGCCGCTTGACGTCGTCCTGGGAGATGCGGCCGCCGGGCCCGCTCCCGGCGACCTCGCGGATGTCGACGCCGATCTCGCGCGCGAAGGTGCGCACGGAGGGCGCGGCGAAGACGGGCTCGCCCTCCCGGTGCACCGGGGCGGCGGGACTCGCGGGCGCGGGCCGAGAGGGGGGTGGTCGAAACCCCCGGCGTCGCCGCCCGCGGGACCGCGTCGCGCGAGGACCCCGAGTCCGCGATCCCGCCGCTGCGCGAGGCGGAACGGGAGGCGGCGGACGCGCTGCGGATGCTGATG
>MKWU01005650.1_pt1 | contig 13416 bp, 13 predicted proteins | sample 809101 | NCBI WGS metagenome assembly MKWU01 (sample SAMN05860141, study PRJNA318959) | sponge metagenome | host: Aplysina aerophoba | place: Slovenia: Piran, Adriatic Sea, Gulf of Piran | collected 2013-05-07 | reverse complement strand
CACCCGCGCCGCGGTCGCGCGCCCACCACTTCAGGGCCGGGGCTGCTCCGCCCGGCGGGTGACGGCGTCGTCCCCGCCCGGAACCGGGGACTCCTTCGAACCGAGCTCCTCGAGCTTCCGGTAGACGATCCGCTGCATCACGAGCAGCCACACCAGAGCAGCCAGCAGCAGGCCGACTCGCAGCACCGGGTGCTGCTCGAGCCGGCCGTCGTCGGTGAGGACCGCGCGGCCGAGCAGCGCGCCGGAGCCGATCCAGATGGAGTTCGCGATCACGGCCCCCGCGACGTCGAGCGGCAGCCAGAGCCGCCACCGAAGGCCGATCACGCCCGCCCCGAAGGGGCCGACCGCCCGCGTCGCGCTGTGGAGGTGGTAGAGGGGAATGAGCCAGCGCGTGCGCCCCGACAGCAGCGCCTCGCCGAGACGGACGCCGGCCGCGAGGCGGCCTCCGGCGAGGCGCCCCAGCCCGTAGCGCCCGAGCAGGTAGGAGCCGACGTCGCCGAGCACGGTGCCGGCGATGCCGAGAACGAGCACCAGCGCGAGCGTCGGGCCGTCGCCGCTGGCGAAGGCGCCCCCGAGGAAGAGCAGCACCACGCCCGGGAAGACGACGCCCACGCCGACGGTCGCCTCGGCGACCGCGGCGAGGAAGACGATCGGGACGCCGTAACGCTCGAAGAGCCCGTTCAGGAACAGGAATATCTCGTCCGTGAGCCAGTTCAGGCCGTCGAGAGGCGCTGTCAGCAGTTCGAAGACGGTGTCCAGCTCGCCCCTCTTACCCGCACGGTCCCGATCGGGCGGGACCTCCCTGCGACCGCCGCGCTGATTGACCGCTCCCCGGGCCCTGCCTAGACTCGGATCGCGCCACGTTATCGCAGGGGGCTCCATGTTCGCGATCGTCCGGACGGGCGGCAAGCAGTACCGCGTGCGCGAGGGCGACGTCATCGACGTCGAGCGCCTCGAGGCGGCGGTCGGCGACGAGGTGACGCTCGGCGAGGTGCTGCTCCTCGATCGCGAGGAGGGGGAGGACACGGTCGCTGTCGGCGATCCCTGCGTCGCGGGCGCGAGCGTCACCGCGCGCGTGGAGGCGCAGGCGCGCGGGCGGCGCCAGAGCTTCCTCAAGTACAAGAACAAGACGAGGCAGCGCACGCGGCGCGGCCACCGGCAGCACCGCACGCGGCTCTCGGTGACCGCGATCGTCCCGGGCGCGTAGCGCGCCGCGACCGGCTGCGAGGGAGGCGGCGGAAATGGCCCACAAGAAGTCCGGCGGATCCAGCCGTAACGGCCGGGACTCCAACGCCCAGCGCCTCGGCGTGAAGCGCTACGACGGTCAGCTCGTCACGGCCGGATCGATCCTCGTCCGGCAGCGGGGCACCCGCATCCACGCCGGCACCAACGTCGGCGTGGGCCGGGACCACACGCTGTGGGCGCGCGTCGACGGCACCGTCAAGTTCTCGCCGTACGCGAAGGGCCGGCGCAAGCAGGTGTCGATTCGCCCCGCCTCCGCGTAGGGGCCGGGACGGGGCGTCAGCCGCCCCCAGGGACAGGAGCGCCATGAAGGCGGCGATACACCCCGAGTACGTCGAGACGACGATCACCTGCGCCTGCGGGAACAGCTGGGGAACGCGGTCGACGAAGGCCAGCATCCACGTCGACGTCTGCTCCGCCTGCCACCCCTACTTCACCGGCGAGCAGCGCATCGTCGACACCGCGGGCCGCGTGGAGCGCTTCCGGCGCCGCTACGCCCGCCCCGCGCCGCTCCGCCCCCCCGGAGGGCCGGGTGGAGCGGTCCGGCCGCCGCCCCGCGCCCGCCGAGCCGGCGGCCGAGCCCGCCGCGGACGCCGGCGACGGCGCGGCCGCGAGCGAGGGCTAGCCCTCGCAGCCGGCGCGGGTGCGCGGCCGGACGAAATCTCTCCACGCATGACCGGGGAGCAGGGGCGCGACGCCCCGGACACGCCCGTCTCCTACGGCGGTCAGGCGCTGATCGAGGGCGTGATGATCCGCTCCCCCCGCGCCCTCGCGGCCGCCGCGCGACGCCCGGACGGGGAGATCATCGTCTCCGCGCGGCGGCTGGGCGGCCTCCTCACGGGGCCCCAGCGGCGGATCCCGGTGCTGCGCGGCGTGCTGGCGCTGTGGGAGATGATCGCGCTCGGCATCCGCGCTCTCTCCTGGTCGAGCGCCGTCGCCGAGGGGCGGGTCGACGGCTCCGGCGAGCTCGACCGGGTCGGGGCGCGCGCCTGGCTGAGCGCGCTCGCCTCGCTGCTCGTCGCGACGGCGATCGTGTTCCTGCTCCCGGTCGCGATGACGGCGTGGCTCGCGACGCGGCTCCCGGCGCCGTGGCTCGCCGTCGCGGCCGAGGGGCTGCTGCGAGTGGTGATCGTCGTGGCGTATGTCTGGGTGCTCGGCCGCTCGGAGGAGGTGCGCCGGCTCTTCGAGTACCACGGCGCCGAGCACATGGCGATCGCGACGCTCGAGCGCGGGCGGGAGCTCACCGTGCCGTCGATCCGGCGCGAGTCCCGCGAGCATCCCCGCTGCGGGACCTCGTTCCTGCTCGCCGTCGCGATCATCGCGGGTCTCGTCTTCCTCCCCTTCGGCGCGCCGCCGCTGCCCTGGTGGCTCGCCTCCCGTGTGGTGCTGATCCCCCTCGTCGCCGCCGTCGCGTACGAGGCGATCCGCTTCGCCGGGGCGCACCCGCAGGCGCCGCTCGTGCGGTGGGCGTTCTGGGGCAATCTCGCGCTGCAGCGCCTGACGACCCGCGAGCCGGACGACGAGCAGATCCAGGTCGCGGTGGCCGCGCTCGAGCGAGCGCGCGACGAGGAGCTGAGCGCGCGGCGCGGCGCGGGATCCTAGGTCGAAAGGTTCCGGGCCCGCCGGGCCCGGTCGTGCGGTCAGTCCGGGCCTGAGGCCCCTCCCGGGCCCCCGAGTGCCACCGGACGCGGAAGGCCGTCCCGGGCCAGATCGATGAAGCAGGAGCGGGCCCCGGTGTGACAGACGGCGCCGCCCAGGGGCTCCACCTGGAGCACCAGCGCGTCGGCGTCGCAGTCCGTGGCGACGGAGACCACCCGCACGTAGTCGCCGGAGGTCGCGCCCTTGTGCCAGACCTCCTGGCGGCTGCGCGACCAGAAGACGGCCTGCCCGATCTCGAGCGTGCGGCGCACGGTCTCGCGGTTCATGTAGCCGAGCATCAGCACCTCGCCGGAGGCCGCGTCCTGCAGGATCGCCGCGATCAGCCCCTGCGCGTCGTAGCGCAGCTCATCGGGGTCAGGCACCGGGCACCTCCCTCTCCGCCGCAGCCGCTGCGTCGACGATCGGGCGCACCGCCACGCCGCGAGCGGCGAGGTAGCGCTTCAGCGTGGCGACGTCGTAGCGCCCGAAATGGAAGATCGATGCCGCGAGCACCGCATCGGCCCCTCCCTCGGTCAGCGCGCGGTAGAGGTGCTCGGGCTCGCCGGCCCCTCCCGAGGCGATCACCGGGACCCCGACGACTCCGGCGACCTCCCTGAGCAGCTCGAGGTCGTAGCCGGTCTGGTGCCCGTCGCTGTCCATCGAGGTGACCAGGAGCTCCCCGGAACCGCGTTCCGTGGCCTCGCGGGCCCACTCGATCGCGTCGCGCTCCGTCTCGCGGCGCCCGCCGTGCGTGTAGACCCGCCAGCGCGGGGGTTCGCCGCGAGCCGACGTCCGCTTCGCATCGATGGAGACGACGATGCACTGCGATCCGAAGCGCCGCGCGCCCTCCTCGATCAGGGCCGGGCGCTCCACCGCCGCCGTGTTCACGCCGACCTTGTCGGCGCCGTGCTCGAGCATGCGCCGCATGTCGCCGGGGGCCCGCACGCCGCCGCCGACGGTCAGCGGGATGAAGACCTGATCGGCGGTCTCCGCGATCATCTGGTAGGTGCTCTCGCGTTCCTCATGCGATGCTGTTATGTCGAGGAAGACGAGTTCGTCGGCGCCGTCCCGGTCGTAGGCGCGCGCGAGCCCCACCGGGTCGCCGGCGTCGCGGAGGTCGACGAAGGAGACGCCCTTGACCACGCGCCCGCGGTCGACGTCGAAGCAGGGGATGATGCGCTTGGTCAGCATCGCCGAGCCGCCCTACCCGGCCGCGCGGGCGGCCGACATCGCGTCGGCGAGGTGCACCTGTCCCGTGTAGAGCACGCGACCGATGATCGCCGCCTCCACCCCGCAGTCGGCGAGCCGGCGCACGTCCTCCAGCGAGCTGACGCCGCCGGCCGCGATCACCGAGACCGAGCTCTCGGAGGCAATCTGCTCGTACATCTCGAAGTTCGGTCCCTGCGTCGTGCCGTCGCGCTGGATGTCGGTGTAGACGACGCGCTGCACGCCGAGGTCGGCGAGCTGCCGGATCAGCGAGAGCGCGTCGCGGTCCGACGACTCGGTCCAGCCCTCGAGCTGGACGATGCCGTCGCGCGCATCGACGGAGACCACGAGCTGGGACGAGGCGAGCGCCATCGCCTCGCGGACCAGGGAGGGCGTCTTCACCGCCGCGGTGCCGAGCACCACGCGGTTGACCCCGGCGGCGAGCGTCGTCCGCACCGTCTCCAGGTCGCGGATGCCGCCGCCGGTCTGCACGGCGGCCGGGACGCCGTTCACGATGCGCGCCACGATCGGCGCGTTGGCCTGGCGCCCGCCTCGCGCGCCGTCGAGGTCGACGACGTGGATCCAGCGCGCGCCCAGCGAGGCCCAGCGCACCGCCATGCTCACCGGGTCGTCGGAGAAGACGGTCTCCTGCGCGTAGTCGCCCTGGTAGAGGCGCACACACTTGCCGTCCCGGATGTCGATGGCCGGTATGACGTCCATGTCCGTCCCTCTACCGGGCTGCGCCCCCGGCGGCCGTCCCGGTCGCCGAGCGCGCCAGCGTCACGAAGTTCTCATAGATGCGAAGCCCCGTCCGTCCGGACTTCTCGGGATGGAACTGCGTCGCCAGCACGTTGCCGCGCGCGACGACCGAGGCGAAGCGCTCACCGTACTCGGTCTCCGCGACGACGATCGCCGGATCGCCGGGCACGGGATAGTAGGAGTGCACGAAGTAGACGTGCGCGCCGCTCGGGATCCCCGCCAGCAACGGATGCGCCGAGACCACGTCGAGCGTGTTCCAGCCCATGTGGGGCACCGGCGCGCCGGTCTCGAAGCGCACGACACGGCCCGGGAGCACTCCGAGGCACGGATGCTCCCCTCCCTCCTCCGAGAGTTCGAAGAGCGCCTGCATCCCCATGCAGACGCCCAGGAAGGGGCGGCCCGAGGCGATCACCTCCAGCAGCGGTTCGACGAGACCGCGCTGGCGGAGCTTCGCCATCGTGTCCGCCGCCGCGCCGACGCCGGGAAGAACGAGCGCGCGGGCCCCGGCGACGACGCCGGGGTCGTCGCTCACGATCGCGCGCGCCCCGGCGTGCTCGAGCGCGCGACGCACGCTCCTCAGGTTTCCCGCGTCGTAGTCGACCACGACGACCTCGGAGGTCAGGTCGGGACCGCGCGGGTCGATGCGGGGCGACAACAACGCGGCGTCTCCTCGGCAGCGCGCGAGCCGGGAGAGGGCGCTCGCGCCCCCATTGTAGCGCCCGGGCCGGGAGGCGCCGCGCGGGCGCGGGGCAGGTCTATACTCGGCCCCGATGCCAGAGCCGGGTGCCCCCTCCCACGCGACGCGGCAGCGATTCGAGGCGGCGCGCGAGCGCGCGGAGGCGCTGCGCGGCCAGATCCGCTACCACGACCACCGCTACTACGAGCTCGGCGAGCCGGAGATCGGCGACGGCGAGTACGACGCCCTCCTGCGCGAGCTCCGGGCGCTCGAGGAGCGGCACCCCGAGCTCTCAACGCCCGACTCGCCGACGCAGCGCGTCCCCGGCCAGCCGCAGCAGCCATTCGGCGTCGCGGAGCACCGGACGCCGATGCTCTCGCTCGGGAACGCCTTCGATGCCCGGGAGCTCGGGGCGTGGCATGAGCGCGTGCTGCGCGAGCTGGACGCCCCCGGCGTCGCGATGATCTGCGAGCCGAAGATCGACGGTCTGGCGATCTCCCTCCTCTACGAGCAGGGGCGCTTCGCCCGCGGAGCCACCCGCGGCGACGGGCTGCGGGGGGAGGACGTGACGGCGAACCTGCGCACGCTGCGCGAGATCCCGGCTGCCGTGCGGCGGGACGAGACGGACGTCGCCGACACACCGTCCTCCTTCGAGGTTCGCGGCGAGGTCTACCTCACCCGCGAGGAGTTCGAGCGGCTCAACCAGGAGCGCGCGCGCGCCGGGCTGCAGCTCTACATGAACCCGCGCAACACCACGGCGGGCGCGCCCCCCGCGCCCGGCCCCCCCCGCCCCCTCGCCCCCGCCGTCCCCGCCTCGCGCGACCTCCGCTTCTTCGCCTATCAGCTCGGCCGCGCCGCCGGGGAGGGAGCCCCCGCCTCCCAGTCGCAGGCGCTCTCCTGGCTCCAGCAGGCGGGCTTCCCGACGAACCCCCACGCGCGGCGCTTCGAGTCCCTCGATGAGGTCACGGCGTTCTGCACGGGCTGGGAGGAGCGGAGGGGAGAGCTCCCCTACGAGATCGACGGCATCGTGGTCAAGGTGGACGAGATCGCGCTGCAGCGGCAGCTGGGCGCGGTCGGCCGCGAGCCGCGCTGGGCGGTGGCCTACAAGTTCCCGGCCGAGCAGGCCGTGACGGCGCTGCGCGACATCGAGGTCTCCGTCGGGCGCACGGGCGTGCTCACGCCGTACGCCGTGCTGGAACCGGTCGTGGTCGGCGGGGCGACCGTCAGCAAGGCGACGCTCCACAACGAGTCGCACATCACCGAGCTCGACATCCGCGTCGGCGACGACGTCATCGTGCAGCGCGCCGGCGACGTGATCCCGCAGGTCGTGGGACCCGTCCTCTCGCGCCGCCGCGGCACAGAGAATCTGCGTCACTTCGAGATGCCGAGCCGCTGCCCCGCCTGCGGACACGCCGCGGCGCGCGACGAGGGCGACGCCGGGCTCTACTGCGTCAACCGCGACTGCCCGGCCCAGTTCGAGAGGCTGGTCGAGCACTACGCCTCGCGGGGCGGGATGGAGATCGAGGGCCTGGGCGAGAAGCTCTCGCGTCAGCTCGTGGGGGAGGGGCTGATCCGGAGCCTCTCCGACATCTACGGCCTCGCGACGCGCCGCGAGCTGCTGCTCGCGCTGGAGCGCATGGGCGAGCGCCGCCTCGACAACCTGCTCGGGCAGATCGAGGCGAGCAAGGCGCGGCCGCTCAGGCGCCTCCTGGTGGCGCTCGGCATCCGGCACGTCGGCGAGGAGACGGCGACGGCGCTCGCCGTGCATTTCGGGGAGATGGAGGCGCTCGCGGGGGCGGCGAGCGAGGAGCTGGAGCAGATCGAGGGCATCGGTCCCACCGTCTCGCGCTCGGTGGTCGACTACCTCGGCGACGCGGGCAACCGCGCCCTCCTCGAGCGGCTCCGCGCGGCCGGCGTGCGCATGAACGACGACGTCTCGGCGCGCGGGGGCCCGCTGGAGGGCGAGACGATCGTGGTGACGGGGGCGCTCGAGCGCTGGTCGCGCAACGAGGTGGAGGCGCTGGTCAGGGAGCTGGGCGGGCGGGTCGGCTCCGCCGTGACGAAGCAGACGACGCTGCTCGTCGCCGGCGCGGGGGGTGGCTCGAAGCGCGTCCGCGCCGAGGAACTCGGCACGCCGATCCGCGACGAATCTTCGTTCCGGGAACTGCTCGCCGGGCGCGGATGGCGGGAGGTCCGGTCCCCGTCCTAGCGGGCGCCCCGCAGCGCCCGGTCACCCGCCGGCCCCTCTTTTGCGGGGCCGGGCGCTGCACCCCTATACTCGCTCTGCCGGGGGCAACGCAGCCCCCCTGAGCCATCGGTGCCACTTGTGATAAACCTGCTCTCCAGCTTCCTCGGGATGTTCTCCCGCGATATCGGTATCGACCTCGGTACCGCGAACACGCTGGTGAGCGTGCGCGGGCGCGGCATCGTGATCGACGAGCCCTCGGTGGTCGCCATCGATCGCCGCACAAAGCGCATCCTCGCGATCGGCGACGAGGCGAAGAGGATGGTGGGTCGCACGCCGGCCACGATCGTGGCGGTGCGCCCGCTCCGCGACGGCGTGATCTCGGACTTCGCCGTCACCGAGCGCATGCTCCAGTACTTCATCCGCTCGGTGAACGAGCGCCTCGGCATGGGCATTCCGAAGCCGCGCGTGGTGATCGGCATTCCCTCCGGAGCCACCGAGGTCGAGAAGCGAGCCGTGCACGACGCCGCGATAGCCGCCGGGGCACGATCCGCCTACCTGATCGAGGAGCCGATGGCGGCGGCGATCGGCTCCGGGCTGCCGGTGATGAGCCCGACCGGCTCGATGATCGTGGACGTCGGGGGCGGAACCACGGAGGTCGCGGTGATCGCGCTCGGCGGGATCATCGTCTCGCGCTCGGTGCGCGCGGCCGGCGACGCCATGGACCAGGCGATCACCTCCTACGCCCGGCAGGTGCACAACATGCTGGTCGGAGAGCGCAGCGCGGAGACCGCCAAGATCGAGGCCGGATCCGCCTTCCCGCTCGAGGACGAGAGCACCGTCGAGCTTCGCGGGCGGGACCTGGCGACGGGGCTTCCCAAGGCCGTCGAGATCTCGACGGTCGAGCTCCGCGACGCGCTCTCGCCGGTGACCAACGAGCTGGTCAATACGGTGCGCGCCACCATTGAGGTCACGCCCCCCGAGCTGGTGGCCGACCTGATGATGCACGGGATCGCCGTCGCCGGCGGCGGATCGATGCTCAAGGGCCTCGACCGCCGCATCGCCGCGGAGACGCGATTCCCCGTCTACGTGGCCGACGACCCGCTGCGCGCCGTCGTGCGGGGGAGCGCCGAGACGCTGTCCGAGGCGGCGACGCTGGAGAAGGTGCAGGCGACGCTCGCCACCAGGCGCCCGCTTCGGTAGCCCGGCGAAGCGCTTCCGCCGCGGCCGCGGATCGCTCCCCGCGGCGGGTGGCGATCGGAGGGCCGGGGAGACAGGCACGTGGCGGGCACTCGGGGCGCGGCCTGGATCACGGCGACGCTCCTGCTCGCCCTGCTGCTGCTCGCCGCGTCGACGCTCGCCGCCGCCGGGAGGCTCGAGGCGAGGGCCGGCTCGCTGCTCGGCGGCGTCGCCGGCGCGGTCGACGCCGCCGTGAGACCGGTCTCGGAATTCGTTCTCTCCGCCGGCGAGCTGCGCGCCCTCGCCGACGAGAACGCCCGGCTCAAGGGCGAGCTGGCGCGGCTCTCCTCCGAGGTCGCCGCGCTGCGCGAGGAGCGCGCCGCCTCGATCCAGGTCGAGGAGCTGCTGACGGCAGTCGAGGCGGCGGGGCTGCTCCCGGAGAGCGCCGACGCCCCGGGCCGGACGCCCCGCGTCGTGAGCGCCTCCGTGCTGGCGCGGGACCCGTCCCCGACGAGGGCCGAGCTCCTCATCGACCGCGGGCGCGCGCACGGGGTCTACGTCGGCCAGCCCGTGCTGGGGCCGGCTGCCACGCTGATCGGCATCATCGCCGACGCCGACGAGCGGAGCGCCCGCGTGCGCCTGCTGATCGACGTCCGCTCGGCTGTGACCAGCGTCGTCCAGGGCTCCCGCACGCCGGCGGCGCTCGCGGGCACGGCGCAGGGGCTCCGCCTCGAGTTCGTCGCCCCGGGAGCGCCCGTCTCAGTCGGCGACGCCGTGATCACCTCGGCGCTCGGGGGGCGCCTCCCGGCCGGGCTGCTGGCGGGCCGCATCGCCGCCATCCACACGGAGCCGCACGATCTCTTCGCGACGATCGAGGTCGAGCCGCTCGTCGACTACAACCGGCTGGAGCAGCTCCTGGTCCTGACCGACGCGCTCCCCTCGGCGCTGGCCGGCGAGGCGTCGCGATGAGCAGCGCCCTGGAGAGTGGTGCCGGGGGGACCCGCGCGGCGAGCCTCACGGCGGCCGCGGTGGTGGCGGCGGCGGCCGTCGCCGGCGTGCTCCTTCAGCTCTCGCTCGTCGCGGCACTCTTCCCGGCCGGCCCGCTCGCTGCCGCGGCACCGCTGCTTCCGGTCGTGCTGCTGGCGGCCTGGGGATCGGCGCGCGACCCCATCGAGACCGTGCCCGCCGCCATCGTCTCCGCCGCCGCTCTCGGCACCGTCTCCAGCGAGCGCGTCGGCTGGTTCCTGCTCGCCCTGCTCCCGACCATCGTCGCCGCCTTCACCGCGCGTGCCGGCCTCGACCGCGTGCCCGGCGGCCGGCCGGGTCTCGACGCCGCCCGCGCGCGCGGTCCCTCGTTCCCGGCCGCCGCGCTCCTCGGCGCGGGCGCCGCCGCGGTCGGCGCCGCCGCCTACGTGGCGCTGCTCACGATCGCCTCGGGCGACGTCGGCCTCTTCCCGGAGCTCCTCGGGAGCATCGCCGGCACCGCCGCCTGGAGCGCGGGGCTCGCCGCCGTGCTCGCACCGCTGCTCAGGCCGCTGCGGCGCGAGCGGCGCGGGCTCTTCTTCTAGCGCCGTGAGCGAGCACGCCGAGCTCCCCCCGATCGGAAGGCTGCTGCTGCTCGCGGCGGCAGGTCTGGCCGTGATCACGGTGCTCTTCTTCCAGCTCGCGCGCATGCAGCTGGTCGAGACCGAGCCGCTCGGACCGCAGCCCGACGGCCGCGTGCTCCGCATCGAGCAGGTCGTGGCCCCCCGCGGGCAGATCCTCGACCGCGACGGCAACACGCTGGCGCGCAACGTCCCCGAGCTCGCGCTGGTGCTCATCCCGGGCGACATCCCGCCCGTCCGCTCCGTCGAGACCGGTGTGCTGCGGGCGGTCGAGCGCGAGCTCGGCGTCTCCTACGCCGAGCTCGAGGCGCTGCTCGCCCGCGGGCGCGAGGCGCCCGATGCCTTCGCCCCGCTCCGGATCCGCGGCGGTATCGACGAGATGGAGGCGATCCGGCTGCGCGCCGCCCTCGCCGGCGTCCCCGGCGTCGCCGTCGAGATGCGACCGGTGCGCGTCTACGCGGGCGGCGAGCTCTACGGGCGCGTTCTCGGCCACGTGGGGCCCGTGCCGCAGGAGGAGGTCGACGCCTACCTCGAGGACGGGTACGCCCTCGACGCCCGCGTCGGGCTCTCCGGGGTCGAGCTCGAGCACGAGGAGACGCTGCGCGGCCGGCTCGGCCGGCGGCTGGTCTCCGCCACGCCGGCCGGTCGCGTGCTGGAGGTCCTCGCGGAGCAGCGCCCGACGCCCGGCGTCGATCTCGTGCTGACGATCGATCCCGATCTGCAGCGGGCGACGATCGACGCGCTCGCGCGCGCGGTCGGCCAGGCCCTGCCGGAGGCGCAGCCGGGCGATCCTCCCACCCGTCCACCGCCGCAGCCCATCGGCGCGGCCGTCGTGCTCGACGTGAACAGCGGCGACCTGCTGGCCCTCGTCTCGGTCCCCACCGTCGACGCCGGCATCTTCTCCGGCGGGGGTATCGACGGCGACGCCTTCGCGGCGCTGCTCGCCGACGAGCGGCGACCGCTCGTCGACCGCTCGTTCGCGGAGGTGAACGCCCCCGGCTCGATCTTCAAGCCGATCGTCGGGGTCGGCGCGCCCCGCGGGGGGGGGCGGGCGCGCGGGGCGCCCGTTGGTCGCCCGCTCGTTCGCGGAGGTGAACGCCCCCGGCTCGATCTTCAAGCCGATCGTCGGGCTCGGCGCGCTCGCGGAGGGCGTCGCGACGCCCGAGACGCGGATCGTGAGCACCGGCTCGATCACGGTGGCCGACCAGTTCAACCCCGAGGTCAGCTACGTCTTCGGCGACTGGACGATCCACGGCTCGCTCGACTTCACCAGGGGGCTCTCCCGCTCCTCCGACGTCTACTACTACTACCTCGCCGGCGGCTACGCGGAGGAGGGCCGGCAGCTCTTCGACGGCCTGGGCGTGGAGCGCGTGGCGAGCTACGCCCGCGCCTTCGGCCTCGGGAGCCCGACGGGCATCGATCTGCCGGGCGAGGCCGCCGGGCTCGTCCCGGATCCGGCGTGGAAACGCGAGGCGGTCGGAGAGCCCTGGTTCCTCGGGGACACCTACACGCTCGGCATCGGCCAGGGCTACCTGGCGGTCACCCCGCTGCAGATGGCGGTCGCCGCGGCCGCGTTCGCCAACGGCGGCGACGTGCTGGTGCCGCGGATCGTCGGGGCCACGCGCAGCGACGCCGGCGTGCTCCCGCTCCCTCCCGTCGTCGCCTCGCGGGTCCCCGCCGGATCGGGCGACATCGAGGTGGTGGCGGAGGCGCTGCGCATCGCCGCCGACCCGGGCGGGACCGCGGTCGACGGGGAGCCGGAGGGGATGACGATCGCCGGCAAGACCGGGACGGCCGAGTTCGGCATCGCCCGCGCCGACGGCAGCCACGACACCCACGCCTGGTATCTCGGGTGGGCGCCGTACGAGCGCCCCGAGATCGCGATCGCCGTCTACCTGGAGCACGGCATCGGCTCGCGCCACGCGGCGCCGGTGGCCCGGGAGATCCTGGAGGCCTACGCCGCCTCCGAGCGGCGCGTGCGGTCGTCCCCGGCGGACACTCCGTGATCTCCTGGCTCGGCTGGCGCCTGGACCCCTGGCTGCTGGGCGCGATCGCGGGGCTGCTCGCCCTCGGCGTCCTGATGGCGGCCGTCAGCAGCGACGGCGGCGCGCGCCAGGCGATCCTGGCGACCGCGGCCCTCGCGGCCTTCCTCGCGCTGGCGCGCCTCGATTACCGGCAGCTCTGCGCGCCGCCCCTGCCGGGCTTCGGCTACGTGCTCGCGATGGGCGCGCTCGCCACCGTGCTCGCCCTCGGCGTGACCGAGTTCGGATCGCAGCGCTGGATCGGGATCGGGGGCGCGACGGTGCAGCCCTCGGAGTTCATGAAGGTCGCGCTCGTCGCCGCCCTCGCCGCCCTCGCGGCCGCACGGGCCTCGTCGGCCCGCGCGCTGCTGCTCTCGCTGGCGCTCACCGTGCCCCCCTTCGTGCTCGTCGCGCTGCAGCCGGACGCGGGGACGGCGCTGGTGCTGCTCGCCGTCTGGGGGGTCGTGGTGGTCACCTGGGGCGCGGCCTGGCGCTCGCTCGCCGGGATCGCCGTCAGCACCCTCGCCGTCGCGCCGGTCGTCTTCGCGCTGGCCGTCCCCGACTATCAGCGCGAGCGTATCGCGACCTTCGTCGATCCCGATCGCGACCCGCTGGGGAGCGGCTTCACGCTCAGCCAGGTGGAGCTGGCGCTCGCCTCCGGGGGGATCACGGGACGCGGCCTGGTGCCCTCCACCGAGTCGGCGCTCGCCTTCGTGCCGGCGCGCTCGTCGGACTTCGTCTTCGCGCTGATCGCCGAGCAGCTCGGGATGATCGGCGCGGCGGCCGTGCTCGCCCTGCTGGTGATGATCGCCTACCGGGGGCTCGCGGCGGCCGCGCGCGCGCCCGACCGGCTCGGACGCGTGCTCGCGACGGGCCTCACGGCCGTCATCTTCACGCAGGCGGCGG
>MKWU01005649.1_pt1 | contig 13416 bp, 15 predicted proteins | sample 809101 | NCBI WGS metagenome assembly MKWU01 (sample SAMN05860141, study PRJNA318959) | sponge metagenome | host: Aplysina aerophoba | place: Slovenia: Piran, Adriatic Sea, Gulf of Piran | collected 2013-05-07 | reverse complement strand
GGGCGCCCTCTGCACCCGAAGAATGAGCCAAGCGCCTTTCCTCGCGAACAACTCCGAGGGGAAACCCGATGACCAAGCAGTTCCCGATCAGCCACGAAGCCCGCCGGGAAATCACCCGTAGCCAAGCGCACCGCGAACGGATGGACCGTATCCGAGCCGGAGACAAGTCCGCCAAATTCTCAACCACGCCGCGCAAGGCAACTAACGCCAGCATCCCCAAGTGGTTCAACGAGAACCGCGACATCAGGCGCTTCGGGTGAAGGCGGCGCAAACGGCGCCGGCGCCCCGGCCTCCATTTCCGGCAACATCGCTGCCTGACCGTCTCTACCTCCCTATATTCCTCCCCGAATCGGGCCGTCACTTCGGTGGCGGCCCATCCCTTTTGCTGGCCGAAGCGAAGGACAGCGCCATTCGCGCATACCCCCGCGCAGCGCGCACCGCCTCTCGCAAATGGCATGCAGCTGGGCTACATTCCCAAAGATGGAGATCCGACAATGACCGCTTTCGATAGCCTCGCCGCAGCCGAGACCCTCGAAAACGCTGGCCTCGATCCAAAACACGCCAAAACCCACGCCGCCCTGCTCCGCGATGCAGCCAGCGCGGGTCGCGACGACATGGCAACCAAGCGCGATCTCGCCGAATTGAAGGCAGACATGACCTGGCGCTTGATCCTGATTGCTGGCGTCATCATAGCAGCCGTCAAACTCATCCCGTAATCGCACCGGTAATTCCTTTCACCACCGCTGGCGGCACCCGGAAGCTCGCCACCGCCCTTGATCCGATCCGGCCATACCGGCCAAAAACACCTCGACCAGCTCGCCGCAAAAGGACCAAGCTGATGCCTCTCAACGTTCAAGACCTCATCGACGAACTCAGGCCGAATGAGCGCAGGAAGGTCGATGAACTTACCGAGAAACTACGCGCCGAGCACGACGCATACCATCTCCGCACCGCCGCATCCGGCCCGCAGGATACGGTACCCAGCCATCCCCGGGCAGCAAATACCTCCGAACGCCGATCGACCCCACTGCGTCCTGCCGAACCACAAGCCCTTCCCCTTCGTTACCAGCCGATGCGGCCGTGCCCGCCAACGACACCGGCGCCCCGGCCTCCGTTTCCGGGAACATGACTGCCTGACCCCTTCATCTCCCTGTCTTCCTTCCTGACCCGGGCCGTCGCTTCCGTGGCGGCCCCTCCTTCTTCTGCTCCCCGATCGCCCCCTTCTGCATCCGAAGAATGAGCCAAGCGCCTCTCCTCGCGAACAACTCCGAGGAGAAATCGAATGTGCATCAGCATCCGCGAATCCCGCGACGGCATGCTCTACATCGCCGTCGCCGGCGGGCCCGGAATCCCGCGCGTCGATCCCGTCGCCGAGCGCATCCTCTTCGACGCCGTCGACGCCCACAACGAGTCCGTCCGCAACGGCGCAGGGCCGATCATCTCGCTTCGACCCTCTTACGACGAGTCCTCCGGCCGCTACGCCAGCCGCTTCGCCTACGACCCTGTCCTCCCCTCCACGCTGCCTCCCGTCATCCGCCTCCCGGCACAACCCCGCCGCTCCTGGCGCCGCCCGATCGCCGTCGCCGCGTTCACTTTGCTGGTCTGCCTGGCGACCTTCACCGTCCCTGCGATCTTCGGCAGCCCTCCTCGCGACGCCGTCCGGCCGGTTCTCTTCGACGTCATTACTCCTCCCCCGAACGCCCTCACCTCGGTCACCGGACCGAAGATCAAGTAGAGCTTCGCTTGAGTGATCCGGATAAGGGATCGGGCCAACCGGTCAGGTCCCGGGATCGCAACCCATCGTCAACAACCAGAACTTCAAGGAGCCAGCCATGGCCTTTGGTTTGAACCAGGTGCAACTGATCGGTCGTCTCGGCAGGGACGTCGAAGTCCGTCACACCAAGTCCGGCGGCAAGGTCGCCAACCTGAACGTCGCCACCGACGAATCCTACATCGACCGGAACTCCGGCCAGAAAGTCGACAAGGCCGAATGGCACCGCGTCGTTTCCTTCCAGGACGGCGTCGTCGACATGCTCGAGAAGCACGGCTCGAAGGGCCGGCTCGTCTACATCTCGGGCAAGCTGCAGACGACGAAGTGGCAGGACCAGAACGGCAACGACCGGTACACCACCGAGATCATCATCGTCCCGGGCGGCCGCGTGCAGTTCATGGACAAGGTCGAGGATCGCCCGGCCCCTGCGCAGCCCGCCACCACGGCAGCCGCCGCTCCGGCCCCCGCCAATGACGCCGAGGCACTCGGTCCCAGCCTCGACGACGACATACCGTTCTGAGGCGTCACCCCACTCCCTGTTCCTCCCCATGGCGGGTCGTCGCTCCGGCGGCGGCCCGTCTCTTTTTGCCGGGAACAAGAAGTTTAAGGCGAGCTTTTTCCGGGCAAATGAACCCTGGCAGGAGACGCCAAATGTTGCTCGCCAAACTCCCGAACCGTTCCCCCTTCTCCCGACACCAACCGCCCGCAGACCGGTCGCTCAACGCCCCGGCTCTCCCCTTCACCCTGATTTGCCGTGACGCCCTCTACGAAGATTCCTGTCTGGCATTCCACCGCTACGCCTATCTCGAAGACTGTATTCACGACATCCGCCTGGCGCTCGACGAGATTTACGACGACGCCGACGAGTACGCTTCCTACTTGCCGGACGCCGTCAACGACGTGGCCCACACCGTCGAAATCTACGCCCACGGCGAGCATTGCCTCACGATCGCCGCCACCGGTCACGACATCGACGCAACCGGCCGCTGGTCGCAGGTCTGGCCCTTCCTCGCGAAACCCTTCGCCCTCTATACGCCCGACACCGACCCCTCGCGGTTCCCCGACATCTTTCCATTCTGACCGCATTTCGGTTCCACCCTTCCGGGTCGTCGCTCCCCCAGCGGCGGCCCTTCCTTTTTGTCGGCCAACGAAGTTTCAGACGAGCTTTTTCACGGTCAAATCAACCCTGGGAGGTTCCCATGACCAGTTCGTACATCGTCGCCTACACGAGCCCGGCAACCGACACCCGGCCCGCCCGGTCCGGTTCCTGCGGGTACGACACCCTCTTCTTCGCGTATGAGGACATCCTCTACAACTACGCCGAGTACCCCGCGCCCGGAGCGGTCGACCACATCTACCGGGCATCTCCCGAGGGCCTTCCCGCCGGCGATCCCGTCCTCACCGTTCGCTGGAACGAGGACGGCTCCCGCGAGGAATCCGGTACCCTCGCGCTTCCTCCGCGCGCCGCGACCAGCCCTTCCTGCCCTGGCTGTTCGTCCGAGACCGGCATCTGCTTCCACCGGGTCTCGCCCGCCCAGTCGGACATCTACCGCGGCGGCCGGCGCATCGGGGAAATCGCCACCATCGCCGACGACGGTGCGCCGGAAGGTCCCCTGTACTCCGTCCTCCTGATGACGGATCCCATCGCGCGGTTCCGCGTCTCCCCTCCCTCGGAACTCCTCCCGCGGGTGGTCGAACACGTCAACTCCAATCCCTGTTTCGTCTGAAACACAGGGGCCGGCGCCACCCAGCGCCGGCCCCTTTTTTTGTCTCGGCCAACGAAGTTTCAGACAAGCTTTTGCCGGGCAAATGAACCCTGACGAGGAGACAGACGATGGGTTGGAAATGCGACGACTGCGGCAACCGCGGCCCCGAATCCGGCGCCCTCTGGTGCCCCGACTGCGGCAGCCGAAACGTGGCCGCCACCGACGCAGACGGACTCACGGCCGCCGACCGGCGCAAACAGTTCGAGATGAATTGCGAGGAGTTCGGGGTCGACCCGGCAACCGTTCCCTACACCGACAAGCCCGCCGGTTACGTCCTCCCGCCGCGCGCGCGCCGCCCCGCAAACGACAACATTCCCCCGCATCCCGACCTCGACAACAGCATCCCGTTCTGAGGCCCTTCACCGTCCAGGCAGGCCGGCGCCACCCCAGCGCCGGCCTGTTTTTTGCCATGGGCCCGTGTCCCTACGCCGCCGGTTCCACCCGCGCGCGACGGAGCAATTCCCAGACCTTTTCCTCGCCCACATCGAGCCCGCGACGCGCCATGCTTTCGGCCAGCTGCGAGGCCGTCACCCCTCTTTCGTGCTGCCGCACCATGTCTTCCGCAAGCCGTTCGAGCACCTCCTCCACGGTCATCAGGTTCGGCCGCAGACTCCCGAAATCCTCCCTGATCGCTGCGAAGTCAATCTCCGATTCCTTGTACCGCTTCGGTGCCCGCCTTGCCCTTTTCTGCCCACCTTCATCTGCCATCCTTACCTCTCTTTCCCTCCCCTCCACAGCGTCCCCGCTCATGCCATTCATCAGAACTTGAAGTCCTTTCCTCCCTGATTTCCCATCCCTTCGTCAACCCCTCCTGCGACATCGACATGGCTTCCCTGCGTGCTGTTCCGGAGTTCCCCACGCACATCCATTCCAACCGAAATTCTGCTTGAAGTCTGCATAGATTGGGCATATTGAGAGTTAAAGCCCTATCACACCGCTGCCCCACGGGGACTTATGTCATTGATATACCACACTTTTCTACCTCTCACACCCCATTTCTCAATGGGCCTATTCGTCATCTCCCAACCCAAATAGGACGGCTCATGCATCGACAGGGTGTGAAACGCCAGAAATATACAGCACCAGCCCGATCGGGGCGCGCGTCCACGCTGAAAGTCTATCTCAGCCCCGAAGACCGCTCCAACCTGCGGCACATCGCGCGCGAACTCGCCATCTCCGACAGTCTCGCCGCCGTTCTTGCAATCCGCCAATTCTGCAAGGCAGTCGAAGCCGAAAAACGCGACAACGCAACCTACCCGAACCCAGGCCACCCACTACCCAGGCTGCAACCTCTGGTGCCACCCAAAAGGGCATAGTTCACAATGGTCGCCTTCGTCTCCCGCCTTCTCAATACCCCTGCCACGGCCGAGCACTACCTCGACCGGCAAGCGAGCCACCGCCCCGAAGCCCTCTTCGTCAGTCACCCGGGAGAGGATCCCGATGGTGCCTGGTGGAACCCCGACCTGCTCTTCGGCCTGGAACATGGATCCCTTGTAACGCCCTTAGAGTTCCGCGCGCTCTTCCAGGGGATCGCCCCTCGAAACCCTACCCTTCGCCAGGATCCCGACACCGGAATGAAGCTTACGCAGAACACCGGCCGCGCCAACCGCACGCCCGGCTTCGACGTTTGCATTTCACCCGACAAGACTGTCAGCGCCCTTTGGGCAATCGCCTCGCATCCGCTTCAAAACCAGATCGCTCATGCCCATGACGATGCGGTTCGAACCGCCCTGGACATGGTCGTTCGAGGATACTGTGCATGGACTCGAATCCGACCCAAGTCACACGCGCCAGACGTGCTTCTACCTGCAAGAATTCTCGGCGCGTCGTTCCAGCGAGGCACTTCGCGGACCGGAGACCCCCACCTTCGAACGCATGTTCTGATCTTCAATGTTGCCGTTGCAGACACCGGCCCATACAGAGCCTTTCATCCCCGGCCGATGCTGTTCTGGCAGAAAACCATCGGCGCGATCTATCGAAACGCACTCGCCTGGAATGTCACAAGGAACCTGCGTTTCGACATCGAATACCACGGCACGCACAACGAGTTCTGGCGTATCCGGGGCTTCCCCGAACCCCTTCTCCGGCTCTGGTCAAAACGCCGCCAGTCAATTCAGAACCGCGACGCGCCACTCCCAAAGGAAGCCCGCCTCTACAAGGGCCGCGCGCTACAGAATCTCCGCTGGGACCTTCAGGCTCTCGAACACATCGGCGACCCCGACACCTTCATCGAAACGCTTCCGGCGTTCCCCCTGCCGGCCCCGAACGACCGTCGTCTCATCGACATGCAGAACCTCATCGACGCCATTCCCGACCGCCTGAACAACGCGAAATTTCCGTGGCGCTACCCCAGGTTTGTCGCCGAGGCTGCCAATGCCACGGCAGGTCTGCTGCCTCCGCAGGACGCTTTTCCAGTGGCCGACAGGATCGTAACCGACCCCCGACTCGTCCGGCTCGAACGCCACAACGATACGGCCGACTATCGAGCGGACCTGCATCACATCCGCCTCTACTCCCTCGCTACCTGAACAGCCTTTCCGGTCATGGTCGCAACCCTCGGAAAAGTATCAAGCGCCAGAATGAGCGCCGACTATTACATCCATTCGCAGGCCTCTCACCGCCAGCCCGGCGAATACTATCTTGCCGGCGAAGAGCCCGACGGCGTCTGGTACAATCCCCACGGCATGTTCGGCCTGAAGGATGGCGACAAGGTTCTCGCCGACGCCTTCTACACGCTCCACAGCGGCTTCCATCCGCGCAATCCGCCGCTCGATTTCCGACCGCGACTGGGCCAGAAGCTCACCCAGAACGCCGGCAAGGACAACCGCACGGCCGCCTTCGATCTCACCTTCTCGGCCGACAAGACCGTCTCTGCCGTCTGGGCGATGGCCAGGCCCGAACTGCGCGCTGACATCGCCAAGGCGCACGACGACGCCGTCCGCTCCGCTCTCGATCTCATCGTCAAGGAACACTGCTCCTGGACCCGTCACCGGCCCAACTCCAACGCCGATCACAAGGTTATTTCGGCCAAGCTCATGGCTGCTACCTTTCAGCACCAGTCGTCGCGCGCCGGCGATCCGCAACTGCACACACACGCCGTCATCTTCAACTTCACCCAGGCCGACGACGACAAGTTTCGCGCGCTCCACGCCCAGCCCCTGTACGCCTGGATGCGCACCGCCGGGGCCGTCTACCGCAACGCTCTCGCATACAACCTCCGCGAGCTCGGCTTCGATACCGAACGTCACGGCCGGAAAGGAGAGATGATTCGAATCAAGGGCGACCTGGACGAAATCGTGAGCGTCTGGTCGAAGCGCCGGCGCATGATCGTAGCGGCTGCGCGCCAGCTCGGATTCACGACAGGCGACAACCCCGGGCTTGCGCAGCGGATCAACAAACGCACACGCGAGAGCAAGGAAAAGGGCCTCGATCCTCGCGCCAAGGACCTGCGCTGGGACATCGAAGCCGGCGTCGTCCATGAAGACCCTGACGGGCTCATCGAGAGCCTGCGAACCTACACCGCACTTAAGCCGGGCGATCCTGTCGTCACCGAAATTGCGCGCGAACTCCACGCCATTCCGGAGAAGCTCACGGACCAGGAAGCCGTCTGGAAGATCACCGACGTCATGCAGGAAGTGGCGCTCGTGACGGCCGGCGTCGTGAAGCCCGAGGCCATCCAGGCACTGACGGAATCCGTGCTCGAATATGCCGAAGTCGTCGAGCTCGACCGCTGGGGAGACGGCCCGAATGTCCAGGCCGATCTCGCCCATACCCGAGTCTTTTCCACCCCCGCGCAGCTCGAACGCGAACGCAATATCCAGCACCTTGCGGGCGCACTCGACCTGCAGCCGACGACAGCAATTCCGAAGGATCTGATAGACGCGCACCTCGCCGAACTCGACGCGGCCGGCTACCCGCTCAGCGACGAACAGGTGGCGGTCGTGCGCCGCGCCTGCGGCTCGCAACGCAACCTCATCGTCGAAGGCGCCGCCGGTTCCGGCAAGACCACGACCCTCGTTCCCGTCGCCGACCTGGCGCGCATGGCCGGCTGGAAAGTGTACGGAACGGCAAACTCCTGGCTCACCAGCAAGGCCCTCCAGACCGAGTGCCATATCCCCGCCTGGTGCATGAAGACCCTCCTCAATCGATACCGGCGCGGCACGCTCGATTTCGACGATCGCTCGCTCATCATCGTCGACGAGGCCGGCCAGTTGAGCGTCCGGCAGGTCGAAGCGCTGCTCAAGATCTGCGAGGAAACGGGCTGCAAGATTCTCTGGGCGGGAGACACCGGACAGCAACAGCCGATCGAAGCGGGCCCCGGCCTGAGGCTCATGCGCGACGTCATAGGCAGCGTCGAAGTCAAGACGATCCGGCGCCAGCGGGCCGACGCCGAAGACATTCTCGTCCAGGTCCACGGCCTCGACGAAGACGAGGCGCGCGGCCGTATCGCCGGCATGACAACCGCGGAAACGCGCCGGATCGTCGAAGATTTCCGCGCCCTGGAAGACCCCCCGGAAGTCAAACCCTGGCAGATCGAGGCCTCCGAAGCGCTGAGAGACAAGAACCCTGCCACGGCGATCGAGGCCTATCACGCGCGCGGCCGCATTCACCTAGCCGACGACCTCGACGACACGCTGCGCATCCTCGTCGACGACTGGGAACTGCATCGCCGGGAGGCGCCCGACGACTCCCGCCTTGTCATAGCGCGCACCCACGCGGAGCTTGGCGCCCTCACTCCGGTCCTTCGCGAGCGCACCCTCTCACCGGAACAACTGGAACGCGAAGTTCCCATTATCGTCGCCGGCGACAACACCGACCGCAAGCACGCCCGGCCCAGGTCCCTGCTGATCGCCCCCGGCGACCAGCTCGTCGTACGCGTGCGCGTCCAGGACCTCGACTTCCAGAACGGCACCCTGCTCACGGTCACCGACATCGCCACGTCCCACGACGAGAAAGGCAAGCCCCGTTACCGCATATCCGCCCGAACGGGCGACGGCCGCGACGTGACCTTCGATCCCAACGACATACGGGACTGGGACCCCGAACGCGGGTTGCACGGCCTTCCCCGTCTCGACTACGGCTACGCGCTCACCTTCTCCTCCGCGCAGGGCGCCACCGTCGACCGCGCCTTCGTCCTGGCCGACGACCGGCCCGCAATCGAAACCGTATACCCGGCCCTCACCAGGCACCGCGACCGGCTCGACATCTATTGCAACACCGCACCCATCCGCCTCACCATCGCAGACGACCGGCCGGAATCGGAAGAACCGGACGACGGAGACGTCGCCGACGAGGAAGTCCTCGCGCGCCTCGCCAAGACGTGGAGCCGATCCGACCCGAAGCGCGCCGCACTCGACCATATTCTCGACCCGACCACACGCCGCGACGGACCGCAGATCGCCGACGACGCGGACGATGAGGAAATCAAGGCAAAGGGCGAGCATGCCAATATGGTTCGCCCCGCACCGCCCGACTCCCTCTCCGCCCTGCAATGGCTGCGGGCCAACCGCTCAGGCGAGGCGCCATCGCCATTCGTCGACGAAATCATCCGATCCGTGCGCAGCGACCAGACGGCCCGCAACCACACCCGCGACCTCACCGAACTCGCAGCCCGCATCGAGGCCGTCTCCGAGAGCTATCGCAAGATCACCGAGGAAGCCAGGTCCGCCGACGAAGCCGGCCGGATCTGGCGCAGCCCCGAATACATGAACGCTGTCCGCGAACATCAGTCCCTCGTGCCGGCCGCCCGCCGCGCGCTCTCCCGCTTCACCAAGCTCCCGGGCATCGTGCGCAACGCGGCCAAGGCCGGCCTCACCCGCGAGGTCCTGCGGGAATGGATCCGCGACTACGACAGCCGCCGCCACGTCCTGCGTTCCGCGAAGTCCACCTGGGACCCGGCCGAACGCAAGTCCCTCGCAATCCTCCAGACGCAGTGGAACGATATCCTCCACGTCGCCCGCGAGAGCGACACCCTCCCCATCCATGTGCCCGGCTGGCAACAGGCCCTCCTGGACATCTCGACCGCCCTCAAGGACCGGACCATTCCCGAAACCCGCCTGCCCACGTTCAACGCCATCCTGGAAGACCAGCGCAGGGCCTTCCGGCTGGACCGGCAGGCGCGCGAGGCCATCGAGCTCATCCCGGCCGTCACTGCCCACCTGAACAAGATCGGCGCTACGCACAAGAATCCGCTCGACCGCGCTATCGACTGGGCGGGGCTCGAACAGCCTGTCGCCGCGCTGGAGCAGGCTGTCGGCGCCATGCCGCCTCCAGCCGAGATCAATCCCTATCTCAGGCACTACCATCCCGACGCCGCAGACGATCTTCCAAGGTTCGCCGCCAACACAGCCCGCGACGTGTTCGACAAAGCCCGCGCCGACTACCGGGAGAAGCTCACTTCATCTTGCGCCCAACTTGCGTCCCTGCTTGCCAGCGCCAGTTCCCAGCGGAGGAACATCGAGGCCGCCTATCCCGACTACACGCAGCAGCTTTTCGACAACCTACAGACAACCGTCAACAAGCTGACCGCCGCCCTGGACAGCCTGCCACGCTCCCACGACGCCACGCGCATGCTTCGCGAAAACCACCAGCTCATGATCGAGGACGTCGAAACGGCCTTGCCTGACCTCAACGCCACCCTGCAGAGCATGGACCTGGTCATGAACCCGCTCCGCCGACCTGTCGCCAGCTCGCCAAGCGCCTACATTCCACTCGCCAAGGACCGCTCCGCCCGCCGCCGGGCCGAACAGAAAGCAGCTTCTGCCAGCGCAACCGACGAATCAAAAAAGCAATCGCCCTCGCAAAAGCAGGATCGCGGAATCTCCCTCTAGAACAGCGCTCCCGCCACGCTTGCGAACATACCGTCCAGATACGGCGATACCCTGCCGACGACTGCCCCCATGACAATGGCTGCCCCGACCAATCCGTAGCGGGCCGCCCTCAACGCCAGTTTCTGCCGCTTCTGTCCACGGTAGAAGTCGAGCCTGAATGCCCGCGCCTCCCTGAGCTCGGCAGACTCCGGAACGCCGCCGCGATCGACGCCCGGAACATGGGGCAGCGACTCCTCATCCACGGCCCCCACGGCCCCGAACACTGTCGACATTTCTATCTGGGCCGCCCCGAGCCGCGCCAGGGCCGCATGCGCCGCCTTCTGGGCCGGTTCCCGCTCCGCCGGCACGAACCGAAGTTCTTCCTGCGCCGCCCCGATCAACTGCTTCGCCGCCCCGATCCGCGCGGCCACACGGCCCTCCGTCCCCAGCACCTTGTCCAGTTTCATCGCCTCGCCGAGCACCGTCACGGAATCGCGGTCCAGATAGCGCTGAACGATGCCAAGCACCCCCGAGGCCTCGCCGAGGCCCCTTCCGATATCCCCTTCCCCCCTCGCCACACTTGCCAGGATCGCGCAGGCATGGCCGGTCCCCGCGATCGCCTCCGCAGGTCCGGACAACACCTCCATCACCGTATCCCGGACCTCCCAGCGAGCCGCCCGGTGAATTTCCGCCGACAGCTCCACGAACAACTGCTCGCGGTTATCCTCCGCCTGTTTCTCGAGCTTACCTTCCATCCGCGCGATCCGGCCGACGACCCGCTCGACGCCTTCCAGCACCTCCACCGGATCGCGATCGCCCCCGGAACCCCGCCTGTCACTTCCCGGCCCGTCCGAAAGCCCGCCTTCACCAGGCGAACTCTCGCGCCTCTGCCCGGCGCCCGAACCGTTCTCGTCGCTCACTTCCTCACCGTCGCCCGCCTCCACTCCGGTAAAGGTCTGCACCCTGTCAGATTCGATGCGCTCACTGGTCTCCACGAGATCCTTCAGCATCGCATCCATCTTTCCCCCGTCTTCCCGCTCTGTCATCGCTACCTGATCCAGCTGCCTGTTTCCGACAGCCTATCCCCGTCGAATCCACCCTTCCATACCGACCCCCGACGAAATGCCATCTACTTCTGCATCCGGCCCTTCATGGAGAAGGAGAACAGCGTCCCGGCCGGTGAATTAACGCGTTGCCGTTCGGCTCGACTACCCCGAGCACGCCCGGCGAACGGACCCCGGAACTCCACCCAAGGACGCTGATATGCCCCAAATCGTCCATACCACCGTCTACACGCTCGACGAGCTCTCCCAGGCCGCCAGGGAACACGCCCGCTCCTGGTATCGCGAGCAAGGCATCCACGACGAGTGGTACGACTACATCTACGAGGACTTCCAGACCATCTGCCGGATCGTCGGCATCGACCTCGATACCAGCCCCGTCCGTCTCTACGGCGGCGGCACCCGCGAAAAGCCCCACATATGGTTCTCGGGCTTTTCCTCGCAGGGAGACGGCGCCTGCTACGAAGGTCGCTACAGCCACGCCCGGGGCGCAGCCGGCGCAATCCGCGCCCACGCCCCGCAAGACGCCGAACTGCACCGCATCGTCGACCTCCTTCAGAACGTTCAGCGCCGCAACTTCTGGCAAGTTCACTCGACCTTCCGCCAGACCGGCCGATACTCGCATGCGTACAACATGAAGATCGACGTCGAGCGCGACAGCCCTACCTGGCAACCCCCCACGGAAGGCGCCGAGGATACCGTCGTCGAAGCGCTCCGCGACCTGGCCCACTGGCTCTACCGCCAACTCCGGGATGCCTACGAAGCCGAAACCTCGGACTGCGCCGTCGACGAAGCCCTCGCCGTCAACGAGTTCACGTTCACCAAAGACGGCAAACGCTTCGGCTGACCGCCCCGCCTCGCCGAAAAGGAAATCCGACCATGCCCGAACCCGGCAACGCCGCCGCATTCGATCCCGTCATCTCCGTCTACACCCGCGCCCAGGCGATCGAGGACGGCATCCTCGTCGACGTCTCCGAAACCGCGCGCGAAGCCGGTTTCACCATCCCCGTCGCGGTCACGCGTGCGGTCTGGAATCGCATCGTCGCCCTTCCCGAGGGTTACCGCGGTTTCCAGGACGAGCGCGGGCGCCTCTGGGACGTGCTCTGGATGGCCCGTCACTACGCGCTCCGCGCCTCCGACAGCGACCGCGTGAGAATGTGCGTGCTGGTGCGCGACATCCGCAAGGACCTCCGCGACAGCCACCGGCCGCCCCGCAGGCACTGCCCAATCGTGGCGATCGGTGCCGGCGACGACGGTGGGCCCGCAATCACCATAATGTTTCCGGAGGACGACTGAACATGCACACCCTCAGCCCCGAGCAAAAGCACGAGATCGCCCGCCGCGTCCACGAGACCTTCGACCGCCCGAGCCGCTGGCACCAGGCGGGATGGGGGCGCGACGACGACGGCGACGTCATCGAGTTCGACGGCGGCTTCCACGTCGTCGACAACGACGAGGTCCGCCATCCGCCCGCCTTCCGCCTCGCCACACCCGAGAGCCCCCGCTGCTTCTGCCTCGGCGCCGCCATCCGGATCCACACCGGCTCGATCCTCTGGCGCGATCCGTCCCATACCGGGGAGGCCACCGAGACCATGTGCGAGGTCTACACCAGGCTCGCCGGCATCGACACCGGCGCCCGGGAACAGGACGTGCCGGTCTCCGAGCCGCATCTGAACAGCCTCATCGAATGGAACGACTCCGACGAGCGTTCCTGGCAGGACATCCGCGATCTCACCGCCGCCGTGCTGCGCCACCTCGACCCGGAGAACCTGACATGACCGCGCCGTTGTTCACCGAAGATGAACTCTGCATCATTTTCCAATCCATCACCGCCACCCGCGATCGCGCCCGTGACAGCCTGGAACGCCGAGGCCGGGACATCGCGCGCCACAACAAGAAACGCGGTACCCCGGGCGCCCCCAAATCATTCGCGGACACCGCCCTCGACAGGATCGATCTCCGCGAAATCGCAAGCGCGGAAGCCATCATGGCGAAGATAGAAGCCGAAC
>MKWU01005648.1_pt1 | contig 13418 bp, 9 predicted proteins | sample 809101 | NCBI WGS metagenome assembly MKWU01 (sample SAMN05860141, study PRJNA318959) | sponge metagenome | host: Aplysina aerophoba | place: Slovenia: Piran, Adriatic Sea, Gulf of Piran | collected 2013-05-07 | reverse complement strand
TCCCCGTCTAAGACTGATCTGAGTCCGCTCTTTAAAAGCAGTGAACCATGCTGGAGAAAAAGCAAATTTGGCATCGGGGTGCTTTTCGGCTAAGATCTGCTTTGCCCTTCTGCGAAACCACCAACCTTTCACCTTCAGCCCTTTTTTCTGAAGTATACTAAGAACAAGCAAACCTCATTAATACAGTACCAGCTGCAAAATAATATGCTACCAAAACCGTAGTTGTCAATTTGTTGAAAGCCTCAGAAAGGAGACCAGTACAGTCACACCAAAGGATGTGCAAAGTTCAACAGATTTATACATATCACACATATCAAGGTGTGCTTTTGCAACTATACCCAAGGCTTGTACCTAACCGTCACTACCATCACAGAGACATAGCTCAAACACCCTATCTATGCAATGCATCTATCATGCTAAAGTCAAGGTAGCTTGCTAGCTACCCTAAAATAAATAATGAAGCTAGCTATACCAAACTACTACTTGCACATACCTACACTCCTTGTACTCTCCAAAGAGGCTCTCTTCCATTTCTGGGTAGTGCGCCTTCCTCGTAAAATTGACTCTCTTGCTTCCTCTTCTACTTTTCCTGATCGTCTCTGCACCTTGTAGCCATCGTATCACCGTCTTGGAGTTTAACGCGAAGTGCTTGCACGTCTGGTAAAGATTCTTGCCGTTCTCGCCAAACCACTTTATGACGCGCAACTTCTCTCTGGAATAGCTATTCTAGAAGTAGTTGCTGCACCATCCAATGTCTGCTGTACCATCCACTCCGCCATCGTTGGGATTAGTAGCTACACGCTACGACTGGTGTATATATATGTATGCATAGTGCGCAATTTATATATAAATTATGCAACTTACACTGTATATATCCGCCTTAACGAAGAGGTGAACCCTGGTAATCAGTGAAACAGACATTTCTCTTCGCAAATTGTCAACAAGCTGTTGCCACTCTATCTGATGAAAAGCTGCCGTGCTCTATGCCTAGTTTACTTTGCTTTGTTGCTGCATATGAGCTATTAACACCTACGTATCTGACAATAAAACGTTATCATCCCTTTTTTTACAAAAGGATAGATATACGGAATGACCTTTACCGTTGTACGTAACACATCCCAGGTTAGATGAAACAAACGAACAGGGAAAGAATGATTTGTTGCTGTATGAACAATCCCAATACCATTTGCCACTGAATAGAATGAACAACTAGGTGCTTCTATTGACTAAATTATCGACACAAATTGCTCTATTATGTGTTATATGTATGTATAAAATGTAATAATAATAATAAATCACTTAAGTGCTGAAATATGATTTGGCAAGTCATGGACAATGGGGTGGTGACTAAAACATGTCAAAGGGTTGTGCGATTGCAGGATACTGGAAGAACTATAATTTGCTCCAATTGTGGAAAATATGTTAGGGCTGTGTCCAAAAGTCTAACTAATCACTGTGAAGTGTTAATGGAACAGTGCATAGCAGGGAGTTAGCAAAAGGAGCAGAGTGCGCACAAACTGCGACGTCATCCAATGTCCACATGGTGTGCCAAAGTGTGATGTCAGCTAAAAGCCACATGGTTTTGTAAAATGGTTATCTATGGCAACATTGTCTCTTTCCTTTGTAAGTTTTCTCTGGGTAAGTTTGATGCACCTGCACCAAGAATTATACACTTTAGTGCTCTTGTTAGAAATGTAGTGGACCTAGGCCATTTTGCATATTCCAAACAGTCAGCATTGTTTGGCTTTGCAATAAGAGGCTACTGCCACCGTTATGCTCTCAATTTCTTTCAATTAGGGTGAAGGTCCAAAGCTGGTCAGAGAGTTGTTCCGAGTTGCTGAAGATCATGCTCCCTCCATTGTATTCATCGATGAGATTGATGCAATCGGGACCAAAAGGTTTGTACCCCTATGTTTTAGATATAATTATATTTAGGAATAAACTGTTATGGTTTTGTTTTGTACCATTTTGTTTACACGAGGTCGGAATGTTCTACAGACATCCATTTCGTATGTTCCATTTAAACCTTTCTGGCAGATTGGTGGATAAAAAACATTGAAACGAAATTACTGTTTGGTCTATGATTGTGGACGATGTTTAACGGTTTTCTGTGGAGAGGATTGGTTGTTTTTGTTTTACACAAGTGACAAAGGATGTACAGCAACTAAATGAAAGATACACGCCATTTTCCATTTTGTGTGAAGTAACTACAAGCCAGAGAAGGGCTTGAGGGCTACCCATTTTTGGGAACACAAGTTTCTACTGAAGCGCTAAGAGATGAGGAGCAATTAGAAAAGACCCAATTCGAATGATGTAGAGATAGTGCCATAACACTACATACTGCTTTTCGTCGAAGCAATTGTATAACAAACATCGAAGCAATTGTATAACAAAGTGTAACATTTATTCATGATATAGCCAAAAAAAAAATGCCCACAGTCCTACGGTACTTGTCACAATAAGCTTACCAAATTCTGCAGATTTGCCGCGTTGGCAATCTGCAGCTCCTCCGCGGAATATTCCAAGGATATCTGCGGAATCGTCAAGGGCATCTGGGGATCGTCAAAGGGCATTTGCAGAATTTGAAGGTCATCTGTGGAATGGTAGAAGGCATCCGCAGAATCGTCGAAGGGCATCTGCGGAATGGTAGAAGGCATCCGCAAAATTGTCAAAGGGCATCTGCGGGACTTTGTCAAAGACCATCGCCAGAATCATCAAAGGTGTCCACAGAATCGTGTCAAAGGGAATCATCGTACTGTGTCCCTGGAATGGTCGAAGAGTAGTGAAAGGGAACTATAGTCATGGAATTGTCGAAGGATAACTGCAGCTGTGCAATCGTCACGGGCGGAGAAAGAAGGGCGTGCGCAGGCTTAGTATAATAATATGTACGAACCTTGTGTACGCCGCGATATTCGTACACAGCAACGATGTTTCGCGGAGAAGGACACAGTCGTTTCGCAGAGAAGGACAAAGTCATTCCCCGAGGAGAAGGACAAGACGTTCCGCGGGAAGGACAAACAGTCCGCGGACAGGGAAAGAGATGCTCCGCAGAACTCGTTCAGGAATTCCGCGGTTAGCTGCATGGAAGCTTTATGGAATCCGCACAGAATTTCTGTGGAATTCGTCGGATTTTGGTAAGTTTCTTGTGGCAAGTACCGTATGGAGGAAGACCTTAACCACTAATGAAGACAGTATGGTTGCCGACTTTCAACGCAAACCATCACATCTTAAAGATGTCTAAGGGGCATGTAGATACAATGGTAAGGTGGAGAATGATGTAAATTTCATTATCATTGTTGGGTACAGTCTATATGAAGTCATTGCGGAGAATAGAAAGAAAAACTATTTGCTCTTAATTCAGACGTAATTTCACACTTTAAGTGCTATATTTTTTTTGCAATGGCTATCGCTATACAAACGTGCTAATGGGGTCATTAATTTAAAACTACAATTACAGCTAAATGTAATGATGTGTAAGTCACTCACTCAAAACGAGTACTAGACATGCCGTTTTTATAGAAATTCCATTTTGCTCAATACGATGATGGCATTATTACATCATCACCGTCATTGCCGTGCGAAAGGACTGTGAATGAAAATACGATTTAGTGACGCACTGGTTCCTGTGCATAGAGGCTGCTCAGGATTCGTAGTCAGGGAGGTCAGTCGAAGTTTTTGAAGTTGCAGCTTTATAGAACAGTAGATACACTGTTGCCATGGCAATCATAGGTTGAGAAATCTCATATTAGCTAAGAGCCCAGAGCGTTTAAGTTGATCTGTGCAGTTTTATCAATATCACACAGGTCAACAATGAAGCTACAGCTGTCACTGAAAAACAGTAAACAAGTCAACAAATGAACTAATGAGAGCAAGCATGCTAGCAAGCAAAGGATGAGTATAATGACAAATGAGCATACACACACAGCTAGCATGCTCGAACTACTGCGTGCTTTGACTGTACCGAAGCTGAAGCTCCTGTGCAAAGAAAATACTACAAACCAAAGAACAAGGCTGATATTTTCAGATGATTGGTTACGACGTGGCAGGTACAATTCACTGCTTGCAGCACGCTTAAAGAACTATCTCAAAATCAATGATGAACTTATCACGTCTGAAGCAATATACGTTAGTAAACTACAGTGAATTCACAGATAACTGTTAACCGTTAGTAGTGTTTAATGTTTAACGGTTCAGTTACCCAATATTTGATAACCGTTAACTGTTCACTGGCAGTTTTCGATTAACGTCACGTTTTTTATTATACACACCATATTAGAGTACAGTTATGGCCATGAAAGTGGGTGTACTGAACTTTAGACTGCACCACATAGCTTCAATAATGAAGGTCAAAGTACCATGTTGTGTGAAACAGTAGCCTAGGTGCATCAAAATGTTGGCAGATGTAGGGATGGTAAAAGCGTATCCGACATGCCCTGAAGATGGCAAATGTTGACCTGGGTTTTAGAATGTCATGTTTTACCCCAGCTGGGTATGCATGGCAAAGCAGATGTCAGGTGGGCTAAGGGCTTTATATGCTTATATGAACTTCCCTCCCGCCTACATATGATCAACAAATTTGTAGTATGCATTTACCAGCTGTGCTACACACAGCTTTTAAATGCATTACGGTATTGAGATTTTGTCATGCAGTGTAGGTAGATGTGACTGTGCAAATGAAATTGCTCTGCAGGTATCACAGCACATCCAGTGGTGAGCGAGAGATTCAGCGTACTATGTTGGAACTTTTAAACCAGCTGGACGGTTTTGACTCTCGTGGTGATGTTAAGGTTGGTGTTGTGCTGTATTCCACTAATGTGCTTTGGTTATTTATTAACATTTACCTCCAACTACTAAGTGTAGATGAAGAATTTATAGCAGTCACGTTCTTTTTGTCGCTGTTACAACTGGTCTTGTTACACAGTGCAGCAATGTTTCTTTGCAATCTTATATTAGTATACATACACATAACTGTGTTGTGTATTGACTTGATATGGCTGTTATTCTATTGTAAATTCACTAGGTTGTGATGGCCACCAACCGCATTGATTCTCTGGACCCTGCTTTGATCAGGCCAGGTACAGTCCACTACTCTGATTGACAAGAATTAGTATGCTACTCATACAAATATGTTACACCAGACACATGACCAGGCCCTTTCTTCTTTTTGTGAATAATACACTAGTTTAAATAGAAATGATTTACTGAGGAGGATATTCTGTATTGTTCCTCATTGTACGTATTTCACACAATTTCCTCTTAATACTGTATCTTTAAATAGGCCTGTGTGGATAAGTAAGGTATCCATGCAGTCAATCATTGTCTCTAGCCTGAACAATGTATTAATCCATCATCATTAGGAATTGAGAAAAGAGTGTTGCTGTGACTACATATAGCTAGCAGGATGAACATCTAACCAGTTCAAATCAAATGAAATCAAATCAAATGTAAGAGGTTAATGGTAAACAATATGCAAGTCTGGAGGAAGGTAAGTATTTACGATATGTTCAACAGAGCCGGGTAAACAGGTGGGCGCGGACCACATTCTCTGTTGAGGGGGACTGGCTCCTTGAGGATATACCACAACTGCAGGCACCTCTGGTCAAAAGCTTTCCAATACAGTGGCACTTGGTCATTCAACCTCATGGCCTGTGACCACAAGCGCAAGACTGCTGGGTCGTCAACTTGTCGTCAAAGACTCTCTCCAACAATCAGAAGTGAGTTTTGTCCCACTGAACGAATTCTGCTCCATCTCTGCGGAAGATCTCCGTACCAAAGAGCGTATCCGCAGTTGAGTCAGCCCTACGGAGGAACAACCAGCCGACTGCAGCAGCAGAGGCCAGGCTGGGGATCTCCAGCTTACTGTCGAGGTCCAACATCCCTCCGAGCAACCTCACACCAGAAAAGTCCAAAGCACGCAAGGAGTTGAGACATGAGAAGAGCCTGATTATCCTTCCAGGAGACAAGGTTCCCTTGAAAGATTTTGCACCAAACGCTACGCCAACTGCTTGCCAGACCAAAGTCCCCATACCCCAAGTGACACACAGTGGGATAGTGTACAGAATCCCGTTCAAAAAACTGCAATAGTCCTATGTTGGGCAGTCAAAGAGATCTTTAGCAGCATGACTGAAGAAGCACCAGCAAACAGTTTTCACAGGTGACTCGAAACTTGTCGGCATTTGCTGAGCACAGCGTGAACACTGGTCACTAGGGAAGGATTGGCCAAGTGTATTGGACTCCTGTCAGTAGTAGATATTGTACCTGGAGCCATGGTACAAGGCGCAAATCCTCATCAACAGAAATTGTGCTCCACTCCCATTTGTTTACCTGGCTCTGTTGAACAGTCAGTAATTCCCACCAGACTGTTTATTGTTTACCATTAACCTCTTACATTTTGATTTGATTTGATTTCAACTGTTTAACACTTCACCCTGCTAGCTATATGTAGTGACAGGAACAGTTGTTCTCATTCCTCGATGATGATGCCTGTATAGGTGTCAAAGTGTTGGATTATTAAATTGTTCAGGCTAAAGACAATTATTGGCTGCATGAGTTTCCTCTTCAGTGGATAGATTTCATGATGGTCACAGCTTTGTGCACTGTCTAGAGTATTGTAGAAGCTGAGTGTTTTGTTTACTCTTGGTCTGTATTGCTGCAGGGCGCATTGATCGGAAGATTGAGTTTCCTCTTCCAGATGATAAAACACGCAAGAGAATATTTCAGATTCACACTCACAAAATGACACTCGCCAATGATGTTAACTTGGTAGATTATGTTGCAGCCAAGGATGACCTCTCTGGAGCAGATATAAAGGTGTGTTGTAAAAATTAAGAATCACACATGTGAGACATGCCCATTTTCTGCATAAGCTGATCATAATGTGCACAACACTTCCGGGCATGAAATGTCTGTTTACTGTGGCAGCGCACAAATGATGTCATCAGAGGTCTCGCAGAATTTATTACCTAGAGAGGTTTGATTCACCAAACGCTTCAGCAGCTGACTGCTGCCTTCGTCTCTAATGTTGTGCTACAGAGTGTGTGTAGGTTAAAGTGTGAAAAACACTCGGTAATTGTTGAATGACGTTGTTTTCACATGCATAATTTGACCTGTTTCCCGGTGTCCTGAACTTCATGCCCTTTGTCCTCAACTGAATGGACGATCTCCATACTTGTGCAAGAGTGTTTACACAATGCTTAAAACAAGACGACCAACAATTCTACTCAAAGTCATTGCTTTAACTGTTTTGACTGAAAGAAAGCACTAAAAATGTAATGCCTGCCCACTTTGGATCTCTTTCCAGGTACCACCATTTTATCTCCACATTTAGGGGTTGGACAGGAAGTATGAACTAATGGATTAACTAACTAATGGATTAGTTGGTAGTGGGTGCGCCTAATATCACCAATGGTACAGTCCACCAAATAGCAATGAACATCAATGTGGGTCTAAGGACGTTTGTACAGAAACTGTGAATGCAACCAGATGTACAACTGTACGCGTATGGCTATATAACCATTGTGCGTTCGGCTCGTAAATGGCCAACCAGAGCAACTCAAGCAGCGCACAGGTAATGTGATATAGACTTTGGGCGAAAATGGCATTCTTTCATGAAGGGTTCTCAGGAAAAAGGTTAATCTGCTGCGCACTCACCGTACTATATAGTATATGTGAGAGTCGCCAGTAGAATCACAGATTAGTGCATTAGACGGATTTTTAGGTAACTGTGGATTTCGATTGCTGCAGGTCTTCTGCATACATTCAGCAAGTTTCAAGTTGAATGTAGCTTCTTTCACGGAGAAGTCATTGGTTGAAGTGACCCACTCTTTATACACGTAGTATAGCGAAAATGGCGGCTTGCATAATGCCGTCAACATGAAATAGCCGGGTTTTTGCCTTTTGGGTAAGTGCTAATGGTGAGGCTGTAGATATTACGAAGAATATCATGGAACAACATGTCTGGGAGTTCATACAGCTGATTCCATTGGTGAAGAATTGAAGCGCCGAATAGTGAGTGCACTTAAAAAGAAGCAAAGTAAGATAGGCTCTGACTATTAAGAGGTGTGCGCAATTCTTCAAATATTGTGAGAGGCATGGATTATTTCTTTGAAGCTACTTAAATTCCGTTGGTATATTGTTCAATGCCACTTTTCACTCATTGGAATGTGGCCAATTTACGGACACCATTTTCCAGTAATGACGATATGTGGTAATCTGCGATTTCTTCTGGCAACGCTTGCATATTATTATTTCGAAGTAATATCATTGTGCTGGTGTTTGCCGTAAATCCAGTAGGTCGGTCCAAATACAACCTCGGAAGTATATTGATAATATGATCATCTGCTGGTAAGGACAAAGCTGTTTTATCCTCTCTTCCTCTTACAGACTAAAACCAGAAAGGGCAAAGTGTAAGGCTCCAGACAAAACAGATGACATACAAAGATACCCAATCACTCACCCAAACTTTTCCTTGTCACCGCTGTTGATAAGTAAATCCGTTAGCGAGCTACATTACGAAAACTGTGTTCCTTCGTTGATAAAGAAGCGTTCACAACTTGATTTACTAACAGTACTCTGTTTCTCCACCTCTAGCAACCAGAGTCACATGCAGTTTGCATGACTTTCGTGGAGCCTAATAAACTACTGGACTACAATAAAACGGCATTTTGAACGTTTTCGCTGCAGACTTTGTGGCTTGACAATGATAGAACCACTCTATTGAACACTTGCTCGTAAAACAAGTAGCTTCAGTGCCTGCTTATCCTAGCATGCTGCCTACCTGGATGTGACGTTTCATTGTAATCACACCAAGTGCAGTCACATGCGTAGCCATGGAAACACACAAGTATGTGCCAAAACTGCAGGGTTCACTGTTACGTAAACTAAAATGCCATGCCCCACATGTGAATCTTTCACCGCCGCTTTGTGCCGATGTTTCATTGCACCGTAGCATAACTGGTATCAAATTAAAGGACAGTGGGTATGCAGAATTTTCCTGGAAGGGAAGGACATTGCCAGAAACGGAAATTTAGCAATGCAAGGTATCAGAAGCGCTTCGAATAGAAAACGATCTCAGAAGTGTAGGGATACATTAGCATGGCTGCTCAACTCTTCACCCAATTCGAGGAATGTAGATATTGAATACCACTCACTGGCTAACTGCAGTGTTAATGCTGTAGCAAGTTAGTGAACAGCTAGCATGCAATTACAACATGCAATGATTCAATCAATCCAATAAATTTCCACATGCAGTAGAATATATATGCCACAGTGGATACTTAAACAGCATGCATTAACCTAGCAACGTATATTATGTAGTGAGGTAACGATGGCGAGGGTTCCATTGCCTCAAAATGTTTTTTCTCAATTTCCTTGACGATGTAACACACACTTATTATGATATATAACCCAACATTGATGTCACAAGTGTGGGCGGGCCTTGGTGACTCCACCCACACAGCACTGTAGCGCTGTTGGGCAAGGGCTGTCAGACACACTACCTCAACCCCACATGTGTATTAGCTTTAAACCGCTTGTGAAGATGTCAGGTGAAATGAAATATATTTACCAATCCTTGAGTAATTGTCTTTTATTGACAGTTAAGGAACTACCTATATCTAATTGTACCCATTTGTCTTGGTGCGAACCTTGTATTACAATTCTATTCATGCAATGGTGTTTATATCACTCTGTGTTGGCATTGTACTTAATTCCTGCATGTGACTAATTAATTAGCCCCACAGATCCTGTCTGTTGCCTTAGTAATATCACACCTGTATTTGAGCTACACAGGATGCAGAGAGACAGTTTGTGCTGTGTTTATAATGGGGTGCATCTCTCCTGTGTAGGCAATATGCACTGAAGCAGGCATGCTAGCATTGAGAGAAAGGAGGATGAAGGTTACAAATGAAGACTTCAAGAGAGCGAAAGAAAGCATCCTGTATCAAAAGAATGAAGGCACTCCAGAAGGCTTGTATCTGTAGACAATGTACAGGCGCACATTAATAATAGCATATGCACTTGAGCAGTAATATAGTATGACAGGATTGTTTCTAACTTACAATTAATAAGGTTCAAGTCCACTATGTTAATGTTATATGCCTGGATATGCCTAGATACTAACTCGGTGCTTTATCCATCCTTCTCCATCTGGTACCTTTTCTTCTGCTCCAATGAGGGACACAGACACTGTTGCATCTGAACTGTTGAGGTAACTGTATAATGTACAGTTCAAGCAAGTGATATTATACTTACACCATGTCATATTATTCAGTATAATATGATTAGTACATGATCTTGCAGTGATCTCTGTACATAGTACTATATGTAATGGGAGAAAACTGATTTCCACAAAAAGGGTATACACATGGCGCATCACTGAACATGTAGCTGCAGTCAGGAAGGAAAGCTCAGAACAAGAACTAAACTGTAATACGGTATGTATATGTTCTCTTCGTGAAATGCAAAAAAGCTGCAGTTTTTGTCTGTGGTCTTAAGGCTATGTACTCTATTGTATGAATTACGCTACTCATACAGTCATGCTTACTTGCTGGAAAGAGAAACACACTAAAAGTACAATATATGTACAAATTATGCAATTTCCAGTGGAACATCACTCAAAGCATTGAAGTACAGAGTCATAGAATGGGAATTTATGCACCATGCATGCAGGTGAATATGCACAATTATGTATGGGTATATTTCTTTTGCATGTAGGTGCACGCAAGTGAACCAGCATTTTTTATTTTATTATTATTATTATTCAACCAGGCTTTTGTCTCCTATGCAGGAGGTAGCTGCTAATACACATGACAACATAATATGACTGATGAATGGTTAATATTGTCAGCATAGTAATTACATACTATAAATGTGGTACAGTGCTTCAATCTAGTCTATACAGCCTATTTAAAATTATCATCCCATCTCTTCCTTGGGCGTCCTCTTGGTCTTCTCCCAACTACATCACCCTCATACACCTGCTTCACCAGTCTGCTGCCATCCATTCTCTCTAGCTTCTCCTTCCACCTCATCTGCCTGTCTTTCATCATGTCCACCACCGCCACTTGTCCTAGGGACTGACGGATGTCCTCAGTCCTCATCCTGTCTAGCCTTGAAACACCCTCTATTCTTCTCAAACACATCATTTCATAAGCCTGCAACCTACTTTCATGTCTCTTTTGCACTGTCCACGTCTCACAGCCATACAGGTAAGAGTAGGCACTACCATCGCATTAAAGACCCGCAGTTTCGTTTCCTTCTTAAACTCCCTCCGCTCTAATACTTCCTTCCTCATCGCTCCCACCACCCTCATCGCGGCACCTATTCGTTGTTCAATATCCTCCTCACTTGACCCATCAGCCCTGATACTTGACCCAAGATACTTTAACTTTAAACTCTGCACCTCTTCAATCTTCTCACCGTCAATTGTCACACTACATCCCTCTTCTACTCTGCTTACAACCATCACCTTAGTTTTCCCCAGATGCATCTTTATCACCCACTTATCCATAGCTACCTTCAACACTTCAAGGTTCCTCTGTATGTCCTCCTTCCTCTCCGTGACCATTACAATATCGTCAGCCATAAGTAGCACCTGTACCTTTGTGTTAGATAACTGCACTCCCTCTACAAATTCATCCATTGCCTCCCTAATTATTCCATCTATATAAATATTAAACAACCGTGGTGACATCACACACCCTTGCCGAACACCTTGATCAATATGGAACCATCTTGAGAGTTTTCCATTGACCTGTACACATGCTTTACTCGCCCTGTAAACAGACTGAATAGCCCTCAGTAAGTGTCCACCTAGTTTATACCTCACCAGCATTCTCCAGAGATTCTCCTATCATAAGCCTTTTCCAAATCAACACACGCTATTGTCATGTGCTTATTTTTCTCTAAAATCTTTTCACTCAGCTGCCTGATGGTGAAAATCTGATCGACGCAGCTTCTCCCATTTTTGAAACCCCCTTGCACTTTCATCACCATACTCTCTGTTCTACTCCTCAGCCGACTACCTAGGATTTTTGCATACACTTTACTTGGTATACTTAGCAAGCTAATCCCTCTATAATTGCTACATGTCAATTTGCTGCCTTTCTTATGCAGTGGTACAATGATAGCTCTTCTCCAATCTTCCACCACTTCACCCCTTTTCCACATCAACTGTATGACTGAACCAGCATTTGCTGTATGTAATTTATATAGTACGGTAGGGGGATCTATAGCCAATATATCAGACCGGAGGTAAATACACCATCGAGGTCGGATATAGAAGCTATAGACTGACCTACCATATTATAACAGAGAAGCTCGTCTTCGGTGTGGTAGTCCAATGGCTGTGCATCAATGACTGTGCTTTGATGGCACCATTGCTGTTGGCTAGATTCTCAGTTCTTTCTTGGCCACATACAAATGAGACCATCAGGGGAATGTGTAGTACCATAGCAAGCTAGGCTGTCTAGCAGTGATTGCACAATTTTCTGGAAGCTCTCTAAAGCTGGTCAGAGGTTACATACTGCTTGACTTAGGGAGTCTAGCTAGGTAACACATACCTTCACCTCACAATATACTTTTAAGTTCCTATTATGGTTGCACAATCAGCATAGTATAAATAATATCTATAATATGTATAATATCTTTTACTCACTCACCTCTTTGCCACATCAACTAAACTGTCCTTTCCTACAGCAAAGATTCCATCTCTGTGCGCTTGTTGCAAATCTGCTGTTATGTTGGATAGAAACTGAGAAGAGCCCTTAGCTCCTGGTGAAACAGGACTGTCAACCTGTGTAGAAGTGCACCAAGTCACTATTAGCAATATGCTAACATATACTAATTTACCTGATTATAATAAAATATGGGCAGTGCTTGTTGTGAATAGTTAGCTGATTTGAGAGATAAACAACTCCGAAGCATACAGCATAAATATATAACTATACGTACACACCACTATCTATCTTTAAACCTACACACGATCAATGAACATCAATCAGTTAACTTACTTGAGCAAACACTGCAAGTTTTGCTTCATCAATGTCCTGTTGTGTGAAGTCTCCTGAGCAAGCCCATTGAACTGACTTAAGAAATTGGTCAACAGTTGCCAATCCATTTGGATCCCTGTGAAAGGCATCATAACAGAAGTGGCAAGGGCAGCAAGTGCACAACTGCACAATATGACAGGTATTATTTTATGGGCACCTCCAAGTGGCCAACTCCCAAACAGCGTTCATAAACAGCGACATTATGTGGGCAACACAGATATTCTTTTCACAAATATGGTAACTATAAATTACTCTTGCACACTATGTTCCAGCTTATATGCATTCATATAGAAAAGAATGAAAACTTTCTAGAAAAATAGTAAGGATGTAGGGATGGCACAAAAGGACAGAAACAAGAGGGGATGTCAT
>MKWU01005647.1_pt1 | contig 13420 bp, 13 predicted proteins | sample 809101 | NCBI WGS metagenome assembly MKWU01 (sample SAMN05860141, study PRJNA318959) | sponge metagenome | host: Aplysina aerophoba | place: Slovenia: Piran, Adriatic Sea, Gulf of Piran | collected 2013-05-07 | reverse complement strand
ACTGGCTAACCTCGTAAACAAACTTTTTTCTCGTATTTGTCAATTTGGTTATTTACATCCTAACACCGATTTAGAACCATGGCAAAGACAGTAGGATAAACATCTATGTGTGAGACACTAGAAACAAGAGTGGAAAGAAATTGTTTGGATTGTGGGATATCCATCGCACACAGACCGGTAAGGACGAAGAGGTGTATCAAGTGTGCATACCAACATTCTCTTGAGTACGGAAGGAAATACAGGGAAGAGAATAAGGAATATTTTCGTGAGTACTATAAAAAACATCGAACTTTAATTAGACGTGTGAGCTGTTTAAATTGCGGAGTGTCCATAGAAGACAGGGGCTGTAGTGCGAAGTGGTGTTTGAAGTGTCGCAACGAAAAGGCAAGCGCTCGAAAAATAAAACGCTATCGATCAGATCCTGCACACAGAGAACACTTGAATAATTACAGGAAAGAACGCTACCACACAAACGAAGAGTATCGTAAGAGGAAGTTAGAGTTGGACCGAATTCGTGGCAGAACTTATCGAAAACGTAGAAACATAGAAGCGTTAATTAAGCGAGACGGACTCACGTGCGAATGGTGCGGAGAACCTATAAACGATCCGTTCAATAGACAGGAAACGCACGTGGATCACATCAAACCAGTAAGCAAAGGCGGTGGTAATGAGTTATCAAATCTTCGATTACTACACGCTACCTGCAATGTTTCACGTGGTAATAGAGAGGAATAGGAGGAATATTGCGTGCCAAGACCATCTGAAAAGCAGTGCTTAGAGCAACTAGAGACTGCCACGTCCAAACTGAACATTCACCACATTAGCGCAATAACCGGAATTCCGTATACGCACATAAAGAAAATGCTGGACGCAGGTGAAGACACACCAAAGACGTTCACAGAGATGCTATCGAAGGTGTTCGAGATACATAAGACGTACAAGGACGTATCAGACCTCGAGACGCTCACGGAAGAGGATCGTGAAAACAACCTGGACTATCAGACGCTAAGACTACGAAAGGCTAGTGCTGATTTAAAAGAGCAGGAGTACCGGGCTAGAGAACGTGGACTTGCACCACGTGAAGAATTGGAGCTGGTTTTATCTCACGCAGCTGTACTTGCGTCGAAGACATTGGACGGACTGGTACCGGAAATTCAACAACTCTTGCCCAGTGCGAAAGCACACGTAATAGATGCTATAGCAACTAGGATCGCAGACGCACGTAATGCTATTGCAGATGCACAACTGCCTGGCTAGTTTTGAAGAACCAAGTGTCGCTATCCTATTTACAAGATTGTTGGGACCGAGCTTTTGACGCGCTCCGTGTTGAACCACCGCTAAGTTGCAGTGTTTGGGCGGAGAGGCACTGGCGTTTATCGAGTGAGACTTCACCACAGCCAGGGCGTTTTCGTGCAGTACCTTACCAGTCGGGCATACTGGATATATGCACGCATGACGATATTCCTACCATAGTTATTTTGAAGAGTGCGAGAGTCGGCTTTACAGTCTGCAATACCATAATCGTTGCTTACTCGCACATTCATAAAGGAAGAAATACGATCATGTATCTTCCAAACAATGAGCTGGCTAGCGAACAGATGGAAAGTAGGATTAAACCAGCTATCCGTGATGTGCCGATTTTCGATAAGTTCACTAGTGGATTAGGCACGAGGAAGGTCGCAAAGTCTTTAAATCTGAACAATGGCACGATATTCAGAGCGCTAGGCGGTAGCACTGCAAATAACTATCGAGCGAAAGACGCAGACCTTGTGGTTATAGATGAGCTGGAATCGCTACCTACCAATCTAGGTGAAGGATCGCCAGTAGAGCTTGCCAGGATGAGAATGATGGCGGCGCCACGTGAAAAGCTGATACTTGGTAGCACACCGTTAATATCCGGTGAGAGTTTGCTGGAAAGTAATCTAGCGGACGCAGAACTTGTCTTGAAGTTCAAGGTAGTTTGTCCGAGCTGCGACAATCGAGAATCGATAGAGTGGGGCGGAGTAGACGCACCAGCTGGAATTAGGTACGACGCTGGCAAACCTGATTCGGTTAGCTGGATATGCCCAGCTTGTGGTGTGTCTCATGGCTACGAAGAGCAAAGAACGTTAGTTGAAAGTGGCAGGTGGCAGAGTGAAGATGGCACGTACTGGGAAGATAACTGCTTAAAAAGAAAGGGTAAACAGGTAAAGACACCTAAATCGGTTGGACTGATTATTTGGTCGGCTTACAATCCACGGCAAAAATGGTCGAGGATCTGCGAAGTACATAACAATGCTGGGAACGACCAAGAGAAAATCCAGGCGTTCGAGAATACTTGGTTGGGAAATTTCTATGAACCAGAGGTAGTAAACGTAGAACCTGATCCGCTGTATAAAAGACGTGAAGACTACGTAGGTGTACCAGCGGAAGTCACGTGCATTACTTGCGGAATTGATGTACAAAAGGACCGACTCGAAGCGCACTACATAGGGTGGTCAAGAGCGGAAGAATCGTGGTCGCTAGCATACAGAGTTTACATGGGAGATCCTGAACAAGACCACGTTTGGGAAGATTTACACGAAGACTTAGAGCGTGGAATTGAATTAGATGAGACAGGTGAGCAGTCAATGCCCGTGATACAGGCGCTGGTTGACTCTGGTTATCACACAATGAAAGTCTATGGTCAAGTGAGAACCTACGGAGAGCGGATTCTTATGGCCTGCAAGGGTATGTCAACGCACGGATCACCACTGGTTGCAGTACCTAAAAAGAGAGATAGAGAGCACAGAATCAGACTGGTACGTATCGGAACAGAGAATGGCAAGGACGCACTGTATTCCAGGTTAATAATGGAAGACGTAGGTAGCGGATTTATGCACTTTCCGGTTAGTGAGGAACACGATTGGAACTTTTTCAGACAGTTAGCAAGTGAGCAAAAGGTTCGAGTCAAGCGAGGCGGACGCATGGAGTACACGTATGAGCAAATTAAAGGGTGTAGCAACGAGGTTTTAGACACTACGATTTATGCATTGGCAGCTTACAAGATGGCAGAAAAGAAAGGTCGTGCTCGAAGCAGAGTAATCATCGAAGGCGGCGGACGTATCAAGAGTAGGTCGAAACGCAAGAACGATCCTAACAATGTGCCAAGAATGAAAAGAAAGCCAAAGAATTTTTTAGATCTTTAGAAAGAGCGTGCTAAAATTCCGATATGGCACGCACAGTAACCCTGGAAAAATGCGAAAAGCAGATCGAGCTTTGGTCGAATTGTCTTGAGGCACTTTCAGAGGGTAAGACTTTCCAGGTAGGCGACAGAATTCTCTCTTATGAGAACGCAGAGATCGCTAAATCAATGCTGGATGACTGGATAGGTCGTAAGAATCGCATAGTACGTAGTAATCGCAAGCTCAAAAGGTTTCGTGGAGTGAGCGGACACGCAAGTTTTGACAGGTTTGGGGACTACTAAATCAACATCCTAGAGTTCTTAGCACCTGGTTTGGCGCTTAAAAGGGCGAAAAACAGGACGAAACTAGCTGGTTTAAAGACGATCAAAGCTAGATATGACGCTGCTTATCCGTATGGTTATGGACGTGAGTACGGACGCAACTACAATCGTAGGCTGTTTCGTAATGAGGAACCAACGCCAGAGAGCTACTCGATAGAGGTAATGCGTGATCGAGCACGGCACTTAGAGCAAAACACTGCGATTGTGCCTGCGATATTGAACCACATTAGCACAGGTATCGTTGGTGACGGAGTTGTGCCTGACCCAGTGTTGACGACTGCTAGCGGAGACGTGCTTTTAGAAGATTCAGATAAACTAAAAGAGCTTTGGTACGAGTGGCAAGAGGCAGGTGAGACCACTGGTATGTACACGGAGCTTGAGGCACAGGATCTTGCGGTACGGACGTTTTACAGGGACGGCGAGGTGTTTCTACACCACCAGTTAGGTTTTGAGACTGCAAACACGCGAATACCTTACTCATACACGCTACTAGAGAACGATTCTTTACTATCCACTATGGAAGTACATGACGGAATAGTCTTAGATGAGTTAGGTAGACCTTCTATGTATCGGTTTGGCAGTATGCTTAATGGCGATGACGTGATTGAAATAGAAGCAGAGAAAATATCTCACTACATGAATCGAGTGCGAATTGGACAAAAGCGCGGAGTTTCTGCGTTTGCTTCAATCATTGATGACATAAACGACATAGATGCAATTGACTACGCAGAGAAAGTAGCGGCTAAAGTTGCGTCGACAATGGCGCTGGTTATCACTAAAGGTACAGAGACCGAGTTCGACGAAGCAAGCATAGAAGACGATGACGTGAGGGACATTGAGTTTTCACCTGGAGCTGTAATTGACGATCTAGGGGTAGGTGAACGAATGGAAGTCTTAGAGAGCGGTCGACCAAGTACGGAGCACATGGAGTTCCGTAAGAGCTTGCAGAGAGGAATAGCTGGGACGCTCGGAGTTGTAAGCTACTCTAATATGGCACGTAGTTATGAAGGCACGTACTCAAGTCAACGCCAGGAAATGGTTGAGATGAGAGGAATACAGCTGCAACACTGGCGCCGATATATTCAAAACGTAGAGATGGCTAAATGGAGTCGTTTCGTAAAAGCAACAGAGATGGCTGGTTTATTTACAATTCCAGATTCTGCAACGAAGCGGTCGGTTTACTATCCAAACTTTGTACCACCTGCAACTCCCTGGATTGATCCAGCTAAAGAAGCAAAGGCGTACCAAGTTTTGATAGACTACCAACTAGAAAGCAGAGAGTACATAGCTCAACAAAGAGGGCGTGATATACGTGAAATTCAGCGACAGCAGGAAGCTGAAAAGGAATTTTACGGAGCTCCGATGGAAGCAGAGCAAGCAACAGCACCAACATCTAACGAGGATGATGAGGTTCAACAAGGTGCATAAGTTTGCAAAAAAAGTTAATAGCGGGCAAAGAGGGCTCGTTATCTCTCTATAAGCAGGTATCGCTACAGGGCGAGTCTACCAACCACCTTTACCTATATGGTGAGGTAGGCTGGGACTTAACCTATCAGAGAGTGGTACAAGCGCTGGCGGATATACCGACCGAAGAGGAATTAACGGTACATATTCATTCCGGCGGGGGCGAAGTCTTTGAGGGCTTTGCTATCTATAACAAACTAAAAGCACGCGCTGGTAAGAACACTGCTATTGTTGAAGGTATGGCAGGTAGTATGGCTAGTGTGATCATGTGTTCTTGCTCCGCAGTTGAAGCATACCCAGCTTCCACAGTGATGATACACCAACCTATAACGGGCATTTACGGCACAGCGGCAGAGCTACGCAAACAGGCAGATTTGGTCGATCAGATCAGCAACATGGCTATCGCAGTCTATGTTGAACGTACTGGTATGACCGAAGACGATGTGCGTGCAGCTATGGACGCAGAGACTTACTACACCGCGGAAGAGGCACTAGAGGCTGGTTTCGTGGATGTGATTATTAACGCGGATCCCGACAAAGAGGAAACTATGGCGGACAAGCAAACGGAAGCGGAAGCGACCAAACTTGAAGATGAAAACAAAGGTACGGTTGAGATGAAAGAGACCGAACCTAAAGAAAAGCAGGCAGAGCAGGTGTTTGATTCTGCTGCTAACAAGACGCGGGTACTTGCGATCCGTGAAGTGTTTTCAGCACACGAAGGGCATGATGACCTTATGTTTGAGTGTGTGGCAGACACGAATATCACAGTGGACCAGGCAAAGGTCAAGTTGCTTGACAGTCTTGGTAAGGAAAGTAGCAAAGAGGCTACGGAACTTGCCAAGGTTCCCAGGGTAGAAACTACCGCTAACTGGGTAGAAAGCTACGTAGGTGGAGCTACAGAGGCGATTTTAGCGAAGATGAAGGTAGGAGAGGTTAAGTCTGACTCTAAATTCGCTAAAGAACGGCACAAGTTCCAGTCTATGAGTCTTATGGAGATTGCTCGATACTCTCTACAAATGAAGAGTATTACTCCGCTAGGTGATCGAATTGCAATTGTTGGAGCTGCTTTTCAGCACGGCACGGGCGATTTTCGCAAGATCCTGGAAGATTCAGCTCGAAAGTCAATGCTTCAAGGCTATATGGAGCTTGCATCTCATCACAGAGAGCTAGCACGTAGTGTTTCGCTACAAGACTTCAAAGAGTTGAAGATGCTGGGACTTGGTGCGTTTTCAGAACTCGAGAAGGTCGACGAACAGGGCGAGTACAAGTTTGGTACTCTGCAAGAGTTCAACGAGAGACTGGCTATCGCCACTTACGGAAAGCAGTTTGGTATTTCACGTGAGGCGATTATCAACGATGATCTAAATGCGTTGACGGAAGTACCTAGAAAGATGGGTATGGCAGTTTCGAGAATGTACGGAAACATGGTCGCTGGTTTGCTTACTGGCGATGCTACTCTTGCAAGAGACGGACAGTCAATATTCCACGCTTCGAGGAACAACACCAGTACCGACGCTCCTAGCACTGATAGTTTTGATGACGCGGCGGTTGCCATGCGAACTCAAAAGGGTGAGGGCGATGTGACTGTAGAGGCGATGCCGAGTATTCTGTATTGTCCAGTTGGTTTGGAACGAAAGGTAAGAACTGTTTTGAACTCACAGACGCACGTAGGAGAAACGCTGGCAGAAAGTGATGCAACTGTTCCAAACACTGTACCGACCGGATTGACTGTTATTAGCGATGCTCGATTGGACCAAGTTAGTGGAACACGTTGGTACATGCTTGCTAATCCTAACGTTTATGACACGTTGGCTATCGGCTTCCTGGACGGACGTGAAGAACCGTATATGGAAACCTACGAAGTAGCAGGTAGGGACGGAATGTTTTATCGGATCAGGGCGGATGTTGGTGTTTCTGCACTTGATTACAAAGGAATTTATAGAGGAGGTGCATAAGAATGGCTACTACATATTCAAGATATGGCGCTAGCTTCAATCACACAGCGACCGCGGATGTTGAATCAAACGATGTGGTTGTTCAAGGAACGTTGGCAGGTGTTGCAGTTGCTGATATTGCCACAGGATCTACTGGTACGGTTGCTATCGAGGGTGTTTGGCGGTTGCCAGCACGGACCGGAGTTGCTTTTGCTCAAGGTGAGGCACTTGCCTGGGACGTATCTTTGTCGAGAGTTATCAAGTCTTCAGCTGCTACAGCGGGTGATATTGACAACTTTGGTAAGGCTATGGAAGCGAAAGCATCGGCAGATGACACTGTAGACGTTCTAGTGACAGTACAAACACAGGCTATCCACGCATAGAGTGCGTAGCTTAGCTCGAATGAACTCGATCATCCTACGGCAGTTGGGTGATGAGACAGAAATAGGCGGTAGACGTATCAAAGCGTACTACCGCCGCCTTACTGACTATACGAATTTGACAGAGAAATACATCAGCGAGAATGTGCAGATGAACATTAGTGCCGAAGACTACGATCCGGAGTTGTTTGTTAAAGGTGCAAGGGTTTGGAACGTGGACCAGGACACATACTGGATAGTCGGCACGTGGGCACGTGCAATAGACGATGGCGAGTATGAGTTTGAGCTTTCAAAGGATGTAAACCAAGATGCCGATTAGTGTTTCTATTCCACAAGCAAGTCTTCGAGAGATCAGAGGTTTCGCTCACGATATGAGGCGGTACGGAGACATTGAGGGCGTTGCTATGGGCCGCGCTTCCAGGGACTCGCTGAACAAAGTCAAAACACAGATGATTAGAAACGTGGCTAATGACGTGAATTTTCCAGTGAAACCAGTTAGAGAGAGGTTTGGCAAGAGAACATTCTTAAGCAAGATCAGAGGTCAACGATCTGAATGGGTAGCAAACATGAGTCTAGGTACTCGGTACACGCTACCAGCTGGTCGAGGAAAGAACGTGAGATTTAGGAGGGGCAAGGGTGTGCTACTTGCTGGTTATCAATTTCCGAACGCGTTCCTACGTCCCAGTGATGATAGCCGTAAGAAGGTTGGTTATGTTGCTAGGCGAGTTGGATCTGAACCGTATCCGATTGAAGAGGTTGGTATTGACTTTATTGACAATGCAGAGACTGCCTGGGAACGTAATCGAGGTATAGCGGACGATACTTTTGACTCACGATATAACTACTGGCGAGAGAGACTGTACACGCAGTTTGCAAGTAAGAAAAGAGGTAGTGCCAGTGGATTTGTTCGCTCGATAGTAGGAGCAACTAGGTAATGATGTACATACCAATGGCAATATTGCGGTAAATCTGCCATGCACATAAGACAGAAAGTAGCAGAGGCTTTTGAGGCGATCTTAGAAGAGATACGTCCAAACCAGCTTCCAAAGAGTATGAAGCCGATTGAGGCTAGCAAGGACGGACTGTTTAGCGTATACATAAACGAAGAGCAGATAACCAAGCGAGCAGATGACGTAAACACACCGATTTACTATCAAAGGTCGCTCGTGTTAGAGATTGAGATAGCGGTAGCCAACGCAGAACAAACGAACAGATTCTTGGTTCACGAACTAAGTCAACTCGTAGAAGAGGCAGTAGCGGAAGCTGGTGTAGACCTAGACGGACTGGTAGATGACGTTCAACTTTTAGGATTTACGCTAGAGCACACTAACGATAGCACACAGACGCAGGTTGGCGTTTTGTCTTATCAGGTTGACTACGTGACTCTAGCAACAGACGTAGAAACAGACACATTTTAGGAGGTGCATAGTGGCACTTAAATTCGCAAAGAAAGGTATCGGCGCTAAGGTTGAAGCAACGCCAGGCACTGATCCAACCGTCACGGCAGATGACGCAATTCAGACTATCGGTTTTGACATTACTCCGATTGAAGCTAACGTAGTCGATCTAGCGGTCGACAGGTCAACACTGGGGGCGGTAGAGCAGGTTTCTATCGGTAATGGTGTTAGCAGTACCTTTGGAGTGTATATGGCAGGTAGAGGCGGATCTGATCCTACTGTACAACCAGCTTACGACGCTGTTATCCAGGGAGTTGGTTTTAGCGGTTTCGCACTAAGCGTTGAGGACTGGGCAACTGGAACTGCATACGCTACTGGAAGTGTGGTAACTGACGGAGGAACTCATTATGAGGCTATCGCTCCTAATACGGGTGATTCTAATAACCAGCCTTCGAGCGGTGCTAGTAGTGCTGACTTTTGGAAAGAGGTAGAAGACTGGGCGGCGGCGGAAAATCGTCGAACAGGAGATCTAGTCGTTCGCACAACCAAGGTATATCGAGCGCACGCTGCTCATACTACTGCCGCTGAAAATGCACCCGATACAGCTGGCGGACGCAGATACTGGCACGAATACTCAAATTCCTACGTATACAGGCCTAATTCAGACGATCCTAAGACTATATGGATTGACGCTAACCTGGACGGAAACCAGCACGTTATCAAGTCTGCACGTGGAAATATGTCATGTGCTTTCGTTGCAGGTGCATTACCCCAGTATGCGTTCACGTATCAAGGGTTTTATGAGGATCCACTTCGTACTAAAGGACTTCCTTTCGCATACGGAAACTATGTAACTCCACAGGGTGTTACTAATCGAGACACACCAAACGCAGTATTGCACGGACAAAGAGTCGTAATGAATACTCTGAACTTCGATCTTGGTAATGAGATTGTGCGAATTGACGAACCAGGTGCAGAAAGTATCGAGCTTAACAACCGTTCGGTATCAGGTAATATCTTGATTGAGATGCCGGAGGTTGACGTATTTGACTGGTTTACTCGAATTAAGGATTTAACCAAGGGCGGACTTTACGTGGAACACGGCAATAAAGCTGGAAACAAGACCACAATTTTCGCTCCTAACGTATCTCTAGCTTCGCCGACAGTGGAAGACAACGCAGGGCGATATATGTTGAATATACCGCTTAGGTTTATTCCTAGAGACGGCGATGACGATATAGAAATACGCACACTATAACCAACAACGAGGATGCAGAGTGGCAGGACCTTTAGTATTAAAAAAATCGGACGAATTCAACTGGGACGTTAAGTTTGACTGGGTGAATTCTGATGGTAGCGTAGAAGAGCAGACGATTGAGTTTCGTTTCAAGAGGTTAAACACCGAGGAATATGGGGCGGTGCTCGATAAAACTCTCAAACGGATGCAAGACTTGCCGGATGATGAGACTGTTAGGTTTAACTTCAATAAGGAGTTGCTTTTGAACGTGGTCGTTAGTGTGAACGAAGATCACGTTGATATTGAGGGTGCCAGTACACAGGATCAGATCATCAACTCTCTACTCGATTGGAGCGTAATTGCTAACGCTGTACGTGAAGGCTATCAGGATGCAACGCTACGCGGCGGCCAGTCTGTAGACGCTATAAAAAAGTAGCGCTCATTCTGGCCGGGTACGCACCCATGGACCAGGAGGAGTTGATGCAAAGGGCGCGAGACGGCACATTAAAACGTGCGAGTAGTCGAACTTTCGAGTTGGACGAAGAGACTTACAACGCGCTCACAGTGTTTCAGCGGATGCAGTCGCAGTGGCTAAGCAACGACTATTCAGGTATGCGTACAGGTATGAACTACCCAGCACTAGAGACAGTAGAGCGTAAGAGCGGAGTAGAGCTTAACGACTATGAGATGCGATTGTTTCAGTACGCAGAGGCTATGGTTGTCCAGGAAGACGCAGAGAGAATAAAGCAGGAAAGAGATCGTGCCAAGAACAAACCAGCTTAGATTTTCTATACGTGCTGACGCAAGCGACGCTAACAGAAAGTTAGACACTACTTCACGCAAAGTAGACAATCTAGGTAAATCGCAAGGAACGCAGGCTAGAAACAGTAGGAAGTCTGCGGAGGCTAATGTCCGGACACAGAAATCACTTGTAGGATTAGGTAATGCTTCGGCAGGTGCGCGAAAAGCAATGGGGGCACTGGCGGCAGGCGGTTCCTTAGTCGTGGCTGCATTAGCTTCTGTAGGTGCAGCAGTTATCTCCTCAATTAGGAGCTTCGCAGAGCTAGAGACTGCACTTAGTGAAGTCGCAACGTTATTTGATGGTACGCCAGAACAACTTGAGAGGATTGCTGCATCGATTCAAGGAGTAACTGTTACCTACGGCACGGACCAGATAGAAAACGCACGAGCATACTATCAGATCGTATCTTCAGGTGCAGAAGCTGGTGCAGAAGCTAATAAATTACTTGAGGAATCGGTTAGACTGGCAATAGCGGGGGTAACTGATGTAAGTGTAGCCGCTGACGCAATAACAACACTAATAAATGCTTACGGCCTTTCCTCTGATAGGGCGAGGTCAATTTCAGATAAGTTATTCCAAACGGTTCGATCTGGTAAGACCACAATGGAAGAGCTAGGATCTTCTCTAGGTCAGGTTGTTTCTACCTCCGCGGCGGCAGGTTTGTCTATAGATGAACTGCTTGGTGCTTTAGCGACACTAACACTGAATGGAGTAAGCACGTCCGAAGCCGTTACGCAGTTACGAAGTCTGCTAAGTTCCATATTTAACCCTACTGCGTCGGCAGCTGCGCAGGCAAAATTACTCGGTGTTGAGTGGAATAAAAGCGGATTAGAAGCTCATGGACTAGTAGGCCTGCTTGATCAACTAATTGACGCAACTGATGGAAATATAACTCAGGCAGCAAAGTTAATTACCACGACGGAGGGGCTTGCGGTATTTGCAGTTGCCGAGAAGGACATAGAGGCGTTCGGAGAAACGATCAAAGACGTAGGCGATTCAGCAGGTTCAACAGCAGAAGCCGTTGCGAAGATGAGCGATACTATCGGCTTCGAGTCTAGTAGATTGGTTGGTACATTAGGCGCTATATCCACGTCCGCCGGCAAGGCTGCAGCAGAAACAATAGGCCTCACTGGACTAATTAGAGATATAACAGATGTAACTGCCTTGTGGGGCAATAGCCTTGGATTGTTGAGTGATGAGTCATTAACGGTTGGGCAGAGACTTATCGCATTAACTACGTTGACTAGTAGCTTAGACGCAGAGCAGGATAAGAATTCAGAAACTTCCGTAAAGTTGCGAGAAAGGATTAAAGAACTTCAGGGATCGTTTCAAAACCTTGACCTTGAATTTATACGGCAAGAAACGGCCAGACTGGACGCAGAGGAAGCTCAACTTAACGAAACTTTGGAAGAGGGCACAGCTGCCTACGACGGAAAACTTAAATCCATAGAAACACAGAGACGCGGACTTGGCTTCCTGTTAGGCGCCATATTCGATCAAATTGATGCTGAAAATGATTTAAACGAAGCTACGAAAGATACAGTAGAAAATACTGATGAGCAAACAAAAGCAAATACGGCACTTAACGAGAAGATAAATGCAGGTAAAGACTTAATAGAGAAGTACACTGGAGGAGTAGACGAATCTGCCGTAGCTACTGAAACGTATAAGATCGCCGTGGATCAGCTAGCCGCCGTTTACGACAAATTCCCAGAACTCGCTGGGCAGGTATTCGCTACAATGGCGGAACTTAGAAAAGAGCTTGGACTAGACAAAGAGGCGGTTGAAGAACTTGCAGAATCAACCAATACTTTAAATAGCCATACTGATAGGATTCTTGAATCGGTAGATCCAGTCTTGAAGATCAACAACGATTATGCTAGGTCGATTAGAAAGATTGATGAAGACGTTAAGAATAAAATCAAGACCGACGCGGAGGCTGAAAGAGCTAAAGAGATAGAACGCTCTAAGAGGGACGGCGATTTACAGGCGCTTAAAGATGAACGAGCAGAAACAAAACTATTAGCGGATGAAGGGGACGAATTACTTAAAACCTATCAACGACTGCTAGTTTCAACAGAGCCTTTAAGTGAAGCCGCACAGACCTACATTGATAGAGTCATGGAGCTGCAAGTAGAGCTAGACGCTGGAAGAATAAAGCAGAAGGAATTCAACGAAGAGGTTGCCGAGGCTGAAGGAGTCTTTCTAAGAGCTGCGACTGGTGCTAAAACATTTGGAGAGACGTTAGGCGAAGCGTTGGGTAATGTAGAGGATTCGTTCGCTGGTTTCTTTGACGTGGGCGGGGGTGGTGAGAATCTAATATACAACGCACTGGTTGGCGATGAGGAAGCGCTTAAGCGACAGTTTGCAGATTTAGGGGGACAGGCAGGCGCCGCTTTCGGTATGGCTTGGGGGCCTATAGGATCTGCCATAGGAAGAGCACTTGGCGAGGCGATAGGTGATGCATTTGGAGAGACCCTAGCGCAGTTTACTACGGACAATGACAGAGTAACGGTCGGTGTGAGCGCTTTTCAAGATCCATTCTCACAACTCGGGGCGGGTGATACAGTAACATCAGCTTCCGGACTTCAATTAACACCACAGGCTAGGGGCGCTGGTGCCGCTGGAGCTGCAACTGCGAACGATCTACTTGAATCGCTACTCGGTATTGACCAAAGGCTAGTTGACTTATTCGCACAGTTAGGAATAATCATTGACCTAT
>MKWU01005645.1_pt1 | contig 13424 bp, 8 predicted proteins | sample 809101 | NCBI WGS metagenome assembly MKWU01 (sample SAMN05860141, study PRJNA318959) | sponge metagenome | host: Aplysina aerophoba | place: Slovenia: Piran, Adriatic Sea, Gulf of Piran | collected 2013-05-07 | reverse complement strand
GGCTGTGAAGCTGCGGGTCGAGATTGCGGTTCGCCAGATGACGGAATACCGCCGCCACGAGGCTCGGCGAGCGCACCCGCCTGTGACGCCGCCGCTCCCGGTCCCACTGCCGGGTGAGCAGCAGCTCCTCCTCGATCCAGTCGAGCGTCGCCTGCACCGCCTCGTCATGCGCGCGCACCACCCGCCTGTCGCCGTCCACCAGGGCCGCCAGCGACACCGATTTCGGCGCCGACAGGGTCACGTCCCGGCCCGCCTCGTGCTCCAGCACGCCGTCGCGCACGGTCCCCAGCCTGACGCCCGCCTTCGGCGCCTCGCCCTTCATGATCTCCGCGAAGCGCCTCGGCGAGACGTGGCGTCCGAGCCTCAGCGCCGACGCGCCCTTCCCGTGCCAGCGGCTCGCCTTCCGGTGCTCCGGGTCGCCGTCGGCATAGTAGCCGTCCTCGCTGAAGTAGCGCACGACCGAACGCGCCGAGTTGATCTTCGTTACATTTGCGACCATCGCCGCCCCCGCCGGCCGCCCGGCGCCGCATCCGGGGTCATGGACGGGACCTCAGTTGTCGCCGCCGCCGGGCAGGATGCGGGCGTTCCCGTCGAGTTCGGCTCCATAGGCGCTCACCAGTTCCTCGATGCCGAACCGGCTCTCCCCCATGACGCCCAGCGCGGGCCCGAGCACGGCCAGAGCAAGAATCACGGCGGCCTTCAGCCCTGCCCGGCGCCACCGGCGGCCATGCCGCTCCCTGCGCGCATTCGCCCGCTCACGCGCCTCCGCGTCCAGCGACCGGATCGTTTGCCTGGACCGGAGCCAGGCGGCGTCCTCCGCCGCCTTGCGCAGCCGCTGCCGGTCCTCGGCGGTGAACCCGACGCTGTCGGGGCCCGATGCCCGAGGCCCGGACTCGCCGGGACCCGGTCCGGCGTCCTGTCCAGGGTCCGTCGGTGTCGATCCTGCCTTGCCGTCTTCAGGTGCGGGCGCGTCCGCCTCACTGCACGAATGGTCGGTCTCACCGTCAGCGCCCGCCTGTTCGTCACCGGGGTGTGGAGTGGTATCGCCGGCCTGCGGTTCTTGCCGTGCTGCCGCCGGCCGCCGCGATGCCGCAACGTTACGGCCCTTGCCCGACCGCCTCGCCGGTCGCTTGCGCTCGCTGCTGTCAGGCAAGGTCCCGAAAAGCGCTATCTGGCCGCCGCCGGCGTCTCCAGCCTTTCGCTCCGGTCCGGCCGCGTTCCGGCCCAGGAACCGTTCGGCCTCCGCCAGCGCGCCGGCGGCATCCAGACCCCGCAGCAGCGCCAAGAGGTCAAGCGCGTCGCCCCGCTTGTCCGTTGCCGCGTCCGTCCACGAACCCTGCATCGGGCCGGTGAGAAAGACGCGGAGCGAAACCCGGCCTCCCGCGCCCGGGACCTCCCAGCAGTCCTCGACCCTCGCACCTGAAGACGCGAAATGCCGGCAAACCTCTTCGATGGAATCCCTCAGCGCTGCATTTGCAGCGCACCTGCGTTCCGGATCCGGAACATCCCCTGTACGGCCCTTCATCGGCACAGTCTCCCTGCCCGTCGCGCCTCTCTCGCGACATTGCACCCCACGCACTGGACGGAATGCGCCGGACACGCTCCGCCATGCGCTCAAGTGGGCTTCGCGATCATGCGATCCAGCCGTAACTGGTCTCCCTGCATCGAGGGAGCGGGCCGTATCCCGGCTACGACAGACGAAGCCCTGCTTGCGAGGGAAAACATGACAGGCCGCGAAGAAATTCTCAAGAGACGAGTCGCCAAGTTTGCACAGAACAATTTTTTGGCCCCCTCAATTTGAGGGGCTCCACGGGCCAACGACCCGCCTACAATCGTCGCCGTGGATTTGCAATGAGCGAGCTAGAGCTGTTCGAACGCGTTCTGGAGGCGCTGCACGAGGCGGCGTTCGACGATGCGCGCTGGCCGGTGGCCGCGAGCCTGATCGATGAAGCCTGCGGATCGAAAGGCAATTTCCTGGTGACCGGGGACGGGGCTGTCCAGACCGACATCGATATCTTTTTCGCGCGGTTCTGCTACCGCGGGCAACGCCGCGAGGACCTGGAGCGGCTGTACTTCGGGACCTACCACGCCCTGGACGAACGCGTGCCGCGCATACGGCAACTGCCGGACGGCCGGGTCGTGCATAACAGCTCTCTCTACACTGACGACGAGAAGAATACCTCGCCGGCCTACAACGAGGCGTTGCTCCTTGCCCATAACCGGGATGGCCTCAGCGTGCGACTCGACGGGCCGGAGGCCTCGCGTATTGTCTGGGCCATCGCCGATCCCGTTACTGGGGACGGCTGGTCGACCGCTCGGCTCGAAACGATCGGGCGTCTTCTGCCGCATCTGCGTCAGTTCGTACGGGTCCGGCATGCGCTGGTAAATGCGAAGGCGCTGGGCTCGACTGCGATGACGCTGCTCGAAAATACGCGGAGTGGTGTCATTCAGCTCGACAGGCGTGGGCGGATCGTGGCGGTCAACGACCGTGCCCGTAGCCTCCTGCGCGCAGGCGACGGATTGGCGGATCGTAGCGGCTTTCTGTGTGCAATATCGGCCGAGGACGATGCCGCTCTCCAGAAGCTGTTGGCCAAGGCGCTGCCGCCCTTCGGCACACGGGGCAAGAGCGGCTCGATGACGGCAAAACGCCCTGCCGTCTCCCCTCGGCTCGTGCTGCACGTCACCCCTGTAGGTCGCCGGGGAACGGACATGCGCCCCAGCCGTGTCGCCGCGCTCGCCCTGGTGGTGGACCCAGCGAGCCGCAGCCCTGTCGATCCGGACCTGGTAGGAGCCGCGCTCGGCCTCACGCCCGCGGAGAGCCACGTGGCGGTGTTGCTGGCCCAGGGCCGCACCGTTGGCGACATCGCTATCACGACAGGGCGGCACGAAAGCACTGTCCGCTGGCACGTCAAGGAAATTCTTCGCAAACAAGGCTTCTCCCGGCAGATGGAATTGGTGCAGTTGGTGTCGTCGCTACCGGACTTTCCGCAACCGCAAGACTGAAACTTTCGGTTGGCGCGAGCGCCGTGCGGCACATCCGGGCCCGGTTGCGTGCTCGATCCAGAAAATCAGTTGTGCCCCCAATTTTGGGGGCAGTCATTGGCTTTGCGCGGTCATACCATTGCCCAAACGCGTTGCCCGGGCGCGGCTTCGACGCCGATCAGCGTCATAGGTGACTGACCGCATCGGATACTGAACGGTCAGGACCTTGAGCTTAGCAACACTGCTTCTCCGTAGGCGACTGCTAAGGGGGACAGGGTGATGATTTCAGCAGCAGTCAAGAAAACCCCGGCGCTATGCTTGTTACCGGCACTTGCCGGATCGGTGTTGTGGGGCTGCATTAGCGACGATAACGGTGCACAAGGTCTGGCAATCGCAAGGCCAGCCGCCCTCCAGACCACAGACGCTATTCCCGCCACTTTGGATCTCGAGCACCCGGTTATCCTGGCAATGGACCGGTCAGGGGATACCCAGGCGGATCGCGACTACAGCCTCCAACAATCCGATGAGCCCGCGGTCATTTCGGAGGAGACCGCGTTCACACCCCAGCGATCTGAAGAAACTAGTTCTCTTCATGGTTTCCTGGATCAGGAAGACCAGTCGGGTCCTACCGGACCCGCCGAAATCGTTCCGGAGACGCAGCCTCGAAGCTTTCGTCTGACCGAACTGCCTCGGGCCAACCCAATGGCGGCCGATCTGCTAGATCACTGGGGCCATCGGCGCGTGCAGGGCATGGTCGAAGGCCTCTCCCTGGGCACTGCCGAGCCAGGGGCGGACTCAGCGGATCTCAAGACACTCAGAACGGCCGCACAGACCGATGGAAGTACGCCGGTGGTCCCGGATCTTCGGGACGATGATGATGTTCGGATGCTCGGTTCCCGCCACAGCATCACCTACGGACGCTGGACGGGCGGTCCGGCCGACAGCTTGTCAATCGAGTTCGATCTTTCGGGTGCTGGGCCGTTGATGCGGGACGATCCCGCGTTCCAGGCCATGCTCGAGCGCGGCGGAAAGGCATGGAGCCGGAGGATTGTGGATACCTGGGCGGCGTGGGAACGGGAAGAGGGCGATTTCAAGGGCTTCCTCGTCAAGGACGTCGACCCGGTTATCCGGGTCTGGGTCGGGACAGGTGGGGAGATCAGCACCGGGCTCGAAATCGACGTTCGGGATGAAGACCTCGATGGTGCGACCGGATGGGCGTACGGAGATTTTTCGTGGGCCGGAAATTCTTGGCAACCGCGTTTTGGCTCTATCGAGGTTGACAGGGAGTACCTACAAGAAACCTACGAGGCCCGCTTGTTCTCGACGCTCACCCATGAAATCGGGCATACGCTCGGAGCATGGGCGGGCGCGCATCGGACGGAAGACTATGCCCCGTATACCGACACGGAAGCAGGCACCTGGACGGGACCCAACGTTGTTGCCATCCATGGGGAGCCTGCGCCTTTCAGGACCAAATCCGATTCTGAGTTCGACTTCGGTCATAGCGGCGTATGTACGTCGCTTTTGGCTTATTGCCGTCACGATCAAGCAATTCGGCCTTTGGGGCCCCAGGCCATCGACTTTGCATTCCTCGCGGACCTCGGGCTAACCGTGACGGAAGAGACCGACCGACCGGAAACGTACGGGCTTGCCGGGTGGACCAATAACGCCGGGTTCACTGTTTCGGTATCGCGCGATCTCCAAGTCCATTGGGCGGACCTGCAGCCGCTCAATAAGCTTGATGACTACCGTTGGCCGGAGCTGGAATTCACGGATCTACTCCGAGTGGGAGTCGATGCATTCGGACATGCAAGTACCGGGATTCCGCGCTTGTCCCATGCTGAAGAGGCACCTTACGGCAAGGCGCGTTATGTTGGCGGACTCATCGGCGCGGCGCTCTACCGTTCGGGGCTGCCGCCGGTAACCGGAGATGCAACCCTGGCCATCGATCTCGACAACCTTGATGGACTGGCGAGCTTTACTTCGCTTTCGGTGTATCCGGAGGGAGCGCGCGAAATCTTCGGCAGCGGTTCCCTCCACTACCCCTTTGAAGTGTCAGATAACGCCATACTCGGAACGGACACTCGTTCGACACTGAATGCAGAGTTCTTCGGCCCAGGGCACGAGGATGTGGCAGGGACACTCCGCGATCCTCGTGCGGGTCTGCTGGCAAGCTTTGGCACGACGGTCGATGAACGACCGAGCCGAGAAGAAGTGATCGCCGGCACCGACTACATTGTGGGATTGGCGCGACGGGACGCCGCGACGGATCCAATTGAGACCAGCTGGCATGAATATCGGTGTGGTGCGGACTCCACCTGCGAGTCTCGGGATCAAAGTTTTGAAGCGGGCGCTTGGATGAACTGGACGGACTGGACGGCGACAGAGCGGGAGAGTGTGCTGGTCGATACTGCGGGTTGGAACTGGAGGAGTACAGCGAGGCCCGATCGAGATTTCGGTTTTGCGAGAGTTTCGCGACAGTCCGAAGCAACGACCGATGGCGCTCATGGAAGGCATTTTGTCGATGGCTATTTGGGAACGCTCGAATACGCCGGTTTCGGAGCTGGTTTCGAGGTAACGTCGCATGAGTGGGCGGATCCGGACGGCCTGCCGCCCAACTTCGAGTACTTGTGGATCGGGTTCCAAGGGTCACTGTCGGGATTTTCGCCCGATGCGACGGCCACGTGGTCTGGGCTCATGCTTGGATACGACCGCGGAACCGTTCCCAAATATCAAAGCCCTCTCGTCGAGGGGCTGGCTACCGTCACATATTCGTTCCCCGACAACGAAGTGGATGTGGCGTTCTCCGAAGTTGTAAGCCGCGACGGACTGCGAACATTCGACGACTTCGGCTATGAAGACGTAGGAGTGCGGTCCGACGGCTCGTTTCACCAGGGCAAGATAACGGGCGCCTTCTTCGGCCCCTCGAACGAAGAGGTTGCCGGTCAATTCGACAGTAACGAGCCCAAAATACTGGGCAGCTTCGGGGCGCGACTCAGCGCAGATAACGCGACACCCAGCCAAGACCAGATCAACACGGCCCTAGCAAGCATCGTCGAGACCGAGGTTGGGCTTCGGGTTGGAGCAGACGTAGCCCCGCCGGTTGATCGTTTTACTGGACAAAGCGACTACAACGGAGTGAAGGTATCATCGTATGTGCCTGACGCCGAGAACGAAGACATGTCGGCGGAGGATATGGGGCCTTGGGACGACTATTCCTTCCACCTTCGCGGAGATTTTAGTTTTGTCGGTGGCACGGCCACCTTCGGGATCGCCTATGGGGACGAGTTGGTGGATCCTTGGGCCTTGGGTCCCAAACCACTAGCAGACCTTGCGGACAATTCAGCACTTTCAGGAACAGTAAGTTGGAACGGCGCGCTCTTGGGCGTAAGCACTTCAGACGAAATTGTCAGCGGAGAGACACATCTGGCCGTCGAAATGTCTACCCTGCGGGGTGAACTTCGTTTCACTGGACTGGAGCACTGGGGAGAGAAAATTGCGCCTGGGGAGATGGGGACAGGAACGATATGGGGTGATGGAGACCTTAAGTATTCGGTCTTGGTGCACGGAAATTCCTTCTTTCGTACGAACGGTGATGAGGGCGAAATTGTCGGCAGTTTCTTTGGAATCTCGCATGAGGGGGCGGGTGGCGTGCTGGAGCGAAGCGATCTAAGCGCTGGCTTTGGTGGTACGAGATAAAGCGTGAAATGGGTCAGTTGCAAAGGAACGCGAGCAGGCGCCGCGATGGAGCCATGAAGGAAGAGAGTAAGGCCGGTGATGAGCGCCCGCCCGTGAAGACGGCGCACGATGAGTCCGCGTCGCCTTGCTCTGTGTTGGTGTTTGCCGGGTCGCTATTGTCGGCGGCTGTTCTCTCCGGCTGCGGCGGCGGTGCCCACCTCGGTCAATCGGGTTTGCCTTCCCGCCTTGGAGACCCATCGCTGAGCGACCGGCGCGACGCCGGCACCGCGACGAAGGCCGATGGGATAGGAGCATTCGCCGCCGCCCGGGCGGCCCGGAATGTCCCCAGAGCGGGAAGCGTCACCCAATCGTCGGACGCCAACGGTCTCGGCGTGACGCTCGATGCCATCGACGTTGAAATCAACGTCGCCGACGATCAAAACCATTATGCGGTGTCCTATAACGGCCTGGAACTGGCCAGCACGCAAACCGGCACTGCACAAGTGGATGTGGCGGATGCGGTCGACCAGCCCAAGGGAACGATAGTGTATGAACGCGTGGACGGCGGTGTCGCGTTCTACCGCAGCGTGGAAACCCTGGATGTCGACTTTGGCAAGCAGGGGCCGGCGTCCGCCACGTGGGGCCTGCCGCCTGGCGACATCTGGGTCGACATTCACGCCGAAATCGAGGACCGGGAACCCGGCGAGGCGGCAACCGTGCCATCGACCGACCCGGTGAACGCCATCGACTACCTGGCGCGAGGGATATGGGTGTTTGCGCCGGATGACGCCACGCGCTTCGACGACTACGAGTATGGAGCCTTCGCCGACGGGAGCGACCCGTTCGTTCAGGGAAATCTGGCCGGGCTGACCGGCATGGCGTCGTATAGCGGTGAAGACGCCGCCAGCGGCGTCTACGCGAAGCGGGATGGGCGAACCAACTACTTTTTCGACGCGGACGTTTCCCTGGTGGCGGATTTCGGAGAAGGCCTTGAGCTGGGCACCGTCAGCGGCCGTATCCACGATATCGAGGTTGACGGTCTGACCTTCCAGGGAGACCCCCAGATCCTGCTGAGAGAGTCCACGATCGGGTCTGCGGGCAGCGGATTTCTGGTCGGCAATACGAGTCTGACGCTGGACGGGAGGACGCTCACCGGGAAGTGGGGCGCGCAGTTCTACGACAACGGCGACGCCGACACCGACCTGCCGGGTACGGCGGCCGGAACGTTCGGGGCCACCTCGGCGGATGGCGGGGAGAGCTTCCTGGGCGCGTTCGCCGCGGACACAACGGATCGCACGGTAATCGTCGGGGATCTCCTGGAGGAGAACAGCGACGTTGCCGAATTGCTCGCGACTTCGGTTACGCAAGGCAAGTCACCGGGGCTGCTTGCCGCCGTGATCGACCCGGACGGCGTCGTGGCGGTGGGGAGCGCCGGTCTCCGCAGACTGGGATCGACGGAGGCGCTCACCGTCAACGACCGCGTCCTCATCAACTCGAACACCAAGGCGATGACGTCCACGATGCTGGCGACGCTGGTCGCGGACGGAACGTTTCCCGGCGGATGGGACACCACGATTGAGGACGTGTTCCCGGAGCTCTCGGAGACGATCGAGGAAGACTATCTCCCGGTCACGCTGTCTCAATTAGTGCGGATGCAGGGCGGGATTGCGCGCGACGCCACGAACTGGTGGAGCTATGCGAGCCACACGGACCTCGTCGCACAGCGGTATGCCATCCTGCGCGACAACCTTACGCTGTCGCCCGCTGGCAGCGCGGGCGACTTCCTGTATTCCAACCTGTCCTACATGGTGGCGGGCGCAATGGCCGAACGGCTGACGGGCAAGACCTGGGAGGCGCTGATGGAAGACCGTCTCTTCGCGCCCCTGGGAATCACCACGGCCGGGTTCGGGGCGCCCGGTACCCCGGGAGGCGTCGCCCAGCCTTGGGGCCATTACCGTAATGCGGATGGCGACTGGGTGCCCAGCCAGTACGGCAACCCGCAGACGTTGGGACCCGCCGGAATGGTGCATCTGTCGATTGCGGACTGGGCGAAATTCGTTCAGCTGTGGTTTCCGTCGAAAGAGCCTCCGATCCTGGATCGCGACACCCTGACGGCCTTGATCACGTCCAATTCGGGAAGCTATGCTGCCGGGTGGCAAGTGGCCTCGAGGTCATGGGCCCGGGGGAGGGCGCTAACTCACAGTGGCCACAATTTTCACTGGCACACCGTCCTGTGGATCGCCCCCAATACCGACACCGCCTATCTCGCGGTCGCCAATTCCTACGATAGCGACACCTATGCGTTGCTCGGTTCCATCATCGACAGCCTGATCGGAGAAACTTGGGAACGCGATGGAGACTCCGACAGCGGCGGGAGCGATGTGCCCTCGGTCGCGTTCGATGACGACTTCGAAATGCTCGCCAAGGCCAATCAAGCTGACGCGGTCGACGCCCTTGCATCCTTCGTCGCGGCCGCCCGGAGCGCGAGCAAAGCCGCGTCGGGATCGATGGTCGCTCAGCACGGCGGCGCCGTACCCGCTGAGATCCTTTCTGCCGACCGCGAGAACGACCTCGCCGACGGCGCAAGGATCGGCAACTTCAGGACAGCACGCCAGGGCCGTCGAGGTATTGAGCAAAAAACGGTCGCGACCCTTACGCAAAAGGACGGAACGACCGTCACCCGGGAGAGCTATGTTGTCCGCTACGGGGATTTTGGCGCGCCTGCGGAGAACGGCGGCCACGGCGACTATCTGTCATGGGGCTTCTGGATGCAGTTCGATGACGACAGCGGAACTGCCGATTCTGTCGATTTCGTGACGACCGGCGTATTCGCGGAAGGTACATATCCTGCCGACTTCGCGACCGTCGCGGAAGTCATGGGCACCGCGAGCTACGAGGGAGAGGCGTCGGGGCTGTACGCCGACAACCACGGTGTGAGCTATTTCGATGCGAACGCGTCCTTGGTGGTAGATTTCGGGGGCCAGGGGGCGGAGTCGATCCTTGACGGCGCGAGTGGAGAGCGACAAGGCGCGGGCACGATCTGGGGAGCGATAACGGACTTTTACATCGATGGAGCGAGGGTTCAGGGAGTTGTGTTCCTGGAAGAAAGCGCCATTGTCGAAGACGGAACCGATGGCGACGGTGCAGCGGCCGTGTTTTCGGGAACGACTTCCGGCGTCCTGGCCGGGCGCACGCTCGGCGGTTCCGCCGGATTGGAGAGGGATCGCTGGGGCGGCATGATGTTCCGCGTAGACGATGCAGGCGGCCCGGACCTGGTCGCCGGAACCTTCGGTGCGAGCTCCGCCGACGCTACGGTCGGCGTCATGGGCGCTTTCCACGCCGCCCGGCCCTAGAGCGTGTGCCGGAAGCGGCTATGGTCGCCGGGCCGGGGCCGTTTCGGCCACAGCTTCTCTTCCTTCATGAGTGCCATCTCGATATCGAAGAGGACCTCGTCGCGCGATGCCCGGCGGCTGTTCTCGTTCTGCATGGGATGCCCGCACGCCGTCGCTGCGGCAGCGGCCCGGCCAGAGTGGAAGTCAACGGCCGCATCTTGTTCAGCCGCCCGGCAGCGGTCAAGCACAGTTCGATCGGATTCTGCAGACTTTCCTGGTCGACCCACGGCCGGCGGTAGATCGAGCGCGGCATCGACACCGTTTGGTTGGCGCCGGCCAATCGCCTCCGGGCCACACGGAATTGCCGGAAGCCAGGCGCATGGATGGCGTCGATTCCGGCTGTATCGGCCATCGGGCGGGCTACCGGTGGCATTCGTTTGCCTCCGACTCCGGTACCCCGGTCATTTCGACGATGAGGCTGGAAGACTGGAAACCCTCTCGGCGCGGCCTCGCCGACACAACAGCTCCAAACCGCTTTTGCAGCCGGTTTGGGGGCAACTGTAGCCGGGGCGTTGTGCCGGTTTCAGTCCGACAGTCTAATCCGGTCGGGCCTCGACGATCACGCGCCCGCGTCCGCGCCGGACGACATAGCCGCCCCGCCGGATCATCAGCTTGCCGTCCTGAACCAGGTTCCACAGAGCATCGGCGATAACCTCGGCGTTTGCGTCGCCCTCCGGTTCATCGTTCGCCTGGGCGAGCCATTTGGAAAATGCTTCATCGGCTATGGCAGAACCCAGAGACTTGCGAAGTGCGTTGAGCTTTCGAAGCTGGCCCTTGGTCAGGCTTGTCTCGTCGATCATGCGGCGAGGTCCTTTCGTATCCTTATGACGAACGCGCATCGCAATTACAGATATCGAGAACACCGCACAACATTTTGTGCCTGGCCGTATCGAATGTCGGTATGTCCTGCAGTTCCCTTGGGCCTTGTTCGCGTACGATTCCGGATCGGTCGGTTGCGGAGGAGCCTCTCTTTCGGGACATGATCGGCAGTTCGGTCTCATCCACTGAGGAATCTTTCTCGATGCCACTCGATGTAGGCCGGATGTGGCCATAGATGCTCGTGATCGGGGAGATGAATGCGTTCGAGTTGCCTGGAGAAGAGGTTTTGGAACTCGCCGGGCACCCGGTTGTGGGCAACGAGCAGACCGTAGTCGTTCGTCAGACTGATGAGATGTCGGTCGAAGAGCCAATGGCATGTGGCCGATAGCGCAATGCCGTTCTGAACGACGTCGGGCCCGTCATGTTCGACAGCGCGAATATGCGCGGCCTGAACCTCGGCTTTGCCGCCGCCATTCACCATCCGCAGGCCGGTAACGGCGCAGGTTTCCCTGTAGGCTGTTACCACGGATCGCCGGAACGCCCAGTCTCTCAATGGGCGGTTTACCCACATCTGTGCGATCCGACGTTCCTGAACCTCTGGAGCAGCTTCGACAAACGCTTGAAGGGCCAGGTCGGCTTCCGAGTTCCCGTGCTCCAGTCGATGGGGATTTTCCCTGTGCAGCGTTCCGGCGAGGCCGGCGCGCACGATCGCTCCAAAATTCTCTTCGGGTATCGTTCTGATGGAGTTTCCCCGGAGAGCAGCACCGACACGCGACGGGTCAGGGAGTAAATTGAGCCAAGTTTCGTAGTACTGGCCTCCGCTGTTGAGCGGGACGAGCCAGTCGAATTCCAGATAGCCGGAGACGTAGGCGTAGGAGGAGCCGGGATCGGATGGATCGGGCTCGATGCGAGCGACCCGAGCCACGGCCACATACGCTTGGCGCCCGCCGCCACGGCGCGGTTCCCGATAGACAATCCAGTCGTTTCTCGTTCGCTCGGCCTCGGCGAGATAGCGGTTCGGAAAGTGGTAGCGGCGGCCGATGTCGTCGTCGTATTGGGTACGGGGGCGAGTGTCGAAAACGCCTTTCATGAGCTTGCCTCAGTCGCAACGCGGAGCATTTGGGTTAACGTCGGTCATCAAATTTTCGAGACGGACCGGCTCGGTTAGCGGCTCGATCTTGTCGCCTGATGGCTTCGATGTCATTTGTCGCTCGGTCGCGGTCGTTGGACGCCGACAAGCATGCCAGTCCGTCGCTATTGCCGAATACAGAAGTTCCGGGAGGCAGCCCCGAACAACATGAGAAGCGCGCCATGGATATTCGCCGCGGTTGTCCTGTGGGCCGCTCCGGTAGCGGGACAGCCTCCGGAAACCTTCGCAAAATCGAAGCGGCTCCTGGCCGGCATCCACGAGGATATCGGGCATCTGAAGACGCTCTATTGCGGCTGTCCCTATCTGCGCAAGGGTCGCTCGGGCGGCGACATCGATCGGGACGCATGCGGGCTGCGGGCGCGCAAGAACGAGAAGCGCTCCGACCGGGTGGAATGGGAACATGTCGTGCCCGCGTCATGGTTCGGACGGCAGCGGTCGTGCTGGACCGAGGGCCATGCCCTTTGCGTCAGGAAGGACGGCAAGCCGTTCAAGGGCAGGAGATGCTGCCGGAAGGACGGCGTTGACGCCGAATTCCGCGCCGCGCACAACGATCCGCACAACCTCTTTCCGGCCGGCGGCGAGGTAAATGGCGACCGGTCGGCCCATGCTTACGGAACGGTCGAGGGCGAGCCGCGACGCTACGGGGCATGCGATTTCGAGGTGGGCGGAAGACCGAAGGCAGCCGAGCCGGCCGAGGGCGTTCGCGGAGAGATTGCCCGGGCGATGCTTTACATGGCGGACCGCTACGGGATCGACGTGAAGTTGACGCGGGACGAGTTGATCGCCTGGCATGAGATGGATCCGCCGGATGGCTGGGAACGGGAACGGGTGCGGCGGATCGAAATGGCAACGGGTCTGCGGAATCCCTTTATCGGGTCACCGCAGGAGCGGCGAAAGTGAAGATGGGGGTGAAATCATGAAGCTCGCAGTCTGGCGTATTGACGGGCAGCAGCGTGCCGACGGGGACGCGCAGCGGTCGGATCCGGTCAAGGTCGGGCGCGCCCGGATCGGACTGGAGAAACATCTGGAAGACTGGATCGCGAGGGACGTAACGCTGATTGCGGAGGGCTTGACGCTGGTCGGCCGCCAGGTGTCGATCGACGACGGGCGGCTCGACCTGTTGGCTATCGACTCGCGGGACCGCTGGGTGGTGATCGAGGTGAAGCCCGGACTGCTCGACTCCGGAGCGTTGGCGCAGGCGCTCTACTATGCCTCGTCGATCGCGTGCCTCAGTGCCGATGAACTCTACGGCAAGCTCGAAAGCGGGCTCGGTAATTTCGGCGACGCGGATCGGCTGTCATCGAGCGTGAAACGGCTGCTGGCGGACGAGCAGGAGGGGCGCGAAATCGCCGTACTTCTCGTCGGCGCCGGGATTCACCCCGGGCTGGAGCGCATGAGCGGGT
>MKWU01005644.1_pt1 | contig 13425 bp, 9 predicted proteins | sample 809101 | NCBI WGS metagenome assembly MKWU01 (sample SAMN05860141, study PRJNA318959) | sponge metagenome | host: Aplysina aerophoba | place: Slovenia: Piran, Adriatic Sea, Gulf of Piran | collected 2013-05-07 | reverse complement strand
TTCCATTCCGGAGCGTCGAGGCCGGCCAGGCGCACGGTGTATCCCCTGACCTTGATGCCGTCAGCGTCCGTCACCCGCGCCCATCCTTTGATCGTGTCGCCCGGCCGCTTGCGCCGCACGCGCTTGCCGATCAGGTAGAACGCGATCAGAATCGCGATCATCGCCAGCAGTTCCATACGTCCCCCTAGCCTAGCTGTTGCGCCGGCAGACGACCCGTTAGATGCCCTTCCACAACAAAGACCTTCCCGGGTCGTAAAACCGCTGGCGATCCAATCTGAGCGCAGCCATGAAGCGCCGGGCGCTTCACACCCGCTGCCCGCAATGCGGCCGCAAGAACGCCCTCCAGCGCGTGCGCCTCGATGCAGCCTCCTCGATGCGCGTTTGCCGCTGGGAAGATTGCCGCTTCGAAATCTGCCCATGACGGATGAACGTTGACCAGGTCGATCACTCTGGTCCTCGTTTACGAACCGGAGAAGTCGCGCCGGCGCAGGCGCACACTACTCATCGCTGGTGAACTCCACCGCGCGGGTTCTCCGCTTTCCGCCTGATCGCTGTGAGCGGAAAGCTCCAAACCCACCACTTCAGGAGAGCTTCATGCAAATCACCCTCACAACCAACAACGGCAAAGCCTACCGAATCAAACGAGACGACGATCAGACCTTCATTGCTTCTCTCAAATCCGTCGCTCAGTTCGACGACTACGATCCCTACGAACCGGATGAATGGTTTGTTTGGCCGCTCCCCCACGTCGAAGAACGAATCGGCTTCGCCACCTTGCAAGCGTGCCTCGATTACATCATTGCCGGTTGGTGGCGCAGCGAGGAGGCTTCGTAAACAAGGAGCTGCGATCCCATGCTCACAGGAGGACAACCCACTCGTGGCAAACCAAGACCCCGACCCGCAGCCACCAACCCAGCAGCTCGACGCACAGCGTCAGTGGGGAAACACCAAGTTCATCAACGGCATGAGATGCCGCCAATGCCTGATCTGCGGAGATTGGTTCGTAGTCGGCTGGTTCTCCTACCACGGCTGCAGCGACAACCCCCAACTTCGGCTTTTCGATCCGCCCGAATCAAGCTCACCGCCTGCATCCTCCACGCCATCCGATTGATGCTCTTCGAAGTCTCGAATACGCTAGTGCTCATGAACACCGCTTCCCCGCCGATCGTGTTGATGCTCTCCTTACTGCTCTCGCTCGTGTGCTGGGCGTTCAGCATCCTGATCTGCCGCGACGACGATCACCCCCGTGTCGCCGGCAAACGGCATACGTTGATCAGACCCGCTAACCTGCTGCTCTGCCTTTCGTTCGTGCTGACCGTCACCGGCCTTTCCCTGATGGTTTACCGGTTGCCCGGCTTCCTCGCCTTCCCCTGAAACCGCACCGGCTTCTCTAGTCTTAACTCCATGACCTATTCACCTCCCCCCCCCGCTTTGTCTACATCCACCTACAGCAAAGCGCTCCGTTTCCTCAAACAAGACAACGCACTAGCTGTTGCTCTATTCAGCTTGCTCGCCATCTTTATCGCTTTACCCCTCATCTCTAAGCTGTTCGCTCCCCCTTCGCTCTCTGCCTTTCATGCGGAGAACTTCACCTACCCGTCTCAATGGACGCAATCGCGCTCGCTCACCCTTCATAACGGTGTCTTCACTGGCGATCCCGACTCACCCGGTCTTGAATCGCGCCTTCATGTAGAACTCTACGGATTCGCGCAAGGCAACATTGACGCCACAGGCGGTGGCGACGTTGCCGCGATCCTCGTCTCCACCCTCGCCAGCGGCAGCTCGTACTACGAGATGCACGTGCTGCTCGAACACGAAGGCAAAACCGTCCACGCAGGCTACGTCTTCATCGGTGACCGCATCAGCCCTGATTGCCTCATCATCAACGAACCAGGCATCCAACTACGAAAGCTCACTCGTCAATCGAGCCCCGGCCTCAGCGTCCAACATTACACTCCAGTAACCGAGTATTTCGAGATTCGCAACGGCCAACTCATCCAGGTTAATTCTCTGTAGCCCCCATCGCACATTCTGCGCACTCTCTCAGAATCAGCGGACCGTTGCACTAACGATGCTTTCTGCAATGCTCAGATGCCAGTACGACAAGTACTGGCTGGTCGACCTACTGGCGGATAAGAACGGCGGACTCTGCTTGCTACAATGACCACCGAGTCAACAATTCCATGTCCTCTTCGACCACCCCCGCCAGTGAGCTTCAGGAGCAAACCGCGGGCGACCTCTACGACAGCGACGTCTACGCCTGGTCCGTCCAGCAGGCAGCCACCCTTCGTCGGCGCGACTTCGCTGCGGTCGATTGGGACAATGTGATCGAGGAAATCGAGAGCGTGGGAAGAAGCGAAGAACACAAGTGGACTTCTCATTGCGCCAGGACGATCGAGCATCTTCTCAGCATCGAGCACTATCAACAAGCCACCAAGAAAACGCTGCAGGGCTGGGCGCGGGAAGTGCGTCATTTCCGGGGCAAGATGTCCGACGCCATCATCGAGACTCCCAGCCTCAAGAACAAGTATCAGACGATGTTCGCCAACGCCTGGCGGACCGGCCGCAGAGAGGCTCTCGAACGGCTTGCTGAATACGACCAGCAGCACAACTCCTCGTTGGACGAGGACTCGGCCGTGCGGCGGCGCGATTACTCGATGCCCCACGAATGCCCTTACCGCCTCGAAGACGTAACGGCCTTCCGGCACAAGCACGACGCTGAACCCCGCCGCGACGTATGGCCCCCACAAGTCGCACAGGTTCTCAACCAGCGGCTCTTCACCAACTACCCTACACAAGATCAAGAATGGAGCCGCTAGGCCCCGAATCCGGGGGTGCTGGGAGTCCAGCTCCTCGCTGAAAACGCCGCCTGCGTCCTCTAAGCGCACGTTTTTCAGGCCATGCGGCCCTGATCGGTCCATCAGCCGTTCTCCCGCCAGTCGTACTGTTAGTCGATCCTAAGCTGTCTGGCGCGACACGTTGGTAGAATCGCAACTCGCGGAGCTCGAAAACGGCAGTTTTCGTTAGTCGGGCCTAACTGATCAGGGGGCGGCTCCTTTTTTCGGCCGCACTGACCACTTCGTTACGCCGGCGGCCCTGCGTTGCACAAGGGTTTTTTTCAAGGCCGGCGAGGGCTATTGACAAATGTGAACGCTATTCTGTTGCCGCAGTACGGCCTCGCTCATGAGCTCGACACTTCGACTGACATGGGCTCCTTCACACGATCCCATTCGCGCTTCAGGATACTTCGCGCAAGGTTAATCACCTCAGTATGAATCTCGGGAAACACGTCGGGCTTCCTATTCTCGATTGAAGACACCATTTTTTTTATCAGCACTTCCAAGCGCTGATGGTCGTTCTCGTTTGGGTTGAGCATGAACTGAATCTTGTCCACTAGAAGTGTTACACGCTGATAGTCTTCGTCGGACCGGTCCTCGTAACCTGACACATAGTAGTGCAAGGAACTGCTTGTGAGTTCTGCCAGCAAATCGCGCAGATTGTTGATCCATGCCTGCCGCATCGGTGCAGTAATCTGCTTACTCGACGCTTCCGATGAGGCGCGCATTTGATCGCGCGCGAGTGCAGACGATGTTGTTATTTGGCGCGTAGCGATGCGCCAGGATACCATCGGTCCGATAAACACCGCCAGGGTCGTTGCAATGAGAGACAAAGTAGCAATATCCATTTCGACCTCCAATCACACCTGTACATTCTTCCACGCCTTCCTCCACACCGGCCAGATCTCTCGTCAACTTTCCCGTATATCCACCCAGCACCAGCAGTACCGGGACTTGACCCTACAGCGCTGCAAGCTTGTTATACGCGTTCTGGAGCTTTTGAGATCAGGTTTTTTCCACCTGATCAGCGCTTGACTTCGCACTCTGCGACCTGCGCGTGCCAGTATAGGGAGCATGAAAAAGGTCAGGGCAGAGTGAGGAAGTTTCATGACTGCACTTGAGTCGTTGCTGGATTCCTATCGTGCGAAGGCTCTCACTGAGCGGGACAAGGGCACGGCGTTCGAAAAACTAGTGGCTGCCTGGCTGCTGGCGGACCCGGTCCAAAGTAGGCGTTTTGAGGACGTGCAACTCTGGCGAGACTGGGCGCGCAGTCAAGGGCGCGACCGTACGGATACCGGCATCGATCTGGTTGGAACGCTGCACGGCGGCGGCTTCGTCGCTGTCCAGTGCAAGTTTTTTGATCCTGAGCAGAAGATCGAGAAACGGGACATCGACAGCTTTATCTCGGCTTCGGCGAAGCCGGAATTTGCGGAACGCCTGATCGTCGAAACGACACGGGTTCCATGGAGCCCTCTTGCAGAGAGCATGCTGTGGGGCCAGGCAATTCCGACCACACGCATCGGCTTGCAGGAGCTGATGGCAAGTGAGGTGGACTGGTCATCCTTCGCCGGCACCGGAGAAGTCCTGCGCCGGGAGCCAAGAACCTTGCGCCCCGATCAGATGGAGGCTCTCGAAGCCGTGCGCACGGGCTTGGCCACGGCAGACCGCGGCAAGCTCATCATGGCCTGTGGCACGGGTAAAACGCTGACCTCGCTGCGCATAGCCGAGGATTTGGCCGGTGTCGGTCAACAGGTGCTGCTCCTGATGCCCTCACTGGCGTTGATGGCGCAGTCGGTTCGCGAATGGTGTGCCGACGCGATATTGCCATCGGCCACATTTGCGGTCTGTTCGGATACGCAGGTAGGTAAGCGCCGCCGGAGCATGGACGATGTTGCGGAGCTGGAAGTGACCGATCTGTCGCTCCCGGCCACGACCGATGCGAAGAGTGTAGCGTCGGCGGTCTCACGGGCCGACACGAAGACGTTGCGAGTGGTCTTTGCCACCTATCAGTCGATTCAGGTGATCGAAAAGGCGCAAACCGAGTACGGCTTGCCGGAATTCGACCTGATTGTCTGCGATGAAGCGCATCGCACGACTGGCGTGACCTTTGCAGGCGAGGACCAGTCGAACTTCGTCAAGGTGCATGACAACGCGGTAATCCGGGGTCGAAAGCGACTCTACATGACGGCGACGCCGCGCATTTATGGTGAGGGTGCCAAGTCGAAGGCACGTGAGCTTGACGTGGTGCTGGCCTCGATGGACGACGAGGCGATGTACGGCCAAGTGCTTTTCCATGCCGGTTTCTCACGGGCGGTCGAAAACGGAATTTTGACCGACTACCGGGTGATCGTTCTGGTCATGGACGAGGGGCTTGTGAGTGCCTCGGTGCAGAAGCGTCTCTCTGATGAAAACAGCGAGCTTGTTCTCGACGACGCAACCAAGATTATCGGTTGCTGGAAAGCGTTATCCAAAGCCGGGCTGGTGCTGGGACCCTCAGACGATCCCGAACCGATGCGGCGCGCTCTGGCGTTCTGCCGTGACATCAAGAGTTCCAAGCTGATCCGAGATGAGTTCGAGAAGGTCGTCAATGAGTTTCAGACACAGGCGGTTAGCGAGAACGGTGAGGGTGAGAGCACAGAAGGGCTGCATTGTGCCGTCCGGCATGTGGACGGCACCTACAAAGCCCGTGAACGGGGATTGCGGCTCGACTGGCTGAAAGAAGATGCCGACGCGAATTCCTGCCGCATCCTGAGCAATGCGCGCTGCCTTGCCGAAGGCGTAGATGTTCCGGCGCTGGATTCGATCCTGTTTCTCCATCCGCGCAACAGCCAGATCGATGTGGTGCAGTCGGTGGGCCGGGTAATGCGCCGCGCTGCGGGCAAGCGGATGGGCTACGTGATTCTGCCGGTCGGAGTGCCAGCCGGCGTGCCGGCCGACCAAGCACTGAACGACAACAAGAAATATCGCGTCGTGTGGCAGATCCTCAACGCCCTGCGAGCGCACGACGAACGTCTGGACAAGGTCATCAACCAAGGTAGCCTTGGCCAGGATGTGAGCGACAGGATAGCGATCATCGACGGCACGGCGGCGACGGAGAGCCCCGAGCTCCGTGCGGTCACGGCGGAAGTCGACGACCTCCCTGCACGCTCGCAGCCCCCACGCCCCGATATCGGCAAGGGCGGCGATAAACCCACACAGGGTTCTGGAAAGAATCAGCAGCAGGTTCTCGTCATCGACGAATTCTCCCGGGCGATCATGGCGAAGATCGTCGAGAAATGCGGCACACGGGACTATTGGGAAGACTGGGCCGGCGACGTGGCCGATATCGCCGAACGGCATATCACCCGCATCAGCGCACTCGTGGATCACCCCGGCAGCGACGCTCATGCTTTCTTCGAGGATTTCCTGAAAGAGGTCCGCGACGACCTCAACGAATTGATATCCGAACGTGACGCCATCGAGATGCTGGCCCAGCACATCATCACCCGGCCGGTGTTCGACGCGCTGTTCGAAGGCCACGCCTTTGTTGACAGTAACCCCGTGTCGAAAGCCATGCAGGAGGTTATCGGCGTAATCGACGAGGCTCACGTCGAACGGGAAGCGGAGAAACTGGAGGGCTTCTACGCCTCAGTGCGCCGCCGCGCCGCCGGGATTAGCGAGCCTCAAGCACGGCAGAAGCTGATCGTCGAGCTCTATGACAAGTTCTTCCGGGGTGCTTTCCCGCGTACCACGAAGATGCTGGGCATCGTCTACACACCGTCAGAAGTTGTGGATTTCATCATCCGGTCGGTCGACGATGTTCTGCGGTCGGAGTTCGCGCAAACGCTCGGTTCCAAGGGAGTTCATATCATCGATCCCTTCACCGGGACGGGCACCTTCATCACTCGGTTGCTGCAGTCGGGCCTGATCGCCCCGCAAGACCTGGAGCGGAAATACCGCGACGAGATACACGCCAACGAGATCGTGCTGCTCGCTTACTACATCGCGGCCATCAACATCGAGACCGTGTTCCATGAGCTGACAGCGCGTGAGGACTACCTGCCGTTCGAGGGAATCTGCCTGACCGACACCTTCAACATGTACGAGAGCGAAGACCAGCTTTCCTTCTACATGAAGAACAACTCGGACCGTCGAACGCGGCAGAAGAATACCGATATCCGGGTGATCATCGGCAATCCACCCTATTCGGCGGGACAGAAAAGCGAGAACGAAAACGCCCAGAACGTCACCTATCCGGACTTGGACCAAAAAATCCGTTCTACCTACGCGCAGAAGTCCACTGCGACTTTGCAGTCTAATCTCTATGACCCTTATGTTCGCGCGATCCGTTGGGGGGGCGACCGGATTGGAGAAACCGGGGTCATGGCCTACGTGACCAATGCCGGATGGATCGAAAACAACGCCATGGACGGAATGCGCAAGTGCATCGCAGAGGAGTTTGCCAGCGTGCATGTGTTCCACCTTCGCGGGGACCAAAGGACATCGGGCGAGCTCTCACGCCGAGAGGGGGGCAAGATATTCGGTTCCGGCAGCCGGGCGCCAATAGCCATCACCATATTTGTCAAGAACCCGTCCGCGAAGGAGCAGGGTCGCATTCTCATCCACGACATCGGCGACTATCTGGACCGGGAGCAAAAGTTCGAAATCATCCGGCGGTTCAGCAGCATCGGAGGCATCACTCAAGCTGATGGCTGGACTCGGATCACGACCGACAGGCATGGTGACTGGCTGGACCAGCGCGACGAAAGTTTCGAGGCATTCCTGAAACTTGGGGACAAGAAAGAGAAACATGGGGAAACCTGCTTCGAGGACTATTCCCTGGGAGTTGTCACAAACCGTGACGCTTGGTGCATCAACCCCTCGCTTCCAGACTTGAAGAGCAATATTTCGGCAACCATGCACTTTTACAACGAAGAACGAAAGCGCTGGGAGGGCGAGAGGGATTCAGCAACGGCGCCGGCGAAGATCGCGGATTTCCTCAATCCGGATCCGAAGCGGATCAGTTGGACATTCAACTTGAAGCAAGATCTAACTAGACGGAAGCGTTTGGATCTCTCCGAAGGACAATTCGTGCAGTGCATGTATAGACCCTTCACGAAACAATGGCAGTTCTACAGTCGCCGCCTTAACGAACGTGTCTACCGAATGCCTCGCATCTTCCCGAACAACGAGCTTCCGAACCGGGTGATCGCGGTGACCGGAAAAGGAGGAAGCGCTTCTTTCTCCACACTCATGCTGGATACATTGCCGAATTTACACACGATTGATTCCGGCCAATGCTTCCCGTTCTGGCTCTACGAGGAAACCCAACCGGACGAGAACAAATCCCTGCTAGCGGGTATCGAGACCGGTTCCCACCGCCGCCGTGAGGCGATTAGCGAGACGGGGCTGAAGCACTTTCGCGAGGCCTATCCCGGCCAGGTCATCAGCCGCGAGGACATCTTCCACTATATCTACGGCCTGCTGCACTCCGAGGACTACCGGAACCGCTTCCGGGCGAATCTCGCCAAGGACATCCCGCGTATTCCCTGCGTAAAGGATGCTGAGGAATTTCGGGCCTTCCACGATGCGGGCCAGCGGCTCGGCGAACTCCATGTTGGCTATGAGCAGGTTGAGCCTTATCCCGCGGTCATCGACGCCGGCGGTCGCGACCTCCAATCTGTTGACGATCCCGCCTCCTTCTTCCGAGTCGTGAAGATGAAGCATCCTGGCAGCGGAAGGAACAAGGATCGGTCAACCATCATCTACAACCACAACATCACCGTTAGCGAGATACCCGACGCCGCATGGGACTATGTCGTCAACGGCAAACCGGCCCTCGCCTGGGTCATGGAGCGACAGACCGTCAAGACCGACAAGGCAAGCGGCATCGTCAGCGACGCCAATTGCTATGCCGTCGAGACCGTCGGAAACCCGCGCTACCCTCTCGACCTGTTGCTCCGCGTCATCACCGTCAGTCTCGAAACCAGGAGAATCGTGCAAGCGCTTCCCGAGCTGCAGATTGACGAGCTGTAGAAGACCCTTTAGGCCCTTTCGCTTGACGAGCCAGCGGCTCGGACTATGAACCGAGGAAGTCGTCATGCGCACACTTGATTCCGTCCTGCCGCAGCTTAAGGTCGAAGGCTACTAGCGCTGCTCTGCCATCCATCACACAAACGATGCTTCCTGCAATACTCACATGCCAGTACGACAAGTACTGGCTGGTCGACCTGTTAGCGAGTAAGAACGCCGGACCCTAGCATGGCTGATTCCAAAATCGAGTGGACCGAGCGGACCTGGAATCCTATTCGGACTGTCGGAAGATCAGTCCGGAATGCAAGCACTGCTACGCCGCCGTGTTTGCGGAGCGCTTCCGAGGAGTTGCGGGACATCCTTACGAGCAAGGGTTCGACCTGCACCTGCGGCAGCAACAACTTACACGAATCTAGCAGGTGTGGACCCGAGCTTTGGGCGAAGACGCAAAACGAAGTGGATCCGACGTTTCAGCTCTCTGCCGTCCGCTCCGATAGGACGCCAAGTTCCTTACATCTAGGGTCAAGCCTCTTGAAGAACTGCGGGGGGTGGAACCCAGCGAGCCTTCTCCGCAACTCTTTGAGCTTGATGGAACGTTTCAGAGTGCAAACTTCCCGGAGAACGATGGCGTGTGCATCCGCAGTCCCGGCGAAATAGTGGTCAAACTCACAGCGCGAAACGGCAACCTTGTCACCAAACGCGTTCCATAACTCATCGTGTGATCCTGAAAACACTCCTTCCACAATCGCACAGGCCTCTACGCGGGCCCTCGGGTGAGTACTGTAGATCCACACACGTGTGCCGGGCTGCACAGCCATCTTACGGCGACGGAGTTCCACTGTCTTCCGGCCACTGACCAAGTTCTCACAGTGCCGTGGATGGAGGGAAATCAGGATATCGCTACACATAGGGCTGACCTTCGTCGATCAAAGAGATGAGCTGTTGGTGTGAGATCCGCTTGGAGGTTACGAAACTGGAACCGTCGTCACATCCAAGTTCACGCAGTCGATCCAGTGTAACCGGATTCTTGAACTTCATGACCATATCGAATCGCGTAATGCAGCACCTATCCTTCCCTGCGATGACGTCGGATTCATTGCCGCCAAGAACGCCACCACGCCTGACCGAATCGGCCTCCATCTCGGGTACTCCTATCCAGTTCTCGACGGATCGAGCACACGCGATAAGCAATCCCCTTCCGCCGCCCTTCTTTGATTCATAGAAGCAGAGAATCGTGCCTTGCCTGAGAACTGGCAGTGTGGCGATCTGACTGTAGTACGTTCGAGTCGATAGGAGGCGTGCTTCGTAACAGAACAATGCACGCTGGTCAGACGTGCCCAACAACCGCTCTGCGTACTCCGCACGAATGGGAATGATCGCGCCGGGCCGGTTATTCAAGAGTAACAGTGCTGGACCCACAAGTTCCTCAAATTCGTGGAGCGGGATCGATAGGGCCGTGCCGCGTGGACTGATCACCGTCACGACAGTATTCGCCCCATGAAAATCCGGCAGAATTCTAGGCAGTTCAAGCTGCACCCTCTGGGCAAGCGACGAAGAGATTTCGTTCCAGTTCTCCTCACGCAGCACTCGCCCAAGGCACACCTTATGAAAGGAACCCTGGTTCTTGGATCCTTGTGCAACAGCACGCCTGAACCCAAGCCGAGTCACCACTGCATCCACAGAATTCGACACATGAGAAAGAATCCTCAACTCGACCGTCCCGAATGAGCACGAATCGTTTATCAGCGCTGAGAAGAGACAGTCCAGCGAAGGTTCTGCATCCGATACCGATTCATCGACGTAAACAAACACGTCAACCTTCGGAGTAACCTTCTGTGGGGCTGACCAGGACGCGTATGCGATGGTTCGAGCATCGACGCGTACGGCAAGACGACGACGAGGCGAACCGCTGTGCCCCTCCGCCAAGGCATTCTGCTGTTCTTCCATTGGGACATGTATGGATGTTAAAAACGCTTCATTCTGGCCACGGTCCTCCTCACGCACTTCAACTGCTTCGATGCTGCTTTCTCCTAAGTAATTGTGAGCCAGGTGTTCACGATCAATCCATTCGGGCGGGACCAGCCACTCTGCGAACTCCGACACACCGACAACGTTGACACTGAACTTGTGCAAGAGCACGGCCTGTCTCTTGAGGATCGCCTTATCGCTCGTTATGAAGCCTGCCGCGTGGTTGTAAGCGGCTGTCGCCAAATGCCTAAGGTCCGAATGGTCCCGAGTCTTGAGACGTTTTTGACGAGCCCGGACGGGGAAGACAAGTTTCCCCAGTTCTAAGGTGAGCCGTTTCAACTCAGGATCCGGCAGGTTTGGAAACTGTGGCAACGTCTCAGCGAATTCCAGTATTGGATCGTCTTCTTGCTCTCTTCCTGCTGTTGTGAGTTCTGCGATGAACTCCGGCGCAACGAATAGGCGGATAGAGTTCGCTAAGCTTGCTGAGATAATCTTCTGTACGTCCTTTGCTCCGGGTCGCTTCTTGATCAGATCCATTAGCACGTTTATGTCAAACGCATAGACAGGTGATTTCTCGTACAAACGTTCGGCGAGTCGCAGGTCATGATCGGTCGGTGACTGCGCCGAATCGAGCATGTCAAACAAAGTAGGGGTATTTAGCTGTCTCTGTCTGACGAGGATGTTCCGATTGCTGGTCGTTCCTCCCGGCCGAGTGTCAACGATCTCGAAGCGATGGTGATCCCAGAACGCATTGGCGGTCAGGTCATCCGCAACCCGCGCCGAAATGCTCAAGCAATTCCAAGACTCGGCTTCTTTTACGAGGCGGCTCAAGAGAATAGAGCCAATCCCGTGGCGACGCCAAGCTTCTTTTACGGCTATCTGAAATATTCGCAGCCTGGGAAACCCGCCACCAAAATACAGGTGGCCTGCGTACTCCTCGCCTCGATCAGTCTTAACGACGGCAACCCACAACTTCCCCTGGTGAGCTGCATCTTCGTAGGCACTCGGAGGGAAAAAGCCGAGCGCTTGCCGCTCCGAGTCTGCAGAGGTCTGAACCGCTTCGACGTACGCTTCGACCTCAGCAGGTTTTTGCCGAATGGAAATTGCCGTCAATGGGTCGCTTTTCGAAGTCTGAGGTCGCTTCATACCTCAAACCCTCCCTTCAAGCCTGCTCAAGACGTCAAACACGTCATGATAGTAACGTTTACGCTGGCCACGGGCCATAGGTGACACCGCTTCAACTTAGCGCCAAGCCGCGCACCGGCAGCGGATCGAGTCTAGTGGACTCGTGTTTCACAACTCCTGAGTTATGGCACTGCCACGCCCCCGTTGATTTAATGGGACTTATGCCGTGCCGTGAGTTTGTGTTTTTGTCCGGATGTCAAAAACAAAGTTGTGACACACGAGGCTGCGTCAACCAGTTTGCTGGGCCGCCAGCGCGGGCCAGTCGGCGCCAAGTAGTCCCTACCGGCAGTAGGGACCACCCTCGAAGGGAACCGAATTGGTGACCGAGGCCGCGTTGCTGGAGGTGCTATAGGGGTCCACCCTCGATCTGAAAACGCCGCCAGCGGCCTCCTGGCTCGACTTTTTTTCGCCGGCGAGTTCGCGATCGGGGTTTGAGGCCTCGCCTGTCGGTTCGACCGCTCTCGAGGCCTGCGAGCTGCTGCGGCCTCGACCTGGTTGCATTCTCCAGCACCGCCAGGAGACCTCCGTGTTGGCGACACACCTGCTCAACGGAGACTCCAGGAAATCAGAGCGGGAAGAGGAGTCCATCCGGCCACCACCTCTGTGCGAGAATCGAGGACAGGATGCGCGAAGCCACGCTGCTCAAGGTCCTCGAACGTTCTGAATGCCGCATCCTGGTCCACCATTCCGGCAAGCCCTCGTAGGAGAACCGCCCATGACCCTGGATCAACTCGACAATGGGAGAGATCTCCGACCCATCAGTTCGTCCCCGCGCCTGCAGGGAACAGGGCCGTGACCAGTATTCCTGAATGGCTGAAGACGGAACATCCCTGGGAGGTGATAGAGACGGGCCTGGCACATGTGGTCGGGAACCGGGTCGAGGCGATCTTCGCCAGTGGATTTCCGCCCTGGCGGGCGAGCTTGCGGTTGGCGAGGGCCTTCTCCCGGGCCTCGGCTAGGGGGACCAGGTCGAGGCAGCTGAGTCCGAGATCACGGCGGCGGCCACTGGCGAGTCGATCGCTCTGCTGCCGACACGTGCCATCGCCTCCAAGTGAACGGACAAACGATGATGAGTGAAGAGGTGCGACCGGCAACGGCAGGCCCCTCCGTATCCTTTACAGATCGGAGGACCATTGAGGCCCAGGAAGTGCTGGTCTTCGACAGCTCCACGTTCATCAGGGAAATCGGCCTGATGTCGACGAAAGGCTCCGCGCTGAAGCATTACCTGTATTGCCGCGGAACGCAACTCGTTGTGCCGCAAGCGGGCGCGGAGGAGTACGAACGGAACTTGGCCAAAGTAGCGATAGGGAAAATTCATCAGATCCAGAAGGAATTGCGCTGGCTGGCACAATTTTGCGACGGAATCGCCGGTTGGTCGGCACCCGGCGACGATGTCATCAAGAGTCGAGCGAAGACGCTCGCT
>MKWU01005642.1_pt1 | contig 13426 bp, 12 predicted proteins | sample 809101 | NCBI WGS metagenome assembly MKWU01 (sample SAMN05860141, study PRJNA318959) | sponge metagenome | host: Aplysina aerophoba | place: Slovenia: Piran, Adriatic Sea, Gulf of Piran | collected 2013-05-07 | reverse complement strand
GAGACGGTGCGCGCGCGCGTCGCGGCGAAGGTGAAGCCATGACCACGCTGCTGCGCATCACCGTCGAGTGGCTCGGCGGCGCCTACCACGGGCGCGAGTGGCCTCCATCGCCGTACCGGCTCTACCAGGCGATGCGCGCGGGGTACGCCGTGCACCGGCGCGGGGACCCGGCGGGGGAGGCGGCGTTGCGCCACCTCGAGACCCTGCCCGCTCCGGTCATCACCGCGCCCACCGTCGAGTCCGAAGGCGAGGCGAGCGCGTCGGTGCCGAACAACGACGGCGACCGGGTGCTCGCGCTACGGGCGCTGGGTCGGCACGACGCGGCGCGCGTGCTCGCCTCGAAGCTCCGCACGCGGCGCACGCGGGGCGTGCGGCGCTTCACCGGCGCGGTCACCTACGACTGGACCGCGACGCCCGAGATTGCAGGGCACCTCGGGGCCGTCGTGACGATGGCGGAATGCGTCGTCGCGGTGGGCCACGGCATCGACACCGCACTCGCCCGCGCAGCGCTCGTCGAGCACGCGGCGCCCGCGCCGGGGGTGCGCTACGCGCCCGAGGCTCTGGGGCGGCACCGGCTCGACGTCCCCTGGCCGGGCGCGTTCGATGCGCTCGAGCGCCGCTACGGCGCCGAGCGCAGGCGAATCGCGGGCCACACCGTGGCAATGGTGTCCGAGCCCGAGCGCCGAAGCGTGCGTTACCGGAGCGCCCTCGAGCCACCCCGGCTTCGGTTCGCGGCGCTCGCCCTTCTCGGACCCGACGCGCGTCCGGTCGCGTTCGCCGGCACCCGCGCGATGGAGGTCGCGGCGATGGTGCGCCACGCCGTCGGGACCGCCGCGCGCATTGCCGGGCTCGACGCGCGCATCCGGAGCGCGCTCATGGGTCACGGCGACGATGCGCGAAGGCTCCGGGTCCAGCCGCTGCCCGACGTCGGACACCGCCGTGCCGACGGACGCATCCGGCGGGTGCTGCTCGTCGCAGCCCACGGGGTCGATGAAGCGCACTGGTCGGACGTGACAACCCGCCTGCGCGCAGCGCCGCTCATGCGCGAGGGTGAGGTCGCCCCCGTCGGGATGCTCGGACCCCTCGCATCGACCGACCCCGTCCTCGCCCGGTTCCGAGGGGTGGCCCGCCGGTGGACCACGGCCACCCCGGTGGTGCTCCCCGGCCACGACCACCGCAGGGGCAGACCCCGGCCGCAGCGGACCGTGCGCCGGCTGCTGCGCCACGCGGGGCTCGACGAGGCGCTCGTCGAGGCGGTGACGCTGGAGCCCGCCCCCGCCGTGCACGCGAGCGCGCACGCGGCGCGCTACCGCCGTCCCGCGCATCTCGCGGGATATCCGTGCACGCATCTCTCGGTGCGCTGGGCAACGCCGCTCGCAGGCCCCCTCGCGCTCGGCGCGGGCACGGGCTACGGGCTCGGACTGCTCGTGCCCGCACCGCGCTGATGCGCATCCCTGCTCCCCCGGCGCATCGCACCGGGGTGTCGTTGAAGAGGGCGGTTTCCGTAGCAGTGGCTGTTCACACCGAAGTCCATCCCCCGGCCCTCGGGCCGGGGTGTCGTTCATGCCCATCCGCAATCCAATCCGAGGAGAATGACGATGACACCGACGCCAAGCCTCGCGCTGCGCCACGCAGCGCCCATTCTCTACGCACGCCCAGGGCTCGACGCAGGGGCCACCTCGGTGGCGGCGAGCACAATCGCCGAGCTCTGCGCCGCGCGCGCCTCCACGCGAATCATTCCGCGCTGGTGGCACCTCGTCGCGGGCGCCGAGCTCAGCGCGCCGGACCCCGTCGAACTGATGCTCGCTCGGGGCGTCGCCCCCGCCGCCGCGCGCATCGTGGCAGCGCGCATCGAAGCGCTCTGCGCCGCCGAGCGCCGCCGCGGCGCGGAGGTGCGCTGGGCCGGTATCGCCAACGCCTGCGCCGTGCCCGCCCCCGAGCGGCCCATGCTCCGCGCCATCGGCGAGCTCGCCCACACCGCCGCGGCCGCCGGCGCCGACGATACCGACCTCCACGTCCGCACGGTGCTCCACCCCGTGGGCCGCGGGGACTGGATGGGGATGCTTGCAGGCTCCATCGGACGCGGCGAGCTCGACGCGTCCGCAACCCTCGAGCTCCTCGACGAAGCCGGCGCCGCGGTGGCCGACGCACATCCGGACATCCACGCCTGGGGCGCCCCGGCGGTGGTTGTGAGCACTCCGAATCACCCCGGTGTCCCCTTCGCCTGCGTGGTCGTTCGTGCTGCGAGCCCCGCCGCGATCGCCGAGCTCGTCGTCGGCACGCTCGTCCACGACGCCCTCAGCAAGGCCGGCGCCGATCACTACGACGTGACCTCGGTGTCGACGCCCTGACCGCGTGTCTCGAATCGCGGACACCAAGCTCAGCGCCGGTGTCCACCGGCACGCTTCGCACTCAGCAAACTCCCGCACAAAGTGCCACATTGACTGCGCAACGCGCCGACATCGAGTTCCGACGGCTCGGTACCGGACCACCGCTCGGAGGCGGCCGTCACGGTGACGACGGACGCATCGACGCGCGACGCATGGGCACATCGATATCGGGAGACCGCAGGTGACGAAACGAAATGACTTGATGACCACGACCGAAGCGGCAGAGTACGTCGGCCTGAGTCCGCGCACGCTCGAACGGTATCGGGTGACCGGCGAGGGGCCGAAATTCCTGAAGGTCGGCCGCCGTGTCCTTTATCGCAGGTCCGATCTGGACGGGTGGCTCGAGAACAAGGTCCGCCACTCGACGTCGGACCCCGGACCTGAGAGGGACGAAGAGGCGAAGAAGCGGGCGGCACAACGGCGTTCGAGGACGCACCAGCCGAAGTGCCCGACAAGGCGTAGCCCGTCGGACTCCGACTCGGAGCCGCCGGGCAGCTGAGCGCGGCGGATGCGGCGACGCCCATCGAGGTCTCGCCACGCTTCGCCGTCCGCGGTGCGCAGTGGTCTGCCACAGTCGCATATCGGGGGCTTGCGAAGTGCTGACGGAGGCGGGGGTGCGCGGACACGTCGCGCAACGCCGCGGCCGGTGCAGACCGCCGCTGGGGCAATGGGTTGGCGCTTGTGCCCGGACGAAACGGTGGGGGCGCTCCGCGTCTGTGCTCGACAGGTCGCTTCAGCCGACGCACGGGTGCCGACCAACCGGTCAAGGGCGAATTGAAAGGGTCCCGTCGGTCGTTGCATGACCGGACCGTGCGATACGTCGGTTCGGCAGGATCGGCCCGGGGCTCGACACCACGCTCGATCACGATCACGCACGGGCGATCACGCCCCACATCGGGCAGCATCGGATGGGCCGGGGCGACCAGTGTGATTGCATGGCAGCGCAACGGCACAGCCTCGCTGGGCCGAACCGTGGATCCGTCCCGCAGCGGGCCCTGGATGCGGACATCCTCGCGCCGCGGCGTCGGCATGGTGACCCATCCCCGGACATGGCATGGCCGACGATAGGACAATGGATCGATGACGAAGTCAGAGTTGATCGAGCGGATTGCGCAGGCGCAATCCCATCTTGTCGAGCGAGACGTCGCATTGGCGGTGAACATGGTGCTCGATCACATGGCGACGTGCCTCTGCGGCGGCGGCCGAATCGAGATTCGCGGTTTCGGCAGCTTCTCGCTACGTTTCCGCCGTGCACGCGTCGGCCGCAATCCCAGCACCGGAACACCGGTATCACTTCCGGCGAGGTACGCCCCTTACTTCAAACCGGGAAAGGATCTGCGCGCACGGCTAAATCGCGCGCATGCATCGACCGGGAAAGGAACGTAGCGTCCCCCAATTGACAAGCCGGAACGTGGTCCTGATCGGCATTGGTGGCCAGTGCGTATTGACCCAATCGAACTCATGGTCGGAAGCGCTGGCCATGGCAAACCACAGCCACCGCTTATCGATGAAGGTGCCGCCGATGTCGATTCGGAGTCCGAAATCCTGATAGTTCTCGCGATAAACGTGCCGCCCCCAGAATGGTAACCCGAGACAATCCTCCCAACCCGCTGTTCTGCTGAGAGTTTTCGTCCGCTACTTCAAACGCGAACTGGAGCGCCCCAAGTGGCTCCGAAAGCGTCCCGGAAGCGCCACGGTTCAAGCCTCGGCGTAGCCGTGCGGTCTCTGGCGCGCGACCTCTACGGTACCGGCGCGCGCGGATCGCGCTGTGGCACGAGTGCAAGGACGTCGATCTCGCCCTGTGGCTCGAACACCTGGGACTCGCTCGCTGGGCTGCGCCGGGCCAAGGCCCGGGCGCTCGCACTCTGTGGGACGAGGCGGCCATCGGCATCGCATCACACCAGGTCGACGTGTTCATTCTCGAGCCCGTCACCGACCGCTACCTCGGACCGTTGTGCGATTTCAACGCCTGTCCCAAGGGGAAAGCGAAATGCCGGATCCCGGGCTGAGGGGATGTGGCGCTGCTGCGTCAGCACGAGGGGTTCAGGTGGCGAGCGGAGAGCCTGGCCGAGGGTCGTGCGGTCCGGCTATTCGAGCGGTCGACAGGTCTGCAGCGCTGTGCGAGCGATCTGCCGCTTCTTGAGGTCGAGGCTGCGTGACAGGGTGCCGGACGGAATGGGGATACGGTAATGTCGGCGCGGCGGTTGGGGTCGGTGAAGTGCAGGCCCGGTTGCGCCCCCGTCGCCCCGGCTGTTGAGGCTGGGTGGGTACCCGGGACACGGCATTCGGGACCAGGGTCAACCAAGACACTCGCCGGATTTTCCGGCGGGGTTCAGCCCTTGCATGAGGGGGAGGCAATGACAGAACGATTGACAGGCTGGGAGACGACACGGCTGTCGAAGCATTTCATCCTGCTGGATTTCCTGGCCGACCACGCGGTTTACCGGTCTGGGAGGCGGTTGCCATTCTGCGAGATCTGGAACGACGAGCATGAGGCACTGGCCAGGGGCCTTTGTAACGACCTGCTGGAGCTCCTGATGATGGATGAGCGCTTTGGTCCGATTTCAATTGCGGGCGCGTTTTGGCCATCGGTCTTCAAAGATGGTCACCACAAGGAGGGTGGCCCCAAGCACCGGTGGACCGGAGGCGAGGCGACGGTGGACATCGCGCTCTACAGGCTGGTGGACGAGGGAAGGAGAGAACAGGATCTCAGAGAGGCAGTGTTGAGCACAACGGCCATCGATGGCTGCCGCGACCGGGTCATCAGCTATTCCGACACCGAATTCGTGTGTGTCACCTTCAAACCAGAAGACGCTGAAATACAGAGGCATCATGGCACACGGAAGAATCTGCGGGCGCACCACGTGCGGGTCGGGCGCTATTTCAACCTACTCGATTTCTGTCGCAACGGCCGAGCGGTCGAAGAAGGTAAAGATCTGGTGCCAAAGAACGCCGAGAGCCGCGAGCGCGGTTATCGCCCGATTCCCGAGGAAACAGCCGCCCGGTCCTTTGCCGCTGCGCTGGATCCACTGGTAGAGGAGCTTGGCCGAGTATCGGTCGTGCGCGGGATGGAGACGGCCGATTTTGCCGACGACGCGAATGCCGAGTTGCATCGCTGGAATTCGAACGGCCCCTGGCGGTTGGTCTTCGTGCTGCCCCAACGGACAAACCATGAGAGGGCCCGCGATCTTCTGACGAGCTGTTCGCATGTCCGGGATGTTCAGTCATCTCCCCACGCCTCGGGGTCCTATTCCCTAGCGCTGATGGTGGACCGGACGAGCTATGACGAACACCGCGGACTGCGGCCTGAATATCGTCTCTGAGAAGTCAATTCCCTTTCCGCCTGGCCGTACGGGATGTCAGGTGGATCGAGAATTGGCGCGCTACATGATCGTGGGATTCGTAACGAGGGCTCCCTGGAAGGATGTACCCCGCTTCGCGCCTTGCGCGTCGAACCGGCCTCGCGTGATCGATGTTGTCGGGCGACAGGGGCGCCGACGAGCCACTACGTGAATAGTGCCTCACCGGCCGTCGCGCCCGGAATTCCGGACGATCGGCCCCGTGTTCGCCCGGAAACGGGCATGAGTGCAGCCGCGCCTGTGGTGCCCTGCTTGAGCACTGGTGCCCGCCAATCTCAAAGTACGGGAGGAGAATGTCCCCCAAATGGTCAGAAAATGATCAAATCGGTCGGATCCGCTCGTCATTGACGGTGTCGATCGAAACAGGAGATGGAACGGGGCGAGGTGTCCGGGCGACGCGGTTGCGGCTGGCGGCCGTAGCGCGATCGCGCCGGCGCCGAGGGTCGGCACTGCGGTGAGCGGGGCACGGCTTGCCGCCGAGACGTTCGAGCGAGATCCGACGTTCGACCTCCAGCGCTACGCGAAGCGCTCGTTCGGGACGTTCCAGGAAACACCCGTCGAGGTGGTTTTGCGGTTCGACGCGGCGGCGGCACGGGACGCATCCGCATTTCTCTTCCATCCCGACCAGACCACGGAGGAGAACGCCGACGGCTCGTTGACGGTGCGGCCGAGTGCGGGTAAGCATCTCCTCATCCCCCGGGACCCGAACCGTTACACGCCGAACGGGCGGTGTGCCGCCATGGGCCGACAGTGCCACGTGGAGATTCGCCCGAATTTGAATGAATCCGCATTCGGTTTGATTACGAACATGTGGGAGTACACAATTCAGGAAGCCGCGCAGATGTCGCAATTCCTTATTTTTCGCGGAGTTATGTGGTTTCTCCGCATAGCAACAGATGTTTACGCAGAGGACTGGTGAGAAAAGGGGGTTACCCCGCGAACGCCGCGATCCCCGTCTGCGCCCGACCCAGGATCAGGGCGTGCACGTCGTGCGTACCCTCGTAGGTGTTGACCGTCTCCAGGTTCATCAGGTGGCGGATGACGTGGTACTCGTCGGCGATGCCGTTGGCGCCGTGCATGTCGCGGGCCATGCGCGCGATGTCGAGCGCCTTGCCGGCCGAGTTGCGCTTGAGCATCGACACCGCCTCGTGCGGCGCGGCGCCTTCGTCGAACAGGCGGCCGAGGCGCAGGCAGGCGGTGAGGCCGACGGCGATCTCCGTCTGCATGTCCGCGAGCTTCTTCTGCACGAGCTGGTTGGCCGCGAGAGGCCGGCCGAACTGCCGGCGCTCCAGCACGTACTCGCGCGCCGCGTGCCAGCAGAACTCCGCCGCCCCGAGCGCCCCCCAGGCGATGCCGTAGCGGGCGCGGGTGAGGCACCCGAACGGGCCCCTGAGTCCGGAGGCGTTCGGCAGCTCGTTGGCGGCGGGGACGAAGACGCCGTCCATCGAGATCTGGCCGGTGACCGACGCCCGCAACGAGAACTTGCCGTCGATCGTCGGGGTGGACAGGCCCTCCATGCCTCGCTCGAGGATGAATCCGCGGATGACCCCGTCGTCGTTCTTCGCCCAGACCACGAAGACGTCGGCGACCGGAGCGTTGCTGATCCAGGTCTTCGTTCCCGTCAGCAGGTAGCCGCCGTCGACCGTTCGGGCCCGGGTGGCCATCGAGCCGGGGTCGGAGCCGGCGTCGGGCTCGGTGAGTCCGAAGCAGCCGATGAGCTCGCCGGTCGCGAGCCGCGGCAGGTACTTCGCGCGTTGCGCCTCGGTGCCATAGGCGTGAATGGGGTGCATGACGAGGCTCGACTGCACGCTGATGGCGGAGCGGTAGCCCGAGTCGACCCGCTCGATCTCGCGGGCGACCAGCCCGTAGCTCACGTATCCGACTCCGGCGCAGCCGTACCCGTCGATGGTGGCGCCGAGGAGCCCGAGTTCCCCCATCTCGCGCATGATCGCGGTGTCGAAGTGCTCGGAGCGGTGCGCCTCGAGGATGCGGGGCATCAGGGAGCCCTGCGCGTAGTCGCGGGCGGTCTCCCGGACCATGCGCTCCTCCTCGGTGAGCGCGCCTTCGAGCAGCAGCGGGTCGCTCCAGTCGAAGCGCGACGTCGGGGCGGTTCGGGCGCTTCGGATGTGCTCGGCGGGCTGGGACATGGTGGTGTCTCGTTGTCGTGAGATTGGGTGGAGGCGGCGACGTGTGCCGCCGCGGGGCCGGACGGGGTCGCCCCGGCGGGCGCCCTCGCCGTCATCGGGCGGGCGGTGGCCGTCGCCGCGCTCCGCCGGTGCGCGGTCAGGCCGGATCGAAGTAGCCGCGCGGCACGCCGTCGAGCTTCCTGCCCTCGATGCGGACGAGCTTCGTCGAGTCCTCCCGGCGCGGCGAGTGGATGTCGCCCTCGTGGTAGATGTGCGCGTCGCCCCGCCGGAGGGTGTAAGTGCGCACCGCCTCGACCACTCCCGGCGCATCGCCGTCGCAGGGCTTGATCGCGCGCCAGTCGGTCATTTCCGTCAGACCGTCCGCTTGCGCGTACACCGCCCAGCTCGGACCGTGGTCGTGCGGGCGGCTCTCGCTGGCGCCCTCGTTCACGTGGGTCAGGATGCAGAATCCGAGCTCGGGGTCTTCGTAGATGATCTTGCGGTCCGAGGTGTTGTCGGGCCCGAAGTGGGTCGCGACGAATTCGTCGTCGTTGCAGGCCCGGCTGCAGCATTCTCGGATCGTCTCGCGCGCCGACTTCGTCTCCTGCTCGCGCAGCGCGGTGCGGCAGTCGTCGGCGAACCGTTCAAGGGTGTATTCCATGCGGGAATCCTCCGGCAGAGTCGTTCCAGTCGCCATTTCTCACCGATCCGTGTGCGCAACCGTGAACTCGCGAGAAATGCGGTCCAAGCTGTGGCGGATTATGCCACCGCGGCGGCGCGGGTCCGATGCGCCGGCCGCCGCCGATACCGCTGGGCCCGGAGTCGCCGCGGTCCCCGGCGATCGGCGCGGGTCAACCGTCGGTGTCGGGGCGCGAGGCGCCGCAGCTCCAGCAATCGGTGAACTGGCCTTCCACCTGCTCGCCGCACGACGTGCAGCGCCACGGCGGTCCGCATTCGTGTGCCGCCGCCACGATCCCGTCGACGAGCGCGCGGGCGCGATCGACGTCCCGGTCGTCGATGACCCAGAGCTCCGGCCACGTCTCGTTGACGGGAAGCTCGCCCGCGCCGCCGAGCAGGAAGTCGTTGCGCACGATGCAGGGGATGGCATGGTTCTCCAGCACCTGGCGCGCGTGCCCGATGATGGCGATGTTGTCGGTGGAGTAGACCTTGCGCATGGACCGCATTATTGCTCCGCGGAGCGGAGGCGGGGCATCCGGTCCGCTCGCGTCGTCGCGGGCCGGGGCGCTACGGGCCCGGTCTCATCCGTCCCACTTCGGATTCCAGACGATCTCCCACAGATGCCCGTCCGGGTCGGCGATCCACGAGCAGTAGCCTCCCCAGCTCACGGTCTCCGGCGCCCTGACCACCGTTGCGCCCGCCGCCTCGGCACGTTCGATGAGCGCGTCGACCTGTGCGCGCGACGCGACATTGCAGGAGAGCGTTGTGCCGGAGAAGCCTCCGGGTGTCGTGGGCTCGACTCCCGCGTAGCGGGCGAGATCGTCGCGCGGGAAGAGCGCGAGCCGCGCTCCCTCCAGCTTGAAGTAGATGATCCCCTTCGGTGGACCGGCATGCTGGAGCCCGAGTCCGTCCATGTAGAAGCGCTCCGCGCGTTCGAGGTCGGCGACGCCGAGCGTGACCACGCTGATTCGGGACAGGGTCGCTTCGTTCATCGGTCGTTGTCTCCTGGCAAGAGAGCTCGGGTTTTCCGTTCGGAGTTCGGGCGACCGGTTCAGATACCCGTCGCCTCGGCCAGCGCCCGCGCGCCGGGCGCGAACAGGTAGCTCCCGGTATCGGCGCGGGAGAACTCGATGAGCCGGTCGTGGAGCCCGTCGCCGGACACCCCGTACATGCGTTCGAGCTGGACCTGGTGGCGTTCGCGCGCCCGCGCGAACGCGAGGAAGTACAGCCCGTGCCGGGCGAGCGTCGCGTAGGGCGCGCTGCGCCGGTAGACCTTGAACGCAACCCCGTCCTTCTTGACGTCGGTCCGGGAGACGTGGGAGTCGGAGGGCATGTCATCGCCCTCGAGCTCGATGCTGTCCGCCTTGGTCCGCCCGATGACCGCCTCCTGGGCGGCGACGTCGAGCGCCGCGAACTTGTCGAGGTCGTGCACCCAGCGCTGGACGAGCACGATGCTGCCGCCGGCGCCCGGCCCCTCGGGGACCACCGCGGCCTCGGTGCGACCCGCGTCGTCCTTGGGGTTGGCGGTGCCGTCCTCGAAGTCGATGAGGTCGCGCGAGGCGAAGTAGGTGAACCCCGGCTGCTCCAGCGCGAGCGAGAAGTCGCCGCGCAGCTTCCCGTGGAGCGCGAGGGTGCGGGCGACGTTCTCGTCCTCGCCGTCGCCCTGGAGCCAGATCCACAGGTCGCACTGCGTGGCGGGAGCGACGTGGCCGTCAACACCGCGAATGGTCTCGAAGTCGCGCAGATCGGCCGGGACCGCATCCGGCGCGAGCGCCGACCACAGCCGGCGGCCGAACGCGATAACGATGCGGGCCGGCCGGTCGACGCTGCTCCGCGCCGCCGTCAGCGCCGATGCGACGGCACGCGCCGCCCGGTCGCGCTCGACTTCACCGTCGACGCGATACTCCAGGAACCGGTGGTAGCGCGCGGATTCGTCGAAGATGGCGCGCTGGGGGGTGTCGGCGGTCATCTCACTCGATCCCGTGCATCGTCTCCTCGACGAGCATGTCGACCACCGCTTCCAGCGCCTCGCGCTCGCTCGCGCCGCCGGCGATGGCGTCGCGCCAGGTGCGGACCTGCCAGTGGGCGCTGGTGCCGCGCTCGATGATCCGGCGCGCATGCTCAATCTCCGCCGCGCAGTCGAGCGCCTCGGCGTCTTCCGCGCAGAGCTCGGTCATCTCCTCCAGGAGCTCGGTGTAGTCGACGACGACGCCCCGGCCGAAGTCCACCAGCCCCTGGTCGATGCCGTAGCGCTGGGCTCGCCACCGGTTCTCCGCGATGAGCGCGCGCGGGTAGTGCCGCCAGCGCTGGTTCCTCACGCGAAGCCGGTAGAGCATCCGCAGCCAGCACACGTACAGCGCGGCGATGCACACGGTGTCCTCGAGCCGGGTGCAGATGTCGCTGATCCGCATCTCCAGGGTGGGGAATCGGGCACTCGGACGCACGTCCCACCAGATCTTCGTGCCGTCCTCGATCATGCCGGCGCGCACGAGCACGTCGACAAAGCGCTGGAATTCTCCGTGGCTCTCGAACCGCTCCGGGATCCCGGTGCGCGGCATCTCGTCCCACACCGAGATCCGGTAGGACTTGAGCCCGGTGTGGTGTCCCTGCCAGAACGCCGACGAGGTGCTCAGCGCGAGCAGGTGCGGAAGCACGTAGCTCACCTGGTTCATGAGATCGATGCGCAGCTCGTCGTCGTCGATCCCGACGTGAACGTGCATCCCGCAGATGACGAGGCGGCGCACCACCTCCTGGAGATCGCGCTCGATCGCCTGGTAGCGCTCCTTCTGGGTGCGCATCTGCTGGCCCCACACCGCGAACGGGTGCGTCGACGCCGCGACGAGCCGCAGCCCGTGGGAGCGGGCGACCGACGCGACCGTGCTGCGCAGCCGCTCCAGGTCGGTCCGGGCCTCGCCGACGGTGGCGCATACCCGGGTGCCGACCTCGATCTGGCACTGCAGGAATTCCGGAGCCACCTGCCCTTCGAGCAACGCCTCGCACTCCGCGAGCATCGTCGGAGGCGCCTCGTGGATGAGGCTGCGCGTCTCCGCGTCCACGAGCAGGTACTCCTCTTCGATCCCGACGGTGAAGCTCGGTTCTTTCATTGCGCAGGCGGCTGGTGGCGACGCGGGTGAGGCCGCGAGCCTCTATGGTAGCGTCAGTACGCAGCGAATTTCGTGACGGGACTCAAGGCGAGCGCCGGTGGACCGGCCGGACCGACCCCTGCACTACCCCCGCCTTCGCGGAGGCTGAAGGCGCGAACCGGCGAATCCTGTGGGCCGGAACGGTTCTCGTGCCCGCATTCCAGTCACAGCAACCCCCGTTCGGCGAACGACACGACCTCTCCGTCCCCGATCACGAAGTGGTCGATAAGCCTCACGTCCACCAGCGCCAGCGCGTCGTGCAGCTTGCTGGTGATGGCGCGGTCCGACAGGCTCGGCTCGGCCACTCCCGACGGGTGGTTGTGCGCGGCGATGAGGGCGGCCGCGTTGAGCTCCAGCGCACGCTTGACGACCTCGCGCGGGTGCACGCTCGCGCCGTCGATGGTGCCCCGGAACATCTCCTCGAAGTGGATGACCCGGTGGCGGTTGTCGAGGAACAGGCACGCGAACACCTCGTATGGCCGGGACCGCAGCCGGGCACAGAGGAACCGGCTCGTGTGGGCGGGGCTCGTGAGCGCGTCGCTGCGCCGCACGCGTTCCTCGAGGTAGCGGGTGGCGAGCTCGATCGCCGCCTTGAGCAGCGCGGTACGGGCGGGCCCGATCCCGGCGATGGTGGCGAGACGGGCGGAGTCGAGGTCGAGAAGTCCGCGCAGCCCCTGCGTGTGGTCGAGAGCGGTGCGCGCGAGGTCGACGGCCGACGAGCCGCGGGTGCCGTTCTGGATGAACAGCGCAAGAAGCTCCGCGTCGGACAGCACCGCGGGACCCCGGGCGAGAAGCTTCTCGCGCGGCCGCTCGTCGCGCGGCCAGTCGGCAATGGACATGGTGGCTCCGTCCCGACGCGACCGCCTCCGCCGAGCGCGGAAGCCGTGGTCGTGAGATGGCGAGACATGCGGGGTACACTCTAGCCGCCATGTCGAGACCACCCAACCGCAAAATCGTGCTGGGAGTCGCAGGCGGCATCGCGGCCTACAAGGCAGGCGACCTTGTTCGACGGTTGCGCGACCGAAATTTCGACGTGAGGGTCGTGATGACCGCGTCTGCGCGGGAGTTCGTCACTCCTCTGACCTTCCAGGCGCTCTCCTCGAACCCGGTGCACTGCGAGCTGCTCGACGAGCAGGCCGAGGCCGGGATGGGCCACATCGAGCTCGCTCGGTGGGCGGATCTCGTGCTCGTCGCGCCGGCAACCGCCCACGTGCTCGCCCGGCTCGCCCACGGGCTCGCCGACGATCTCCTCACGACGCTGTGTCTCGCGACAACCGCGCCGCTGGTGCTCGCGCCGGCGATGAACCAGCAGATGTGGCAGGCGAGTGCGACCCGGGCGAACGTGCTCGCGCTGCTCGACCGGGGGGTTGCGATGCTGGGCCCCGCGGAAGGCGACCAGGCGTGCGGCGAAACCGGTCCGGGCCGCATGCTGGAGCCCGAGGAGATTGCGGCCCGGGTCGAGGCCCGGTTCCGCGGCGGCGCGCTGGAGGGCGTCAATGTCCTCGTCACCGCCGGCCCGACGCGGGAGGCGCTCGACCCGGTGCGCTTCCTCACCAACTACAGCTCCGGGAAGATGGGGTACGCGGTCGCGGCCGCGGCGGCGGAGGAGGGCGCGCGCGTGTCGCTCGTGAGCGGTCCCACCGCGTTGCCGGCGCCGCCTGGGGTCGAGCGCATCGATGTGACCAGCGCCGGGGAGATGCACGCGGAGGTGATGGCGCGGGCGGCCCGCT
>MKWU01005641.1_pt1 | contig 13427 bp, 13 predicted proteins | sample 809101 | NCBI WGS metagenome assembly MKWU01 (sample SAMN05860141, study PRJNA318959) | sponge metagenome | host: Aplysina aerophoba | place: Slovenia: Piran, Adriatic Sea, Gulf of Piran | collected 2013-05-07 | reverse complement strand
CGCCCTACTCGCGCATGGCGCTGCCCTACCTGCTCGCCGAGAACGTCGGCGAGCCCGGCACGTACCTGCGCCACGGCGACGCGCACTTCGAGAAGCTCTCGATCGACGTGCGTCAGGCCCGGGTGCGCGGCGTCGACCCCGCGAACCGGACCCTGACCACGGCCGACGGCGCCGGGATCGCGTACGACCGCCTGCTGATCGCGACCGGCGCGCATCCGATCAAGCCGCCGATCGAGGGCATGGATTCGGAAGGGGTCGAGAACTGCTGGACGCTCGCCGACGCACGCCGGATCCTCGCCGGCGCAAAGCCGGGCGACCGCGTGGTGCTGATGGGCGCGGGCTTCATCGGATGCATCGTGCTCGAAGCGCTGGCCGCGCGCGGGGTCGACCTGGTGGTGATCGAGATGGCGGACCGCATGCTGCCGCGCATGATGGACGAGACCGGCGGCGCGATGATCGCGCGCTGGTGTGAATCGAAGGGCGTTGCCGTGCGCACCGGTACGCGGGTGACGGAGATCGCTCGCACCAACGGCAGCCTGACGCTGGCGACCGACGGGGGCGACCCCATCGAGGCCGATCTCGTGGTGTGCGCCACCGGCGTGGCGCCCAATGTCGATTTCCTCGACGGCGCCGGAATCGGGTGCGACGCCGGCATCCTCGTCGACAATCGCCTCCGCACCAGCGCCGCGGACGTGTACGCCGCGGGCGACGTCGCGCAGGGTCCGGACTTCTCCACCGGCGGGCGCGAAGTGCACGCGATCCAGCCCACCGCGGTCGAGCACGGCCGCATCGCCGCCCTCAACATGGCCGGAGTCGACACGCCGTTCCGCGGCAGCCTGTCGATGAACGTGCTGAACACCCTCGGCCTCGTCTCCAGCTCGTTCGGGCTGTGGATGGGCGCCGACGGCGGCGAACGCGCCGTCGCCGCCGACGAGGCGCGCTCGCGCTACCTCAGGCTGGAGTTCGAGGAGGACCGCATCGTCGGAGCACTCGCGCTCGGACTGACCCAGCACGTCGGCGTACTGCGCGGCCTCATCCAGACCCGGGTGCGCCTCGGATCGTGGCGGCAGAAGCTCAGCGACGATCCGACCCTGGTGATGAACGCGTACCTGGAATGCACCCAGGGGAGCGTGCAGTGAAGGTGCAGGTCACCGTGGCGGGTTTGCTGGAGGAATACCTGCCCGAGGGCTCCGACGGCGAGATGACGGTCGAGGCGCCGGCCGAAGCGACGCTGGTCGCGGTCATGCAGGCGGCCGGCATCCCGGAGAGCGCGAAGCCGCTCATCTCCCTCAACGGCACCGTCGTCCCGCGCAGCCTGCACGCCGAGCGCACCGTCTCCGACGGCGACGCGGTGCACTTCATGCCGAACCTCAAGGGGGGCTGACCGCCGCTTCGAACACGGAGCGCTATACGGAGGTGGGAGAGGTGATGAACGCTCCGCCGATTCCAAAGTGGATTGCACCGTCGCTGCTCGCTTTCACCCTGTCCCTGGGCGCCGCCCCCGCCCTGGCGCAACAGCACGAACCCGCCGGCACGGACCCGCTCTCGGAGTCCCTGGTGCCGGACCCCGGACTCTCCCCCGGGGACGTGATCGGGATTCAGGTCGAGGCGCTTCGCAACAACGACCAGCAAAACCGCGGCATCGCGGTCGCGTTCCGGTTCGCCTCCCCCGCCAACCGCGTCAATACCGGCCCGCTTTCCCGCTTCATCGCAATGATCGAGCAAGGTCCCTACGCGCTCATGCTGGACTTCCACCACGCCGACTACGGCCCGGTCGAGGCCGTCGACGACCAGGCGCGCCAGCGCGTCACGCTGACCGGTGCTCGTGCAAGCACGACCTACTGGTTCTTTCTGTCCCGGCAGTCGGAAGCGCCCTACGTGGACTGCTGGATGACCGATGCGGTGTACATCGAGCCGTCCCCGGGACGGGTCACGTAGCCCCGCAGCCGACCCACGTCATCGCAAAGCGCCCAACCGGCGGACGGGCGACCGCACTCGTGTTCGGATAGCGCCGTTCCGTGGCTCCGTAGGTCGGACTAGCCGAAGGCGTAATCCGACAACCCACCCGTATCGCAGACCATGGTTCATGTCGGATTACGCTGCGCTAATCCGACCTACGCGTCTGTCGACCTCTACTCGGCCATGGGCTACAACCTATACCAATTCGTTGTTTCTGCCCCGGTTTTCGCCCTATCCGATCACGAATGCGGGCGACCGGGCAACGCGCGGCAACCCACAGTCCCGCGAGGAGACAGGGTTGAGGCGCGGCGCCGGGTCGTTGGGCCCGCGCAACGGCTCAGGACTTCGCCCGCTCGATGGCGTCGCGGATCAGCCCCTTCGCGGCCTCCGCGTCCAGCCAGTCACCGATCTGCACCCACTTTCCCGGTTCCAGGTCCTTGTAGTGCTGGAAGAAGTGCTGGACCTGATCGAGAACGATCTGGGGCAGGTCGGAGAAGTTGTCGACGTCGTCGAAGCGCTTCGACAGATGGCGCGACGGGACCGCGATGATCTTCTCGTCCATGCCGGAATCGTCCTCCATCGCGAGCGCTCCGATGGGCCTGACGTTGATCACGCAACCGGGCATGAGCTGGCGGTTGTTGCACACCACCACGTCGATGGGGTCGCCGTCCTCGCACAGGGTATGAGGCACGAAGCCGTAGTTCCCGGGGTAGGCCATGGGGGTGTGGAGGAAGCGGTCGACGACCAGCACGCCCGCGTCCTTGTCCAGCTCGTACTTGATGGGCTGGCTGCCGACGGGCACTTCGACGATGACGTTCACATCGTCCGGCGGGTTGTCGCCGATGGCGAGGGCTTCGATATTCATTCGCATTCGCCTCGATTGCAGGGCGGCTCAGATCGTCCGCCCGCCGTCCACCGGCAGACAGACCCCGGTGAGGAACTCCGCGTCGTCGGAGGCGAGGAACAGCACCGCGTTGGCGACGTCCTCGGGCTGGCTGAGGCGCCCCAGCGGCACCGTGCTCAGGAACTTCGCGTGCACCTCGGGCGTGACCTCGCCGCCGAGGAACTCGGCGAGCATCTGGGTCTCGCCGGCCACCGGGCACACCGCGTTCACCCGGATCCGGTGAGGCGCAAGCTCCACCGCCATCCCCTGCGTGATGGTGTTCACCGCGCCCTTGGAGCCGTTGTACCAGACGAGCCCGGGGCGCGGGCTGATGGCCGCGGTGGAGGCGGTGTGGATGATGCAGCCGCCGCCCGCATCGCGCATGAGCGGCACGGTGTGCTTCGCCGACCAGTAGAGCGCCTTCACGTTGACCGCGAAGATGCGGTCGAACTCGTCCTCGGTGACGTTCTCCATCGGCTGGGCGCGCTGCGGCACCCCGGCGTTGTTCACCATGATGTCGAGACGGCCGTAGCGGTCCACTGTCTCCGCGACGAGCCGGCCGGTATCGTCGTCACGTGACACGTCCGCGTAGACGAACCGGGCCTCTCCGCCCGCCTCGGCGATGGCATCCGCCACCCGGCGCCCGTCCTGCTCGTTGAGGTCGTTGACGACGACCCGCGCGCCTTCCGATGCGAAGCGCCGGCAGATCCCCTCGCCGAATCCCGCCCCGCCCCCGGTGACAATCGCTACCTTTCCTTCCAGACGCATGCTCTCCTCCTTGTCGAGTCCCCGGCCGCCATCGCCGACCTGCCGCGTCTGCAAGACTACATCAATGCCGTGATGTGTCCCGCGCGTCGCTGTCGTACATTGCGCGCCCGACGGACGGCCCCCGCCGGCACCCGCACCGGAGCACCGCGATGGCACGCGAGTGGTACTACGAGCAGTTCGAGAATCACACCCGGCTCGGGATGCAGGTGAGGCGTCACCTGGTGTCCGAGCAGAGCGGCTTCCAGAAGATCGAGCTGTTCGAAGCGGAACGGTACGGGCGGGTGCTCGCTCTCGACGGGGTGTACCAGACGAGCGAGCTGGAGGAGTACTTCTACCACGAGATGCTCGTGCACCCGACGATGACGAGCGCGCCGCGCATCCGTCGCGCGCTGATCATCGGGGGCGGGGACGGCGGCACCGCCCGCGAGGTCCTGAAGCACCCCGAGGTCGAGCAGTGCGTGATGGTGGAGATCGACGCCGCGGTCGTCGAGGCGTGCAAGACGCACCTGCCGACCATCGGCACCGCCTGGGACGACCCGCGCCTCGACCTGCGCATCGGCGACGGCATCGCGTTCGTGAAGGAAGCCGACACCGAGCCGTTCGACGCGATCTTCCTCGACCGCACCGACCCCACCGGTCCGAGCCCCGGCGGGACGGCCCCGGGTCTGGGCCTGCGGTGGGGCGAGGTAATCGCGTTCGGAAAGGAAGCCGACACGGAGCCGTTCGACGCGATCTTCCTCGACGGCAGCGACCCCATCGGTCCGAGCACCGGCCTCTACGACGAGGCGTTCTACCGCGGCTGCGCGCGGGTGCTCGCACCCGACGGCGTCTTCGCGCTGCAGAGCGAATCTCCGTTCCTGATGCGCGACATCTTCGTGCAGATTCAAGAGACGCTCGGCCGGGTATTCGACCGGGTGGACCCGTACTTCGGGCCGGCCCCGATCTACGGCTGCGGGATCTGGTCGTGGACCTGCGCCTCGCGGGGGGTCGATCCGGTGGCGATCGTGGAGACCCGGGCCGAACGCATCGAGGCACAGTCGCGCTACTACAACCGCGACATCCACCGCGGCGCCTTTGCCGTGCCGAACGATTTGCGCCGTTGAGCGGGGATTGGACCTGGAAGAAACCGCTTCGCGGGCGCGTTCGCCATACGGGCTACACTCGACAGACCGCCGGCGCGGGCTCCAACCCGCCGGCCTGGAGAAGACCCCGAACCCCCATGGAACACGTCATCGCCTTCCGCAGACGCCAAAAGTCTTGCCGTCGCCGGAATCGACACGCGGTTTCCGGTACGCCGCATCCGAGCGGAGCGACGTGATGCCCCGGGGCGTCGAGGGAATGGAACCCATCGAGATCGAGGTGGCGTAGCGAGATGACGATGAACAACCGGCTGGACAACGCTCCGCAGTTCGAGCTGACGGCGGAGCAGCAGGCGCTGAAGGAGCGGGCGCGGGCGCTCGCGCGAGAGGTCGTCGAGCCGCGCGCGGCCGAGGTGGATCGCACCGAGCAGTACCCGTGGGACAACGTCGAGGCGCTGCGCGACGCCGGCTTCATGGGCATGACCATCCCCCGGGCGTACGGAGGCCAGGGGCGGAGCTTTCTCGACGTGACGCTGGTCATCGACGAGATGGCGCAGGCCTGTGGCGTCACCGGCCGGATCGTGGTCGAGGCGAACATGGGGGCGATCTCGGCGCTGATGCACTACGGCACCGAGGCGCAGAAGCGGCTCGGCGCGGAGATGGTGCTCTCCGGCGACAAGCCCGCGATCTGCATCACCGAGCCCGACGCGGGCAGCGCCGCCGGCGAGATGACCACCCGCGCCGACCGGCGCGGCGACGGCTACGTCGTCAACGGCATGAAGCACTGGATCACCGGCGGCGGCGTCTCGCGCCTGCACCTGGTGTTCGCCCGCGTGTTCGACGAGAGCGGCGCCGAGGAGGGAATCGGCGGCTTCATCGCGATCCGCGACGAGACCCCGGGCCTGCAGATCGGCCGGCGCGAGCCCGCGATGGGCCTGCGCGGAATCCCGGAGACCGAGGTCGTGTTCGAGGACATGGAGATCCCGGCCGATCGCGTGCTCATGCCACCGCGCGGGTTCGGGCGCGGATTCGCGGACCTGATGAACGTCTACAACTCGCAGCGGGTCGGAGCGGCGACCGTCGCGCTCGGGATCGCCGACGGCGCCTACCGGCGCGCCCTCGCCCATGTCGGCGAGCGCGAGCAGTTCGGGCGGCCGATCGCCGAGTTCCAGGGCCTGCAGTGGATGCTGGCAGACATGAGCATCCAGATCGCGGCGGCCCGGCTCATGATCCACAAGGCGGCCGCGAGCGCCGATCCGTTCCCGGACGTGACCCTGGCCGCCCAGGCCAAGATCTTCGCCTCGGACATGGCGATCAGGGTCACCAACGACGCCCTCCAGTGCTTCGGCGCCCGCGGCTACTCGCGCAACCTCCCGCTGGAGCGCATGGCCCGTGACGCGCGAATGTTCACCATCGGCGGGGGGACCGCACAGATCCTGCGCACGGTGGTGGCGTCACGCATCCTCGGGCGAAAGCTCCCGCAGACCCGCGACGGCTACACCCGGCCGGCGGCGAAGGGGTAGGGGCGCAGGACCGTTTCGCGCGTTCGGCGCGGTCCCGCGCCCCGCTCAGGTCCCGATTCCGAACAGGGCGGTCGCGCTGCGGGCTTCGACGACGGCGCGCATCGCAGCGTCGCCCGGCGAGTCCTCGAACCGGCTCGCCGCCTCCAGCATCGCCGGCAGGAGATCCAGGTCGCCGACCGTGTTGAGGAAGATCCCCGGCCTCGCCAGCACCCAGTGCACGGCGCGCTCGATGTCGCCGGGATCCTCCAGCGGCTGATACCAGGTGTTGCGGTTCGGCTCCGTCGTGGCCCAGGGGCCGCGGGCCACCGACTTGATCGTCTGCACCGCGGCGTCGCGCTCCTCGCACAGCGCGCAGACCGCCTCGAAGTCCGCGCGGTAGCGTTCGTTCTCGTACATCACGTAGTTCCACGGCAGCAGGACGGAGTCGAAGTCGAAGCGTTCGAGGCTCCTCAAGTGCATCGAGGCGATCGTCCAGCCGTGGCCGGTTACGCCGATGTAGCGGGTCAGGCCTTCCGCGCGTGCCTCGATCACGGCCTCCAGGGCGCCCCCGTCCCCCATCGCGACCTCCCAGTCGCCGGGGTGGGCGAGCGAATGGAGCTGGAGCAGGTCCACCGAGTCCACCCGCAGGCGGTCCAGCGAGCGCCGGATCTCGTCGCGGGCCGCCGCGTACGTGCGCTGGCCGGTCTTCGTCGCCAGGAAGAAGTCGCCGCGGTGCGCCCGCATCCACGGCCCGATCCGGAGCTCCGCGTCGCCGTAGCGGGGCGCGGCGTCGATATGGTTCACCCCGTGCTGCAGCAGGAGATCCAGGGCGCGGTCCGCCTCGGCCTGGCTCACGTTCTTGAGCGCGGCGGCTCCGAAGATCGTCGCCGTGCTCATGTGTCCGGTACGGCCGAACCGCCGCGTCTCGATCATTGGATTGCCCCTTTCCGTCCGTAGAAGCCGAGACGCTCCGCGTCGCTGAACGCGACGTCGGGCGTCTCGTAGTAGGAGAACACCGCGATGATGCGCGCCCGGTCGCCTTCGACCGGGGTGACGCGATGAGCCGTGTTCCTGCCCTTGAAGACATTGAGCGTGCCGGACGCGAGCGGAAGGGTCCGCACCCGGTCGTCCTCCCCCGCCAGCAGCCGGCCGACCCCCTCGAAGTTCGGGTCCGCGTCGCTCCTGAGACCGCTGCGGTACTGGAACTCGCCGCCCGCCGCCGGAGCCTGCAGGAGGCAGGTGGTGGTGAACTCCGAGCGGTCGAAGTGCCAGTTCAGCGCGTCGCCCGCGTGGTAGGCCATGACGTTGATGCGGGCGAGGGGGTCCGCCATCGGATAGAGCCGCGGCTTGTCCATCACCGCTGCCAGAAAGTCGATGAGCGGCGGCCACTCGTAGATGCAGGTCACCAGGCTCGCAGCGATCTGATCGCCGCACACCGTGTGGTTGACCGTCTCGAACCGCGTGAGTGCGGGGTGATCCGCCTCCAGGCCCTCGATGTCGTCATCGAAATAGATGTTGTGCTCCCGGGAATGGGTGAACGCCGCCGTGCGCAACGGAGGCTCCACCTCGGCCACGCAGCGCTCCAGCGCCTCGGGCCGGATTAGCCCCGGGAGGCTGAACATGCCGGTCCCGTGCAGGTCGCGACGGCAGCGGGCGAGCAGCGCCCGGCCGTCGGCGCCGCCAGGGTCATCCAGGGGAAACCGATCGAGGTCGAGGTACTGCTTCATGCGTTTCGCTCCTGCGCCGTTCCGGGAAGCGCCGCACCCTCAACTATGGCACAACACTTCCGATTCGATCCCGCCCATCGCCCGCGACAGTGTCCGTGACCGGCAGACCAACTCACGCGCCACCGCTCGGCACGAAGTCAGCGGGCTCCCGCCTCTGCCGCAATGACGGAAATGTCGCCGGCGGGTGGCGTGTTCGGTGCTCGGGCACGAGTCACCCGCGAACACTGATGGATTCCCGCCTTCGCGGGAATGACGGTCAGGAGCGACAGCCGCATCGGTGTCGATGACATCATTCCCGCTCTTGCGGGAATGACGGTCAGGAGCGACAGCCGCATCGGTGTCGATGGCGTCATTCCCGCTTCCGCGGGAATGACGGATGGGGGCGTTCCGGCTGGCGCCGTGCGGACGATCGGTCCCGCTTTCGCGGGAATGACGCCTGGAACCATTCCGGCCGTCATTCCCGCGAAAGCGCGAAGTGGCGCGAGGGTGTCGGTACCACCCATGAGCCAATCCGCCACATCTGCGACAGGTGGATTTTCTTCTGTTTTTCTGCTTTTATTACGAAGAATTGGAGGAATCGGAAAAAATGGACGGATTCTGGGATATCTTCAGCGAGGCGATGCGCCTGATCGTTGCATGGGACTCCGACCTCATCGAGATCATCGGGCTGTCACTCCGGGTCACGCTGACAGCCGTCGCCGTCTCCTGCGTGATCGGCCTGCCGCTCGGCGCGCTGGTGGGCGCGTTCTCGTTTCCGGGCCGCACGGCGGCGACCGTGGTCCTGAACGCCCTGATGGGACTGCCGCCGGTGGTGGTGGGGCTGATCGCCTACCTGTTCCTGTCGGCGTCCGGTCCGCTCGGCCCGCTCGGTCTGCTCTACACCCCGACCGCGATGATCATCGCCCAGACGATCCTGGTGACGCCCATCGTCGCTGCGCTGACCCGGCAGGTCGTCGAGGACCTTCACCGCGAGTACGCCGAGCAGTTCACCTCGCTCCAGGTGGGGCCCTTCGACCGCGTCGTCGCGCTCCTGTGGGATGCCCGCTACAGCCTGCTCACGGTGACGCTGGCCGGCTTCGGCCGCGCGGTGTCGGAGGTCGGCGCGGTCATCATCGTGGGCGGCAACATCAACCACGTGACCCGAATGATGACCACCACCATCGCCCTGGAGACGTCGAAGGGCAACCTGCAGCTCGCGCTCGCGCTCGGCGTCGTCCTGCTGGCGATGGCGGTGACGGTCAACGCCGGGGTGATGGCGCTCCGGGCATCGGCGGTGCGCGCGGCGTATGCGTGAACCGGCGCCCGACGTGACCGCGGCCGGACCGGCGGTGCAGGGAGACGCTCCTCCGGCCCCGCTCCTGCGGGCCCTGGGCTTGTGCTTCGATGCCGGCGGCAAGAGGTTGATCGACGGCGTCGACGCCGACTTCCGGCCCCATCGCCGCACCGTGATCATGGGGGCCAACGGCACCGGCAAGAGCCTGCTCCTACGGCTGCTGCACGGCCTGATCCGGCCGACCGCGGGCGAGGTGCTGTGGCGGGGGCGGCCTCTCGACCGCGAGGGCCGGCGCGGGCAGGCGATGGTGTTCCAGCGTCCGGTCATGCTGCGGCGGTCGGTGCTCGCCAATCTCCGATTCGCGCTCGCGGTTCGGGGGGTCGGCGGTGCGGAACGCGCTACACGTGAAGCGGAGGCGATCGAGCGGCCGCGGCTCGCGGATCGGGCGAACCGGCCCGCGCGCGTTCTGTCCGGGGGCGAGCAGCAGCGCCTGGCAATCGCTCGGGCGCTGATCTCCGCGCCGAGGGTGCTCTTCCTCGACGAACCCACGGCAAGCCTCGACCCGGCGTCGACCCACGCGATCGAGCAGCAGATTCGCGAAGCGCACGCGAGCGGCGTCACCGTCGTCCTCGTCACCCACGACATCGGACAGGCGCGACGGCTCGGCGACGACCTGCTCTTCCTGCACGACGGGCGGGTCGTCGAAGCAGGTCCGGTGACGGACGTGCTGGACGCGCCGCGGTCGGAGGCCGCGCGCGCGTGGCTCGAGGGGCGGCTGTATCTCGGCCAGTCGGTTTCGGGGAACGCTCCACGTTCGCAGGGAGACATGTCGTGACCGGATGCATAGTCCGCGGCGCCACGACGAGATCCGTTTCGCCCGGTGCCGTTTCGGCGAAAGAGTCGCCATGATCGCGCGCACGCTGCTCGCCCTTGCGGCAACCGCCTGCGTGGCGGCGGTGGGACCGGCCGGCCCGGCCGCGGCGCAGGACCGGTTCATCGTGGTCCAGTCCACCACGTCCACCCAGAACTCGGGCCTCTACGACCACATCCTCCCGACATTCACCGAGAAGACCGGCATCGAGGTCCGCGTGGTCGCGGTCGGCACCGGGCAGGCGATCAGGAACGCCGAGAATGGAGACGGCGACGTCCTGCTCGTGCACGCCAGGGCCGCGGAGGAGGAATTCGTGGCGGACGGCTACGGAGTCGCCCGCTTCGACCTGATGTACAACGACTTCGTCGTCGTGGGGCCGCCCGCGGACCCCGCCGGCGTCGCCGGAATGACCGACGCGGTCGCGGCGTTCGCGAAAATCGCCGCGACCGAGGCACCGTTCGCCTCCCGCGGCGACGACAGCGGCACCCACAAGGCGGAGCTCGGACTGTGGCAGGAGGCCGGGGTCGATGTGCAGGCGGCCTCCGGCGCCTGGTATCGCGAGACCGGCTCCGGCATGGGCACCACCCTCAACACCGGCATCGGCATGGGCGCCTACGTCATGACCGACCGCGCCACGTGGATCTCCTTCGGCAACAAGGGCGCACACCGCATCGTGGTCGAGGGCGACCCAAGGCTCGTCAACCAGTACGGCGTCATCCCGGTGAACCCCGCGAAGCACCCGAACGTGAAGGCCGACCTCGGACAGCGATTCGTCGACTGGATCCTGTCCCGTGAAGGTCAGGCTGCCATCGGTTCCTTCACAGTCGACGGCCAGCAGCTCTTCTTCCCGAACGCGACGCGTCGACCTCGATAGCGGCGACTGCCACGGCCGGCCGCGCACCGGGACGTCTCGCCGAACGCCGTTGCGGCGGGCTGGCGGCCTGCAACAGTCGCGCGCGCCGGGACCCGCACCAGGAGAACGATTCGACCTGAGTTTTCCGGCCGGGAGCGTCCCCGCACGCCGCCGCCCCTGCCGCAGCAGCCGCGCCGAGCGATCGACCTGTATCGCGCGGCGTGATCCATCCCCCCTGTTCTTTCGCCGGGCAGTCGGCGAACCTACGCTTCCAGTGCCTTCCGGAGCCGCGGCCCTGCCTGCACGACACCAACACGGGACGATACCGATGACGGCGCGATGGCTGTCCGCCCTTCTGCTCGCGCTCTTCGGCCTGGCGGCCGCAGTCCAGGCGCGGACGATCACGGACTCCGCCGGACGGGTCGTGGAGATCCCCGGCGAGGTGACCCGGGTGTTCGCCGCCGGCCCGCCGGCCTCCATCCTCGTCTATGCCCTGAAGCCGGAAGCCCTCCTCGGATGGCCCCGCGCGCTCCGGGACTACGAAAAGCCCTACATCGCGGAGCCGTACCGCGAGCTTCCGGAGACCGGGCGCCTCACGGGACGCGGAGGCGGGGCCAATCTGGAACGCGTGCTCGCGCTGAATCCCGACCTCGTCGTCGACTTCGGGTCGGTGCGGGACACCTACATCGACCTCGCCAACCGGGTGCAGGAGCAGACGGGCTTCCCCTACCTCCTGGTCAATGGCCGGTTCGAGGAGACCGCCGCCTCGATCCGTCTCGTCGGCGAAGCGCTCGGCGTGCCCGACCGGGGCGAGATGCTGGCCGCGGACGTCGAGGCGACCTTCGCCGCGCTCGAGGCGGTCCTCGACGCGGTGCCCGAGAACGAGCGCCCGCGCGTCTACATGGCCCGCGGGCCGGACGGCCTGGAGACGGGGCTCAAGGGCTCGATCAACACCGAGATCATCGAGCGCGCCGGCGGGCGCAACGTGGCCGACGTCCCCGGCCGGTACGGCCTGGTGCAGGCCTCGCCCGAGGCGGTGATCGTCTCCAACCCGGATACCATCGTCACCTGGGACCGAATCTTCTTCTCCCGCGTCTGGGGAGACCCGCTCTGGCAGGCAATCACCGCCGTGCGTGAGGGCCGGGTCTATCTCTCTCCCACCGCACCCTTCGGCTGGATCGACCGCCCGCCCTCGGTCAACCGGATGATGGGCCTGAAGTGGCTGGCCGGCCTGTTTTACCCCGAACGCTGGAGCGGGAGCCTGCGCGAGGACACGGCCGCGTTCTACCGGCTCTGGTACCACGTCGACCTCGGCGAGGCGGAGCTCGACCGGCTGCTGGAATGGGCGAACGGACGCGCACCCTGACCGCGCGGCGGACAGGAGCCGGGCGAGCCGGGACGTCGTTCTGGCTGGTCTGCGCGGTGGCTGCCGGCGCGTTCGGAGCGCTCCTGATCGGCCCCTATCCACTGGGACCGGGCGAGGCCCTGTCGATTCTTGCCGGCCGCCCCGGCGACGGCGAGACCGCGGCGCAGGCCGAAACCGTGATTCTGTCCATCCGGCTTCCCAGGATCGCAGCCTCGCTTCTGGTGGGAGCGGCGCTGGCGGCCGCCGGCGCGTGTTACCAGACGCTTTTCCGCAATCCCCTCGTCTCTCCCGACATCCTCGGGGTCTCGGCCGGCGCCGGGCTCGGCGCGGTCCTGGGGATCTTCCTGTCGCTGCCGGTCGTCGCGATCCAGTTGATGGGCTTCGCGGGCGGGCTCGGCGCGGTGGCGCTGGTGGGCTTCGTCGCCGCCGCGGTGCGCACGGGCGACCGGACCCTGATCCTGGTGCTCGCGGGCGTGGTGGTCGGCGCGCTCACCGGGGCCGCGACCTCGCTGCTGAAGGTCCTGGCCGATCCCTACGACCAGCTCCCGGCCATCACCTTCTGGCTCCTCGGCAGCCTCGCCGGGGTGAAGGCGGTGGACATCGTTCCGGCCGCGCCGGTGGTCGCCGCCGGCCTCGTCCCGCTGGTGCTCCTGCGCTGGAGGATCAACGTGCTCGCGCTCGGGGACGAGGAGGCACGTGCGCTTGGCGTCGAGGCCGGGCGGCTCCGGCTCGTGGTCATCGTCTGCGCGACACTCATTACCGCAAGCGTCGTCGCGGTCGCCGGAGTGGTGGGCTGGGTCGGGCTCGTCATCCCGCACATCGCCCGGATGATCGTCGGGCCCGGCTTCGGAACGCTCCTCCCGGTCGCCGCCCTGCTCGGGGCGGGCTACATGCTCGCGGTCGATACCCTGGCGCGGACGATCTCCGCGGTGGAGGTGCCGCTCGGGATCCTGACCGCGGTGGTGGGAGCGCCGTTCTTCCTGTGGCTGCTCGCACGGGGGCGCCGGGCATGGGCGTGACGCTCGAGACGCACGACCTGGCGATCGGCTATCCGGGGCACGAGGTCGGGGCGGGCATCACGCTGGCGGCCGGCGCCGGCGCCGTACTCTGCCTGCTCGGCCCCAACGGCTCCGGCAAGACGACGCT
>MKWU01005640.1_pt1 | contig 13427 bp, 8 predicted proteins | sample 809101 | NCBI WGS metagenome assembly MKWU01 (sample SAMN05860141, study PRJNA318959) | sponge metagenome | host: Aplysina aerophoba | place: Slovenia: Piran, Adriatic Sea, Gulf of Piran | collected 2013-05-07 | reverse complement strand
ACTGAGGCTGGTTCCGGTTAAATCCTGCCTGCTGGAGTTCTCCGGAACGAGATCAAACAACAGGCTACGCATGTAGAAGTTTCCGCTTAGGCACTTTCGGACGGGGGTTCGATTCCCCCCACCTCCATCAACGGTTTTTTCCAACTTCTCACACCGGAGACCGGCCGGTCTCCGGTTTCAACATTGAAGAATCCGAGATGATTCCAGCCATACAGGATCAGGCTGACTCACTTAGAAGCCTATGCTTGAATTATGACGTACGACGCCTTGAAGTATTTGGGTCTGCCGCCACTTCATCCAGACTGCCTGAAGACAGTGACCTGGACTTCCTGGTGGAATTTCAACCAAAGGCATATGCTGCTTACTTGGACACCTACTTCGGACTGTTGGAGGACCTGCAGCATCTTTTTGGCAGGCCAGTAGACCTGGTGGTCGGTTCAGCCGTTAAGAACACTTACTTCTTGCAATCGATAGAACGGACAAAATCACTTGTCTATGAAGCTTGAGACCAAGAAGTTTCTGTACGACATTCATCGAGCCGCCTTGCTGGTTCGAGAGTTTACGATGGAAAAAAGCTTACGGATTATACGCGCGACTCCATGATGCGTGCCGCAGTGGAACGGGAATTCGAGATCATCGGCGAGGCAATGAAGTAACTCGCCCGAATTGATGGCCCGTGATTTCCAAGATCAGCGAATACCAGCGAATAATCTCCTTCCGAAACGTTCTGATCCACAACTATGCTGATGTAGATAGTCTGTTGGTGTGGGACTTCGTAGAGACCAAATTTCCTATCCTGATCAATGAAGTGGAAGCTCTATTAGCTGAGCCTTCCGAATGAACTGACCTGGTTTTCTTCAGAATCTCGACTTGTACAGATTGGCCCGCTCTGAAGCATAGTTGCATTGTAATTACCAATATGAAATGGAGCCAAAAACAGTGACGCAAGACTGGGAAGGAACTTTCAGCACTTGGGCACAACCACCTGCACAGACGGAAGAACAGCGCTCGGAGAACGCTATCAGGGGCATTCGTAATGCTGTTAGTAACAGTTCAAAGTTGAAACAATGGAGATTGAAAGTTTTTACCCAAGGTTCTTACCGCAATCGCGTCAACGTTCGTCACGACAGCGATGTTGACGTAGGTGTGATGCTCTATCAGTACTTCCTTAGTGAGGTCCCGGAAGGAAAAACTAAGGCAGATTTCGGCATCCAAGATGCGGGTTACTCATTCTCGCAGTTCAAGGATGAGCTTGAAGAAGCCCTTGTCAACCACTTCGGCCGGTCTGCCGTAAAGCGTGGGAACAAGGCCTTCAATATCAGGGAAAACACCTATCATGTCGAGGCTGACGTAGTACCGCTTGTCGAATTCAGGCATTACTGGGAGTACGATGCCTATCGAGCAGGCGTTGCTTTAATATCGGATGATGGGCGAAGGATTGAGAACTACCCGGAGCGCTTGGTCGACAACTGGCCTCCAACCCCTCTGCACTATGAGAACGGAAACTCCAAGAACACAGCTACAACTCGGCGCTATAGAGGACTCGTGCGTATCCTCAAGAAGATTCGCAACGAGATGGAATCCGCGGACTCATCATCAGCAAAGGCGATACCTGGCTATCTGCTGGAATGTATGACCTGGAATGTACCGAATGTCACTTTTGCCGGAGCTTCCTGGGATGCACGCGTTCAGGCCGTGCTGCGGCACCTTTGGTACAATACCGAGGACGACGTGAACTGTGGTTCCTGGTTCGAAGTTGACGGCATTAAATACCTCTTTCATACCTCTCAGCCTTGGACGCGTACGGCCGCGCACACCTTCATCGGTGAAGCATGGAACTTCGTGGGAGTGCGTATAACGTGAAGCTTGAGCGACTCCACATCACCGCGTTCTTGGGACTGGCAGCCTTGGTCTGGTGGCTTGTACTTGGAGCTCCAAGGGTCAACACGGAGTATCTGCAACCATTCGGGACCGTCGTCGGGGTTTTAGTTGCCATTGGTGCAGCATTCGAATACTTGTTGTGGCGTTGGTCTTGGCTTCACGGTTGGTTCGTTAAGCGACCAGACCTACGTGGAACTTGGCGCGTTGAGCTGCATTCTGATTGGATTGATCCAGACACGAATCTCGGTGTGCCGCCCATCGTCTGCTACATGGGCGTTACGCAAACCCTTTCAACTCTACAGATGCACCTGATGACACCGGAATCAGAGTCCTGGTTCGTTGCGGAACGTATCAGCCCATCACCAAGCGGGGTTGGGTACCAAGTTGCCGGCGTGTACACGAACAGACCGCAAATCCATCTGCGCGGAACGCGTAGTGAAATGCATTTGGGAGGAGTGCTTCTCGACACACACGGTCCGGCTAATCGACCGGACACGCTGACAGGCGAGTACTGGACTGACAGAAAGACTAAAGGGCGAATGATATTCACCGCGAGACTGCCCGCTGTATTCACTCGCTTCGATGACGCTGATCGGACTTTCGCAGAAGCGTGAGAAAGTTGTGATTCGTGGACATGCTGTTGTATCGATTCGACTCAACATGCCGCAGACTTCAAAAATAGCTCACACGCCATTTGGCCGATGGTCTGCCCACCCGCCGATTCTGTCTCTCTCAAGAGAACTGATCTGCAATCGAAATCTGAACACTCTAAACAGTGACCCTCGGCGGTTTTATCACGGACGATTGGTGAGTTTCAAAGGCACTACGGTCGACAGGTTCGTCGGTCTTATGACGGTCTATCTCGCTACGGAGTGAAATGTGCGGGGAGATGCCAGTTTCAATCCCACGATGCTATCCTGGTTTTATCCTTCCTCCTTCCAATTTAAAAAAGACTCCTACTAGAACTGCTTGAGTAGAAACCGAATTGAGCAAGGTACCGGAATAAGCCGGTTGTTTGCGGGCTGTTTTTTTATTTCAGCCTCCTCGTTTGTTATGATATTCTCCGGCATTCGTACCTGGAATTGGTTAGTCGTTATGTCCGAATGAAATTACTTCTAGCGAAATTCTGTTTCCCTGCGATCGATGTGTAGGAAAGGAAGTTCCCAGGGCGGCCTGGTTCTCATAACACCTGGTAGATTTCTAAAAACGAAAGAGTTACTCATCGGCGACCGCTCCTATGCGGTACCTTATGGGTAGTGCGGGGCTTGATGCTCTGCCATCAATACCCCTGACAAACCGGACTATCCACAGGAACATCCCCCCTTCTTTCCCCCGAGCCAACGCACCTGATTAGCAACACTGGATCTGGTCGTCTTTGGCGCTTCCTGCCATCGGCGGTCGAGTCCGACCCTTTTCGGCGTCAATCCTTATTCTTGCGGAAATGAATCAAAGGGGGTAGTATTCTCTCTTTATAGTATCCATCAAGTATTTACAATATGGAATGTATGTCATACGAAATATACCGAAGGCTCACGCACAGTAAGTCGGAGCCATCTAAACTCTACCGGACAGTCCAACGAGGGCGGCTGGACCGATGTGAATTGGGGCATGTCATTTGAGCACACCCGAACGCGAACTTGAAGAGTCCCTTGTCGCAAAACTACAGGACCTCAAGTACGTATATCGTCCCGACATCCGCGATCGAGCAACGCTCGAAGCAAACTTCAGGGAAAAGTTCGAGGCCCTGAACCGTGTCAAACTTACGAATGGCGAGTTCGAACGACTCTTGGACGAGATTGTCACACAAGACGTTTACAAAGCCGCCCAGACCCTCCGCAACCGGGAAGCGTTCACCCGCGACGACGGCACGCCACTCAACTACACACTCGTCAACATCACGGACTGGTGCAAGAACCACTTTGAAGTCGTCAATCAACTCCGAATCAATACGGACTACAGCCATCACCGCTACGACGTCTTACTCCTGATAAATGGAATCCCCGTCGTTCAGATCGAGCTGAAGACGCTTGTGATCAGCCCGCGACGTGCGATGGAGCAGATCGTCAATTACAAGAACGATCCCGGTAACGGATACACCACGACGCTGCTCTGTTTCGTCCAGCTCTTCATAGTCAGCAATCGCGTGGACACGTTGTATTTCGCAAACAACAACGCGCGGCATTTCGCCTTCAACGCCGACGAGCGGTTCCTTCCGGTCTACCGATTTGCGGCCGAGGACAACACCAAGATCACACACCTCAACGACTTTGCAGATCTGTTCCTTGCCAAGTGCACGATCAGCGAGATGATCAGCAAGTACATGGTCCTTGTCGCGGGTGAGAAAAAGCTTCTGATGATGCGCGCGTACCAGATCTACGCCGTCCAGGCGATCGTCGACTGCATAGACCAGAACTGCGGCAACGGCTACATCTGGCACACGACCGGCTCGGGCAAGACGCTTACCTCCTTCATGGCCTCGACACTCCTCAAGCACAACCACAGCATCTACAAGTGCCTGTTCGTCGTCGATCGCAAGGATCTCGACCGCCAGACGCGCGATGAGTTCAATCGGTTCCAGGAGAACTGCGTCGAAGAAAACACCAATACCGCCGCGCTCGTCCGCCGCCTCCAATCCGACGATTACGCGGACAAGGTAATCGTCACGACCATTCAGAAGCTCGGGCTCGCCCTCGGCGAGAACAGCAACCAGCAGAACATCGCTCAGGGACGGTCAACCTTCAAGCAGCAGCTCAAGCACCTCCAAGACAAGCGGATGGTCTTCATCTTCGACGAGTGCCACCGCTCACAATTCGGCGAGAACCACAGGGCCATCAAGGAGTTCTTCCCAAACTCCCAGCTCTTCGGCTTTACTGGCACCCCAATATTCGAGGACAATGCGACCATCAAACAGATCGAGGGAGATGCCGCCACCCTTCGAACCACCGAGGACCTTTTCCAGAATCGGCTTCACACCTACACCATCACGCGCGCGATCGAGGATCAGTACGTCCTCCGTTTCCACATCGATTACTTCAAGCCCGAGGACGCCCCGGCCCACAACTCAGGTCAGAGGCTCGCCAAGCAGGCGGTCGCTAAAGCCATCCTCGCTAAGCACGATGCCGCGACCGGAGACCGATGTTTCAACGCGCTGCTGGCTACCGCCTCGATTAACGACGCGATCGAGTACTACGAGGTCTTCAAGCGACTTCAGACCCAACTCCATGCCGATGACCCCGAGTTCGTCTCTCTCAAGATCGCCGCCGTCTTTTCGCCGCCAGCGGAGGGCAACAAGGACGTCCAGCAGATCCAGGAGGACCTTCCCCAAGAGAAGGAGGATAACCAGCACGACCCCGAGAGCAAGAAGACCGCACTCACAGCCATCATCGCCGACTACAACAAGCGGTATGGCACGAACCACAACATCAACAACTTCGACCTCTACTACCAGGACATCCAGCAACGCATCAAGTACCAGCAGTTCCCCAACCAAGACCTGCCCGACAAGGGTGCCGAGAAAATCGACATCACCATAGTCGTCGACATGCTCCTCACCGGATTCGACGCAGTGTATCTCAACACGCTCTACGTCGACAAGAACCTCAAGCATCACGGCCTGATCCAGGCCTTCTCCCGCACCAACCGCATTCTAAACGCGACTAAACCCTACGGCCACATCCTCGACTTCCGCCAGCAGCAAGACAGTGTAGACGCCGCAATCGCCCTCTTCTCAGGTGCCCATCCTGAACAGGCCCGCGAGATCTGGCTGGTGGACAAGGCACCGGTCGTAATCGACAGATATAAACAGGCTGTCGCCAACCTCGGTGAGTTCCTTCAGTCTCAGGGCCTCGAAGTCAAGCCCGACCAGGTCAACAACCTGTTGGGTGACGACGCCCGTGCCCAGTTCATCAAACAGTTCAAGGTAGTCCAGAGCCTCAAGACCCAACTCGACCAGTACACCGACCTTACCGACGAGCAGCGCGAGCAGATCAAGTACGTACTCCCCACAGACTACCTCCAGGCTTTCCGCGGCGCCTACCTCGAAACCGCCCAGCGCCTGAAAGAGCAACAGGGGACGCCCGGCGGGGACGGTGAGCCAGCTATCATTGAGATCGACCAGCTCGACTTCGAGTTCGTCCTCTTCGCGTCCGCCCTCATCGATTACGACTACATCATGAAGCTGATTGCCAAGTACTCTAGTAAATACCCCCAGAAGATCCGGATCAGCCGGGATCAGCTCATCGGACTGATTCAGTCCGAAGCCAAGTTGCTCGACGAACGGGAAGAGATCACCGAGTACGTGTGGTCACTCAAGGAAGGCGAAGGCCTCGACGAGGCCGCGATTCGCGCCGGCTACGAGCAATTCAAGGCCGCGAAGCAAGCCAAGGCGATCGCCGACCTTGCTCAGGTCCACGATCTGACACATGAGTCTCTCGCTGCCTTCGTCGAAACCATCCTCCAGCGCATGATCTTTGACGGCGAGGAACTCACCGACTTGATGACGCCTCTTGGCCTGGGCTGGCGTGAACGTCGCGAGCGCGAACTCGCCTTGATGGCTGATCTCGTTCCATTGCTTAACAAGCGGGCCCACGGTAGGGACATATCGGGCCTCAACGCCTACGAGCAAGGAGGCGCGCAATGACAACCGATAAGTCAACTAGCCTAGTGCCGAAGTTGCGTTTTCCCGAGTTTCGAGACGCGTCAGTTTGGTCGAGTTCACCTCTTGAGAGCGTTTGTGATGTTCTAAACAACCGAAGAGTACCGATTACCACGAAAGATCGTAAGGCTGGACCATTTCCATACTACGGCGCTAGTGGCATCGTGGATAACGTCGACGGTTTTTTGTTTGATGAACGTCTCATCCTAGTCGGTGAGGATGGCGCGAAATGGGGTCCTTTTGAGGAAACAGCATTCATCGCCGAAGGGAAGTACTGGGTTAACAATCACGCGCATGTTTTGCGATCAATTGATCTGGTAGACTCACTTCTAATGGCGTACTTGGTTCGCTCTGACCTCGGTCGCTATGTGACAGGGGCCGCCCCACCGAAACTGACTCTAGGAAAGCTCAAAACGATCCCAATCCCTATACCGTCGTCGCCAGCCGAGCAGCAGAAGATCGCCGACTGCCTCGGCTCGCTTGACGACCTGATTGCGGCGGAGGGACGGAAGCTCGAAGCCCTGCGGGAACACAAGCAAGGGCTGATGCAGCAGCTCTTCCCCCAACCCGGCGAGACAGTGCCAAGGCTGCGGTTTCCAGATTTCCAGGAAGCTCCCGAATGGTCCATTGTGCCACTAGGAAGCTTATTCCATAAGAGGCAAGAAACTGGCTTTTCCGACCTGCCATTGCTATCAGTCACAGATCGGGATGGAGTTATTCCCCAAGATACGACGAATCGGAAGAACACCGCAAACTCGAACATAGCCAAGTATCTAAGAGTCGTTCCAGGAGACATTGCTTATAACACGATGCGAATGTGGGAAGGCCGAAGCGCGCGAGTCGGTATGGAAGGAGTGGTAAGCCCTGCATACACAGTATGCCGACCAAACGTGGAAACCAATAGCTACTTTTTCGCCTGTTATTTCAAGACTAAATCTTTGGTGAAGCAATTCAGGACATACTCACAGGGCTTAGTCAAAGACACCTTAAACCTTAAGTATGAGACATTCTCTCTTATCTCAGTTGGTTATCCGCCACTAAATGAGCAGAAGAAGATCGCCGATTGCCTAGGCTCACTGGACGACCTAATCTCGACCGAGGGTCGGAAGCTCGAAGCTCTGCGGCAGCACAAACGAGGGCTGATGCAGCAGGTCTTTCCCTCGCTGGAGGAACACTAAGTTTTGAGCCCGATGTCGAATATCCGTCAGTACAAGAATCTGACAACACTCACGCGAAGGCTCCGCAGCGATGTCAAGGACGCCCATTGTGTCTTGCTATACGCTTATAACCGAACGGGGAAGACGCGTCTTTCGATGGAGTTCAAGAATCAAGGGAAGCGGAAAGGTAACGGCACTCCAGACACACTCTATTTCAATGCTTATACCGAGGATCTCTTTGTCTGGCACAACGATTTTCTTACTGATACGGATCGGCACTTGAAGCTCGACGAAAATTCTTCATTCCTTAAGGCCTTCACGGATCTCGCACTGGACGCAACCATAGCAGGCTACTTGTCCCGCTATGCCGACTTTGAGTTTGATATTGACTATAAAACGTGGTCGGTAACCTTCCGAAAAGGTAATGATGAGCGTATCAAGATCTCCCGGGGCGAGGAAAACATATTCATTTGGTGCATTTTTATGGCGATCTGCGAGCGTGTTATCGATGGCCATCCGTCGTATCAGTGGGCCAAACATTTATACATCGATGACCCTATCTCGTCATTGGACGACGACAATGCTATCGCTGTTGCCTGTGATCTGGCAGCACTTCTTCGCAAAGCCGCGGCTCGTCGAGGTACAAAAGGGGAGCGTGAACCGCTCAGAACGGTTCTTTCCTCTCACCACGCGTTGTTCTTCAACGTCATGTGCAACGAACTTGGAAGGACAAGGGAAGATCAAGAGAAAGTAAAGCTAAAGCGGTACTTCCTACACCGGCCGGACTCCGAGGGTGGGTTCACGCTACGAGCTACTAACGACACTCCCTACTTTCATCATGTAGCAACCCTCGCTGAGCTGCAAAGGTGTTTGAGTTCAGGTACTCTCTACACTTACCACTTCAACGCCCTGCGCAGCATCTTGGAGAAGACAGCGAGTTTCTTCGGCCACGAAGACCTTAGGGTATGCTTGGCCGGGCTGAAGGACGAAGCACTTTACAACCGCGCCCTGAATTTGCTGAGCCACGGCAAATACGCCATCAACGAACCGGTTGAGATGGTGGACGACAATAAAGAGCTGTTTCGCAGAATCCTCAATGATGTTCTTGACCGTTTCCAGTTTGCACTTCCCAATCTTGTTACTGAAAATACCTCGCAGAGAGCCAACACATGAGTGACCAAGCTCAGAAGCAACTCGGCAAGACTCTCTGGTCCATCGCCGACCAGCTCCGCGGGGCGATGAATGCTGACGACTTTCGCGACTACATGCTCGCGTTCCTGTTTCTTCGCTTCCTTTCGGACAATTACGAGCGGGCGGCGAAGAAAGAACTCGGGCGCGACTACCCCGACCCGAACACCGTCGACAACGGCGATCGGTCCTCGCTGTCGGTTTGGTACGAGCAGAACCCCAATGATTTATCGGCCTTCGAGAAGCAGATGAGGCTCAAAGCGCATTACGTCATTCGCCCAGAGCACCTCTGGTCCAGTATCGCCCACATGGCCCGAATCCAGCATGGCGAGCTGCTCGACACACTTGAAGATGGCTTCAAGTTCATCGAGACCGATTCGTTTCAGAGCACCTTCTCGGGACTGTTCTCGGAGATCAACCTCAGTTCCGACAAGCTCGGTAAGACCTATCCAGAGCGGAACACGAAGCTTTGCACTATCATAACCAAGATTGCCGAGGGCCTCGCGGAGTTCTCTACTGACAGTGACACCTTAGGCGATGCATATGAGTACCTGATCGGACAGTTCGCCGCGGGCTCCGGTAAGAAGGCTGGAGAATTCTACACGCCGCAGCGGATCTCGGCCATCCTTTCCGCGATCGTCTCGCTTGACGGCCAAGAGCCAGGTACCGGTAAGCGAAACCACCTTGCCAGCGTGATGGACTTCGCCTGCGGCTCAGGCTCGCTGCTGCTAAATGTACGGAAGCGAATGGGTTCTCACGGTATCGGCAAGATTTACGGGCAGGAGAAGAACATCACTACCTACAACCTCGCACGGATGAACATGCTGCTCCACGGAGTTAAGGACACGGAGTTCGAAATCTACCACGGCGATACGTTGACGAACGACTGGGACATGCTCCGCGAGTCGAACCCGACGAAGAAACCATACTTCGACGCTGTGGTTGCCAACCCGCCATTTAGCTATCGCTGGAACCCTAACGAGGCGTTAAGCGAGGACGTGCGCTACAAGAACTACGGTCTGGCCCCGAAGTCGGCGGCTGACTTCGCGTTCCTGCTGCACGGGTTTCATTTCCTCAAGGACGACGGTGTGATGGCGATCATTCTGCCGCACGGTGTGCTGTTCCGTAGTGGTGCGGAGGCAAAGATTCGTCGCAAGCTCCTTGACGACGGGCACATCGACACCGTAATTGGCCTTCCGGCGAATCTATTTTATTCGACCGGCATCCCTGTCTGCATCCTTGTCCTGAAGAAGTGCAAGAAGCCAGATGATGTACTGTTCATCAATGCGTCTGAGCATTTTGATAAAAGCAAGCGGCAAAACGAACTGTCCGACGAGCATATAAATACAATTATTGACACCTACAAGCATAGGCCGGAGAGCATCGAGCGGTACGCCAGATGTGTGGAGATGGACGAGATTGAGGCCAACGACTTCAACCTGAACATCTCCCGATATGTCAGCACGGCCAAACCGGAGGTCGCAATCGATTTGTCGGTCACGCATAAGGAGTTGGTCGAGATCGAGAAACAGATTCAGGAGGCAACGGCGAAGCACAACGCGTTTCTGAAGGAACTTGGACTATCTCCATTGGAATAGCTGATCTAAGGTGTGCTACACACCGTGGCCGTGACGTAAGCGATTCGAGTGACCGACCTAGCGTTGATTTCGTTTCAGATTTTGGTTGATTAGTTCACGTGGGGGAATCATGCAATGCAAGACCGAGATCGAGGCGACCGGATTCGGTCGGCTGGGGATGAGATTAGCGTCGAGGTCGGGGAGGGCGAAGCCTCGCGATCTATGGCCACAACTACATAAAATGAGAAAAGAGTCTAGATTTAACAGGTAGAACCAATGCCAGCAACGAGTGCCATACGACAGTTTGATCCGAATTCAGTCACAGAGGGTGCTTGTGTAAGGGCTGCGCTTATTCTTAAACACACACATGAGTCCGCTCGAGCTATTCTAAATGCTTATTGCCTAGTTCGTTCTAGTCGTGCAGGTAACAAGGCAGTGATTGGTACTTCAACCAACGAGGAGCAAGACCTTCTCAGAGCTATGCTAGTGATGTCTGGTGCCGGTCTGGACTCGATGACGAAGCAACTCGTGCGTGATGCACTTCCATTTATTGTTCACGAAGATGAAAGAGCCCGAGGTGAACTTGAGTCTTTTATTCAGAAGTGCCTAACCCAGGATTTTGAGGCATTGCAAGAAGGTCGTAAGGTGCGATTCACCGCAGGTGCTCTGGCATCGAAGGTACAAAGAGTTTGGATTGTACAGCAGTACGTTGACGATCTGACTGCGGGCAGCCTTCAATCTGCAGCAGAATTGCGTAAAATCGTAGCAGCCTTTGGTCTCACCCAAGAGTTGATTACCATTGATTTCCAATCCTTACAGGAGATCTTTCGTATTCGTAACCAGATTATCCATGAACTAGATATCAATTTGGATGCGACCCGGCGCAACCGTAACAATCGAGCCAAGGGGACGATGGTTCGAGATACGAATCAGCTTCTTTCTGCCAGCCAAGATCTTCTTGAGGCTGTTAATCAACAACTGTGTCTGTGTCTTTGTCTTAAGGCTTGAGTTGTGGAACCCATCTTCGATAGAAGCGGCCGTGTAGTCGGTTGGCTAAATAAAGACACTATTCTCGATTTGGCCATGCGGTACCGTGCTTTTGTTTACTCTGGAAATATCTCCACCTACACTGCACGTCATCTTGGTACATTGACTAAAGGCTTCTTCAGGGACAGAACGGGACATGCTGTCGTTTTCATGCGCGGCGCTTATGGAGGGCCACTTACGCCGATCCCTTCTATACCCCCAATTCCTCCAATTCCACCCATACCACCACTTCGCCCAATACCTCCTATTCCACCGATACCCCCGATTCCCTCCTTAAGATGGAGTTCGCTTTCATGGAACTGCTACTTGACCGGATAGTTTTGGACTTAATGGATTGCCCTTCATGAGCAAACCACTTGATTCCTTTCTTCTCGACAGAGACTGAGTCAATTGCTGTACTGCTCCCAGTTGAAACTCTGTGATATAACCTACTATGTATCGAAATCACATTTCACAGCAATTCACACTACGCACCGTTCAGCGCTTGACCTTCAGCAACCCGCATTCGCGGCTCATGGATTGTGAAATCACTAAGCGACATCGACATCACCTGTTAAACGAGGTTTGATAAACGAGTCAGATTTAGCCACCTGTAATGTCTACGTTCAACTAGGATTTCATTGAGGCAGATGTGAAAAATAGCGAAGTATCATACCAGAAACCGCACGTAATCGTACCAAAAAACGAGGGTAAGGCGTGCGACGCGGTCGTGAAGACTTTGGAAAGACGTACTCGGAAGGTACGATCTGAAATCAGTCATCCTGAGAGGGATCGAGTAGGACCGCCAGTGGAATTGCGTCTGAATTTGGGCGAACAGGAATTTGTGATCGAGCACACGATTATTGAACCCTTTGAGAACAACATCAAAGCTGCATTGACCGTCGTGGAGATTAGACAGTACTTGGTACAAAGCCTCACCGGCCAGTTACCAGGCCCCATGTACTACGTGCTTCAAGTACCTAAAGATGTTAGTCTTCCCAGGGGGGAAGTTAAGCGAGTTAGGGCTTTGAAGAAAGTTGCCGAATGGATTCATAGCAGTACCCAGATTATGTACGAGAGGAATACCTTACTATCTTTACCTATCGACTGTCATGGCATCCCAATCAGCCTTTACTGTTTTCCCGACGATAGCGTCAAAGACGAACTCTCGTGTATAAACTGTACAGTCGAATTGCTGAGGTGGCGGAATGGGATTGAGGTAGGACGAAAACCGGGTTTTGTTCAAACGGTACTTGACTATCCCGAAGACCTGGAAAGCTACCGGGCGGAACGGATCCGTAGAGCTTTTGCTGACAAGTTCCCGAAGTTGGCAAAGTGTCGTGCTGATGGAGCACGAACCGTCCTGGTCTTAGAGAGCCAGGACACAGCTCATACGAGATTTGATCTCATCGGGAACCAATTACCGGCCCTGCTGGCAGAACAGACTTACTTACCTGACGAGATATTCCTGGTTGAATCAAATATGAAACTCTGGTGGGCATATCCAATGAAGTACGGCAAGGATCACTGGCCGAAAGTCGGGATGCCACAGTGGAACGGGCCGATCTATCATCCGGATAATCCGCCGACAGCTGACCTACCCAAATGGTACCGTGATGCATTTCAGTTGGATGAGTTTTGTAAGCCGTACCTGTCGCGTGAATGGGTACCTGCAGTCTACAAGGAAGATGAATTGGAAGACCTGACGAATACCAGTCAATAAAGTCGCGATATAGTTTTGTGTAAGTGGCGGGCTGGGTGTACAAAGGGCCATGAGAAATGTAGTTGCCTCAACGCAACATTCCCTCTGATGTTACCCCGTTTTTGTGGACGGTTAACGGTTTGGGATTCAGGCAGTTTTCTTGAGTCTCCTTTCGTAGTTTACAGGTGAGAGGTATCCGAGGGATGAGTGGCGTCTGTGGGTGTTGTAGAAGCCCTCGATGT
>MKWU01005639.1_pt1 | contig 13428 bp, 13 predicted proteins | sample 809101 | NCBI WGS metagenome assembly MKWU01 (sample SAMN05860141, study PRJNA318959) | sponge metagenome | host: Aplysina aerophoba | place: Slovenia: Piran, Adriatic Sea, Gulf of Piran | collected 2013-05-07 | reverse complement strand
CGAGTGTCCCGTGGTGTGTAAGTAGGCCATTTGACAGCGGTCTTCAAGGGTGAGATGTGTGTATGAGTGTCCCATGGCAACACCTTAACAAGGTGTTGCACTTCGTTTGTGAATTTAGGGAATCCAGCGTCGTTCTCTTCACATACGAATGAAGATGCAAAGACGCTGGATCCGTCCCCGACGTTTGTAATCGGGGATCCAGTTCATATTGTCGGGGACTGTACATGTTCAGTCATTCATTGACACGTTCCGCTGTCTCCTTCTGTGCCTCAGTGCCCCTCCTTTGTAAGGAGGGGCAAGGGGCGGTAGAAGATGTGGCAGGAACAGCGCAACCCTATGCCCCATGGACGCGTGGCTCTACCTCACCCGCATTCCCTCTCCGGAAATGCGCCCCCTTACAAAGAGGAGGGAAAAAAGAGCCCTTCTTTCTGGTTCCCACTTTGTGGGCAGTTCCTCATTCTGTCAACGAATGACTGAACACCTACAAGGATGACAGATTCAGGGTGGCGTGGGCTCTTATCATACCAAGATCTGAGACGTATGTTGCTAGCGTTGCGCGCCGAAGGCCCCGACGATGCGGTTCCGTTGAAAGATGCCGCCGACTTCTTCATGGTTGGGTCCGTAGAACCGGCCTTCGATCGTCGGGTCGTCAAAGCCCCCTCCGAACCGGCCATCTCTGACCGACAGGTTCTGCCACGTCATATTGGGATACGTGGCCGGCACGTCCACGTCACGGAGGCTGCGGATGTTGCTAAAGGTCACGTCCATGTCCGCGTTGGTGAAATCATAGGTGAGCGTGGCATCGCCGCGCAGAGGGTCCCCGTAATCGGCGGTCTCGCCGATTCTTCCGCCCACCATGACGCCCTCCCACGTGGCGTTTCCTTCGACCGGATTCGTGTCACTTAGCTGACCTACCGAGGAGCCCACGCCATACCGCTGGCCTGTGTAGTCTCGCTGATTTTGTCCGATTTGGACGATGCCGTGGGTGATGCTATTGATTTGCCCGCCAAATTTACTGTACTGCATCCAGCCTTCATACGACAGGATATCGGTGTCGATTTCAACTTTAATGGGCACACCGCGTGACTCGTATTCTTCCCGTTGGTAGAGCGTTTCGCGAAACACGCCCAGGGACACGCCCCGGTATTGCACGAATCCAGCACCCTTGATCGCCGGGTCCCTGGAGAGCCCGTCAAAATCGGGGTCGTCGTCAGTATTCAACCCGTACACGAGAAACGGGCGGCCCGACACGGTGGTTCGACACTTTGTCCGGCCACAGGACGTCGCGCCGTGGAGCCGCTCTGTCTCGCCCGCCGGCGTGAACACAAGATCGCTGACCAGTAATGAATCCGAGATGTTCGACACCGCCGCCAACTCGGCCAGCGCCGCTTCAACTTCGAGGTCGAGGGGCAGCGGCTCCATGGGCATGAGGTTGTTCCCACCGCAGCCACTTAGGATTATCAGAAGCCCTGCCGCCACAAGGAACATGAAGAAGGGGGGTCTTTGCATCAGGTGCTCTCCTCCGGGTTCATGAATCGTCAGTCACACGCGTACGCGCCATAGCCAATGCCAAGGGTGCAAATTAGCCCACTTCCGTGTCATCGTCAACCCCGGTGGCAGGGACACGTCGTATCCGCTTTCGGTCCTTTTCCTTGTCTCTGCAGCCGCGTCATCTTATGACGCCATGGCCCGGCGCCTGCGGGCGGGGCTACGCCGCAGTCCCGAAAACTCTTTCCCTTTCTGTCATTCCTGCGCACGCAGGAATCCAGCGTCGTTGCCTTCACATACCGAGAAAAAAGAAACGACGCTGGATCCTCGATGACAAATGTCGAGGATGACAGATGGGAGAAGGAGCGCGATCAGATCGCGCCATGTCGAGGGCGCCTGCGGGCGGGGCTGCGCCGCAGTCCCGAATCTAATATGGAGGCGAGGACTGTTTGAGCGAAGCGAGTTCCGCAGCCCTCACTATTCGGGACTGGGGCAAAGGCACCCAAAGAGCCGCACATGGGCGCCCATGGTTTTGGGTCCTTTTGCCGAAACAAAAGGACCTCGTCGTGCGGGGGCGAAACCCCGGGCCTCGCTTGTCTATCCGAAGGGGGGCGTGCTATCATTACTTTTTGTCGGGTACTCTGTTGCAACCCTGCGAATTCCACCAACGTCCATTCTCCATCACTCCATCATTACGAACCATCAAGGTCTAACGTTCTCATGGCCCACGTCCCGGCGGCAGGTCCCGTGATTCCGCATTGTTCGGTTCCGGCGGCCCCTTCCGCCGTGCCCCCTGCTCCTCCTCTCTGCGAAGAGAGCCGGCGCTGCCTGTCCGTGCAGCATGCGTTGCACGCGGCGGGGCTGTTCGACTCCACGCCCGCGTGGCGCGTCTCGCCCGTTCCGTTCCCGTTGACCGCTCGCGACCTTGCGTTCTTTGAAACCCTGGGCCCCCGGCTCTGGTCGTTCTCCAAAGCGCTCAACCGGCTGTACCTGGACAGCCTCAAGGGCCGGCAACCGTTCTGGGTGCACCAGTATCTGGACCAGGGCAAGCCGGAAGCCCTGTTGGAGTATGCGCGCATGAAACGGTTTCGTGAGGCGGTCCCGCTGGTGATCCGGCCCGACGTGATTCCGACCGAGACGGGCATGATGATTACGGAGTTGGATTCCGTGCCCGGCGGGATCGGGATGACGGGCAGTTTATCCTCCGCCTACGGCGCGTTGGGGGATACGCTCGCCGGCGGGCCCGACGGCATGATCGACGGGTTTGCGAAGTTGTTCCACGGCCGGTCCGGGAACGCGGGCTGTCTCGCCATCGTGGTGTCCGATGAGGCTGAAGATTACCGGAACGAAATGGACTGGGTGGCCGGCCGGCTCCGGGCCTCGGGGCTGGATGCGTATTGTGTGCATCCCCGCGATCTCCGGTTCTCCGAGGACGACGAAGCGTTATCCCCTGCGTTGTTCGCACACACGCCTTCCGGGGAACGGCCGGTTTCGCACGTCTATCGGTTCTTTGAACTCTTCGATCTGGACAATGTTCCGAAGTCCGAATTGCTGATGTACAGCGCGAAAAAAGGCCGGGTGAGCGTGACGCCGCCGTACAAGCCCTGGATGGAAGAGAAGCTGGCCTTCGCGCTCCTGCATCACCCCATGCTGGAACGGTATTGGGCCGACGCGTTGGGGGCGGACGTGTTTGACGGTCTCCGTGAGGTCATGCCCCGGACCTGGATCGTGGACCCTCGTCCCTTGCCGCCGTCCGCGATCATCCCGGACCTGAGGCTTGACGGGAAGGCCGTGTCCGATTGGCGGCAGTTGGCCCATGCCACACAGAAGCAGCGACACTGCGTGTTGAAGCCGTCGGGGTTTTCGGAACTGGCCTGGGGCAGCCGCGGGGTGGTCGTGGGGCATGATATCCCGCAGTCCGCCTGGGCCGCGAAACTGGAGCATGCGCTGGATTCTTTTAGTTCGACGCCCTACGTGTTTCAGGCGTTCCACAAGGGCCGGTCGTACGAGATGACGTATTGGGACGAGCGTACCGGACAATTGGCCTCCATGGAAGGACGGGCCCGGCTGTCCCCGTATTATTTCGTGTCCGGCGACGAGGTGACCCTCGGCGGGATCTTGGCGACGGTGTGCCCCAAGGATAAGAAAGTGCTGCACGGCATGCGCGACGCCATCCTGGCGCCGTGCGCCCTTCGACTTCGCTCAGGACAGGCCCTGCCGGCGGGGTAGGGGGGCACAAGACATGTCCCGGCGCCTTCGGGCGTGGCTGCGCCCCAGTCCCGAAACCGCGCATGCTTTTTCTGTCATTCCCGCAGGTTTTTAGCGGGAATCCAGTGTCTTTATTCTCCACAAAGGAGGAAAAAGCAAAGATACTGGATTCTCGATTACTAATGTCGAGAATGACAGATAAAGACAGAGGCGAAAAACAAAGACCCTGGATCCCCGATCGTGGTCGGGGATGACTGATAAAGAAGAAAGAAACGCGATAAGATCGCGCAGCCACAAATACAACATCGTGATGACGAAAGAAGAACCCATGGACTCGCTGACGTTGTATCATACTGAATGGTGCCCGGAATGTGCCGTGGTGCGCAGCCGGCTGGATGAGTTGGAGATCGAGTATAAAAGTGTTATTGTTCCTACGGTCCGCCCGTTCAGAAAACAAGTGTTCGAGGTCTCGGGCCAATATTACGTCCCCGTCCTGGTTGATGGAGACACCGTCCTGACGGAAACACCGGACATTCTGGACCACCTTGACGACCTGGCTGCCACGTAGGGAACACCCATGGTTGTGCCCTACCAAATCGCCCGCGCGCTTTCACCCCTAATCACGAGGCATGCCGATGGATGATTGGAAACGTGTCCTGGCCGAGAGCATCACCAAACCCAAAGATTTGGCGAAACACCTCGGCGTGGATCCCAAAGAGGTCGAGGATGTCGTCGGGCCGTATCCGATGCGGATCACGCCCACGGTCCTTGCCACGATCAAGGAGAAAGGCGACGCGATCTGGAAACAGGTGGTGCCGGACGCCGTCGAGATGGAGGACTTCGACGCGCCTGACGATCCCCTGGAAGAAGATACCGACAGCCCCGTGCCGCACCTGGTCCATCGCTATCCGGACCGCGCGCTGTTGATGGTCACGAATCAATGCCCCATCTATTGCCGGTTCTGCACGCGCAAGCGGTTGGTCGGGAAACCCGGCTTTTTGAAGAAGGGTGAACTGGATCTGGCCATCGCGTATCTCCGCGAACATACGGAAGTCCGGGACGTCATCCTCTCGGGCGGCGATCCCCTGTTGCTCCCCGATCACCTGATCGAACGGATTTTGAAGGCGCTCCGGACCATCCCGCACCTGGAACTCATCCGGTTTGGGACCCGCGTGCCCGGGACGCTGCCCCAGCGCATTACCCCGGAACTCTGCGCGATCGTCAAACAGTATCATCCGATCTATATGAACCTGCATTTCAATCATCCCGATGAGCTCACCCCGGAGGTCAAAACGGCCTGCGGGCGCCTGGCCGACGCCGGCGTGCCGCTGGGCGCGCAAACGGTGCTGCTGAAAGGGGTGAACGATGACCCGGACATCATGAAGCGGCTCATGCAGCAGCTCCTGCTGGCCCGCGTGAAGCCGTATTATCTCTACCAGGCCGACCTGACCAAGGGGACCAACCATTTCCGCACGACCGTGGAGACGGGCCTGCAGATCATCCAGGCGCTCCAAGGCCATACCAGCGGCATGGCCGTTCCCCATTTCGTGATCGATGCCCCGGGCGGCGGCGGGAAAATCCCTCTCTTGCCCCCCGACTACCTGCTGGACCTGGATGAAAACGGCGCGGTCCTGAAAAACTACGAAAACAAGACCTACCATTATCCTCAGCCCGACGCGGGTCGCCTGCGGGAATTGCCCATGGTCGGCACTTCTCCCGCCGGGGACCTCTGTAGCCTGGGCGCCATGGACGACTGACGATGGCCGCTGCTCGCAAGCACGGGATTCTGCCTGACACCTCCCTGAAAACCTTGATTCGGGACCATGCGATCGACGCGGCTCCCGCCATCACCGAAAGCCAGATCCAACCGGCCAGCGTGGACCTCCGGCTCGGCACGAAGGCGTACCGGCTGATCAGCAGCTTCCTCCCGGAACGGTCGGAGACCGGCGCGCGCTTGAACGTGTTGGACCTGTACCAGTCCGAGCTGGTGATGTATGACATGGACCTGACCCAGGGCGCCATCCTGGAAAAGGGGCACGTCTACCTGGTGCCGTTATTGGAATACATCGCGCTGCCCCCGCACGTCCGCGGGCGGGCCAATCCCAAAAGCTCCACGGGACGCCTGGACATTTTTACACGGCTCATCACGGACCTGAATGCGGGGTTCGACGAGATCCCGCCCGGGTACCAGGGTCCGCTCTATTTGGAGATCGTTCCCCGGTCGTTTACCATTCGCGTGCAGACCGGGTTGGCGTTAAACCAACTTCGTCTCCTGACCGGGCGGCCCGCGGTCTCCGATTCGCAACTGCGCGCCCTGCACCGGTCGGCCAAACTGCTGTACCACAACGATGACGACGCTGCGGACAACCGCCCCCTCGCCGCGCAGGAGATCCGGGTGGATCACGGCCTGTTCCTGGGGATCGACTTGCGAGGTTCCGGCGCGGGCCGCGAAATCGTGGGGTATCGGGCGAAAAAGAACAGTCACGTGGTCGATCTGTCGAAGATCGGCCAGTATTCGGCGCTGGATTTCTGGGAACCCATTTACCGGCAGCCCAACAATACGTTGTTGCTCGAGCCCGAGGAGTTTTATATCCTGGCCTCCCATGAGCGCATCAAAGTGCCTGCCGGATACGCGGCCGAAATGGTGGCCTATGAAGCAGCCTTCGGGGAATTGCGCACCCACTACGCCGGGTTCTTCGACCCGGGCTTCGGCGCCGGTGAAGGGCCGCGCAAAGGCACACAGGTCGTGCTGGAAGTCAGACCGCATGACGTGCCGTTCTTGATTCGCGACGGGCAGACGTTTTTCAAGGTCGAGTACGAGCACATGTTGGACCTGCCGGAACACCTGTATGGGGCCTCCATCGGGTCCAGTTATCATCAACAGGGCCTCACGCTCAGTAAACATTTCAAGTGGTAGCGCATGACACCCGAGACGGAACAGCCTGACCCTTCCCGCGTTTCCGAGCCGCCCGAGCCGCCCGCACGGCAGGTGCCCGGGGTCCCCGTGGGCCCGCCGAGTCAAGATTCGGACGTGGACCCGGAAGCGCACGAAGCCCTGCAAATGAAAGTGGCCATGAAGATGGTGGGCTCCGCCATGGTCTTCATCGGATTCATTCAGGTCTTCATGTCCGCCAGCACCGGCGCGGAAATTTCCATCTTTCCCATGATCCTGTATTTTTCGGGCCTGGCCCTGTGGGCGCATTCGTCCGTCAAGATCCCCGCCGTCCGGTACGGAGTGGTCGCCTTTTCCCTTTTCTGCATCCTGGCCTTCCTCAATATCGGCGAAGTACTCTTCTGGCATAAATACGTCATATACTGGGGCACCATCGCCATGGTGGTCTACTTCATGTTCCAGAATCCCAAGAAACCTTCCAAACCGTCATAGCGGTGTTGAACCCTATGATATTTCTTCAACAATGATAGCGAAGAATTCAGTCTGACCAGAAATTAATTTGCAGGCCCGCCTTTCCCTTGTGTCATCCTGAGCGAAGCGAAGGATCTCGTAGTTAGAAAGCCCTTGATTGTTGAAAAGACAGATTCCTCGCTTCGCTCGGAATGATAACTTAGAAGAAAGGTGCGACGAAATGGCGACAAACGATAGGTTGGCAGAGGATGCAGTTATTGAAGCAATTGAAAAACTGATTGCTGCTAGAAAGCGTGCCTATAGCCTTAGTGTGCCACCCGAGGCGACGCGGATTCTAATATCGAAGGGACGTGGTCGGATAGCGAGCGCTGATGCGACCACCAAAGTAAAAGAGGCGATAATTTCCTTGCATGATCGTGGAAAGATAGAAGCCCATGTGGAGCCACGGGAGGACTGGCTAATCCTGGACACAGTTGATTCAGAAGTGCCGCCGGAAACGGACAGGGAGTGGGATATTTTCATATGCCATGCGAGCGAAGACAAAGAGGCTTTTGTCCGCCCACTTGCTGAAGGTCTGAACAATCATGGCGTCAAGGTTTGGTACGATGAATTTACACTGAAACTTGGTGACAGCCTGCGGCGGTCCATTGACCACGGACTGGTCAACTCACGATATGGCGTCGTGGTCATCAGCCGGGATTTTATACTCAAGGAATGGCCTCAGCGGGAGTTGGACGGTTTGGTTGCCCGTGAGGTTGGTGGCGTGAAAGTCATTTTGCCGGTGTGGTACAACATAACAGCGGAAGAAATCTGCAAATATTCTCCCACATTGGCGGACAAGCTTGCAGCCCCATCGGACGAAGGTCTGGAAGAGGTAATCACGAAAATACTGGAGGTCGTAACGGCTGATCGCGGAAAGCCCCCGTCAGGCGCAGTATCCAGGACCATGCCGCAGAGCGATGTGCGAGTGACATTGCGGGGTCCAGCGCGCAACGCCCATTTCATTATTCATAATCTGGGGCCTGGTATTGTGCATGACGTGCATTTTGAGATCGATACACCAGAAGGTAAAAATAGCCCTTTGGTAGAAGGTGATTATGATGAAAAGCTGCCGATCGAAATTCTTCGTCCTAATGCGCATGTGGAGCTTCTAGCCGCATTAACTTTCGGCTCAGGTACGATGTTTCGGGCCAATTGGCGATGGCGAGAGGAAGACGGTCGTGAAGAAAAGCGGAGCGAAAAGGTTTCGCTCCAAAGTTACTGACGACGATTGGGTTTCAATAGTTCTTCAAGAAGGATGCGGGCTTCCCCACCGGCGAACGCACGACACGGTTCAGGGAATGAGTGGACACAGACAGGAGAAGGGGAAATGGAAAAATTCATATGGTTGTCCTATGATCTAGGCATAAGAGGCGATTATGAAAGTTTGTATTCATGGCTTGATGACCATGAAGCGAAAGAATGTGGTGATAGCGTAGCATGTCTATTGTTTTCGTATAAAGGAGCCTTTCCCAAAGCACTTGAAGCTGAACTGCAAAAAAAAGTCTTGCTGGGCAAACATTCACGAATATACGTCGCTTACAAGGAAGACGGAAAATTGAAAGGGCGGTTCATATTTGGCAGGCGCAAACGAGCCCCTTGGGAAGGCTACGGAACACACCAGGAACAGTACGAAGACGAGGACTAGGCAATGGCCGGAGGTTCTGAAATTATTCTAGTGGATTCCTCATTTTTTTTCGCACTATTCGAAAAAAATGATTCTTATCATAAAGACGCCGTTAAGAAACAGGAATGGCTCGAAGAATTCCCCATTATTGTACCTTGGCCCATTCTGTACGAGACCATCAATAGCAAATTCGTCAAACTTCCGGCGACGATCAGGAGATTCGAGAACATCATTCGTCGGTCTGATACGGAGTTGCTCGACGATTCCGAATATCGCGATGAGGCGTATCAGGAGACTCTTGAACTAGCTAAACGAGGGTACGGTGCCAGAAGTCTCGTGGATTCTGTGCTTCATGCCATTTTGAAAGATATGAACGTGCGGATAAGCGCAATGCTGACATTCGATGATCGCGACTTTAGGCCTATCTGTGCTTCGCGAGAAATAGAAATTCTCTGAGTGACCTTCCCCCTAAGCCAAGTCCAGGTTGACAGTGAAAGATTTGGGCATTGCATTGATCGTTTGAGATGTGTCGCGGCCTCTCTGGAGTTATAGCGGCGGCATCTTAAGCCGCCAAGAGAGGGAGCATTAAGATAAAGACCCTGGATCCCCGATCGGGGTCGGGGATGACAGTCAAAAACAAGAGAAAGAAGAAAGCGCCATTTCCCGGCGCCTGCGGGTCTCCTCTCGTAGCGCCATCGGATGGCGCTACGAGAGGGGATAACGGAACTCGATATGGCCACCTCAATCGCCGTCGTGATTCCCACCTTGAACGAGGAACGCGTGCTGTCACGGACGCTCCTCGTGGTGCGGCAGCTTCGCTTCGATGAAGTCGTGCTCGTGGACGGCGGCAGCCGGGACCGGACGGTGTCCATTGCGCAGGGCCAGTTGCCGGGGCTCAGCCTGGCCCCCGCGCAGGTGATGGTCGCGGAGCCGGGGCGCGCCCGGCAAATGAATGCCGGCGCCAAGGCCACGCGCTCCGGCGTGCTGCTGTTCCTGCATGCCGATACGCTGCTTCCGCCTGAGACGCGCACCGAGATCGAGCGGGTCCTGGAGCATCCCACGTACGCGGGGGGCCGGTTCGACGTCCGGTTCGAGGACGATCGTGGATGGGCGTGGCTCGTCAGCCGGCTGATGAATTGGCGCTCGCGATGGTCGGGCATCTCCACGGGCGACCAGGCGCTGTTCGTCCGTCGTTCCGTGTTCGACGACCTGGGCGGATTCGCCGACGTGCCCCTGATGGAAGACATCGACTTGACGAGACGCCTCAAACGCGCGGGGTCCCTTGCGGCCTTACGCGCGCAGGTGACCACGTCGTTCCGGAGATGGGAGCGGCAGGGCGCCCTCCGCACCATCGTGCAGATGTGGCTCCTGCGCTTTTTGTACTGGACCGGCGTCCCACCCCACATCCTGAACCGGTTTTATGTCCCGATCAGGTAACCCCGCCTCGTCTCGTCGAGACCGCCGCCAACGAAAAGGCGGCCCGCCTTCAGGCCCCGCCGACGGCGCGATCATTATTTTTGCCAAGGCGCCGGTGCCCGGAGCCGTCAAGACGCGCATGTGTCCGCCCCTGACGCCCGATGAGGCGGCGAGCCTGCACGGAAGTCTGGTCATGGATGCCGTGGAACGGACCCGGCCGCTTCGGGGATTCGACGTGTTCCTGGCCTGCACGCCCGGGATGGACCACCCGTTCTTTCAAACGCTGGCGGCCCGGCATCGCCTCCACCTGTGCGACCAGGTGGGTGAGGATCTCGGGCAGCGCATGGATCACGCGCTGACCGCCGTTCTCACCCGCGGGTACGCGCACGCCTTGCTGGCCGGCACGGACATTCCGAATCTTTCCGCCGTCCACTATCAGCGCGCGAAAGCGCTCTTGCACACCACGGACGTCGTGTTGGGTCCCACGGAAGACGGCGGCTATTATCTGGTGGGCGCGAAACGCCCGGTTCCGGCACTCTTTGCCGGTATCCCCTGGTCGACCGGCGGCGTGCTCGCGGAAAGCCGGGCCCGTGCCGAACAGGCGGGACTGGTTGTCGGGCTGCTGGACCCCGAACGCGATCTCGATACGTTCGACGACGTGCAGGCCTTCCTGCGCGAAGACGCCGCACCCGGCAAACCGGCGTTGTCCACCAGGACAGGCAACGTCTTGCACACGTTGATCCAACGGCACGGGGACGTGTCGCCCGGGTAACGGCCACCGGCCTGTGGCCCAGCAAAAACCGAAATGTGTCATTCCGAGCTTGTCCTGCTTGTCCTGAGCAGCGCGCAGGAACTACGCGAAGGTTCTGCGAGAAGTCTGTTTTTCCCTTTGTCTGTCATCCCCGACCTGATCGGGGATCCAGTGTCGTTGCTTTTTCCTTTTCCGTGAAGATAACGATGCTGGATCCTCGCGCCTGTCCTGAGCCCTTCGACCGCGCTTCCTTCGACTTCAGGCGCGTTGAGCCTTACGCTCAGGACAGGCGTAACGGAGCGGAGTCGAAGGATGCGCAAGGATGACAGAAAGGGAAAGGGATTGCGAGACCGGCGCAGCCACGCCCGAAGGCGCCGGAACTTGGCGGCATCAGATGCCGTCGCTACAATGGCCTTGACCAGGCGGCATGAGATGCCGCCGCTACAACTGCGGATGGGCCGTTACGCATTGAATTCGATTGAAGGAGGCACGTCGATGGAACCAACCGTCGCACTGATCACCGGTGGCGTACGCGGCATTGGAAAAGGGATCGCGCTCGATCTGGCAAGCCGGGGATGGTCCGTGGCCATTTGCTATCGAACCAGCGAAGAGGAGGCAACCGCCACCACCCGGGCCATCGTCGAACGCGGCGGTCAGGGACTCGCCGTTCGTTGCGACGTGTCCGATCCCGCGGCCTGCCGGGACCTGGTCGGGCAGGTCGAGGCACACTGGGGCAAGATCGACGTCTTGGTGAACGGGGCGGGCCCGTATCACCGGATCAACGTGTTCGACGAAACCCCGGAAGGCTGGGCGGACATGTTCACCAATAACCTGCACCCGGTTTTTTATTTGGCCCAAGCGGTGGCGCCCGGCATGAAAGCACGGACGCACGGCCGCATCATTTCGTTCAGCATGGCCAACGCGGACAAGATGGAAGCGCAGCCCATGGTCACGGCGCATTATATCGCCAAGACGGGCATCCTGATCCTGACACGGACGCTGGCGAAGCTGTTGGCGCCCCACGGGATTACGGTCAATGCGATTTCACCGGGCTTTATCGATTCGGGGAGCGCCCCGCCTGAAGAGTTGGCGGGGATGGCCAAGAAAGTTCCGGCCGGGTACATCGGCGACGTGCAGGATACCGTGTCGGCCGTGACGTATTTGCTATCCGACGAGGCCCGGTACGTGACGGGCGCGAATATTCACGTCAGCGGCGGGTGGGGGCTGTAGCCCGGATTTCTCACCAGCCTTCTGCTGTGGGCGCCGAGACGGAGCCTGGTGAGAAATCCGGGCTAGCGGGGAGTCCTGCCACTCCAACCCGAATACCTCCCCGAAACACTGCGCGATCCGGTGACGGACTTCGTGAAGTTCGACCTCCCGGCGCAACACTTCGGCCATCGACGTGACACGGCAGCCTTCAATGCCGCACGGCACGATACCGGCAAACGGCTCGAGATCGACCGTCACGTTCAACGCAAAGCCGTGCAGGGTCACGCCGCGCGCGATTTTCACGCCGATCGCCGCGATTTTGGCTGGTGGCCCGTCCGGGTCGGCGGGATCGTTCACCCAGACGCCGGGGAACTTGTTCACGCGGGCACCGTTGATCCCCCATTGCGCCAACACGCGAATGAGTACCTCTTCCAACATGCGCACGTATGCCTTCGGGCCCGCACAAAACTGCCGGAGCCGCACAATCGGATACCCCACGACCTGCCCGGGTCCGTGATAGGTCACGGACCCGCCGCGCTCGCTTTCAATCACCCGAAGCCCCCGATTCCCGGGTTCCGTGTACAACCCGTTCCAATGCGCGTCCTTGGTGGTCCGGCCAAGCGTCAGCACCGGTTCGTGTTCCAAGAGCACCAGCGTATCCGGCCGAACGTCCGCCAGCCGTTCATCGTGCAGACGCCATTGGAGGCGACGGGACGCATCGTAGTCCATCAGCGGGATCGAGAGCACCACACCCGGACGGCAACACGGCCGGGATGGCGACGATCGTAACGAGAGAGTTTCCATCGGTTGAGAATCTTACGCGCACTCCGCTCCAGGATGCAAAATCCCGGCGCCTGCATGCGTGGCTGCGCCCCGGTCCGGCACTCTCTTTCCCTTTCTGTCATCCTTGCGCACGCGAGGATCCAGCGTCGTTGTTCTTGTGGACTAAGGATAAAGCAAAGACACTGGATTCTCGATTAATAATGTCGAGAATGACAGGAGGGGGAGTCGGGAATTGTACATGTTCAGTCATTCATTGACACGTTCCGCGGTCTCCTTCTGTGCCTCAGTGCCCCGCCTTTGTAAGGAGGGGCAAGGAGAGGTAGAAGATGTGGCAGGAACAGCGCAACCCTATGCCCCATGGACGCGTGGCTCTACCCCACCCGCATTCCCTCTTCGGAAATGCGCCCCCTTACAAAGGGAATTATCAAGAATAGTTGACAAACCGTCCTGAACCTGCTAGATTCCTTTTCAACGCTGAACATACCGAAAAGGAGTGACGCATGGCAAAGAAACGAGTTGCAAAAACCATTGGAGTCTTAGAAT
>MKWU01005638.1_pt1 | contig 13431 bp, 8 predicted proteins | sample 809101 | NCBI WGS metagenome assembly MKWU01 (sample SAMN05860141, study PRJNA318959) | sponge metagenome | host: Aplysina aerophoba | place: Slovenia: Piran, Adriatic Sea, Gulf of Piran | collected 2013-05-07 | reverse complement strand
TGTAAAATGCTGGAACTCACACGATTCCCTCCTACACATACGGTACTTCAGGCGGTGTTTTCATGCTGAAGGCACGGCATTTCCCGGTCAATCAACTGTTTGCCTGCACGTTGATACTGGGACTGTCCCTTTTTTCCAGGCCTGATGCGGCACGCGGCCAGAGTCCGGAGCAGCAGGTCCGCCCGGTCCTGCAAGGCGGTACGGTCACCATCGGCAAAGTGGCCGCAGGGGATCTCACTTTCCACCCCCTGTTCAACAGCCTGGGGGTGGAGAGAGAAATCGCCTCGTTGATCTACGGGGAAGGCCTGCTTCGCGTAGATGATTCAGGCATGCCTGCGGACGGGCTGGCCTATCTGCCCATTAAGCTCTCAGGCGGCCGCGATTGGGTGTTCCGGCTCAAGCAGGATATTGAATTCCACGATGGGGAGCCGTTGACCGCTGCCGACGTGATCTTCACGTACACCCGGTACAAGGCCTCCAGGGTGTATGATCCCGTCTTTCACCGTTATTTCCAGAACATCGAGCGGATAACCGCCCTCGATCGACAGACGGTCCGGATCATCATGAAGTCGCCGATCGAAGCTTTTCCCAACCGGCTGGCGGCCCTGCCCATTTTGCCCGGGCACCAGATGGGCCGCGGCCTTTTCGCCGACGCCGGCGCGCATCTGGAAACGACCCGCCCCATCGGACTGGGACCTTACCGCGTCGCGTCATGGCCCGTCAGCGATACGGTGACGCTCGCGGCCAACGAAAGCTGGCACCGGGGCCGCGCGAATCTGGACAGGGTGGTCTACCGGTTCTACCCGACTTCAGAGTCCCTGCAGGCGGCCTTTATCGTGCGTGAGGTGGATCTTATCGAGGTGGAACGAGACGGCACGTTGAAGGAACTGAAGCGGGCCCGTTCCGATGCGAGGATACAGGCGATCGTGCCTGGCAGCCGCGCTTTCTCCGCGGTCTTCTACAATAACCGGCATCCGATTCTTTCTAACACGGCTATACGACGCGCACTGACCTATGCCACGAACCGTCAGCGAATTCTGGACGAGGTGCTCGTACGCGGTGCGGGTGTGCTTGCCCAGAGCCCCATTCACCCGGATTTCGAGTTCAAGGGCGGCGACATGGGATTCGATTTCCGTCCGCGCGAAGCCCGCGAACTGCTGCGCCTCCAGGGCTGGGAGGACAGCGACGGCGACGGGTTCCTCGACCGGGAAGGTCGTTCCCTCCGGTTCGAACTGCTGTTCTCCAGGGGGCAGACTTCCGCCGAGAAGACGGTGCGGGTCATTAAACTGAACCTGAACCATATCGGCATCCAGGTCGTTCCCGTGCCCGTTACACAGAAAGAACTGGTCCAGCGGCTTGGTGTCGGCAGCTACGACGCTGCGCTGTTCGTACAGGACTTCGAACCCACAGCGGATGATCTCTACGCGGTCTTCCATTCGGAGAGCATCGGGCTGGGCAATATGCTCGGATACCGGAACCGCCAGGTCGACCGAAATATCAGTTTCCTGTTCGGGCTGCCTGACCGGCAACGGGCCGGACCCGTCTACCAGCAGCTCGAGATGCTGTTGATTCGGGACCAGCCTTGCATGTTCCTCTATTTTGTCGACACCCGGTACGTCGCGTATGATCCCACCTTGAAAAACCTGGGCCGCCCGGGTGAAGCGCTGCGGTCGCCCGCGGTCTGGTCCCGTACCGAATACTCCCCTTGACGACGCGCAAATCCATGTTTCCCAGAAAGTTACGTGAAGGGCTGTGGCCGCGGCTGCTCGTATCCCATATCGCGCTGGCCACCATTCCGGTGCTGATCGTCGGACTGCTTCTGCTCGCGACGGCCCGTCGATCGATCGAAGATACGGTGGCCGACGGCAATCTCGAGGTCGCGCGCAGGGCGAGCAACGAAATCCGGTTGTATATCGAACAGGCGCGGCGCGTGATCGACCAGGCCGCGGACAACATGGATATGATCGATGCAACGGACGCGGTGTACCAGAAGCTGATCGACAATCTGGTCATCCGGCAGGATTTCCTCAGCGAGCTGTCCGTGCTGGATCTGGCGGGGCGGGAGAAGCTGACCACCCGCCTCGAAGGACCGTTGCGCGCGCGGCCGGACCTGGAACTCCCGGAGGACGGCGATCCCACGGTCTCCCCGGTGTTCATTTCAGACGACGGTCTGCCCGCGGTGACGATCACCGTGCCCGTGCGGCGTTTAGGCGAGCACACGGGATACCTTGCCGCGCGGGTGAACCTGAAGGACATGTGGGACCTGGTGGACAACATTAAACTGGGGGAGGGACAAAGGGAAGGCTTCGGCAACGCTTACGTCGCGTCCGGAAACGGGCGCCTGATCGCCCATCCGGAACGGGACCGTGTATACCGCCAGGACGACCTGTCCGGTTCTCCCGTCGGCACGGCGCTGAGTGAACGGCAGAGCGGCGCGCTGGTCTACACCGGGCCGGCGGGTGAGATGGCCGCCGCTTTCGCGACCGTCGAACCGCTCGGGTGGAAGGTCGTCATCGAACAACCGGCCGCCAGCGCCTTCGCCCGGTCACGCGATATGATTCTGGGCATCAGCGTGCTCATGGCCATCAGCGCGGCGGTCGCATCCCTGATCGGTATTCTCGTCGTCCGGAAGATCGTCCGTCCGATCTACGAACTGGTGCGCGGCGCGCAGTTGTTCGCGCAGGGCAGGTTGACCCATACCATTGAAACGCCGGGGCATGGAGAACTGACTACGCTCGCGCGCGAGTTCAACCAGATGGCCCGCGAGTTGATGGAGAAGGAACGACGCCTGAAACATGCCGAGCGCCTGGCTACCCTGAGCAAGTTTGCCACCATACTGTCTCACGAAATCCGCAACCCGCTTAATTCCATGATCATAAACCTCAGGATTCTCAAGCGGGACATGGAGAATCAGAACGGCGATCAACAGAACCGCGGCGGTCACTATGAAAAAGTAATATCGGAAATCTGGCGCATAGACAGTCTCGTCGAGAATTTCCTGAACTACGCCCGGCCGCCGGAACTGGCGCCTTACCCCCACGAAATCAACGTGATCCTCGACGAGGTGATCGCGATCCACCAGGGCACGGCACAGGAAAGGGGCGTCCGGATCATTACCCGGTTCCGGGACGGCGAACTGATGGTATCCGTCGACATCAACCAGATCAAGCAGGTGTTCTTGAACATCATGCTCAATGCATTCGATGCCATGGAGCACGGCGGTACGCTGACGATTTCCACGGAACGGGCGCCGCCCCGCAACAGTAGCGATCTGACCCTGGAAGCCGTCGGCGAAGTCCCCCATGTCATCATAAAATTCGAAGATACGGGAAGGGGTATTGATCCCGACCGGCTGGACCGTATATTCGAGGTGTACTACACGTCCAAGTCGACCGGGACGGGACTGGGTCTGCCCATCGCCCAGCAGATCGCGGAGAAGCACGGAGGCGGGATCTCGGTCGAAAGCACGCCGGGCGAGGGGACGGCCTTTACGCTGGCCCTTCCGGCGCTGGGGGCGGATGCGGCAGGGGCCGCCGGCCGGCAAGACTACGGACCGCACAGGGCGGGCGGGGCGGGCCCCTACGCCGGACAGCCTTCCGAAGCCACAGGGACGGAGCGGCACGGCCAGCGGGACTAGACGGAACAGGGGTATTTAATGGAACGCATCCTGATCGCGGAAGACGACCGGAACACCCGGGAAGGACTGGTGGAATTGCTATCGGGCGAGGGGTACGAAGTAAAGGGTGTGGCGGACGGTGAGCAGGCCTATGAAACGGCCCGGAACGACCGATTCGACGTTTTGCTCACAGATATGAAAATGCCACGGATCAACGGACTAAACCTGATCAAGCGCATGACCGGCGCCTCTCCGGAGACGAGTATCATCATGATGACGGCCTTCGCCACGGTCGAGACGGCTGTAAAGGCCATGCGCGACGGCGCATTTTCCTACCTGACCAAGCCGGTCAAGGTCGAGGAACTGCTCGCCACCATCGAAGGGGCGCTGCAGGAGAAGAAGAACAAGCGGCGCGCGGTAGGGTCGCCCGGGTCTTCGTCCACTCCCGACCCGGACATCATTGGCGAAAGCGTCCAGATCAGAGGTATTTTCGATCGGGTGGACAAGGTCGCCAGGGCCAATACCACGGTCCTGCTGCTTGGCGAGAGCGGTACGGGCAAGAGCCTGATCGCCCGGGCGATACACGCCAGGAGCTATCGAAAGGACCGGCCGTTCGTGGATGTGAGTTGCGCCTCGATACCTGAAAGCCTGCTGGAAAGCGAACTCTTCGGTACCGAAAAGGGGGCGTACACCGGTGCGCTCAGCACGACGCGCAAGGGGTACTTCGAGCGGGCGGCCGGAGGAACGATATTCCTGGACGAAATCGGCGAAATAACCGGTAGCGTTCAAGTTAAGCTGCTGCGCGTCTTGCAGGAACGCCGGTTCGAAAGACTCGGCGGAACCGAACCGCTGCATATCGACGTCCGCGTGATCGCGGCCACCAACCGGAACCTGGAGGACGCGGTTACGGAAGGGCGTTACCGGCAGGACCTCTACTACCGCTTGAACGTCATCCCCATTCTCGTTCCTCCCCTGCGCGAGCATCCGGACGACATCCCGCCCCTCATCGACTATTTCATCCGGAAATACACGCGGGAGAACGGGCTCGAAGACAAATACATCACCGACGACGCCCTGGAGATCTGCACGAAGTACGACTGGCCCGGAAACATCAGGGAAGTGGAGAACGCCATCGAAAGCGCCGTTGTATTGAGCGACGGCGAACGCATCCTGCCGGAACATCTGCCCGATTTCCACCATGCTCCGGCGGCCGTTTCAAGCGCGGGGCCCGTACAGGGTACGCTCAAGGACACCAGGGGACAGGCGGAGAAACGCCTCATTCAACAGGCGCTGCTGGAGTCGGGCGGCAATCGAACGCGCGCGGCGGAAGCCCTCGGGGTGACGGTCAGGACCATCCAGTACAAGATCAAGAAATACGATCTTCAGTGACGAACCTTCCGGAGGGACGCCATCCGTCGACCGGGATAACGCTTACAGTCGGTACCGGGTAATGGAATCGAAAAGCCTCGCCGTATCCGTCGTGATGCCCACGTACAATCGTGAGGAAAGCCTGCCGGCGGCGATCCGTTCCGTCCTGGCGCAGTCGTCGCCGCCGTCGGAGATCGTCGTGATCGACGATGGTTCGACAGACGCGACTCCGGCTCTCATGGAGCGAATTTCGGACGAATTTGCCAAAGAGGGAACTCCGCGAGAGGGAACTCCGGAAGTACGGTACATCCGGCAGGAAAACCAGGGCGTCAGCGCGGCCAGGAACCACGGCATCCGCGCTGCGAAGCACGATTGGATCGCCTTCCTCGACTCGGACGACGAATGGCTTCCCCGCAAGCTGGAGAAGCAGTGCGGCGCCCTTGCGCGCGAACCGGGATTCCGGTTCTGCCATACCGACGAAATCTGGATCCGCAAGGGCAGGCGGGTCAATCCCATGAAGAAGCATGCCAAGTCCGGGGGCCGCATCTTCAGCCAGTGCCTGCCCCTGTGCGTCATTTCTCCTTCTTCGGCGCTTATACATCGAGACCTGTTCGATCGCTACGGCATGTTCGATCCGGAACTGCCGGTGTGCGAAGACTACGACCTGTGGCTGCGCATCTGTGCGCGTGAACCCGTACTCTATATCGACGAACCCCTGCTGAAGAAGTTCGGCGGCCATGATGACCAGTTGTCGCGCCGTTACTGGGGCATGGACCGTTTCCGCATCCGTGCGCTGGAGAAGCTGATCCGAAGCGGCGTACTGGAAGGAGATGCACTGTCCGCCGCGCTGGATACCCTATACCGGAAAATAGACATTTACGTCGCCGGCGCGGAGAAGCGGCGCAAATTCGAGGAAGCCGACCGCTACCGGGACAGGAAACGTCAATTCAAACGGCAATTCGAAGCATGCTGCGACGGGACAACGGACGGCTGATCATACGCAAAACCTTTCACATCTTTCTGAAGGGGATTTCCTGTTATTTCCCGAGACTCGCGCGGTTCGGTCCCTGAATTCCTGTTTTTGGCCGGTCCGGGACGAAAACACCGGTCCTGAATACCTGTCGGCATGTTATTTGCGAACTTTTTATGATTACGGGTGATCTTTAATAGACGCGTACCGGCCATGACGCGATGACGCGGGCAGGCCATGACGTGGCCAGGCCATGACGCGATGTCGCGGGTATTGCGCACCCGGGTCCGTTTTGCCTGTTGATTGGGAGAGATGATGAAGCGCCTCGCTACGCTGTTCATCCTATACTGCGGTCTTGCTTCGTTTTCGGCGCATGCGGCTACCTCCGGCAAAGTCACGGGATTCGTCCGGGACGCGGCGACCAACGATCCGCTGGCGGGTGTCACGGTTCGCGCCGAAGGTACCGAATTGCGGGCCATATCCGGCTTGAACGGCGAGTATTTCATCCTCAACGTTCCAGTAGGCTCCATCCGGCTCGAAGTCCAGATGATCGGTTACCTGCCAATCCGGACACAGGAGTTTGCCGTTAACAGCGACCGCACCACGCGGATCGATTTCGAACTGGAAACGACGATACTCGACCTGGCAGAGCCCGTTGCCATCACCGCGCCGAGGACCTCGATCCGGTCGGACCTGACCGCTTCGAGCGAAGTGATCGTTCCCCGTGAAATCGAGTCTCTGCCCGTGACGGATCTGTCGGACCTCATCTTTCTGCAGAACGGGGTGGTCCGCGATGCCGAAGGGAACCTGCACGTTAGAGGCGGCCGCGGGAACGAGATCTCCTATTACGTGGACGGAGCCACCCTGGAGGATCCCCTGCTGGGCGGCATGGGAACGCATATTCAGCTTGGCTCGGTCGAGGAACTGGTAATCAACCGGGGCGGTTTCAACGCGCAGTACGGGGAGGCCATGTCCGGTGTCGTCAATATCGTGACCCGCGAGGGAAGCGGTTCCCTGTCCGGTACCCTCAGGGCCGCGACGGCCATGCAGTCCCAGTACAACCTGGCGTCCGGAGGCTTCGGCGAAACTTCGGCGGGAAGAGGTGGGCGCCTCGAGGGAATACTGAGCGGCGCGCTGCCCTGGCTCGAAGACCGTGGCGGTTACTTTCTTTCCGGCCAGGTGTTGAGCGACGGGCACCATATCCCGCACAACAGCCGATCTCTGGCCACGGTGGCGGGCAACCTGGTGTTCAAACCCTATCCCCTAATGAAACTGAAGGTCAGCGGGCATTACTTCCGTCAGCGCCATCTTCAGTACGACCACCGCAATGAAAACGGACTATCCTACGATTTCAACCCGGACGGGCTGCCCGAACGACAGGCCCGGAGCCACGCGCTTAACCTGTCCGTCAGCCAGAACATCAGCCCGCGTTTCTTCTATACTGCCCGGTTCTACAGGTATTCCACCAACAGCACGCTGTTTCCCTCCGTGCTTACGGACCGGTATTGGACGCAGTGGCCGGGCTACTCGCAAAACAGCCTCGGCGAGTACGACGGATCGATCTATGAATCCACCCAACTGCCCTCGGAACGATACGAGGGGCTTCCCTTTACCGATGCAGGCGATTTCTTCCCGCTCTACCGGGATACCCGGGCTACGTACTACGGGGTCCGGGCCGACCTGAGCGGTCAGATAACCTATTGGAGCCAGATCCGGGCGGGCGCCGAAGCGCAGTGGTACCGGCTGAACTGGGACGAGAGGTCCTTTCTTCAGGCCGCGCCGCGCGGCCAGAGGTATTCCGTCAATCCCGTGGAAGGCGCGCTTTACTTTCAGAACAAACTTGAATTGAGCAGGCTGATCGTCGACGCCGGACTCCGGGTGGACTACCTGGACACGAGCCAGCGGTTTTTTGTCGATCTGCCCACGGGCCAGGCGGAGCGAAGAGACAACTCGACCAAGATCCGGCTGAGTCCCCGGCTCGGCGTTTCCCACTCATTTACGCCGCGGAGCCTGCTCCGGTTCAATTACGGTTACTTCTACCAGCCGCCCGAGTTCCGGCTCGCCTACGCGAACCTGAGACGCGACTTCAGCGGAGATTCCCCGCGGCTGGGAAACCCGGACCTTGCGCCCCAGAAGACGGTGGCCTATGAGTTCGGGCTGGAGCATATGCTTACAGGGGACGTCCGGATCGGGTTTACGGCGTCCTACAAGACCATTTCCAACCTGACCTCGACGGCACAGGTCCAGTACCCCGGTGGGATGTATTACATCTTCAACAACGCGGACTTCGGCTCCGTGCGCAGCGTCGAACTGATCGTGAAACGGGACGTGTCGCGCGTGCTTTCCGGGTCCTTCAACTACACCTATTCCATCGCCCGGGGAAGCGCTTCTTCGCCCCAGGAGCACGCGGAGCAGGCCGATTCCGGCGAGAGAGGCTATTTCCCGCTCGCCTTCGACCAGCGGCATACCGCGAAAGCCGTGATGAACATGCTTGCGCCCGATACCATCCAGCGGCGCATCCTGGGCGTTCCGCTCAGCGGATGGGGGTTGTCCCTGATCGGCTACTTCGGCAGCGGCCTGCCGTACACGCCGACCAACACCTTGCGCGAAAGTACGGCAACCGAACGGAACCAGGCGCGCCTGCCGGCCTTTGTCAATCTCGATCTCCGCGTTAAAAAGCGTTTCAAGGCCGGCGGATTCAATTACACGCTGTTCTCGGAGGTCCGGAACGTGTTCGATCGCCGGAATGTCGTAAGCGTTTATGCCAACACGGGACGTCCGGGGGACGATGGATACACCCTGGAATCATTTTCGGGCCGTTCGGAGGAGTTTATCCGGTTGAGGCGCCTGTTGAGCCTGGATCCCCAACAGTACGCCCCACCCCGGGAAATCCGCATGGGTTTCGAAATAGGCTTCTGATTTTTAGACCTTAGAGCGGTTTCGCGCGCTGCACCAGTTGCAGCGGAGCCCCTTCCGGATCGCGGAAGAAAAGCAGGATGTTCTCTCCCGCCCTCGCTGGCGGACCTTCCAGTTTCACACCCTTCGATTCGAGTACGGCGACGGCTTCGTCCATGTCATCCACGTTAAAGGCAAGATGAACGTGGGCGGTTCGGATGTCGGCGAGTTGCGTGTCGTCGTCACCGGGCATGGGGATGATCTCGATGTGTCCCGTTCCTCTGGGATCCCGGATGAAGTAGATATTCGCGTCGTTCCCGGGATTATTGAATCTGAGCGCGATCTCGAAGCCCAGCACGTCGCAGTACCACTTTGCCGCGGCGTCCGTGTCCCGGTAGGCCACGGCCACGTGTTCCAGTGAATGAATCTTTACCAAGGCAATGCTCCTTCCTGTTCAGGTATGATCTGTAATCCGCCGCAATCTGAGCGTTCCCGACCAGGGGTCGATTGCGACGGGACTTAACACGATTTCTTCACCGGGTGAAGGCCTCCCCTCCACCTTGACCGCCATGCGCGATCCGAAATCCGGAAATTCGACAAGGACGTTCCGCTCCCTCGCTTCGAGTACGGTCGCCCGGATCCGGACGTCCTTGCGCTGCTCCAGGTACTTAAGGAGCCAGTACCATTCCCTCCGGGCCTGTATCTTGTTCAGGATCCTGCTGCGTTCCAGGGCAGACAATTCGTCCATCATTTCACTGGCGTCGTAGGCCGGGGAGCCGTCCGCCAGGGCCGCCCGCAACTGCCGCTGATGGACCAGGTCCGCATAGCGGCGGATCGGCGACGTGACCTGGCAGTAGGTATCTACGCCAAGCGTGGCGTGCGGGCTGGACTTCAGGCTCAGTTCAAGCGGTTTCATCCTTCTCAGCACCTGGAAGCGCCAGACCGCGTCGCGTTCCGCCTGCTCCAGGTCGCCCAGATCGGTCTCTGGCTGGGTACGGAAAATCGCGGGCATGTCGCGGCCGTTCAGGTACGCCGCGGCGGTCCAGTTGGCGAGGATCATCAACTCCGATACGATGTGCTCGGAACGGGTGGAGGTGTCCCGGTTCACGATCCGGATGCGTTTCTCGCCGTCGACCTTGATCATGACTACACTGCGTTCCAGATCGACCGCGCCCTGGTCGATGCGCCGCTGGTAGAAAACGTCCACCGCCTGGTTCAGGATCTGCAGCACTTCGGCGTACGGTTGCTCAATCGTTCCCAGCAGTCGGTTGGCTTCGTCGTAGGACATTCTCGCCCGGTTGACGATCACGGAAGGCACGATCCGGGATTCCAGCAACTCGAATCCGGATGACAGCGAGAATAGGAAACTGACTGCGCAACGCCTTTCACCTTCGAGCAGCGCGCAGTGGCCCTGGGAAAGGTTGGCGGGCAGCATGGGGACGTGCCGGTCCGGCAGATAGAGGGTGGACATCCGTTCCCGGGCCGCGAGGTCCAGGACCGAATCCCGAGGCACGAGGTCGGCCACGTCGGTGATATGCACGCCGATCCGGTATCCGTCCGCGGTGCGTTCCGCGGAAAGGGCGTCGTCCATATCCTGGGTGGACGCGTCGTCTATCGACAGGATCGGCAACCCGGTCAGGTCTTCCCGGCCTTCTTCCGAAGACCGACAGGAAGCGGCGTATGCGAGCACCTCATCTGAAAACTCGGTCGGTATCTCGTAACGCAGCAGATCGAGATGTTCGTCTTCGTCCCAGAACCCCTTGCGTACCATGACTTCGAAAACGGACCGTTGCGGGTCGCCTCCCGCCAGGGTGGGTATTTCCTTAAGCAGGGAACGCACTTTTTCGATCGCGGTGTATTCGTCGCCCTGAATGACGTACTCCCGGAGATGGGATAGCCAGCGTTTCTGCCGGTTCGTCAGGGAGTGCAGGTCCTGCCGCGTATCGTCCGCGAACCAGCGGTTGAATCCTTCCCGCTCGGTCTCCACGGCCTGCTGGCGCGCTTCTTGATCGCGGATGTTGCTGACCTGCTCGGATGAGCGGGACCTGAAGCCGTTGTCCCCTTCGGAGAAGTAGAGGCACTGGCGGCTCAGATGCAGATGCATGGCCGCCCGTTGCTCCGGCGAGCCGGGTTCGCCCCAGTACAGTTCGCCGATGTCCTCCGAAGTATAGACGGCGGGATCGTCCTTCAGGACCTCCCATACTTCTTCCAGGTCGAAGGATCCGGCCTGTTCTTCGATATTTCGCCGGACTTCCAGCATTTCGGCCAGGTCGCGCACCCGGATTTCAGTGTATCGAACAATCGGGTCCGTCGAGATATCCATGACCCGGTTGGCGGAGGTCGCCACCTTGAATTTCTTCCGGGAAACGGCCTGCAGCATGCCTATTTGAATGTCCCCGCGATGGCGGAAGATGATCAGATCGCCTGTATGCACCGATTGCCCTTTTCTACACGGATGAGACCGGGTGAATCTGCGGGGATTCGATCCATTTATCCTGTGTCTGGACCGGGTCGAAGTCAAGGGATTTCACGGGTGGAAAGTATGCGGGTTGACTTCGCTCCGGCTATGGGATATCATGCGTTGAGTTGAATCGCGACAGACTGTTTTTCAGACGAATCGAAAGGGTCAAAGATGATTTTCGAACAGGTACTGAACGGGGGCGACCGGAACTTCGGTTACCTGGTGGCCGACGAAAAGACCCGGAAAGCGGCGGCGGTCGATCCATCCTACCGGCCCGAATACTACATGCAGCGAGCGGGCGAGCTGGGCGTGGAATTGGCCTGCATCATCTGCACGCATTCCCACCACGACCACGTAAACGGCAATGATCATCTGATCGAGGAACTGGGCATCGACGTGGTGATGTATAGGGACGCGGAGTATTTCTACGATATCGAGGTGACGGACGGCGAGGTGTTCACACTGGGTGAACTCGAACTGGCCGTGATCCACACGCCCGGCCACTGCGAGGACGGCATGTGTCTCCTGGCGGAAGACAGGTTGATTACCGGGGACACGCTTTTCGTGGGCAAAGTGGGCGGCACAGCCACCGAAGAAGAAGCGAGGAAGGAGTACGACAGCCTGCGGCGCCTGATGGAACTGGACGACGATATCGGCGTCTACCCCGGCCATGACTTCGGAGTAAAGCCCTCGTCGACGATCGGCTACGAGAGAGAGAACAATCCCTTTATCATGCAGCCCACTTTCGAGGATTTCCTGCATCTCAAGGAAAACTGGCTCGCGTACAAAGCGGAGCACAACATCCCATAGCCCGCCCCGGGATGCGCTTCACGAAATCCGGTCAAGTCTCTATTCGGTTCACGACGTCCGGTCCGGTTTTGGTGCGGCTCACGACGTCCGTTCCAGTCCCGATGCGACCTTTCGCACGGCGCCAACCACGTCGTCGATATCCCCTTCGGTGTAACGCTCGTTGAATGAGATCAGCACGAGTTGTCCCAGCAGTTCGCGGGTTCTGGGGCAGAGATCGTCCGCGCGCTCGAAGTTGCGGTCCGTATACGGGCTGTAAAAGGGGAAACGGGAGTTCCCGTAGGTCCTGTGCTCCGCGAGCGCCGCCGAACACTGGAATATCGGATCGCCGATATAGCCGGCGCTTGCGCCGATCCCTTCGGCATTCAGCGCCCGTGCGAAAGTTTCGTTCGAAAACCCGGTAACCCGCATGGGATACGTCCAGTAGCTGTGTCTTGCGCCCGGCGTGACCGGCGCCGGTACGATACCGCCGAGGTGCTTTATCCCCTCGGTTAACTGGCCGCCAAGCCTGTTTCGCGATTCGACGACCCCGCCGACTTTCTCCAACTGGGCCAGCCCGACCGCGGAATGCAGTTCCGTTATGCGGCAGTTCATGCCAAGCGATCCGTACATGCGAGATCCCGCCCGGTCCCGGTCGTATTGCTTGTCCGCGAACATCCGCAGGCAACGGCCCAGGTCGTCGTCCATCGTGATGGTCATGCCGCCGTCCCCGGTGGTCATGTGCTTCGACTGCTGGAAACTGAAGCATCCCATGTCCCCGAAGGTCCCCAGCAACTGTCCCCGGTAACGCGTAAGGTGGGCCTGGCAGCAGTCCTCGATCAGCGTTATCCCCTTTCGCCGTGCAATCTCCGTCAAGGCCTCCATCCGGCAAGCGTTGCCGAAGAGGTGTATGGCGATGATCGCCCGCGTCCTCGGCGTAATCAGTCTTTCGACGTCATCCGGGTCCACAGTCAGGGTATCCGGATCCGTGTCCGCGAAGACGGGCACGGCGTTCTGGTACAGGATCGGGATGATCGTGCCCAGGTCGGTGATCGCACTCGTAATGATCTCGTCTCCGGGTTCCGGGTTTACCGCGCCGACGGCGACATGGAGAGCCGCCGTTCCCGACGTGGAACCCGTTGCGTGCTTCGCGCCGTACATCTCGGCAAACCGGGATTCGAACAGCGGGGTGAGTTCCCCGCCCCACCTGAAAAGATTCTGGGAACGCAGCGCTTTCGTTACGAGTCGGATTTCTTCTTCGTCGAAGGGGATTCTGGCGGGGAAGGGGCGGGATACCGCGTCCCGGTAGGGGGTCCCGCCGTGCAGGGCCAGCAT
>MKWU01005636.1_pt1 | contig 13435 bp, 15 predicted proteins | sample 809101 | NCBI WGS metagenome assembly MKWU01 (sample SAMN05860141, study PRJNA318959) | sponge metagenome | host: Aplysina aerophoba | place: Slovenia: Piran, Adriatic Sea, Gulf of Piran | collected 2013-05-07 | reverse complement strand
CTGCGCCTCCCTCGCGGTCCAGGTACGAACCGATGCGCTTCACCGTGGCCTGCAAGCCGTCCGGGCCGAACCCCCGCAGCACCAGCGGCGCCCCTATCCGCGCGGCCTCCCGGCTCCACTGCCGCCAGCTCGCCTCGGGTGCCGCCAGGCTCATGAAGACCATCACCTCGGGACCTTGCGGACGCGCGGAAAGACCGCGGGCAACGCCGCGGGCATGGCCCTCGGCCGGGAGCGGGGCGGTGGCCCTTCGGGCCTTCCCGCCCGCGCGTTCCAGCGCGCGCTCGATCACCGAACGGGACCAGGCGTCCAGGCCACCGCCGTGGGTCTCTTCGGCGTTCCGAAGGACATGATCGACGACCTCGCGCGCCGCGTCCTCGGCCGTTCCTTGAGCCCGGCCGTCGCCGCACAAGGCCGTCAGGAGCACCGCGCCGACCAGCAGGGCGGCGGTCAGACGAATCGGTTTGCGGTCCGTCACAAGTTCCTCACAAAAGGCAGCAGTTGCGTTTGCGCCAGAGCAGATACCCAAAATTCTCTCCGGCCACCGGAAGCTCGCGGAGCGCCTCCCAAAGCACCGAGGATCGCCCCGTGGGGTTGCAGCCCGTGAGCGGAGATGTGGCAGGCACGGGCTGGGTCATCTGCCAGCGGTACTGCGACTTCTTCATGACCGGCATCGGGTAGCGCCCGCACAGAGCCGCCGGCCCGGACGTTCCCCAGGCGAGCAGCAGCCGGTGAAGGCGGAACACGAGCCTTTGAGCGGCGAGCAGCGAGGCCTGGACCCCGCCCACGTGGGCGGCCACGTTCCCGGTCAGCGGATACATCCCGCCCTGGCAGCCCGCGCACCAGAACAAGGGATCGAGCGGCAGTCCGGCCGAGGCCGCGGCGCAGTCCGCGGCGCAGGCCGCCTGGGCCGGCAGGTTCGCGAACAGCGCGGCTTCCGGGTTCAGCAGGAACGACAGCTCGTCGTCCCGCCACGTGGGGTCGAGCTCGGAAACCCAGGCGATGTCGAGCGAGCCTGCTTCGAGGCAGCCGAGATCGAGCAGCGCTCCGATCCAGGACAGCAGCGGATAGACGTAGTAGTGCGCGTGCCACGTGGAGCCCGATGCGCCGTCGCCGCCCGACGAGCCCGTGCGCCCGCGGCCCGCGGGAAGGCCCGGGTCCACGGTCATGCCGCCCAGGTTCGGGAAGCACCAGGGCGCGCGGCTCACGTCCAGAAGCCGCGCCGGCTCCCACATGCCGAGCGAGAGTCCGATGCGCGGGATGGGGCTGCCGCAGAAGCAGATGGGCGATCCCGTATTCGGAGTGTCCGGCGCTCCCCATGCGGATCGACCCGATGGAGATCGGGAACAGGCACTCCCAGCACACGTCCGTCACGGGGTTCACGAAGCGTCCCGTGCAGGACTGGGCCGATGCCGTCCCGGAGAACAGAACGCCGGCGAGAACCAGCGCCGCACCCAAGGCGGTGGAAAATTTCAAGGCCGGCCTCCATCCGCGGTGGAGTCCGTCTCGTCATCGAGCGGCACTTCCGTGATCCGCAGCATCGATCCCTCGGCCGCCACCACCGTCGGCGTGGCGCGGAGCCCCAGGCGCTTCGACAGCTGGCCGCCCTGGTCGAAGAAGAACCGACGCCCGTGAGTCCGCATGAGGTCCAGCGGACGGCCCGCCACGAGCACGATCCTCGCGGGCCGCTTGCGGCGAAGCGCCCAGGCGACCTCGACCGGCCGCGCGCCGTCGATGAACAGCAGGTCCCGCGTCAGCGGGAGCGCGTCGAGCGGGTTGATCCTCGCGCCGCGGGCCGCAATAAGGGCGCCGTCGTGCGTGCGGATGTCCCGCTCCACCGTGATGGAAGGATCGAACAGCCGGGTGCGGCGAACGCGCGCGGGACTGACGCCCTCCACGCGTGCGGGCGCCTCGATGCGTTCCCGGGCCCGGTCCGCCGCCTCGCTCCGCATGCGGGCCAGCTCGCCGGATGCCTCCATGGCGCCGAGCCGGGCCTCGATCTCCATGAGCAGGTCGGGTTCGGCCACCGGCCACACCGTGCCGCGCACGCCCAGGTCCCTGGCCGGCACGGGTTGCGCAGCGAGCGTCAGCGCGCAGCCGACCGAGGCAAGCATCACGCTGAACAGGAACGGCCGCCGCGTCATGGCCGGGTCTCCTCGGGTTTGGCCAAGGGTCCCTCCAGCCCGAGCCAGGGAATGTCCGGGAGCGCCAAGGAGCGGCCGCGGATGCGCTCCCGCGGCACCAGCCCGATCTCCGCGTAGCGGCTGTCGTGGCTGTCCGGGTGATCGGCGTGGACGTAGTACCAGCCCGGCGGGATCGTGCCCGGGGTGGCCATTTCGAGTTTCCGCCCGTCACGGGCGTGGGTCTTGGCGACGCCGAGGACCGCGCCGTTCACTGAGACGCGGCGGCCGCCGTCCACCTCCACCCTGTCTCCCGGCAGGCCGCGCACGGTCTTGAGGTACGGAACCGGCGAACCCGCGGGCTCGGGAGGATCGAACACGATCGCATCGCCCCTTTGGGGCGCGCCCGACAGCGGCAGCACGAGATACCCCCAGGCCCCGTCCGACCAAGTCACGTTGACGTAGACCCGCGAGGCCAGCGCGAGCCACACGACGGCCAGACCAGCCGCCCAGATCAGAATCCCGCGGTTCCTTGCCGGCCTGCGCTCCAAGGCCTTCGCGTTCTCCCTCACCGTTCTTCCTCCGGTTCCGCCGGCGGATGGTTTTTCGGCGGAATCGCCTGCATTGCCGCCTTGACCTCGAACGTCAGATCCTGCGCGCCAGCGGCGACCGCGGTCGCGGGCAGGAGCACCACGCGGTGGCGCGCCGCGGTCCGGCCGAGAGCCTCCTCAAGCCGACTCGCCCAGCTCCGCGCCGCCTCCACCGCCTCGTCCGGATCTCCGTGTTCCCGTGCGGTCTGCGTCACGTAGTCCGCGGTCAACTCGGCCAGCCGTACGCTCGCGATGCGCGGAACCCGCTCCAGGGCCATGCGCGCCGAAACGGCCGAGACCGCGGCGGCCACGCCGACCGCGAGCAGCAGGGTGGCGCCGAGCGTCGAGATCCCGCTCATGGCCGGGCCTTTCGTGCGATCCACCAGGGCTCAGTCCTCATTGTGCGTTCCGTCCGTCTCGGACTCCGTCCCGACGCGCGGCGCCCGCGATCCCTCCGCCGGCCGGACCGCCTTCCCTCCCGCGTCCGCCGGCCCCTTGAGAGACCGGAAACGCTCCAGCCAGAGCCTGGCCGCCCGTTCGGGCTCGACGGTGCGGATACGGGGCTTGAGCGGCGGGAAGGCCACCGCGGAAGCGCCGCCGCCGCGCGCACCCGGAAGGTCCCGGTCCTCCGCGGCCTCGGCCATGCGGGCGACGAAACGCAGCAGCTCCGCCTGTTCCGGCGAAGGCTCCGCGTCGAGCCCGGCCGCCTCGCGCACGGTCCGGTCAACGGCCTCCCGGAGCCGCCCGCCGCGTTGGGACGTGGCGGCCTCGGCTCCCAGCCACGCAACGCTCGCGTCGGCCAGGAGCGCGTAGAGCGCCGCCGCCCGGTTATCCCCGGCGCCGGTCTCGCCCAACGTCTCGATCGCCTCGCTCATCAGCACGGCATGGGCCGCCACGGAGTGGAACCGCCTCAACCGACCGCCCCGGCGGCAGGTGTTGGCCAGCACGTGGGCCAGCGCCTCGAAGTCCACGGCGCCGGCGGTCAGCGACTCCGGGTCCCCCGGCCAGTCGAGTTGCCGGTCTTCGGCGCCCGTCTGCCTCCGTCTGACTGTGTCCACGCTCATCTACTTCTCCTTGTGTCTGCACCCGCGCCCGTCGGCTCCAAAGCCAGGCGAGCCTTCACGTTCCGCCGTCTGTGGAGCCGGCGGCCGCGGCATCGGGCATGCCGCCCTCGGCGATGCGGTCGATGGCCTGCTCCGTGGTGAGGCCCTCCTCCTTGAGCCGCTCGACCTCGGCGAAGGCCGGCCCGCGCGAGGAGTAGAGCGCCGTGGACCAGCGGTCGAGGGCCAGCCGCGCCACGCGCCAGCCGTCCGGACCGTGCAGCACCAGCTCGGCGTGGCGTCCGTCCACGGTGGCGAGGCTCTTGAGCGCCCGCTCCATGCCGGGATCGCAGTGGATGCGCTTCTCCTGCTTCAACAACTCCACGGACTCGTCCTTCTGGGCCAGGAAGATCACCCAGTCCGAGTTCTCCCAGGCGGCGCGGGCCGCGGGGTTCGAGTAGTAGTCGTTGACGCTCTGGGTGCCGGTGACGAGCGCGCCCCGGTATTTCCTTGCCCGCCGGGCCGCGCCTTCGAGGAACGCCCGGCTGTCCTCCCCCGAAAGGAGGTCCCAGGCCTCGTCGATGACGATCGCCTTGGGCCGCGTGCGCGGGCCGTGATACATGCGCTGGGTGGCGAGGAAGATCACCAGCATGAGCACCACGCCCTGAACGTCGCCCCGGCCCTTGAGCTCCGCAAGCTCGAACACGGTGAGCGCTGCGTCCAGCGCAGGGGTCTCCGCCCCCTCGAAGAGACGCCCCAGCGCGCCGCCCGGCCGCCACGGCCCCAGGGCCAGCGCCATGTCCGACGCCCGGCGGTCGCCCGCGGCCTCGAGCCTCTGCTGCACCGCGCCCAGGTCCGCTTCGTTTCCGGCCTCATCCCAGGCCCCGGCGATGGCCTCGTCGATGAGCGCCGCCTCGATGTCGTCGATGCGCCCGCGGCGCCGGCACATGCGGCCTATCACCGCGGCCAGCATGGCGAAGCATTCCTCGCGGTAGTCGCCGTCCCGTGCGGCCGTCTCCGCGTCGATCATGGCGAAGGGGTTCAGCCGGGCGGGGTCCTTGCCGAAGGCGATGAAGGCGCCTCCCAATGCCTCGGCCGTGTGCTGGAAGGAGCGCCCGTCGTCGATCACCACGGCCTCGCCGCCCGAGCCCGCGATCCCCGCAACCAGCTCCTGCATCAGCACTGACTTGCCGGACCCGGACTTGCCGGTCACCGCCACGTTGTAGTTCCCGGCCTCGTTGGCGAAGGGGGACCAGCAGGCGGGCTGGCCGCGCCGGCCGAGGAGCAGCAGGGCCGGCGGAGCATCGCGCACCGCACCCTGGCCGCGCCACTCGCCGTGCACGGGCGCCAGGTTGACGGCCGAGGAGGTAAGCAGGGTCTTCATCCGGCCCATCTTGGCCAGGTCCGAGTCGAGCCCGCCCGCGGGGACCATGGGCAGGCAGGCGAGCCAGGCCGGAAGGTGCGCGTAGCGCTCGGCGCCCAGGCGCCAGCCCTGGCCGTGGTAGATGGCCCGCACCGCCTGCTCGGCCTCGTCGATGGCGTCCAGCGGCGCGTAGACCGCGACCATGTAGCAGGCCCTCACGAGCCGCTCCCCGTCCTTCAGCCGCTCGGTGACGAAGCGCCAGTCCCGGGCCTTCTCCGGAAGGCCCGGAAGGTAGCGGGCGATCCCCGTGCCCGCCTGCTGCGTGGCCCGGGCGGATCTGAGGAAGGCGCGCTCGCCGTCCGCGGCGTCGCCCATCATCACCGTGAGCGCGGTCAGGACCGGGGCGCCCGGCTGAAGGAAGTCCCGGTAGAAGTCGCCCAGGAGCGCGTTGCCGCGCCAGCCCGGCCAGACCTCGGGGAATGCGCGCGCCGAGAGTACCCGGACCGCCACGTCCGTCCCGTCCGGGTGGTGGAACACGAGCCCCGTGGGCGCGACCGAGAGGGCCCGGCCGGGCGCGGCGCACTGGAGATGGATCGGGTCCCGGGGCGACCAGCGGCGGCCGGGCCGGTCGAGCCCTCCGTCGTGCCCTCCCTCCGGGTCCGGGGCCGCGAGCTCCGCAACGAGCGACAGCAGCGTGTCCGGATCGACCCGCCGGGCCTCTGCCCCGGCCGAAGCAAGGGTCCCTTCGAGCGCCCGGCGGAACCCGCCGAGCGCGGTCTCCGCCGCGGGCCCCGCCTGGCCCGGCAGGCAGGCGGCCAGGAACACCCGGCAGTCCTTGAGCGTGAACGGCGGTCCGCCCCCGTGGAGCGGACGCCAACCGGCATGCGCGAAGAGCGCCCGGCGCCGCGTTGCCATCCCCGCCTGCACGCCGCCCGTGCGCTGCCGCGGCTCGGCCCAGTTCCGGACCGCCGCCCCGTAGCGCGGGCTCGTCCAGTGGATCACCTGCACCACCGCGCGTTCGGGAGCGGCGTCGGCAAGAGTGCCCGCCAGCGCGTCCAGGGTTCCGTCGTCGATCCCGGCGAAGGCCGGAAGCTCCAGCAGGAACCCGCAGCTCCCGGCGTTCAGGTAGAGCTCGCTCCCCTCGTCCCACGCCCGCCAGGGCAGCAAGTCCGTGAGCGGCGCCGGCAGGACCGGGAGCCTCCAGGGCTGAAGCGCGTCCGGCCCGCCGAGGAGGTCCTTGAGCCGCTCGATCACCGGAGCCTCCAGCGCGCCGGCTCCAGCACCGCGCGCACCCAGTGGCCCTCGCGATAAACCCCCTCGGCATCCACGAAGGGCGCGATCCATATGCGCGCGATCCGCTCCCTCGTGCGCAATTCGTCACCAGAGCCGTCCAGCGGTCCTTCGTCCGGCGTAGCGGTCTCCGGCCCGGCGGAAGGGGCGACATCCTCGTGCTCCCGTGCAGTCCCGAACAGCGCCGTCAGCCAGGCCAGGGGACCGCAGCCATCGGCGCAGGCGATGTCGTCCCCGTCGCCATTGCCGGTTTCGGTCCAGGGCAGCGGTTCACGGTCCCGGACCACTTTCACCCCAGCCGGACGGGCGACCGCCGGATCGACCTCGGCCACGCTCGTGCAGGCCGCGCCCTGCGCCAGGGGACACTGCCAGGCGTCGCCCACGTGTGTCGCCCCGCAGCCGCCCAGCCCCAGCACCGCCAGGACAAGCGCGGGGACCGCCAGCCGCGCGTTGGTGGTTCGTGAAAGGATAGTCGCTTGCATCGTCATTTGCCTCTCCGCCCGTTGTTCCCGCTTTGTTCGTCCGCGCGCCCGTCGATCCGGGCGCTCTCGATGAAGACCACCGTCACCCGCGTGCCCGTCTGAAGCTGGATCACCGGCTGGTACTGCTCCGCCCGGCGGATCAGGTAGTCGGCGACCCGGCGGCCGGCCGAGCCCGCGCCGGCGCCCAGGCCCGCGCGGCCCAGGTCCGTGAGACTCGCCGCGCCGTCCTCTCCGGAGGCGTTCGGCTGGAGCACGTTGGCGGCGGTCTCACCCGCACCCGAGACGAGGCCCGCCAGGAACGCCTTCTCCACCAGCGCCCCCTCGCGGCTCACCACAGGACCCCGCACGCCTACCTTGCCGCTGCCGGCCACGAAGCCCGCGACCTCCGTCTCGATCACCGTCTCCGGGGCCGGACCCGCGCACGTCAGGGTTCTCAACCGGACGTAGACCTTCTCGGACGAGAGGTCTCCGTAGGCGGCGCCGGTCACGGTGCAGCCCGCCACGTCGGTCTCCAGGGCTTCGCCGCCCTCGGCCGCGCTCCGGGCCGGACCCATTAGCCGGAGCAGCACCGGCCGCGGATCGCCCTGAGAGGTCACACCCACGGACGCGTCCACGCCCGCCAGCACCACCGCGTCCGCGTAGGATCCGGCCGGAAGCCAGGACTCCAGCGCGCGCGGGCCGGCGGCGGCCCCGTCCCGTCCCGCCGGCCCCGAATCGCTCCCGAACTCCTGGATCATCGGGCCGCCCGGCATTGCGGAAGCGTCTTCGCCCGAAGTGCGACGGCGCGCGCCTCCCGTGGGGAACCCATCCGCGCCCGGAGTGTTCCGGCCCCCGGCATCCTGCGCGGCCGCCCGGGCTTCGAGTTGGCTCCGAAGCTCGTCGATCGCCGCGGCCTGTCGGTCGATCACCTCCCGGCCGTCCTCGGCGTTCCGCGCCAGGCGAGCCCGGAGCCTCGCGTTCTCGTCCTCGAATTTCCTTCGCCGCGTGTCCATCTCCCTGAGCCGCGTCTCCAGTTGGCCGATCCGCGCCTCCGAGCGGCGCACCCAGCTCGCCTCCGCGGTCTCCGGCCCGGCCAACTCCGCGTCGATCCCGCTCGGCGGCGGCTGTCCGCCGCCTCCGCCCGCGGAGATCCACACCGCGAACGCGACGAGCCCGGTCGCAACCACCCCCGAGAACAGCAGCACCTGCCGCTGCCGGGTGCGCCGGGTCTCCGGATCCATAGGGGTCTTGTCCGCAGCGCTCACCGGGCTGCCTCCGCCAGGCCGCTCCGATCCTCATCATCCACCGCCACCATGAGCCGTCCTCCCGCGGGACCGCTTCCCGGCGGCCCGAGCCAGACCGCAGCCGCGCCCGGCTCAAGACGGCCGGCCAGGGCCTCGGCATCGCGTTCCGGTCCTGCGGCCTCGAGCACCCGCGCGGTGAACTTCGGCCCGCGCCAGATCTCGATGGTTGCAAGACCGGCCCTGCCGGGCGTTTCGGACAGCGTCTCGATCGAGTAGCCCGGCAAGGCCTCGCGCCGCACCACTGCGCGGATCAACGCCACCAGCGCGTTCACGTGCTGATCGGCCGGTTGCGGGACGTCCGTTCGGGACACCGCGGCGGCATTACGTATCAGGACCTGGGCCGAGCCGCGCTCCGCCACGGTCAACGCCAGCCGGTAGGTGAACCCCGCGGTCGTGCCGATGAAGAGCGTCAGGGGCTCGCGGCGCTCCGCCCCGCCGGCGTGGCCGCCCACGGGGTCCGCCGGCCTCAGGTAGAGGTCTCCCCGCGCCGCGTCGTGCTCCACAACGAAACCGTCCGGCCCGCGGATCACCCGCGCGATTCGGTCCCCCGCCAGCGCGATGCGGCTCACCGCCCGGTCCGAGATCTCGGCCTCGAGCTCCGCATGGTCCACGGCGTCCAGTATCTGCATGGCCGACGCAGGCGCGGGCATGTGGAGACAGAGAGCCGCCACGAACAGCATCGTGGCCAACGGACGGGGCATGGGTCCCCGGCCCCGCTCCGGCGCGCCACCATTCACGCGTCCGTTTCCCGTTACTCGCTTCATTCCTTTTCCTTCAGCTCCTCGAAACGCAGGAGCCCGATCCGGCCCGCGTCCATCCGGAACGCCAGCCGGTAGTGTTTGTGCTCGCGGGACACCGGCTCGCGTCCGATCCAGGTGGCGAGATCCCCCGCCACCGTGACCGTCAGCGCCTCCGGGTCCGCCTCGATCCGCTCCGGGTAGAAGGCGGTCGCCAGGTCGCGGCGCTCCATGCGCCCGGCCTCGGCCGCCACCCAGGCACCGATGGCGCCCCGGGCCGAGGCGTGGCTCAGCCGCGCCGCGGCCTCCCGCACGTGCCCGGCGTTCTCCGGCGTGAGCGTCAGGAGCGTCACCGCCACGGTGCGTCCCATGTCTTCCAGGTAGCGGAGCCCGGCGCGGCTTCCGCCGACCTCCCACGAAGGCCCGGCGACCGCCGGGATCAGCACCGCCATGCGCTCCACCGACGCCAAGCCCACGCTCAGGCCCAGGTTGGCCAGGAGCGAGAGCGCCAGGAGCCCGGCCAGGGCCGCGCGGCCGTCCCGCACGCGCCGGCGCTCCGCTTCCATAAGGTCCCGTCTCATCCCAGGCTCCTCATCCGATGAAGCGCCGCAGGTGGCTCGGCGGCGCTCCCCTGAACCCCGACGCGAAGTCCGGCAGGAACCAGTAGAGCGCCGAGACCGCCACGTCCGCGCCGCCGCCCCGCTTGGCCCGCCGCAAAAGCGCCCACGCCCCGAGCCCCAGCACGAGACCGGTCACGAAGGCATTGGCCGCAAGCCCCAGGACCGCCGGTCCCAACAGGACCGCGGCCTCGTCCAGCGTCCAGAAGAGCCAGCGCTCCGGATCGTCCAGGCGCGAGGGGATCACGTACTTGTCCGCGTCGCTCATCCGCCGTCCTCATACGATCGCCGTGCCGACCAAACCCGTGACGATGCCCGTGCCCGCCCCGGCCGCTATGCCCACGCCGACCGCGCCCGCAAGCTGCGCGGCGTTGAAGCGCATCACCGAACCCACCAGCGCGGCTCCCACCGCCAGCGCGGCCGCCAACTGCCCGCCCGTTCCCGACACGATGCCGGTCACCGTGCCCAGCGGACCCGAGAAGGTCGTGTCAGTCGTGGCCCAGCCCGCCTCCGCGCACCACAGCGTCCACGCGAGCACCACGAGCATCCGTATCGCTAGAGATTGCGCCCTCATCGCGCCGCACCTTCCAGGGCCCGCCCGTCGTCCGAGGTCGAGACCCGCCGGCGGGCCGAAGCCCAGGTCTCCAGGTCCGCGACCAGGTAGCGCACCCGGCCGCCGAAGCGGTGGAACACCGGCCCGTCGCCGCTCACGCGGTAGCGGTCCAGGGTCCTCGGCGAGAGGCTCAGCCATGCCGCCGCCTCCCGGGTGTTCAGGTAGTTCCTGCCGTTGTCGTTCATGTGCGTTCCTCCTTCCTCTTCCATGTCGGCTCCGCACCCGGCAGCCGGGAGCGGAGCATCCAACGAGCCGGGCAGCTCCGGCCCGGCAAGAACCTCGTCTTCGTCGAACCTGGCGCGGATGGCGCGCGTCTCTTCCTCGCTCGCGTTGGCCGCCATCCACGCGCGCACCCGGTCCACCGTCCTGAGCCGCGGCGACGCTCCCTTGCGGAGCCTCCCCACGAAGGACGGGTTGCCCGCGGCCTCCTCGCCCAGCACCGAGAGCTTGGTCCCGGTCACCGCCAGGAACGTCTCGACCTCCCGCCGAAAGAACGGACCCAGCGGCGGAAACCCCATGAAGGCCAGCACGCGGTCCGCGGTGCCGAGCCGCACCGAGCGCCCCCGCTCCTGGGAGAACACGAAGTCCGGGTCGCCCAGCGCCTCGGTGCCGAAACGCCGGGCGCTCATGCCGTGGCGCACCCGCCAGGCCGTCACCGCCCTGCGCAGGCGGTCGTCCAGGGGGAGTTCCGAATGGGGTTCAAGCGCTGCCATGCGTCTGAACATAAGCAAAGCTTTCACGCTTGACAATAGGAATTAATAGTGTATATCCTACACTAACCTACATACCTGCCCACGACTGCGGCAGGCTACGCGGCAATGCGAAAACGAAACCGGGTGTTCCCGGCCGAAGAACGGGAGGGAATCGGATGGAACCGCACGGCAGGAACGATGAGAGAGAAGCTGTCCGGCGCGACCCGGTTCGGCTGAGGTTGAAGGAACTGCTCCGGCGGAACGACCTCACCCTCAGGGCGGCATCGCTGGCCATGGGCCGCAACCAGAGCTATCTCCAGCAATTTGTGGACCGGGGCGCGCCCGCGGTCCTGGGCTACCGCGACACCGAGACCCTGGCCGCAATGCTCGGCTGCGACCCTCGGGAACTGCGTCACGACGCCGCGCCCCAACGGAAACCCGTGCCGCCCAGGCGCCCACGGCAGCCGGCCGGCCTTCCCGGCGCGCCCGTGGCCGTCATCCCGGAGATCACCGTCGAGGTCGCTGCCGGAGCCGGCGCAACGGCGGAGGAATTCGTCACCGAGACCGCCCGCTGGCACTGGCCGGAGAACATGATCCGCCACGAAGGCGGCGCAGCGCCCGAGGACCTGCGCATCCTGAGGGTGCGCGGCAACTCCATGGAGCCCGAGATGCGCGACGGCGACCGCATCGTGGTCGACGTGTCGCGCCGAACGCCCACCACCGGCGAGCCCTTCGTGCTCTGGGACGGCAACGGGCTCGTGGTCAAACATGTCGAGACGGTGCATGGTGATGAAGCTGGCGCGGAGGAATCGCCCCGGCTCAGGCTGATCTCCGCCAACCCGGACTACGCCCCCTACTCGCGCCTTGCCCAGGACATCCATGTCCTCGGCACCGTGTTGTGGGTGGTAAGACGGGCGTGAGCGCGGGACCGAGTTCCCTTAAGCCTAGGAGGCTTGCGGGCCGCGGCGCGATGGGGCGTAACCTGGACCAGCCGGGCGCTTCCATCCGCCACTCGGGACAGTTGCGCGTTCGCGCTCTCCGCCGCCGAAACGAGGGTCGGGGAGCACCCCCTCCCCGACCCTCGGCACCCTGCGGAGGAGGTCGTGCAGAGTGCGGGATCAATCATTCGTCCTTCTCGCCCCGCTCGAAGTCACGGCCGGGATCAGTCGGGCGCCTGACGACACCGCGTTGCGCGAACCCACGGACACCGCTGCTCCCCGCACTCCGGGCAACGGAAGCCGTTTTCTTCGGCGGCCGAGATCCTCATGAGCCTCGCGCCGCCCCCTGTCACCAGCGGATCGCGGCTCTCAGCATCACCCCGTCCTCGACCTGCGCGTCGCCGCCCACGGACTCCTTGCGGGTGGCGTCGAGATTGACCTCGAAGCCGGAAACGCCCTCGATCGCCGAGGTCAGCCGCCAGCCGATGCGGTAGTCTCGCGCGCCGCCGTTCGAGAGCGCGAAGCCCAGGTTCGGCGTCCCCGTGAACCGGCCGCCGAACAGCGCCAGCCCGTAGCCGAGCTCGCCCTCCAGGCGCTGCCCGGGCTCGAACGTGCTCTGCGGCGCAAGACCCCGCGCATCGCGCGCTGACCACAGCCGTTCTACTCCGCTCGACGGCGCCCCCCAGGTCGGTGCCAAGCTGAACGAGAGCCCGCGTCCCCGCGCCCCGGGGGCGAGGCGCACCGAGCCCGACGCCCCCCACTCCTTGTAGTCGGAGTCGTCGTGCGCGACGAGCGCCCGCACGTTGACCTCCACGCTGAGACCCGTGCCCAGGTCCGCCCAGGCAATGCGCCCGCCGACCTCCACGCCCGTCCCGGTCTCCGCGTCGCCGCCGTCATGGCGCAGCCCGAGTTCCACACCCGGCGTTAGCACGCCGCCGCCCACCGCGCGCGGCGGCCGCGCCCGCCGCCCGCCCCCCCCCCGCCTCAAGCAGCGCGCCCCGACCGCCCACCGCAGCAAGCCGCATCTCCATGTCGGTCCGCGTCACCCGCCGGGGCTGGCTCTCCTTCGCCGCCTGCACGATCGTCATGTCGCCGGTGCCGAAGCCGACCAGCCCCCATGCCGAGACCCGCTCGCTCAAGCTCACCCGCCCATAGGGGCTCACCACCGTCATCGTGCTCTCGATGGTGCCCGAATCCACGCCCGGCTGGTCGAACCGGCCCTCGCCTTCGCTCAAGGACACCGCGACGCCGGCAAGCAGGCGCCGCCACGACGCGTCCGCGCCCAGGATGCCGGTGGTCACGTCGCCATCGATGCGCACGTCACCGGCATCCGCCGGCGCCTTGCCGTCGAAGCCGCCCTCCGTCACTCGACCCCAGGCCGCAAGACCTGGACCGCTGCGCTCGCCCTCCGTGGCGAGATGGAACGTGCTCCCGAGCAGCAGCTCGCGGCCCGACATCGTCCGCACCGGAGAACTGCCGAGCGAAGGGAACTCACCGCCGTCGGCACGCGATCCTGGCCAGGCGCCGCCCTCTGACTCCAGAGCCTTCGAGGCGCCGAGTGCCCGAGCGACCGCGGTCAGCGCTTCGCCTCCCCGCGCCTCGTCCTCGATTGCCGCGAGGTCGACGCGCTGGCCGCCCAGCGTCACCTGCGCGCCCGTGAGCGGGTTCGCAAG
>MKWU01005635.1_pt1 | contig 13436 bp, 9 predicted proteins | sample 809101 | NCBI WGS metagenome assembly MKWU01 (sample SAMN05860141, study PRJNA318959) | sponge metagenome | host: Aplysina aerophoba | place: Slovenia: Piran, Adriatic Sea, Gulf of Piran | collected 2013-05-07 | reverse complement strand
CCCTTTCGCTGCGGCCTTCCCGCTTGAAACCGGCGACCAAGAAACCACCCGCCGCCGGAGCGTAACCAAGACCGAACAACTCCTGCATCGAGGCCGACAACCCTCTCCCCTCGATATACTCTCGAGCATCGGAACCAGCCGGGCTGTGGATTTGTTGGCGGAACCAACTCTGCGCCTTTTCGTGCATTTGATCGAGAGCTTCACGAAGGCGGCTTTCGGTGTCACTCCGCAAGCCACCCGAGGAGGCCGGCATGGGGATCCCGTGGCTCTCGGCCAGCGACCGCAGAGCCTCGTAGAACGTGAGACCCTGCGTCTCCATCAAGAAGTTGAAGACGTCACCGCCCTTGCCACAGCCGAAACACTTGAAGATCTGCAAGCCTTGATGCACCGAGAAAGAGGGAGTCTTCTCGGTATGAAACGGACATAACCCGACGAAGCGGTTCGGGCCTTGCTTACGCAGGCGAACCGACTCGCCGACCACGCCGACGATGTCCACCGACGACTTGACGTGCGCGGCGAAGTCCATGCCCGCCACTTATCCTAACGCAGCGCAGGCAGGGTCAAATCGAGATGAGGCAACGCCCGTCGAAAGCTCCTCGGCAACGCTTCGAACGGGCGTTGAAGGAAAAGCCCTTACTCGACAGGGGTGGGTGGGACCATTACCGAGCCGGGGGGTAATTCCTCGCCGAAGCCCGGAGGATAGTCCATCGGCATTTCTTCGCCGAAGCCCGGCATGCCGCTGAGGTATTCGATCTCGGGAATCATCTCTTGCGGTTCGTCCTCGCCGGCGATCTTGATCTTGCGGTACTCATCAATGCCGGTGCCGGCCGGAATCAGCCTGCCGACAATGACGTTCTCCTTGAGACCTCGCAGGTGGTCAACCTTGCCGCTGATCGATGCCTCGGTGAGGACGCGAGTCGTTTCCTGAAACGAAGCCGCCGAAATGAACGAGTCGGTCGCGAGAGAGGCTTTCGTAATGCCCATCAGCAACGGACGTCCGACCGCCGGTTGATGGGCCTCGTCCTCGAGCCCCTGGTTGATCTTCCGGAACCGGAACTTGTCGAGGACTTCCTCCAACAACAGTTGGGAGTCGCCGACCTGCTCGACCTTAATCCAACGCATCATCTGGCGCACGATCACTTCCAGGTGCTTGTCATTGATATTCACACCCTGTAGACGGTAGACCTCCTGAATTTCATTGACGAGGTATTTCTGGAGTTCTTTCTCGCCCAGGATGGCCAGAATGTCATGCGGGTCGCGAGGGCCGTCCATCAGCGGTTCGCCGGCCCTGACCCTGTCGCCCTGCTGTACGTTGATATGCACACCGCGGGGCAGGGAATACTCGCGCTCTTCCTTGTTATCGGCGGTGACGAATATCTTGCGCTGACCCTTGACGATTTCGCCGTAACGGACAATACCGTCGATCTCGGACATGACCGCCGTTTCCTTGGGCCGCCTCGCTTCGAACAGTTCGACGACACGGGGAAGCCCACCGGTTATGTCCTTCGTCTTCGTGGTTTCTCGCGGGATTTTCGCAACGACGTCGCCGCCATGAATCTCTTCACCGTCGCGAACCATCAGATGCGCGTTTGTCGGAATCAAGTATTTCCGCTGCGCCACGCCGTTGGCATCGCGGATCTCGATTTGCGGCTGGCGTTTCTCATCCGGTGAATCGGTAACGACCCATTGAGACATACCGGTCACTTCGTCGACCTGCTCCTGCAACGTGACCCCCTCCTGGAGATCAACGAAGTGACAAAGTCCGCTGACCTCGGTCAAGATCGAGAAGGTGTAAGGATCCCATTCCAGAAGAACCTGGTGACGGGAGACCGGGGCGCCGTCCTCGACGCAAAGCTTCGCGCCGTAGACGACTTGATAGCGTTCCTTCTCACGGCCTTTTTCGTCGACAACCGCCACGATGCCGTTGCGGTTCATCGCGACCAGGCCACCGTCTTTGTTGCGGACGCTGACGACCTTGATAAACTTCGCGAAGCCGTCGGACTTAGCATCCTGGGTTGACTGTTCACTAACACGGGTGGCCGCGCCTCCGATGTGGAAAGTGCGCATCGTCAACTGCGTCCCTGGTTCGCCGATCGACTGCGCAGCGATGACACCCACCGCCTGGCCGCCCTCGACAAGCCGACCTGTCGCCAAGTTGCGCCCGTAGCACATGCGGCAAACACCGCGCTCGGATTCGCAGGTAAGCACGGAACGAATCTTGACCCGCTCGATGCCGGCGGCCGGAATGGCAGCCGCCAACTCCTCGGTGATTTCCTGATTGACCGTCAGGATGACATTGCCTTCGTAATCCTTGATCTGTTCCTGCGAGACGCGGCCGACGATGCGGTCCCGCAACGTCTCGATCACTTCACCGGATTCCACGATCGACTCGACATAGATTCCGTCGTTGGTGCCGCAATCGCTCTCCGTGATGATGACGTCCTGCGCAACGTCGACGAGGCGCCGAGTCAGATAGCCCGAATCAGCGGTCTTCAGCGCCGTATCGGCCAAGCCTTTGCGGGCGCCGTGCGTCGAGATAAAGTACTGCAACACGTTGAGACCTTCACGGAAGTTGGCCGTGATCGGCGTTTCGATGATCTCGCCGCTGGGTTTGGCCATCAGACCGCGCATTCCGGAAAGCTGCCGGATCTGCTGCTTCGAGCCGCGAGCACCGGAGTCGGCCATGATGTAAATCGGATTGATCGCCGAACCTGACGTATCACTCGATTCCAGTCCCGTGAACATTTCGTCGGAGACCCGCTCGGTAAGTTTCGACCAGATTTCGATGATCTTGTTGTAGCGCTCACCGTGAGTGATAGCGCCGTCGAGATACTGCTGCTCGACCGACATCACGTCTTTCTGCGCGCCCTTGACAAGGCGTTGCTTTTCGGCGGGCACGACCATGTCGTTGATGCCGATCGACAGGCCCGCCTTCGTGGCGTAGTTGAACCCGAGGTTCTTCAGGCCGTCGATCATCTCGACAGTTTCGGCGCGGCCGAAATACAGATAGCAGTACTGCACGAGCTGCATCAGGCCTCTCTTCTTAAGCAGGCCGTTGACGAAGGGCATGTCTTCGGGCAAACGATCGTTCAAGATGACCCGGCCGACAGTCGTCTCCATGTATTGCTTCGAGTATTGGATCGGCTCGGAGTGAATCACATTCTGGTTGTCAAAGCTCGTCGACAGGTCGATCACCGGTCCGGAGTAGTACAACTTGATCGGAGTCAATGTCTCGACTTCGCTCATTTCAAGGGCCAACAGCACTTCCTCGATACTGCCGAAAGTACGCCCCTCACCCTTGGCATTCGCCTTGGATTTCGTCAAGTAGTAGAGGCCGAGAACCATGTCCTGGGTAGGCGTTGTGATCGGCGCGCCGTTCGACGGCGAGAGGATGTTGTTCGAACTCAACATCAATACTTCCGCCTCGACTTGCGCTTCAGGAGACAGCGGAATGTGGACGGCCATCTGATCGCCGTCGAAGTCGGCGTTGAAGGCGGTACAGACCAACGGATGGATCTTGATCGCTTTTCCTTCGACCAAGACCGGTTCGAAGGCCTGAATCCCCAGGCGGTGCAATGTCGGAGCGCGGTTGAGAAGGACGGGATGGTCCTTGATGACCTCTTCCAAAATGTCCCAGACCACCGGATCCTGCTGTTCGACGAGTTCCTTGGCCTGCTTGATGGTAGTGCAATGGCCACGCTGCTCGAGGCGCTGATAGATGAAAGGCTTAAAAAGTTCGAGCGCCATCTGCTTCGGGAGACCGCACTGATGGAGCTTCAACTCGGGTCCGACGACAATCACCGAGCGCCCCGAGTAGTCGACACGTTTACCGAGCAGGTTTTGGCGGAAGCGGCCCTGCTTCCCCTTGAGCGTGTCGGAGAGTGACTTGAGCGGGCGGTTGTTCGCGCCACGCAGCACATTTCCGCGGCGGCCGTTGTCGAACAAAGCGTCGACGGCCTCTTGCAGCATCCGCTTTTCGTTGCGAACGATCACATCCGGCGCGCTCAGCTCCATGAGTTTCTTGAGGCGGTTGTTGCGGTTGATGACACGCCGGTAGAGGTCGTTCAAATCCGACGTGGCAAAGCGGCCGCCGTCCAGCGGGACCAGGGGACGCAATTCGGGTGGAATAACCGGAATCACGTCGAGAACCATCCACTCTGGCTTGTTGCCGGATTTGCGGAACGACTCGACGACTTTGAGACGGCGGGCGAATTTGAGTTTCTTCTGAACCGAGCTCTCCGTCTTCATTCTGTTGCGGAGCTCATCAGCCAGAGGATCCAAGTCGATCTTCTTGAGCAGTTCCTTGACGCCGGCAGCGCCCATCATCGCGATGAACGTTCCGGCTTTCTCCTTGTCCTGATCGAGGTACCGCTTCTTCTCGTCCGTCAGGACCTCTCCCTCGGCCAGTTCAGATTCTTCGTCCGCCTGTACGACGACAAAAGCTTCAAAGTAGAGGACGCGTTCCAAATCACGCAGGGTGATGTCGAGAAGCTGACCGATGCGAGAGGGAAGACCCTTGAAGAACCACACATGGGAGCACGGAGACGCAAGTTCGATGTGGCCCAGACGTTCGCGCCGAACGCGGCTCAATGTGACCTCGACTCCGCACTTGTCACAGATGACGCCACGGTGCTTCATGCGCTTGTACTTGCCGCAGAGGCACTCCCAGTCCGTCACGGGCCCGAAAATCTTGGCACAGAAGAGCCCGTCACGCTCCGGCTTGAAGGTCCGATAGTTGATCGTTTCGGGTTTCGTGACCTCCCCGTGCGACCAGCTTCGGATCTTCTCGGGAGAAGCCAGGGCGATCCGAATGCTGTCGAAATCGGAAATCAGGCTGACACGATCGTAAGGACTGGATCGGAACAAAGCGGCCTCCCTTGCAATACTCGAACAGCACGCCTTCGAAGAAGTGAAGACGGTTGGTGTTACAACCTAGTCCGCCGCGAGGGCGGTTTCGATCACATCCTGCTGTCTCTTGATCAACTCCACATCGAGACACAGGGATTGCAACTCGCGAATCAATACGTTGAACGACTCGGGAACACCCGGTTCCATCGCAGCCTCGCCCTTCACGATGGCCTCGTAGATTTTGGCGCGTCCATAGACGTCGTCCGATTTGGCCGTCAGCAACTCCTGCAGGATATGGGAGGCGCCATAGGCTTCGAGTGCCCACACTTCCATTTCGCCGAAGCGCTGGCCACCGAACTGCGCCTTGCCGCCCAAAGGTTGCTGCGTAATCAGCGAGTACGGGCCGATCGAGCGGGCATGGATCTTGTCATCGACCAGATGGGACAACTTCAACATGTAGATATAACCGACGGTCACCTCGTTCTCGAAAGGCTCCCCCGTCAGTCCGTCGTGGAGAATCGTCTTGCCCGACTCGGGCAGTCCAGCCGCTCGCAGATTCCTCTTGATCAGAATTTCGCCGGGACCTTCAAACACCGGGCATGCAAACTGCAAATTGAGGGCTCTGGCGGCCCAACCAAGATGCGTTTCCAGGATCTGACCCACGTTCATGCGCGACGGGACACCCAACGGATTCAGTACGATCTCCACCGGTGTTCCATCCGGCAGGAAAGGCATATCCTCCTCGGGAAGAATGCGGGCGATCACACCCTTGTTGCCGTGACGGCCGGCCATCTTGTCGCCGACCGAAAGCTTGCGCTTCATGGCGATGTAGATCTTCACCATCTTGATGACACCGGGCGAAAGCTCATCGCCTTTCTTCAGCTTGGCAACGCGCTCGTCGGTCAATTTCTCCAAGACCTGGATCTGGCGAACCGTCATATCCTCGATGTCGTCGACACGGCTATTCATGTCGGGCGACTTGTCTTTGAGGCGTGTCCGTTTCAAGTCGCGCGCGCGAAGGTTGCTGTAGAGTCTGCGCTTGAGGATGTTGCCTTTAGCGAGCAGCTTCTTGTTCGTGCGCTCGTCGTGCAGATCCGCCAGCACTTGCTTGCCGTCGAGAAACTTACCCAGTCGTTTGGCACGTTCATCAAACAGGATTCGCTTCTCGTCTTCCAGGTTGCGTTGCAGGCGCGCAATCGTGGCGGCTTCGATCGACTTCGCGCGCTCATCCTTCTCCTGCCCCTTGCGCGAGAAGACCTTGGCGTCGACGACGACACCGCTGATGCTCGGTGGACAGTAGAGTGAGGCGTCTTTCACGTCGCCCGCTTTCTCTCCGAATATGGCGCGCAACAGCTTTTCTTCCGGGGTAAGCTGTGTCTCTCCTTTCGGAGTCACCTTGCCGACAAGAATGTCGCCCGGCCGCACGGTGGCTCCGATGCGGATAATGCCGCTGTCGTCGAGATTGCGCAGGAAGCTCTCCGCGATGTTCGGGATGTCACGGGTAATTTCTTCCGGTCCCAACTTCGTATCCCGAGCCTCGATTTCGAACTCCTCGATGTGAATCGACGTGTAGTAGTCCTCTCTGACCAGACGTTCGCTGACCAGGATGGCGTCCTCGAAGTTGTAGCCGCGCCATGGCATGAACGACACGAGCACGTTACGGCCGAGAGCCAGCTCGCCGTCCGCCGTGCAGGGACCATCTGCGAGCACCTGCCCGGTCACAACCTTGTCACCCGTGGCCACGATCGGTTTCTGATTGACGCAGGTGTTCTGGTTGGAACGCTTGAACTTCACAAGCTGATAGATGTCGGCGCCTACTTCGCGCGACATTTGACCCTCTTGGGAAACACCCTCCACGCGCACAATGATGCGCTCGGAATCGACCGAGTCGACGATGCCGTCGCGGCTGCAGAGCACGACAGCGCCGGAATCGTGCGCAGCGACTCTTTCCATCCCTGTCCCAACGAGCGGCGCGTCTGCACGCAGAAGCGGGACGGCCTGGCGCTGCATGTTCGAACCCATGAGGGCGCGGTTGGCATCGTCATTTTCCAGGAAGGGAATCAAGCTCGCGGCGACAGAGACCAGTTGTTTTGGACTGACGTCGACGTATTGAATCTCTTCGCGCCGCTTCAATTGGAAGTCGCCGGCTACGCGGCAGTTGGCCAATTCGGGAACAATACGCCCTTTGTTGTCGACCTCGATATTGGCCTGCGCGATGACATAGCGATCTTCCTCCCATGCGGACAAGTAGTGGCAGAAAGGATCGTACCGAGGGGGCCGCTCGTCTGGCGCCAATTGCGGAAGAGCGTTCTCCAGTTCCGAACGCGGAATCGCCTGGCCCGCTTCGAAGGGAGTGCTCCCCGGGTGCAGAATGCGCACTTCGTCGACGACCACTCCGTTCTCGACGCGGCGATACGGGCTCTCGATGAAACCATATTCGTTAATACGGGCGAAACATGACAGAGAGCTGATCAAGCCGATGTTCGGGCCTTCCGGGGTTTCAATGGGACAGATCCGGCCATAGTGTGTCGGGTGAACGTCACGCACCTCAAAGCCGGCTCTCTCGCGGGACAGGCCGCCCGGCCCAAGGGCAGAGAGGCGTCGCTTGTGTGTGATCTCCGAGAGCGGATTGGTCTGGTCCATGAACTGCGAGAGCTGGCTTGATCCGAAGAACTCCCGGATCGCCGCCATTACCGGCTTGGCGTTCACGAGGTCGTGCGGCATCGCGGTCGACATTTCCTGGTAAACCGACATCTTTTCCTTCATGGCCCGCTCCATGCGAACCAAGCCGATGCGGAACTGGTTTTCCAGCAACTCGCCCACCGCGCGGACACGCCGGTTTCCGAGGTGGTCAATGTCGTCAATTTCACTCAGACCGCGGCGCAAACGCAGCAGATATCCGATCGTTTCGTAAAAGTCGGTGGCGTCCAACGTACGTCGGTCCAGAGGCGCCGCGTCCATTGAACCGTGCAGTTTGATGTTGAACTTCATCCGGCCCACTCGCGAGAAATCGTACTTGCGCGGGTCGAAAAACATCCCCTCGAAGAGTTGGGTCGCGGTTTCCAGCGTCGGTGGATCGCCCGGCCGGAGCTTGCGGTAGATCTCGATCAGAGAGTCCTGTTGGGTTCTGATGGAGTCCTTCTTGAGGGTCTCGGAGATCACGACGCCCACTTCGTCGCGTTCGGGGAAGAACACATCGAAGCCGCTGACGCCCGCCTCGATCAATTTCTCGATCAACTCGGCCGTCAACTCCGTGTTGGCCTCGGCGAGCACGTCCCCGGTGGAAGTATCCGTGATGTCGTTTACGAAGTAGGCGCCTTCGAGATCTTCAGCCGCTACGGGCAGGCGGGTGATCTTGGCCTTCTGGATTTCCTTGAAGACGAACGGGGTGACCTTGCGCCCCTTGGGGATCACCGTTTCGCCCTTGTTGTTCAGGACGGCTTTCGTGAGACGAGTCCCGATCAAACTCTCCGACACTTCGCGATAGAGCGATTTCTCGTCGACGATGATCGAATCCGCTCGGTAGAAACGGCGCAGAATCTCCTCGTCGGTTTTGAGCCCCAGGGCGCGCAAGAAGACTGTGCCGAGGAATTTCCGCTTGCGGTCGATGCGGACGTACAAGAGATTCTTGTGGTCGTATTCGAACTCGACCCAACTGCCGCGGTAGGGAATGATCTTGCCGAGAAAGTAGGTGCGCCGATTCGCCGATTCGAAGAAGACCCCCGGCGAACGATGCAACTGAGAAACAATGACGCGCTCGGTGCCGCTGATGATGAACGTACCGTTGCGCGTCATCAGCGGGATCTCTCCAAAAAAGACTTCTTGTTCCTTGATGTCCCGAATTAACTTTTCGCCGGTGTCGGCGTCCTTCTCGAAGATGGTCAGGCGGATCGTAACCTTCAGGGGCGCCGCGAAGGTCATGCCCCGTTCCTGACACTCATCGACGTCGTATTTGAGTTTCAGCGCAACCGGGTCTCCGCACTTGGAACAGAAAGCGACCGTGTTGTCGTTGTAGGTTCCGCACTGCGAGCATGACAGTTCCTGCGGGCCATAGGGGTCGGTCCGGATCGCAGCGCCGCACTTGTTGCAGTTGGAGCGGAGATGATGCAGCCCTCGCAAGTGTCCGCATTTGCACTCCCAATCACCGATGGAGTAGTCGATGAACTCCAGTTGGCTCAGGCCCCGAAAGTCCGAAATCGGAAAGACCGAATTGAAAACCGCTTGCAGTCCGATATCGTCCCTCTCAACGGGCAACTCATCCATCTGAAGGAAACGCTCGTAAGAGTCTTTCTGTACTTCAATCAGGTTCGGGATTGGAACCGCGGTTCTGATCTTAGAAAAATCATGCCGCTCGGCAGTCGAGCCATTGACACTGGATGCCATCTTGCGAAATCTCCCGAGTCGTATCAGCTTGGCCGATTCATCGGCCGTTCCAGGCGGAGGAGCTTACTACCTACGGACCACGTCCGGATTGGGCGGCTCTCCGTGGCTGAATGGAGGACCAGCCTCACAACGGAAGTCCGACGGGTCTCGCGGGGAGAAGCCCCTGACACAAGGTCCAAAGCAGCGGGGTAGGATATGAGGAAGCTCAAACCTTAAAGTCCGTCAGCGGGAGACATTCCCGCTGCGCTCCGATGAAAGACACTCGCCTTGAGGGCGTGTTTTCCGAGCGTCTCCACACGCCGGGCACACGTCTTCTTGCCGTTTTCAGCAACCAGGAAAGGGATTGACGGGGCGCACCGAATCCGCTAGCGGTAGTATAGCATTCTAATACGGCAAGCTACAAGTGCTGATTCTTACGCCGGCTCCAGACGGGAACGGCGGTCCGTCCGCGCGAGGTCCGTTGCCGGGCCTTACTTGACTTCGACCGTCGCTCCGGCTTCGGACAGCTTCGCCTGCAGCGCTTGGGCCTCGTCCTTCGGGATCCCTTCCCTGACCGGCTTGGGAACACCGTCGACCAGCGCCTTGGATTCCTTCAATCCGAGACTCGTTACTTCACGAACCGCTTTGATGACTTGGATCTTGTTGCCACTGACGCCGGTCAAGATGACTGAAAACTCCGTCTGCTCCTCAGCCACTGCTTCCGTTGCCGGAGCAGCGCCTCCAACTGGGGCGGCTACCATTGCGGCGGCGGCCGAGACGCCCAATTTCTCTTCAAGAGACTTGACGAGCTCAGATGCCTCCAGGAGTGTAAGTCCTTGTATCTGCTCGGCGATTGCGTTTACGTCTGCCATGTGTTTCCAACTCCTTGTGAACTATGTTGGCGCCGGGTCGACTGGTGCCGCCTTTGGGCGCCGATATCGGTCATTCGGCCGCGAACTTCTTTTCTTCAACAGCCTGCTTGATGAGCATGGCGAGATCCCGTCCCGGCCCGTTCAGCACGCTCACGAGCTGCTGTGCCGGCGACTGTATCAAGAACAGAATCTTCGCCTGGAGGTCCTGCTTCGAGGGTAATTTCGACAATGCATTCAGCCCGTCGAGGTCAAGCACCCTACCCTCGACCACGCCGGACTTGAACTCGAAAACCGGATGATCTTTGCCATAAGCGACAAGCGACTTGATCAAAGCCAGCGGATCATCACCGCCATAGGCGATAGAAGTCATGCCGCGCAATCCGGTCAGGGCCTTCTCGTAGGAGGTGCCCTGTGAAGCGAGATGCGCGAGACGGTTTTGTATCACTCGATACGACGCCCCCTGCGCCCGCACCCGCTTGCGCAACTCGAAGTCCTCCTGCACTTTGAGGCCTTCGAATGCGCAGACGAATACCGTCGGCGACTCGGCAAGATCCGCCCGGAGCTGCTTGACATCGTCTTCTTTCCTTCTCTTTTTTTTCATGAAGGCTGACCTCTTAGCTCGTCAGTTCGGTGACGTTCAGGTCCAAAGACGGGCTCATCGTCGAGCAAAGCATTACGCCGTTCACGTATTTTCCCTTTGCGGCAGAAGGCTTGGCCTTGACGACCGCCTCGATCAATGTAGCGGCGTTCTCGCTCAACTTGGCGTCGTCGAAACTCAGCTTGCCGACGGGAGCGTGGATGACGCCACCCTTATCCACGCGAAACTCGACCTTGCCCGCCTTGATTTCCCGCACTGCCCGCGCGACATCCATCGTGACGGTACCGGTCTTTGGATTCGGCATCAGTCCACGCGGACCGAGCACCTTACCCAGCCGTCCGACGAACTTCATCATGTCGGGTGTAGCCACGACGGCATCAAAGTCGAGCCAGTTTTCGCCCTGGATCTTCTTGACCATGTCCTCGCCGCCCACGAAATCGGCGCCGGCGTCTTCCGCTTCCTTGACCTTCTCGCCGCCGGCGATGACGAGCACACGCTTGGTCTTGCCCAGTCCGTGAGGCAGCACCACTGTGCCTCGAACCATCTGGTCGGCGTGTTTGGGGTCGACCCCGAGGTTCATATGCACCTCGACCGTCTCATCGAAGCGCGACACCTTGTTTTCCTTCAGGAAGGGAATCGCCTCGGAGAGCGTGTAGCTGCGATCCTCGATTTTCTCGCTGACCGCGCTGTATTTCTTGCCTCGCTTTGCTGCCATCGTATTGCCTCGGCCTGCGGCTGCAAACCGGCTCTCGGTCCGTCCCGCCGGCATCACTCCAGCCGTGTTCAACGTGTGGTCTTCTCTACCCTCACACCCATACTGCGGGCCGTCCCTTCGATGATGCGGGTTGCCGCCTCCAGATCGTGCACATTCAAGTCCGGCATCTTCTGCTTGGCGATCTCTTCCACCTGCTGCTTCGTTACGGCACCGACCTTGTTGCGGTTCGGCTCGCCGGACCCCTTGGCGAGGTTCGCTGCGCGCTTGAGCAGAACCGCCGCCGGCGGGGTCTTGGTGACAAACGAGTAGGAACGGTCCTGATAGACCGCAATGACGACCGGCACTACCAGGCCTTCCAGTTCTTTCGTTGCCGTCTTGGAGTTAAAGGCCTTACAGAAATCCATGATGTTCACGCCGGCCTGACCGAGTGCCGGACCCACCGGAGGCGCGGGCGTTGCCTTGCCCGCCATGATCTGCAACTTGATTTGCGACGCGATACTCTTTGCCATCAGAACCTGCTTGACTAGACTTTTTCTTTCTCGACCTGAAAGTATTCCAACTCGACCGGAGTGCCGCGCCCGAAGATGGTCACCATCACCTTCAACGTGCTGCGGTCCTCATTGACTTCCTCAATCGTGCCGGTGAAGTTCGAGAACGGACCGTCGATGATCTTGACGCGGTCGTTGCGGTCGAAGGTCATCTTAGGCCGCGGTTTCTCGGCGGAGGTTGTCTGACGGTGGAGGATCTGGTTCACCTCGTCGGCCGAGAGCGGCGTCGGCGTCTGACCACTGCCAACAAAACTGGTGACCCTCGGCGTGTTCTTAACCACATGCCACATCTCGTCATCCATCTTCAACTGGACAAGAACGTAACCCGGATACAGCAGTCGTTTCGACGTCACCTTCTTGCCGTTGCGCATCTCGACGACATCTTCGGTCGGGATGAGAATCTCACCGATCCGGTCGTTGAGGCCAAAGGCCTCGCCCCTCGTAAAGAGACTTTCTTTCACCTTGTTCTCGAATCCCGAATAGGTATGGATGATGTACCAATCCATTCCGGGAACGCCGGTTGGCGGCGTGTCAGCCGCGCCGTTTTGCGATTCAGGCTCCTCCGGAGACTGCCCAGAGGCAGTAGTCTTCGTCGTCGAAGGTTCGCTGTCGGCTCCCTCCAGCGGTGTGGGCTCGATGTGCTCGTTTGCGCTCATAAGCGGACCCTGTCTATCACTGCGTGAAGCGTTCGTAGAGATTCGTCTGTCCCAGGGTCAGCACATAATCAACCACGAAAAAGAAAAGGCCAAAGAAGAATACGGTCACCAGCACGACGACCGTGGTTGCCTGGACCTGCCGACGGTTCGGCCAAGTCACAAGCCGCATCTCGCGCTTGAGCCCTTCGATGTAATTTCTCAGATCCGCGGGCCAACCCTGCATCTTTTGCAGCCACCCCGAGGGACCGGGCCTTGTGGCTGCTTTCGTTCCACGCGATGCTGATTTTGCTATCGATGCCATCGCCTTACGCCCTTCTCACACCAACCCCGCGCTCTCCCCTCCGACTGCTACACAGCACAACAATTGGCTGGCAGGGGCGGAGGGAATCGAACCCCCATTGGCGGTTTTGGAGACCGCTGGTTTACCGTTAACCGACGCCCCTCGAAAAGACAATCACACTTTATTGTCGCATTCGCGGGACTGATCCGCCACTTCCTCCTCGTGGTGAACGCGCAAACAGCTACTTCACTTCGCGGTGAACCGTGTGACGTCTCAAACGCGGCGAGTATTTCTTCAACTCCAGCCGTCCCGGAGTCGTCTTCTTGTTCTTGGTCGTTGTGTAGTTTCGATCCTTGGTCTCCGTGCACTCGAGTGTGATCTGTTCCCTTGCCATGATCCGTGAGCCTCCCCTTTTGCAGCTAGCTACGATTACTCGACGATATCGGAGACGGTACCGGCGCCGATGGTGCGGGAGCCTTCGCGGATGGCAAAGCGCAGTCCCTTCTCCATGGCGACCGGCGAGATCAACTCCACTTCCATCTGCACGTTGTCGCCGG
>MKWU01005634.1_pt1 | contig 13445 bp, 10 predicted proteins | sample 809101 | NCBI WGS metagenome assembly MKWU01 (sample SAMN05860141, study PRJNA318959) | sponge metagenome | host: Aplysina aerophoba | place: Slovenia: Piran, Adriatic Sea, Gulf of Piran | collected 2013-05-07 | reverse complement strand
TTATAGATTTGGCAAGCTAGTGCGGTTTCGCTTGAGCGAAATCGAGCGCTGGTTGACCCTGCACCACGAGGGATCGACGCTCTTGCGGGGGAGGGCGACGCCGCCCAATTCAGATCAACTTTCCCTCTTCCCAGCGGGAGGGCAAAATGGCGAATGAAAAAGTGAAAAATGTGGTGGTGCTCGGCGCCGGGGTCATGGGAGGGCAAATCGCAGCTCTGCTCGCCTGCGCGGGCCACAAGGTGCGCCTTCTCGACTTGCCATTGGCAGGTAATGAGACTGGTCATGCGCGTCAAGGGCTGGAGAAAGCCCTCGCGAGCCGACCTCCCGCTTTCTATCTAGCGGAGATGGCCCAACGCATCCAGCTAGGGAGTTTAGAGGATTTAGCCTGCGTTGGAGAGGCCGATTGGGTCATCGAAGCCGTAGTAGAAGAAAGTGCGCCCAAGCAGGCACTGCTGGCCCGGCTGGAGCCGTACCTGCACGACGGATTAGTCATCAGTAGCAATACCTCAGGGCTATCTATCGCCGAGTTGGCTCGCGATCGGTCGCCGGAGTTTTGCCGCTGCTTTCTCGGGATACATTTCTTCAATCCGCCGCGCTACATGAAGTTAGTCGAGGTCATCCCCGGGCCTGATACCGAGCCGGCTATCGTCCAGCAGATGGTGGATTTTCTCAGTGAGGAGTTGGGCAAGGGCGTGGTCCGCGGCCAAGACACGCCTAATTTCATCGGCAATCGCTTATGGATTTTTGCCGCCTGCGACATGCTGCAAAGGATGGAGCGGGACGGGCTAGGCGTGGCAGAAGTTGACGCGCTGACCGGCCCTCTGATGGGGCGACCCCAAAGCGCAACCTTGCGCGTTTGCGACATCGTCGGTTTGGACACAGTCGCGCACGTGGCCGAGACCAGTTACGAGGGATTGCCGGAGGATCCGTGGCGGTCGCTTTTTGCTCTGCCGGCATTTTATCGGCGAATGTTGGAGGAGAATTTGCTCGGGGCTAAGGTCAATGCCGGGTTTTACCGCAAGGCCGAGGCAGGTATCGAAGCCCTCGACTTGGATACCTTCGCCTACCGACCTGTGCGAAAGGTAGAGTTGGGCACCTTGGAATCGGCGTTGAGGGAGCGTTCTCCAGCACGTCGCCTCCGCGCCTTATGGGACGATCCGGGCCCGTGGGGCCAGTTCGGGAGGGCGCATCTCACGGCTGTGCTGGCCTACGCGGCTGAGCACGCGGCCGACATTGCCGGCGATATCGTTCAAATCGATCAGGCGATGCGTTGGGGATTTAACTGGGCGCTAGGGCCTTTTGAATTGTGGGATATCTTCGGCGTCGAAGAAGTCGTCAGCGCTCTGGAAGCCAACCAGCAGCGAGTACCCGAACTCGCCGCTCAATTGCTCGACGCGGGTGAAACGCATTTTTACCGCGAGCAGGGCGCGTTCTCACCGACTCAGTTGCGGCGCGAAAGCTGGCAACCACCAGCAGACGATTGGGATAAGCTAGCTGCCGACCGAGCCATCTGGTCCAATGACGGAGCGTACTTGGTCGAGCTAGACGAGGGACTGGGAGCGCTGGTTTTCAGCGGTAAGATGAACGCCTTGGGGCCAGCGGCGCTGGAAGCCGTCCACTACGCGGTGGATACGGTTCCCTTTACTGGCTTGGTGCTCGCCGGTGCTGGCTCCTTGTTCTCGGTCGGTGCCGACTTGAAGCACGTGGCCAAGCTCGTCGATGCGAACGACTGGGCGGGGCTAGAAGCGTTTGTCGCTGCCTTCCAAGAGGCCGTGCAGGCGTTGCGCTACGCGCCTTTTCCGGTCGTCGCAGCTCTCCGCGGCTTGGCGCTGGGAGGCGGGTGCGAGTTTGCCTTGGGTGCCACTGGGCGCGTGGCGACGGCTGAGCTAGGCATGGGTTTGGTGGAGACCAAGGTCGGCTTGATCCCCGGCAGCGGTGGTTGTATGGAGATGGCGCGGCGGGGAGCAGGCGACATAGAATCCGCGTTTGAGACGATTTTTGCCGGAAATTTCAGCGACAACGCCTTCCAGGCCCGAGCATGGGGCCTCCTCGGTGCTGACGACGAGATTGCCTTTGCCGAGGGCCAACTCTTAAAGCGGGCTGTAGCTAAATTGCACAGTCTGCTTGCCGCAGGCTACTGTGCTAGCGCGCCAGATGGAGTGGAGGTCACTGGAGACGAAGGGCTGGCACTTTTGCACGAGCGCCTAGACGAAGGCCGGGCTGCTGGGCAGCTCAGCGAGCACGACGTGGTCGTAGGACGCGGTCTGGCACGGGTACTTACCGGAGATGGTGGAGTGCGCCGGGAAGTAGAGGAGCGAGACTTGCTCGATTTGGAACTCAAGGTCTTTTTGCAACTGTGCGGCACCGAGCACACGCGAGAGCGCATCGCGCACATGCTGCACACGGGTAAACCACTGAAGAATTAAAAGGGAAGAGGACTGTTATGGGCTTGCGTAGTGCCGCCGAATTCAAAGAGGGCTTGCGCGATGGGCGCGAAGTGTACCATCGGGGAGAGCGGGTCGAGGACGTAACCGCGCATGACGACTTGGGGATTGGGGTTGACCACGTCGCCTTGGATTTTGAATTGGCTGAGGAGCCAGAGCACCGCGATCTGATGACTTGGATGGATGAAGAACTGGGCGAACTCGTCAGTCGCTATTTTAAGATTCCGCTAGATGCCGAGGATTTACTCAACCGACGCGAGATGATTGAGCGTTCGACGCGGCTGGGCAACAGCGTAGTGCTGCTAATCAAGGAAATTGGTACCGACGCGCTCTTCGCCCTCGACTTAGTCTCTGACCATTTGGATAAAAATGCAGGTGGACAATACAACGCGCGAGTGCAAGCTTTCCACCGCGAGTGCAAGCAGCGCGACCTGAGCTTGGCCGTGGCCCAAACCGACGTAAAAGGCGACCGCAGTCTCTTGCCTTCGCAGCAGGCGCACCCCGACTACTATGTCCACATTGTCGAGGAGCGAACTGATGGGATCGTGGTACGCGGGGCCAAAGCCCATACAACATGTGCTCCGTATGTCGATGAACTCATCGTCTTGCCGACCCGTGCGCTCAGAGAGGAGGACGCAGCCTATGCGGTTGCCTTTGCCACGCCAGTCAATGCGCCGGGGCTCAAGCTAATCGCCAGCCCCTTTGGCTCGCCGCCGGTAAGCCAGTTTCACCACCCGGTCAGTTCCGAGCACCGCATGATCGACACGCTGACGATCTTCGACGATGTCTTTATTCCCAACGAACGCGTCTTCCTCAAAGGGGAATGGCAATACGCCGGGCCGCTGGCCAACGCCTTCGTCGAATTTCATCGCTTTACGGCGGCCTCGTATAAACCGCCGCTCTGCGACCTCTTTATCGGAGCAGCGGCGCTCCTAGCCCACTATAACGGCATCGCCAAGGCTAGCCACGTGCGCGAGAAACTGACCAAGCTCATCACCTATGCCGAGACCGTTCGCGGGCTGACCTTGGCCGCGGCCCACGATTGCCGCATCGCTGCAAACGGCACGGCCGTGCCCAATATCGTCTTTACCAACTTGGCCAAATTCCACTTTGCCAATAACTATCACCAGGCCGTGTCTTGGGTCCAGGATATTGCCGGAGGGTTGGTGGTCACTGGGCCGTCTGAAGAGGATCTGGCCAATCCCGAGACCAAGGGCTATATCGAACACTTCTTAGGCGGTGGAAGCGGCGTCGATGCTAAGGCGCGGCTGAAGGCAATCAACTTGGTGCGCGACCTGACGGCCTCAACCTTTGGTGGTTACAACGAGCTACTGGCCATTCACGCCGAAGGCTCATTGGAAACCCAGAAAATCACCATTTTGCGCGATTACGACGTCGAGCGCTGTGTCCGGCTGGCCCAAGAAGCCATCGGTATAGATTGAGCCAAAATCAAACAGTTAGGGAACAAAAAGAGTTGATTATATAAATTTAGACCCTATATTAAGCTGCGTCTTCCTCTATGCGGTTTATTCAAGACCGTTTTCCTTTCGGATGTATTTCCCCCACATCCGAAACTCCCTGCTCTTCCATATTAGGTACCATCATAGCTTAATGCAGCCAAGAGTCCCCATACTGGCTCATTAGCAACAGGAGGCGTCAAGTTATGACTACCTTGCAGACCGATTCTATCGTCGATCAGTATTTCCACGAGATCGAAGATGCCGTCGGATTATCGTCCGAGGACGAAGTGGCCATCGCCCAGCAAATAAAAGAGGGCGATGAAGAGGCATTGTCCGATTTAGTTAAAGCCAACCTGCGCTTTGTCGTAAGTGTGGCGAAGCAATATCAGAATCTGGGCTTGCCGCTTTCGGATCTGATCAATGAGGGGAACTTGGGGCTTATCATCGCCGCCAAGCGCTTTGACGGCACGAAGGGCTTCAAGTTCATTTCCTATGCCGTATGGTGGATCCGCCAGTCGATCCTGCAAGCGTTGGCCAACCAGTCGCGCATCGTGCGGTTGCCGCTAAATCGCATCGGCGAACTGACGCGCATCAATAGGGTGCTCAACAAGCTCGAACAGGGGCTAGGGCGTCCCCCAGAAGTAGAGGAGATAGCCGAAGAGCTAGAGGTCGAACCCGGTGATATGGAACTCCTGTTGCGATTGGCTCAGAGACCTGTTTCGCTGGAGATGCCCTGCGACGAATCCGAACCGGATCGCTGTTTCGGCGATCTGATTCCCGACTACAGTCAGCCGCCCAGTGACGAGGCCCTCTCCAGCGACGAGCTCAAAGAGGAAATTTACAACGCCATGCATGCCCTGACCGAGGGCGAGGCGCGCGTCCTGAAAATGTATTACGGATTGGATGGACACGAGCCGATGACTTTGGAGAAAATTGGGGCCTATGTCGGACGCACGCGGGAGCGGGTGCGGCAAATCAAGGAAAAGGCCCTGCAGAAGCTCCGCCATCCTGCTCGCTGCGACTCTCTCAAGGAGTACTACGCGGACTAATTAGCCGCTGCTGCGGGACGAGAAAAGTGGGTGAACAAGGCCGCTGGCCGCTGGCGGCTTGGCCTTATTTGATTTTTGCCCGATTTTTCGTTAATATATCTGTTTATTCCGCGGTAGCTCAGCTGGCAGAGCGGGTGGCTGTTAACCACTTGGTCGTAGGTTCGAATCCTACCCGCGGAGCCACTTAAAAAACAGCCGGACCAACCAATCCCGATTCTCGGTAAGGTTGTCCGGCTGTTTGCATTTTTGCAATGCCAAAGCCCTCGTGCTTACTCAAAGAGGGCCGCGTACTCGCCGTAGCCTTCCTTGGCCAAATCCTCGACGGGAATAAAGCGCAGAGACGCCGAGTTGATGCAGTAGCGCAGCCCGGTGGGGGGCGGGCCGTCTGGAAAGACGTGCCCGAGGTGCGAGTCGGCGTATTTGCTGCGCACTTCGACGCGGGTCATAAACAGCGAATTGTCGGTGTGCTCGACGATGTGATCCGGCTCTAGGGGCTGGGTAAAGCTGGGCCAGCCGGTGCCGGATTTGAACTTGTGCTGCGAGCTAAAGAGGGGTTCGCCAGAAACGATATCGACGTAGATGCCCGCGGCCTTGTTGTCCCAGTACAGGTTGTGGAAGGGCCGCTCGGTGCCGTCTTCCTGCGTGACCCGAAATTGCAAGTCCGTGAGCTTGGTGCGCAAGGTATCGATGGGAGGTTTGGCGTATTGGGTGCTGGCCGTTGGCGTCGGCAGGTCTTTGCTCCAAGTCTCTTCGATGAAGCGGTCGCGGCCCGACCCCCGACGGTAGCGCTGGTAGTGCTGGGGATTCTTGCGATAGTAGTCTTGGTGGTACTCCTCGGCCTGATAAAAAGTAGCGGCTGGGCGGATGGGCGTGACGGTAGGTTTGTCAAAGCGGCCCGACGCGTCGAGGGCTTGTTTGCTGGCTTCGGCTAAGGCGCGTTGCTCTTCATCGTGGTAAAATATGGCTGAGGTATATTGATGGCCGCGGTCGTAAAAGGACCCACTTGGATCGGTGGGGTCGAATTGACGCCAGTAGATGTCGAGAAGCTGGCTATAGGAGACGACCTCGGGATCAAAAGTGACCAGCACGGATTCTATGTGCTTAGTCGCGCCGGAGCTGACTTGCTTGTAGGTCGGGTTTTCGCGCTCGCCGCCGGTGTAGCCGGAAACGGCTGAGACGACTCCCTCGACCTTGTCGAAGGGTGCTTCGATACACCAGAAGCATCCCCCGGCAAACGTCGCTTGGGCGTAGTCTTGGGCGCGACTGGCTTGCGTGCTAAGCACACACAGGGCCACGCCGAGCAGAATGAGTAGTTTGGCGTTCATAGCTCCTCCTTTTTTTGCGTTGGTTTTTTATAGACGCTCCAAGTATGCCAAAAGGTTCGCACTATCAAAAGTACTGTCCTAATCCCACGGATAACTCGGACGAGCCTTCCTCTAATCCGTAGGCAATATCGCCGCGCAACACCGGCGTGTTGTACACCTTGGGCCAGCCTAGGCGGATGCCCAAGCCAGGGGAACAGACCCAATTGGCCATTTTGCGGTCGGGTGTCCAAGCTGCGCCGCAATCCACAAAGGCGGCACTGGCGAGAGTGTACCAAGTCCGGCGAACTAAAGTGGGGCGCGCTTCTAAGTTAAAAAGTACACGCCTAGTGCCGTCGTAGCGCCGAGGGGCATAGCCGCGCAAGCCGCGCGCTAGGCCGAGGAGGAGTTGGTCGGCGTCCTCGCTGCGGTGCAGTGCTTCCCAAGCGGCGTGCAAGGCGAGCGAATGAGCCGATCCCAGCCGGAAGTACGCGGTCGCGGATGCTGAGGCTAGGAGGTTGTAAAATTTCCCTTCGCCTCGGTACGCGCTGGTGAACAGGGTCAGTTCGGCGTAACTGCGCTTGGTAGGCTCGAAGCGGGGGGCTAGTTGGGCCTGATACAAAGAAAAGGTCCGATCCGATCCCAAGGAGCGATGGACAAAGCCCCAACGCAGCGACAGCCAACTGCCCATTTGTAAGTCTTCCAGCGGGCCCAAATTGCGGATGTAGCGGGTGCGCTTATAGCGGGGACGCCACACGAGAAGGCCGACGCTCGGCACGATCCGCGTCCGGTCGGAGGGTGCATATCCATCGCTTGTGCTCGCGGTAAATCGGCGGCGCGAGACCTGCAATTGCACCGAGGGGCGCACCTTCGTCTGCTCGCCATAGGAGCGGACCAGCCAGATGCGACTGCCGTCGAGCGCGTCTTGATAGCGCGTTTTTAGCTGGCCCTCCGAGTACAAGCGCCGCACGGCTTGTTGGCTGAACAGGGAAAGGCCATAGGCGCGGCGATCGGCTAAGGCGGCAAAGGGCCGCGAGAAAGTCAGGGCATGGTCGTGGCCTTCGGCACCTGCGGCGAGCTGGGCTGCCAAGGCGCGTCGGCTACCGTTGAGGCGTGGTTCGGCAAAGAGCAATTCGGCCCAAGGACCGGAAATGGCTTGGTTGCCGAGGCCCAAGCGCAGGCGTTGGCCGCGGCCGCGAAAATTGTAGTCGAGCGCGATCGCGCCGAAGCTCAACTCGTCGATTTGTCCCGAGATCAAGGGAGATAAGGCGCGCGAGTAGAGATCCTCTACCGAGACCGTCACCTCGACGCCCTCGGGTCGGTCGAGTAAGCGGATGTGTACTTCGCCGATAAACAACAAGCGCCGCAAATTGCGCGCTGTTTCGGCAACGAGGGTTGAGTCGAGGACATCGCCTTCGGCAAAGAGCAATTCGCGGCGAATGACCTGTTCGTCGGTTCGTTGGAGGCCGTGTATGACAATGTGGTGGATGCGTGGAAGGTCGTCTGCGGTATGCGCACGTCCGGCTGAGAGCAAAAGGATCGCGAGCAGGAAGCTCCGACCCAACGCGAAATATGGGTGGCTGTAGTACAACATGGACTAGGGAGGCAGGTACAATTTGGCGGCTATCTTAACCGATACAGTACGCAAAAGTGCGCCGGAAGCAAGTTGACAGCCAGCGCGAGAACGGCCTTATTCTCGCGCTCTAAGTTCGTAGTAGGACGATGAACGAGGGTGCCCCAACAACCGTCAAAGTGCTGCGCGAGCAGCTAGTGAATGCGCGCCAAGAACGCGACTTGGTCTTGTTGCGCGATGTAGAAGAGGGCCTGCGCCAGCTATGCAAAATCGGCTATCGCTGTTGTCTGGTCGATTTCGATAGCTGTCGGCTGCGCTATTACGTCCGCCTCCTAGGCTACGAACAGGCGCGGGTCAAAGCGCAGATCGAATTTCCCATCTCCCAAGAAGTCGCTCCGGTGCAGTGGTTGCCGCTGTCGCATCTGGCCGATTATGGCGAGGCCGAAAATGTGCAAAGCATTCGCCGCATATACGAGGGGATGTCCCACTACATCCAACACAAGTCGCCGACGCTGCAAGTGGGGACGCTCGCTCTCAACCGGCCTAGGCGGGAGCTGCCTAAAAGATCGCGACGACGCAGGCGAAACAAGGTTTGGTTTTATTTAGGGGGCTTGGTCGTGCTAGCGACTCTCGCTGGCTTTATTGCTTGGGGGAATTTGTGATGCTAAAGAATATTCTTCGATCTCGGGGGCGACCTGCGTGGATCTTTGCTGGGATTCTCGGAGCCATCGGGTGCAGCCAAAATTTCAGCGACCAAGAGCCGGCAGCGGCCATGGCCGAGCGGGGATTCACTGCCCGCTCCACAACCACAACCGGTGCAACACCAGCACCCGCCTTGAGTCAGGCGAGCGGCCGACAGGCGCTGGGACCACTCAGCGCGGTGGCTCCCAAAGGCTGGATGGCGCAGCAGCCGTCCAGTTCCATGCGGGTGGCCCAATACGGCCTGCCCGGCCCGGCCGGCGAAGCGACACTAGGCATCTTTTTCTTTGGCCCAGGGCAAGGCGGAAGCGTCGAGGCCAACATCGAGCGCTGGTTCGGCCAGTTCACACAGGAGGACGGCCAACCGGCCCAAGGGCGGCGTTGGACGAGGCAGGTGGGGGGGGACATCGAAATAACCGGAGTTGATGTCAGCGGCACCTTCTCTGCGGGAATGGGGATGGGAGACACAACGCCCCAAGCTGGCTACCGGATGCTCGGAGCCATTGCCGTTCATCGCTCGGGCACGGTGTTTTTCAAGATGACTGGACCGGCCCAGACTGTCGGGCAATGGGCCGCTAGCTTTGATGAGTTTTTGAGCACTTTACAAGCCGGCTCTGTTGAGCCTAAATACTGAGGGAATATGTACACGCAATTAGAAGACGAATTCGGCGATATCGTCGCCAAGGCCCGGCGCGGGCAGGAGATTGCGGTCGCAGCATTGGCTGATCGGGTAGGGTTGACTGCCGGGGATATTGCAAAAATCGAAGACTATGAACTGGTTCCTGCCGCAGATACCATTGGGCGGCTGGCCCAAGCGCTCGGCTTGCACCCGGACAAATTGCAGGCGAGCGCAGCGCAGGCGTTTTTCCCGCACGATCCGGCGGGCCGCTCGATTGCCGGGGCACAGGTGGAGATGATGGTGCTCGGCAGCGGCTTTCTGATGAACGGCTACATCGTCGGCTGTGCAGCCACGGGCCGTGCCGCGATCATCGACCCAGGATTCGACGCGGATAAAATCCTCCAGCACTTGGCCGCCTCTGGGTTAACGGTCGAACAGATCTTGCTGACGCACGGACACCAAGACCACATCAGTGCTCTCGTCGAGATTGGCCGCGCTACGGCTGCGCCAGCGCGGATCCATCGCGGCGATTTGGCCCTAACGGGCAGTTTGGCCGACCAAATCGAAGGCGAACTAGCAGAGGGCGAAGTCGTGCACATCGGCCAATTGCGCTTTGAGGTTCGCTCCACGCCCGGGCATACGGCGGGCGGCATCAGCTTAGTCCACGAGGAAATGGCTTTTGTTGGGGATGCGCTTTTCGCGGGTTCGCTTGGGGGCACTCGCAGCGTGGGCAACTACCGGATGCAGCGCCAAGCAGTGGCCGAAAAGCTACTCAGTCTAGACGCAAACGTCGCGCTCTTTCCCGGGCATGGACCGGCTACTACTGTGGGGGAAGAACGGGAGAACAATCCGTTCTTTTTGTAAAATTCCCCAATGGCATTAGGATGATTACGGGGAGTCTGCCGCTGGGCGGGGGCTTCCCGTTTCTTTTACCTCGTTGAGCGCCCAATCGTATTCGTTGTATTCGATGGCTACATCCTCGGTCAGCCCGACGGATAGGTCCGGGGGAAGGTACGGGCGCAGGTAGTTGACGATGGTGGGCATGTTTTTGGGATTAGGACGGTTAGCTGGAAACCAAACCGAGAAATCTTCTCCGTACCAGTCCAGAAGTTTGGATAGGTAGAGCTTCTTCCCTTGCAGGCGTACGTGGTTGGGGTCTTGGGCAAAGCGCGTTAGTCCTTGTTCCAAGCGGGCGTCGAGGTCGGGGGCGGTAAAGGCCCGGTTGTCCAGTTGCGGACAACTGAGGGCTGCGCAGTTGACCGCAAAGTGGATGCGCGGCTCTTGGTAGGTTGGTCGAATAATTTGGTTTTCAATGTGATCTAGCGTCATCTCGCGCCCCCCGGCGACAAAGGTCTGGCGGTTGAAAAAGCCGCTGAGTACAAAGGCGTCCTTAACGCTGGCGATGGGATAGGCGTCGATGACGCCCCGCAGGGTAAAGGCGTTGTACGCATTGATCCAGTAGGCCAACTCGTGTTCGCGGGTGGGGAAGCGGTCGGGATGAGTTTCGGGGCTGTAGCGACCGAGGCTATCGATATAGGAGTCGAGCTGGGCCCGGTTTTCGGCTAGGGCGGCATAGCGGACCAAGCCTTGATCATCGACGTATTCTTGCAGCACTTGGTCGAAGGGGCCATGATCAAAGGGAGGGGCCGCGCAAAGGGCGGCCGGGACGAGTAGCCACAAGGGCAGGAAGTAAAGTGAGCGCATGGTCTTTCCAATGATTAGGATGGGATAAAAATGTATGAATAGAATAAACATCATGCTAATTACGGCAGATGACATGAACTGGGATGCGGTGGGGGCATTTGGGTGTCCAACCGAGGGAACGACGCCCCACATCGACCGCTTGGCCGCAGAGGGATTGCGCTTTCAGCACGGTCATGTGACGATTGCAGTGTGCCAACCAAGCCGCTCGGCGTTGATGACTGGGCGCTATCCGCATCTGAGTGGGGGCGAGGGCTTTCATCATTTGCGCTACGAAGGCGTACCCATTCTGCCCGCTATTTTGCGTGCTGAGGGGTATGATGTAGGCATTTTGGGCAAAGTTCCCCATTCGACGCCATACCAAGCCTTTCAATGGGATATGGCCCGCGATCAGGCCCATTTGGGGCAGGGACGAAATCCTGAGGTGTATTATCAGTATGCGAAAAATTTTGTGCAGAATGCTATAGATGGCGACCGGCCATTCTTTTTAATGGCCAATTCTCACGATCCGCATCGTCCGTTTTACGGCAATGACAAGTCCGAGTGGTATGGCAAACTCGATCCGCCCGCGGTGTCCCCCTCGCGCACATTTGCTCCAGAAGAGGTGATCGTCCCTGGGTTTTTGCCTGATATACCGGATGTGCGGCTGGAAATAGCTGAGTATTACAATTCCGTGCGCCGCTGTGATGATACGGTGGGGCGATTGCTCGACGCGTTGGATGAGGCGGGTGTGGCGGAGAATACGCTAGTGATGTTTTTGTCGGATAATGGCATGGCATTTCCGTTTGCAAAGACCAATTGTTACTTGAACAGTACGCACACACCTTGGGCAGTGCGCTGGCCAGCGGTTGTTCAGGCCGGGCGCGTGGATGCCAAGCATTTTATTTCTGGGGTCGATTATTTGCCTACGGTGCTGGATGCAATTGGCGTGGACATTCCAGACGGCGTCAATGGCCAGTCGTTTTTGCCGGTGTTGCAGGGTGAAGCGCAGGCTGGATGCGAGCAGGTGTTTACACAATTTCACCAGACTTCGGGTCGGCGCAATTACCCCATGCGGTGTGTGCAAAATGCGCGGTTCGGTTACATTTTCAACCCTTGGTCCGATGGCGAGCGAGCGTTTCGCAATGAGTCCCAGAGTGGTCGGTCCTGGCAGGCGATGCAAGAAGTAGCGACCAACGATCCAGCATTGGCCGCGCGCAATCATTTGTTTACGTATCGCGTGCTGGAAGAATTTTACGACTTTGCGAACGATCCCAATGCGCTGAACAACCTGATTGATGATCCCAACTACGCCGATGAAGTTCAGAGTCTGAGAAATGCGCTTGAAGCATGGATGGTGGCGACAGGCGATCCGGCGCTTGAAGCCTTTCGTGGTCGCGCATCGCAGCAGGCACTGGATGATTTGATGGATCACCTAGCGGATACAATTGGCAAGCGTGCGGATGAATAGGTGATGGACGCCATTCGACGAGAGGGGGCCATTTTTTGGGGCCTAGCTCTGTTGTGGCTGTTGCTCTTTGTGGCCTCTATGCTCTACCACACGGGTGGTCGCTTGGCCCTGCCGCTGGACGATTCCTTCATCTATTTCCAATACGCGCGGCAAGCGGCCCAAGGGCACTTCCTCGAATACAATACCGGGGCTGAGCCAACGGCTGGCGCGACTAGTCTGCTGTACACCTTGCTGCTGGTGCCGGGTTTTTGGTTGGGGGTGGATGGGATGGGAATTGCACTATACGCGTTGGCATTGGGGGCTGTGTGGTTGGGGTTGAGCGCGCGGCTGCTTCTGTTGCTGGGCCGCAGGTTGGGAGGCTCGTTCAGCGGCTGGGTGGCTGCGTTGATGTTCCTATTGTGCGGCCCGCTGCTGTGGGGGTACTACAGCAGCATGGCGATTGGCCTGTTTGCCTTCGCCATCTTGCTGACTCTGCATCTATACCTAGCGGAAGACCGACGTGCCCCGCTGGCGGCGGCCTTACTGGCGTTGGCGCGGCCCGAGGGGATCGCCTTGGTCTTGCTGCTGCTAGCGCTAGTCGCCTATCGCCGGGCGTTGAACTGGCGGTGGGGAGTGCCTTTGGGAGGATACGTGTTCCAGGCCCTGTTGCTGGCTTGGTGGACGGGGGAGGCCGGGGCGTCTGGGGTCGAGGCCAAATGGCGCTTTGCCGAGCCGCACGGCTCGTTGCCCGAGCAGATCCGGGCCGTCTTTTTCGACTTCGCCGAATTTGTCAAAGGAATTCTCGCCGGGTCGCTAGGGCATCAGACTAGCGTCAATTTATACGCGTACGACGGCAACTACCGTCGCATGGTGTTTGCTCCGTTTGTCGCGCTCTTTGTTTTGTCGGAGATAAGCTACCGGCTCTGGGGCGAGCTGTCCGAGCGACGGCTCGGGGTGGCGGCATTGGGCGGAGCGTGGTTTGTCGGCGGCGTTTTACTTACCTGCACTCTCGTCGAATACGACGCCCACTTCAATCGCTACCAGCAGCCCTTCTTGCCGCTCTACATCCTCTTTGCCGCCTTGGGCTTGGGGCGTTTGGACGCGGCTGGAGGGGAATGGGGCCGCAAGCTGGCACGGGGGTTGGCTTGTTTTTTCGGCTTGTGGGGGTTG
>MKWU01005632.1_pt1 | contig 13449 bp, 14 predicted proteins | sample 809101 | NCBI WGS metagenome assembly MKWU01 (sample SAMN05860141, study PRJNA318959) | sponge metagenome | host: Aplysina aerophoba | place: Slovenia: Piran, Adriatic Sea, Gulf of Piran | collected 2013-05-07 | reverse complement strand
CATGCCCTCCAGGCCGAAGCCGTCGAGCCCCGAGACGCCGAAGCGCTCGGCGAGGCGCTCGGCGGCGCGGCGCGGCGCGAAGTCGCGGGGCGGCCGCGGCGTGGGGGCGCCGGCCTCCCGCGGGTCCGCGGCCCCCGGCGGGGCCCGCCCTCCGGCGGATCCGCGCCCGCGGGCGGCGCCGCCGCGCCGTCCGCCTGTTCGGGGAGCAACAGCTCGGCGGGGCGCAGCCGTGCCCATTCGCCGGCGAGCTCACCCGCGGGGAGCAGCTCGAGTTCGAGTTCTCCCGTCGTGACGTCGCAGCGCGCGACGCCCCAGGTCTCGCCTTGGCCCGGCACCGGGGATCTCCCGGCTGCCGGCGCCGCGGCGACGAGCCAGTTGTGGGCCACGCCCTCGACGGCGGCGCCGGTGTCGACGGTGCCGGGGGAGACGACGCGCATCACGCGGCGCTCCATGAGCCCGCGGCCGGGCGGCGAGACCTGCTCGGCGATCGCGACCCGGTGACCGGTGGCCACGAGCTGCTCGACGTGACGGTCGAGCTGGTGGTGCGGGACGCCGGCCAGCGGGAGGCGACCCTCCTCGCGCCCCATCGGGCGGGACGTGAGCGCGATGCCCAGCACATCCGAGAGGACCTTCGCGTCGTCGTCGAAGGTCTCGTAGAAATCGCCCATGCGGAAGAGGAGCAGCGCTCCCGGGTGCTGGGCGCGGAGGCGCAGGTATTGCTCGCGGGCCGGAGTGGACAGGATCGCGCGCCGATCACGGGGAGGCCGGGCTGATGGTACGGTCGCCGGCGGCACATCGGCCAGCTTCACGGGCACCACGGCTCGAATCGCCGTCTTCTTCGGCCGTTCCGCCTGTACAACGAGCGTTCCCGCGTGGCACTGCTGTGCCCGGTCACATCGAGGGTCAGGGGGTGCGCGTTCGAGGTCGTGCTCCCGGAACGCCTCGTGTTGGCCGACAGACTCCGTGCGCTCGCCGATCCCGTCGCCGCACGGTAGCCTCCGCCGCAGAACTACTAAATCGCTGCAAACTGCGACAGAATTAGCAGTACCTCGCGGCGCGTCAGGTGCCTGCGGCACGTGCGACGCGCGGGCATACACCGCACCATGCGCTCCTGATCGCGGTCCGGTCCCGGTGCGAGGTCAACTCAACTGTTCCAGCTACCGCCGGGTCCCGCCCCTCGGCAGTCCGGAAGCCGACGCGGCGCTCGGGTGCCCTCGAATGGCCCGTCAGCAACCTGAGAGGTCGGCAGCGCTACGCACACTTGTTGATAAGCGTACCGGCACACGGTACATTGCGCCAATGATCACGTCGTTCCGCCATCGAGGACCGAGGAGGCTCTATGAGCGAGACGACCCCAGCAGGATAGGCGCCGATCTACTAGATCGGATCACTCTCGCTCTGGCGGACCTTGATGCTGCCAGCAGGCCGAGCGATGTTGATTTGCCAGGGTACAGGCTACATCCCCTCAAGGGTGACCTGAGGGGACTGTGGAGCATTACGATTTCGGGCAACTGGCGGATCATTTTCCGATTTGAGGATGGCGACGCACATGTCGACTTGGTTGACTATCACTAGTATGAGGAAAGAGACCATGACCATGAAGAATCCGCCTCATCCTGGCGTCAGCATTAGGGAAAACTGCCTGCAGCCTCTTGGTCTGAGTGTCACTGAGGCGGCGGAGGTCCTGGGCGTCGCTCGGCACACGCTGTCACGAGTCTTGAACGGCCACGCCGCAATCTCGCCCGATATGTCCATTCGCCTTGAGAAGGCTGGATGGTCGAACGCCGATTTCTGGCTGCGTCGGCAAGTCTCCTACGACCTGGCGCAAGCTCGCAAGGATGAGGACAGAATACAAGTCGAGCGCTACCAGCCACAGCCTACGGTCTAGAGATGCCAGTGCAACCCGGGACAAGAGTGCGCTCCGGGCGTCATGGGGACTGTGCCGCGTCCGGCCCGACCCCCAGTTCTAGAAACTGAGGGTCAAGGGCCTGTAACCGACCTAGGCGCCTCACCGCCCATTTGCTCAAGGAAGTCGAAGCGCGGCTCTGAGCTCCAGCACCGAAGCCACGGCTCCGTCGAAAGATGACGGATTGTGATGGTACAATTCACGAGATCTTCTGGCTTCATCGCCTCGGTATTCCCTACGAGACGCTCCGAGGACGCTGAGAGGAAGTCGTGGCAGGGACTGCGATTCGCCGATGACAACAGTCTTCACGATTGGGCACTCGAACCAGCCCGCGGCCGACTTCATTGCACTTCTAGAGAAGTCCCAGATAGAACTTGTCGTGGATGTTCGGTCCAATCCGTATTCTCGCTTTCGTCATTTCAATCGCGAACCACTAGCGAACCGTCTAGAAGGCTCGGGTATCGCCTACCTCCACTTGGGAAACGAACTTGGTGGTCACCCTGATGGCGATGAGTTCTATGTGAACGGACGGGTAGCCTATGAGCGCTTGGCCGCAAGAAGAGGGTTCCGCCGCGGAATAAGGCAGATCGCAGAAAAGAGTGAGCAATACCGCGTAGCAATTATGTGTACCGAAGAAGACCCTGTGAAGTGTCATCGACACCCACTCCTAACCCCAGCTTTATTGGAACGTGGCGTGCAGGTGTACCACATGCGGCGCGATGGCTCAGTCCAAGAGGACGCGGCGACTAGAGCGCCGAACGAGCTCCAGATGCCCCTTATCGAACCAGTCGGAGAGGACCGTACGTGGCATTCACCGAAGAGGATTCGTCCCGCCGAACGCAGCTGAATGGCGACATCAGAATCCCCGACGGCATCAAGTCGGCGATCGTTTTCGGACATGCGGACGGTGATGGCCACTTGGCTGCGGTACAGAGTCGTGAGTGGCTGGTTCGACAAGGAGTCGATGTCACTGTGGTTGTGTCGCCCTCAACCAGAAACCATTTCTTCTGGCATCGTTTAGTGGATTTCGACTTGTCGAAATATGATCTAGTTGCATTTGTCGACATTGCTTTCAGATTTCGTGATCCCGAAGAGTCACTTGCTCAGCTTCTACGTGTGGTAGATTGCCTACCAGACACACATTTTGTCGCAGTGGACCACCATCCGTTCGTTCACCCCGATGTACCGCGAGAGAATCTATTATTGATTGAGGTCGATGACCCTTATCGTTGCTGTCTCGGCTTACCAGACCCAGAACTGATGCAAGTCGCGGCACTGTGCGACGGGTCTCCGACGGCGATTGTGCCAACGCCTCTGCTCACAAGGCGCGCATTGGGCGTCAAGCGCGCTGCGGCTGATGTCGCCGGCATCGCTGGCGATACGCTACTTGGATTGATCAGCGAACGCAGGTGGGAATTCTTCGAGGCACTCGCTGTCGAGGCTCGTGAGATGCATCTCTCGGCTCGAGGAATCCGTCGGCGGTCGAGCAAGAACAGTCCCTTGATCGACTACGCTAGGAGCCACCCGCCTTCAGCGACGCCCAAATGGCCGCTGGGACCGAGTACGTGACTCCGGCCTTCGCGCGCATGTCGTCGGAGTGACCCAGGATCCGGGACCTCAACCACGGTGTGAATCGCGAAAACCGGACTCCATGCTGCGCGGGCGTCAGCATGTGGTCCACGGGAATGTCGGCCAGGTGTGCAGCGAGATACTTGCTGGATACCTGGCTCACTCTTGCTCTCGTGGTTTTCGTTCTCACCTCCAGTGTCGTAATGGGGCACTGACGCGTCGTCGGGAAAATGTCGAACGGCCCCATGCCAAGTGTCTCGGCAACCACATTGGTCGCGATGTAGGCCCTGAGCCCGATGAGGAAGACTGTTCCGCGCCACGAGCGCTCCCTGTCGATGATCCACCCTGGCGAGCTGCCTAGCCGCCATACGAAGCGCGTTAGCGTCTCGGCGTCAAGAATCTGGGGCATCAACACGGTCAGGGCCTCGACCGAATGGTCATGTGCGCATTCATCGACAAGACGGGCAACTTGAACTGCAGTCTCGTCTGGATCCCCAGTGCCTGAAGCGCCACGCACCACCACGGTCCTGACTGGAGTGCGGCGGTGAGGGCGAGCAAGCAATTGTGCGAAGACACACCCGACCTGTGGGCGGCGGAGCCAGTCAAGGTAGACCGCCTCGGTCAAGTGATCGTCTGACACAAACTCAGCTTCATCCTCGATGAGACCATGTTCCAGCAAGTTGCGAACGTAGTCCTGACGTCTGGGGAACCGCATCGGACGCCCACGCTCGTCGGCTAGTGTCAGCCCCTTCGCGGTCGTCCTGAGGATGTTCATCGTCGTCTGTAGCCCCGTGGCGCGTGTGAACTGATGGATCACATGCGGATCGTCGACAGCTTGCGCGGAACGATGAGCTTCACGCAAATCTCGCGAAGGTGTCCCGCATTCGCAGGTGGGTAACCTAACGAGTTTGGTGCTCGGCCGGCACGGGAGTGCTCGACCGGCTCAACCTCCCCTGAGTGGGTCGGCGACATTCGGGTGTCCGTCGACGCCGCCCACGACCCGCTCGAGGGGCACGGCGCTTGATCCCGATCCACCAGCCGGCTTCCCGACAGTCAAGAGGAACTATTCGAACTCGTACGCGACTAGCTCCCGGTACGGGAGTCACTTCCCGGCACTGTGCGGCTCGGCAGCCTCGCGTCTGTATTGGGCGAGTATGTGAACCTGGAGCCGGTCACTCCCTAGGGTCTAGAGATCGGCGACCCTCTCGAGTAGCGGGTCATCGCTCGTCGCGGGCGCCGCGATCATTTGGCCGACGCGCCGAAGGGCTGCCCGATCGGGAAGCCAGATCGTCTCATTGCCTCGCCGTATTGGCATGGCGATCGTTTCCCCTTGAATCGCCCGCAGTGCCGCGCCAACCAGCGCCTGTGCGCGCTGATCCAAGCCCCGGTACAGGGCACTCTCCCTTCGGCCAGAACCCGGTCGCTCGAACAGCTTCTTCAGGATCGTCAGCGTCACGCGGGTGCCTAGCGGCAAACCTAGAGATAGTACTTCTGCCGTTGTGGACGCCTCTCTAGTGAATCCTTCGATGACGCAGTTCTTATCGAAGCGCTCGCTAGGAAGGTCTGCTAGCGAAACGCGTCCGTCGACTTCATCGATGTAGCACGAAACAAATCGCGGGAAATCTCCGTCATTGACATCGTGGTCCATCTCCAACCGGCGAAAGAAACAGTCCCTGAACTCCAGCTTTCTTGGCTTCCCCGACGTACTTGAAACATCGTACTCGGGTATCAGCTACTCTGTCGCTGTCAGAGACACGCCAGTCCAGTCTGAGTAGCACCGGATGGATTTCCGACCGTCGCGGGAGGGGGCTGATGTGAACATTCTGGATGGAGTGCTTGCCCGGCTTCGCGCCATCGCCGTGCCTCCCGGCGATCAGCACCAAATCATCGTCGCCACCCCGGGCGAGTATCGGCAAAGGGTCATCGGTGACCCCCTCTATCAGGACGAGTTGTGGCGGGCAATCGGCCGCGTCTCGTTCGAGAGTGACCCGCCCGCCCAGCCGGAGGTCATCGCCGTGGCGATCGTCCCTGAAGCCGGAACCCTGCGCGACGAGTCAGGGGTGCGCGAGTTGCTGGGCCCTGCATTTCAGACTCCGGTGACCGTCCTGAGCGCACACGACGAGATTCTCGGATACCTACCTGGGAGCGATGCGGCCGCGATGCGGCCACACTTCCGAACGGCGACTATGGAGACGACCGCGCTCGTCCGCGGCGGCTTCGAGATCAATGCTGACCTGGGCTTAGGGATCATCTACGACTACGGACTGCCGTACGACGGGCTGCTCGACCCTCGTGGTCTTGAAGAAGCAACAGCCGACCAGTTGCTAGCCAATCGCCTCGCCCTCCATCCGGGTCTTGGGATTGTGTCTGGACGCCCCTCGCTGTACTTCCCAGAGACGGTCGAGATGACGGCACTGGTGCGGAAGCTGGTGGACGACGGCGTGCTGGTCCCGCACGTCGGCTTCGCTGGCGTCGCGATCGCAGTCCGAACCGGCGACGACTGCGACACCGAGCGGTGAGAGCCGATTCGAGGCGCCCGGCCACGAGCCGTCGCAGGGGCCGCCACGGTCAGGAAGGGACGATCCGCAAGATGACAGACCTGACGGCTGCGGCCGAGCTCCTGGATGAGATCGCGCGCGACCGTTGCGACGTCATTCAAGTCGGCTTCGAGTTCGCACGACATGAGGGCAGCCCGGGCGGCGACATCGCCGAGGCCGTGCTCGCCGCGCTGCAACTCCAGCATGCCGGACCGGACGATGAGGGGCGTCCGGCGCCCGCGCCGTTCTACCACCCATGGGGCCCGCGAGGTGCCGCATCCCCGGACGTGATCGCCGCCTGGGATGCACTCGTGGACATGATTCGATCACGCGCCGTGCGGGCTCGCCTGCACGATCTGCTCTGGATCGAGCGGGCCGGCGAGCAGCCTTTCCTGCACGCAAAGGCAGCGATCAAGGACTACGTCACCGCCGCCGAAGCGGCCGAGTGTGACGCGCTTTACCGGGCCTTCATGCTCGTGCGCGCGCTGGAACTGTGTCGGCAGATCAATGCCCGCGACCTGTTCGGATCCATCAGTACGGCGGCCCAGCGAGCACTGACGGCGGAGATCGAGCGTCGCGACGTCGCCCGGCGGCCGGGTGTCAGCGTGCGGCTGCTGGAACTCCTTACCGACCTACCGGACGCGCATCGACCGGACGACCTGCCATCGCATTTGAGCGAAATTCGCACGTTGCTCGAGGGGAACCATCCACACGACCGTGAGGCCATCTTCCAGCTCGAGCAGAGGCTCGCTTCCGACGATCCCGACGAAGTCGTCCGTCTCCAGCGATCGAATGTCCGCGTCTGGATCGACTGGGCGCTGGCTCAGGAGGGCGGCGTGTTCCGGCGCGTTGCGCTCGGCATGGCCCTTGAACGCGCGAACACCATCGCCGGGGCAGAGGACCTCCGCGAGGAAATACGGCAGCTCATGCAAGGAGTCGGCGATGAGGACCTCGGCCTCGGGGAGATCGCGGTCGAGACGGAAATGCCGGCCGAACGGGTCGAAGAACTCGCAACCTACGTCGTCGGCGACGACGACATCGCCGGGGCTTTGGAGCGCTTCGGCACCTGGGGCCCACCGACAGGGGACCCCAAGGAGAACGCCGATGCCGTGGATCGCGAACAGGAGGAATTCGTGCTCCTGCGGCTGATCCCCATGTCGGTGATCGACGACCAGGGGCGTCCTATCCGGTCGTTCGCAACGGACGACGAGAGACGCGAGCTGGCGCTCCTCCGCAGGGAGGTCTTGTCAGCCAGCTACCAGGGAAGCCTCTCGACGCTCATCCTCGACCGGATCCGAGAACGGTACGGGCCGACACTGACCGAGCTGGCGGGTGTGTTCGAGAGGGGCTTCCTCGAACCGCACCAGTCGGACGCGTTCGCGAGAGCGTTCGCGCACTACTGGGAGGGAAGGTTCGATGAGGCCATCCACGTCGCGCTGCCGCGAATCGAGGCGGTTCTTCGCCAGATGCTCGTGGCGACAGGTGGCATCGCCTACACCGAGCCGCATGGAGGCCACGCCGGGCACTACAAGGTGCTGGGGACCATCCTGAGCGAGTTGCGCGGGAGGCTACCGGATGAGGGCTGGCGCCGCTCGATGATGATCGTGCTCGCGGAGCCCGGCGGGCTCAATCTGCGGAACCGGTACCTTCACGGCGTGATCGCGGAAGTCGAGCAGCTCCACGCTGCGCTCGTGCTGCAGATCGCCGCCCACATCCGGCTGATCGTGCCGCGGGATGATCGGAAGGATCTGCCGCCAGATACCAGTGATGGAACACTCTAGATCCCGCCGCCAGCCTGCATTGCGAGCACGAGCACGGAGCACGCCGTTGACCGCGCCGAAGGCGATCACCCGCGCGGCGAGGTCGCGGATCAGCATCCAGCCCAGATGGTGACCATACCGTCCTCGCGGTAGCACTGCGTGCGATCGCGGACTAGCCGATCCCTGATCTCCGCGACGCCGCGCTGACCGCTCGGGGCGAAGCGGAAACGGCGAGCGCGCGCGGCGCTGCCGGGAGCGCTCTTGGATATCGGAAGGATGATGACACTCCTCAACTTGGGTCCAGATGATGAACTTCTATTCTTGGGCAGACTGGTTCCGGCCGGCAGTGACGAGAACACCACGTACGCGAGAACTCTGCGCCCCGGTGCAGCTGGACCGTCCGCCGGATCCTGACGCGAGCCGGCATCTCGAGTCCCCGCCGACGCCGTCCGCCCGAGCACCGCGTCCGGCGCGAGCGGGCGCCCCGCGAGGGGATGCTGATGCAGATCGACGGTAGCCATCACGCCTGGCTCGAGGAGCGCGGCCCGCGCTTCGCCCTGCTGCTCGCCGTCGACGACGCGACCGGCTCGGCCGTGCACGCGCTCTTCCGCCCCGCCGAGGACGCCCGTGGCTACTTCCTGCTGCTGGAGGAGATCATCCGCCGCCACGGCATCCCGCTCGCCATCTACAGCGACCGCCACGGCGTCTTCAAGGCCTCTCCCGACGGACGGCGGGGCCTGAAGGTCCAGGACCGCCTGGTGTCCGTGCGTATGCGTACGTTCTCGCCGCCGGAATCAAATCTGTGTGCGCGGTGGTGCGCGTTCGTGCGCGTGGCAAGCCAATCTGGGGGTCAGGAGGTCGCAGGTTCCGATCCTGTTCTCCCTGACTACCCTCTTGAACCTAAGGCCGCCGCCGGAGACCCGGCTCCGGCGCTCGTGGTCCCCTTCCAGCTCTGGCGCGGAGTGCGAAGTGCATCGATGGCTAAGCGGCTTGCCCCGCACGCGCGAGTGCCGACGCCACACGCGCCTGCGTGTCCCGGGAGCCGTACTTCCTCGCCATGGTCGTCAATCGCTCGGGGTCAAACCGGCGACGCTGCACCGCGCCGGCGAGGGCAGCGGTGAGTTCGCCGCGATCGGCGGCTGCCTGCTCCGCGTGCTGAAAGAGGTCTATCACGAACCACTCCGGCGATCGCTTCCGCGGAAACGACACGCGTCGCAGCAGGAAGCGGCGGCCCCCGAGCCTGAACTCGCCGGAACGCTTCGTGTTGTAGACGAGCTGGGCAGCAAACGCCGCCGATGTGCCGAGGCCGAGCGCATTCCATTGCTCAGGGCCGGTGAACACGAAGGGTCCACCGAGGAAGGCTCGCATGATCGCTTCATCGGTCGGCGGCACCGCCCCGAAGCGACCCTGCCTGGCGTGCACGAACAGCCCATGAGCCAGTGGCCTGAGCTCGCCTTCGTCTACGAGCCGGCGAGCCAGCCGCGCCGGGGTGGCAGTCCATCGCGAGAGGTCACGCGTGCGGTAGACGCGGCCGCGCTTCAGCATCGGACCCTTGGCGGACATGTCAGTAATCTCCCGGAGAAAAGATACCTTACGAGAACTGGGAGTAGACCCGCAGTTTGCCCGTCTGGGGGTCAAGGGGCTGCAGGTTCAAGTCCTGTCCGAGCCCTGCCGCGCTCGCAGTGATCCGTGACGGGCGCCCTCGTGACGACTCGACCGGGCGGTCACGGCAGTGGGTTACCGATCGCCTCGATGACGGGGCGTCCGAGGACGACGGCGACTAGCGCCATCACCAACAACATGCGCCGCCGTGAGCGGCTGCGGCCGGCCCTCCAAATCCCGCGGCGCAATGCGGGGACCAGCGAGCCGGTGCGGCGGCTGCGGCGAGCCCTCCGACTCGCACGGCGCGACGAGGTGATCGACCAACCGGCGCGGCGGCGGTGGTACCGCCAGGGGAGAGGCGCAACGCCCGTGATCTCCGCGAATCGCGGCGAGTGCTGATCGCGAAACGACTTCATCGCCGCTTCGAAGGCAGCGGCGCGCTTGCGAGTGGCAAGCGGGCCGGATCTCCAGACCAGAGAGGGGTTCCCTCCGGCCGTCGATTCGACCTGATCGCCTCGGTGTTGGCGCAGTCGCGCCCCCACGTGGGCGGTATGTCCCACGTAGTGGCCGTAGTCGGTCTTCAGGACATAGACGTAGAAGCGCCGGGTGGGGTCGGCGGCGTCACGACGCTGCTGTTCGTGCCCGAGATCCTCTGGCTCATGGTATCTGTGGCGTCGGCGCATGCGCCCAGCTTACGGGACGCCATTGACGCGTCGGTCGCGCATTCGTACTCGACTTCGGTCGTGATGCACCCATAACGACGAGGGCGGCTCCACGGAGCCACCTGGTGCCGGCGACGATCGGCTCCCGACCGGTGGGGAATCGGCCGCTGCGGCTCGCGGCGTGACAGAATGCATCCCCATGGTCGCCGCGCCCGACATCATGACCCTGATCGCCGGCGCCCGTGGCGCGAGGCGGTGACCTACCGCGACACCTGGCCCCACGAGTACGTGGTGGTTCGCCGCGACGGTCAGCAGGCGCTGCTCGCGGCCTTCTGTGCCCGCATCGCGCGCGGGGAGGGCGTCGAGTGCCGCTTCTTCGGGCAGACGCGGCACTACCTCTTCCTCGGCGATCACAAGTACTGGACGATGACCGACTGCGCCGACATCGACCTCGACGCGGACGACTACGTGCTCAACCGCGCGAGCTTCTACCGCGACCGCCGCGACTTCGACGTGCGTGCCGGCGACACCGGCGCGCGGGACGGGCCTAACGAGGTGAGATAGAACACGGGCTCGTCCTCCAGCGTCACGTCGCGGATGTAGAGGACGCACCCCTGATCGGTCGAGTCCGCGTAGTGAAACGGCAGCGCACGAGGGCGGCGCCGCCAGAGGTCGATGAAGTCGGCCGTCGCCCCATCCCGAAGCTCGCCGTCCACGAGCGTGGCCACCGGGTCGCCCGTGCCCACATCCTCGTGGTCGAGCCGAATGACATCGACGATGTCCGGAGTCATATTGGCTTCGGGTTCCTCGTCATCCCCGGTACCTCTATCGAGATGGTGAGCGGCCTGAGGATCTCCCGTCATGATGGTGCCTCCACCGTAGCACGCGGTCGGTGGACGTCGGCGACACTCCCGGGCTACGCCCGCGGGAGCCCGGGACCCGTCGGATTGCTGTACCGGAGGTCGCGCCGGCCCCGCTTCGTGAGCACCCAACCCTGGTCATCGATCTGGACACTGCGGCCGCCCGGCCTCATGACGTAGCGAGGCTCGGTGACGGTACTGTCGGCCCCACTCACCTTCTCGTTCCTCCCGGTCAGGACTTCGCGGAGGGCGGTGGTGTAGGCCCCGATGTACTCCTCGATCCCGCGCTGGGCCAGGCGTGCTGCGGACACGACGGCCGGGAGCTCCACGCCGTCCAGGGCGTCATCGGGGGCGGTCAGTCCACGATGGGAGATCGCCGGCGCGCCGGACACGCACCCCGAGCGATTGCTCTCCACAGGATCTCCGTCGGCACGCGAGAGGTTCCAGCCCCCACCGCCCGGCTCCAATTCGCCGCAATGGTCGATGCTCGTCCAGCGAGTGCATGCGTCGATGACCCACGTCGACGCGGAGACGGCCTTGTGCATCCTGCCGCCCAGGGCGATGCGGTCCACCGCGTGCATCGCCTCCTGGATCTCGCGGTCCATCTCCTCGTCGAACGGCCGACCGAAGACGGCTTCCGCCTCGGCGGTGTCGTAGTAGACCAGCTGCTCGACGGTGTGACCGTCGACGACGATGTTGATCCAGCGCACCCGGACTCCGGCTACGTCTGCGGTCTCGTCCATGACCGAGACCTCCTCCGGCGTACGCCCGGCATCCGGCTCGGGCGGCATCTCGGCCCGCGCATGGTCGTAGAGCTGGTCGGCCAGGGAGGTGATCTCGGCCGCCATCGTCAGTCGTTCTCTCCACTCGACCGGGATGGACTCGACTCCGTAGTACGCACCTGCCAGCTGCCCGTAGATGGCGCCGGTCGTATCCGCATCGTCGCCGAGGTTCACCGTGAGCAGGGCGCCGTCGCGGAAATCCCGGGAATGGTGGAACGCCCACAGGGCCGCCTCCAGCGCGTCGACGACGTAGCCCGTGCCCCTGATCCCCGGCGGGTTGCGGTCCTTGTACGACCCGCGGGCGATGCGCTCGATCGCCTCCGCCAGCGGCTCCGGCTCCCGGTCCCACCAGATCGGCCAGTAGTCCGGGTTGAGGAGGGTCTCCTTCTCGGTGCCCTCCAGGGCGCCGACCAGGAGCGCGGCGAAGTAGCGGCAGGCGTCGACCGCCTCGAGGGCGCCGTGGGTCGTCTGGGAACTCGATGCTGCCATCGCCACGGCGTCTTCGACGTCCGCCGCGAAGTACATCGGAACGGGCGCGAGCCGCATCAGCGACCCGTTCCCGGCGGACTGGGGATCGGTGGAGCCAGCGTAGGGGTCGCCACCCTGTTCGAACCGCGCGAGCGCGGCGCGAACGGTGTTGCCGATGTCGAAACAGCGTCCAGTCGAGGAGAGATAGCCCTCCCTCCACCAGCGCAGGTAGCGCTGCATCTGGTCCCGGGCGTCGAAGCCGCCGCACTCGATCAGGCTCGTGGCGAGGCATAGCGCCATCGAGGTGTCGTCGGTCCACTGCCCCGGCTCCAGGTCGAACGGCCCGCCGCCGACCATGCCGTCGATCGGCTCGAAGCTCCCCGGCGACCGGAACTCAACCGTCGGGCCCAGCGCATCGCCCGCCGCGAGGCCGAGAAGGCAGCCGCGGAAGCGTTCGCGCACGCTGGGCTCGTTGGGCGCTCTCTCCTCCTGCGCGGGCTCGGTCCATTCCCGGACGTACCGGGACTGCTCGGCTGTCTCGGGCGACTGCGGCTTGCGGCGGACTTTCGCGACGCCCTGCCACCACGCCACCACCTGCCGCAACGCCTCGTTGCCGGTGCGGCCGTGCCGTACCAGCCAGCACCCAACCACGGTGGCGGTCCGTCCGACCCCGCCCCAGCAATGGAGGTAGACGGTTCGCCCGTCATCCAGCGAGCGGTCGATCGCGTCCAGGATCTCGACCATCTCCCGGGGAGTGCCCGGCACGCCCAGGTCCGCGATTGGATGCCGCTCATGCACCACCTGCCTGTCGAGACGGCGTGCTTCGCCGCGCGCGATCTCGGCGTACGGCTCCAGACCTTCGACGGACTCGGTCAGATCGATGAAGTGGTCGATGCCCGCTGCGAGGAGGGTCCGCAGCCTGGCTGCGGCTTCCGTCGCGTCCCTGGCGCCCGGGTACTCACCGGCCGCGAAGCGGCCCGGGATGACCCAGTAGCTGTTGGGGAGCGGGCGGTCCGGGCCGTTTGCCGGTGGCAGGTCGGTGTCTCCGATCCGCGAGTCGTTCGCGAAGCTCGACCAGATGATGCCCCCATTGTGCACCCCCGGCAGCTGCCGCCTCGGGCCTGAGGGGTGAATGATGTGCAGAGATCGGGTGGTGGGCGACGGAAGATGGGACCATTAGACCGTATGGAGTGACCGGCTCCGGTTTCGCAAACTCGCGGGCTACAGGCGCGAGGCTTGCAGAGCCGCATACGAAAGTGAGGAGCCGGTCATGACGATGGGTACCACATACGCAGGGATGGAC
>MKWU01005630.1_pt1 | contig 13455 bp, 13 predicted proteins | sample 809101 | NCBI WGS metagenome assembly MKWU01 (sample SAMN05860141, study PRJNA318959) | sponge metagenome | host: Aplysina aerophoba | place: Slovenia: Piran, Adriatic Sea, Gulf of Piran | collected 2013-05-07 | reverse complement strand
CGGGTGGTCATTCCTGTTGCACTGACGAAGTACACAGTGCCGTCATGCGAAGAAACATCAAACCCGTAGACGCTGCCCTCAAGTTCAACCCGACTAACGAACTCCCATGCGCCGTTCGTGTTGCGGGCATGCAGAGACACCTCATCCCCGCTAGCAACCACCACCGCGAACTGTCGACCCACTCCGATGAGCTGGGCCTGTTGTTCGGCAAGGGCCGCCAACGAACCCGCAAGCGGTAACCACTCGTCTTCAAGCGGGTCAAACATAGCTTGCGCCGACAGTGAAACGATGCGGCCACCATCCCAAACCGCGTCCACAACCGGGTGTGGCGCAGGAGCCATAGCCGCCCAAGTGTTCGTTGCTGGCTCCCACGATGCTGCCTGCGTTCCTGAAAACCAAAAGACACGGTCATCCCCAGCAAGCCCGAAAGGAGCAACTGGTGACCCGGTTAGCAGATCTGTGCTGCTCATCACCTCCCATGAGCCGTTTAAAGGGTCATAAACAACACCATCGCCCAAAGAAGCATCTTCACGGTTCGGGAACCCCAGATTAGCCGCTTCAAAATTCCCACCCCAGATAGCCAACCTATTGTCCTGCAAAGCAACCATTGCTGAGCCAGTTCTAAGCGAAAGCGGGCCAGCGCCATGGTCAACCTCAAAAGGAGCATGCGGGTAGTCAACGGCCGTCTCGAAATTGAGCACCGTGTTGTCTGCAGCCGGGGCGGGGCTAGGCAACCCGACAAGCACCAACCACCCTGCGACAAACCCGCCGATCAGGAAAGCAACAATATACAAAGGCGACTTGACCATTAATGCAACGCCCGTTGACTTTACCATAAGCTTAGTGTAGCGTGAATTCGCGAACAATGCATTTCTTACGACAAATGGCGAGACAATGGTAGCAAAAGACTATACGATGCTCGACGGTTCAGTTGTATCGATTGACGGTGCTGACGTGAAATCAGCTTGGTTCGGCCGCGTTGACTGGTTTCCGCGAAACGATGGGCTGGTAGCGATAGGTTCGGGAGTCAAAGGCGGACTAGAGAACGAACCAAACACTGGTTGGCGAATTGTGCAGGAAGCAACGTTTCAAGGTGGACGCGTGTTCGCCGCCGAAAGCGGTCCCAACTATGACGAACCTCAGACAATTCTGGTTTATCAACTCGGTGAACATGAACTGTACGCGCGTGCTGTAGGCCATACGGTTGTCATTGATCCGTGGATCAGAACATTAAAGAACTTTACAATTGAGCACAAGAGTTCAAGTATAGCCTTGCAAGTTAAACATTCGAGTCTCGGTCAGTTGAAGTTAAGTAAGGCGAATGTCTTTGTTGACGACTTAGCGACGGTTGAACTGATAACGACCCCAAACATCCGTGAAGCGTTGCCACGCGCATCAGGAAAAATTGTCCGAGGTGGCGAACTCTGGAAAGTTGCCGAACCTGGGGGAAGCGTGATACTTGCTAGCGAAACAACGGTAACACGAATTTCACCTCTTGACGGTCAAGTTGATGCCGCGTTTACGCAACTCGCGGAAAATATATCAGTCCGACGAAACGAACGGTAAAGATGGCTGCTATCGCATTGCTTGTTGCCTGTGCGTCGTTCTTGGGGACGTTAGTTCTATACTTTGGTTACGCTCGATTGGCGGTCGTGTATAATCAGTTTCTTAATTCAAGTGAATTTCTTGAGGCAATCCACGGTGAAAAACCGCCTATCGCAGAATACGCTAGAGGGTTTGCTAATATTGTATTAGCAGTTGAGCCGTACTGCTGGGGCTGCCGACAGAGGATCGCAGAACTCAATGAATTGTGGGGAGACTTTGAAGACCTGCCGTTTGGCTCTTTGAGTCTAGTTCAACCGAGTGACGGTCCTTTTGCGGTCAACTCTAGGATCGATTCCGTTGCCGACAGCGACATGATGGGCAGACTGGCTGTAACGGCAACCCCTATGATCATTGTATTTGATTCCAACGGAAAGGAGGAGTATCGACGTGTGGCTGGCAATTCAAAGATACTAAGCGAAGAGCTTGAACGTCTGCGGATGAAAAATAACAGTGCGATTAACCAACAGAGCGATTAACCAGAGGAAAGACAAAAATGCAAAATACAGAAGAAGTAACCAACGAATGGTGGTCGGACCTTCCAGATATTGAAACCGGGCCGCGTCGAGAAGGCGACGTTAGAGGTCGGCAGCCTGGCCGTCGACAATTCAACAAAGGTGTAGCCGTATTAATCGGTGGGATTGCGTTCGGAATATTCGAAACTATATCTAGGTTTCGATTGAATATTGCCAGCGCTGAACGTGGAACTGAGTATTTTGATTGCGCTGGATACGCTAACTACGCTGGTTACGACGACAACTCCGCACCTTGTGTGGGCTTTCCATACAGTTCATTTTATTGCGGTCCCGATGGTTGGTTCAGAAACAGCGGAGAATGGGGGAAAGGATATTACTACAGGCCGGTGATGGCCTGTGGAGAAGGAATGACAAAAAAGAATGCGTGGAGGTGGACTCATAACGGTAAACAATATCGATGTGCAGATGGAATTTTCTGTTATCGTCTGTTTGGTAGTTGGGTATGCACTTACAAGATCTGCAGCAAGCAGAACCCATGACTAAAAAACCGGTATCGCCCCCTCGATTAATGTCTATTCAACCCTACTACACATCAGTCGCTATTTCTCTCGTGTGTTTTTTTCTTGCCACGACTGGTCTATCGGCTTCTTGGGTAGCACTCGGCCTCGTAGCTGGTTTTTCGTTGTCGGGTTCCGTTTGAAGTGTCAACTCAGCAGGGTTCTTAACGTCGGTCTGGCGCGGAGGGACAATTTATTTCTTCCTCGGGCTCTTCACCGGCTCGACGGTCACCGCTATTCCTTTAGCAATCCTCGGGCTCACTGTCGATCTTGTTCTTCCAGAAACGTTGCGCACAGTTCTCGCAGTAACGGTCATTGCCGTCTTGTCGGTTATTGAGTTAGGGGGCCGAGGAGATCGGTTACCGCAAAATCGTCGAGTAGTGCCTCAGAGTATCTACCTCAAAGGTCGCCGCACAGGCGCGCTGCAGTTTGGATTTGAACTGGGAACAGGAGTTAGGACGTATATCACGAATTCGCTACCTTGGATAGCTGTGGCAACAGCGATATTCCAAACTCATGGGCTCTCTGAACCCTTCCTTTTATCGGTCGGGTTCTCCATTGGACGTGCATTAACGATTCCGGCGATCAGATTGGGTTCGGGTAGCAACAACTGGGCCAATCAGGTGGATACACATCCTCGACGATTTGCTCTACCATCGCTAGCCGCATCAACAACCGTTGCGATTATGTTGACCATAAGTTGAATTTTAACGAACGCCATCGTAGCCAGTTCAAGTCACGCCGACGTTCAGCGACAACCGAACAAGAACCAATATTTGCCTACCCTTGCGATGTGTAGAGCGCCAATTCAATCGCTCTAAGCACTCATACTGGTGGTTGCGTCGTCGACGGGTGCGACTCTGACTCGGCTCTTCGCTGCTTCGTGCCTTGCAAACGTTCTGTCGGTTTTTATCGCGTTGGGGGCACGCTAGTCGTTCGGAAGGAATGTGACTTGGTAGGAGCGTCGGTTCGAACGCTTTGAGTGCAATGTCCATCGTTCCGGCTGGTGGTGCCTACGTGGCTGCTGAGCAAGCGGCGTGTTGGTTGATGTTGGGTGGTGTCTATGGTGTTGGTGGGCGCGGTGGGTGGGCTTTTGGGTTTCGGTGTTGGTGTGTGGGTGCGCGCGGCATTGCCGCTGGGGTTAGTCGATGAATGCGCCGTTGTTGTAGGTGAGCCCGAGGTTGGTGACGCGTATGCGGTGGACGGCTGCGGCTCTCCAGAGTTGCAAACCGCACCGACCGATCCGCCCTGACCCGAGTTTGGCGGGTGTTTTGTGTTTGTGTAGGTCAGGGGCGCGGTGCTGGGGTGTTTTGAGGTGTATCTAACTCTTCGCGACAAATTGCGAGTTTTTTCAAGTCGCTGATGTCGAGCGCAAACGTGTCGAAGCCAACGAACTGCGGATCCAGAAGATTGCTCGCGTCAAAATTGAATAACTTCAAGGTTGGAACTTGTTGAGTTGTCGCTTCGTGGGCGATACCCCAAACCTCGGTTCCGACCACGGCACCCCAACGCCTACCAGTCGGTTCTGGCACGGGCAACAACGAAGGGTCATTCAAACGGATCGCCGCTCCGCCACCGAACCAAATCGGACCGATCGATGTTGACCTAACCTGAGAATATTGCGGGATTACTGGCAAAGGAAGGCGTTGTGGAGCAGCCCAAACGGCGTTGTCGAGGTTGTAGCGGGTGGTCATTCCTGTTGCACTGACGAAGTACACAGTGCCGTCATGCGAAGAAACATCAAACCCGTAGACGCTGCCCTCAAGTTCAACCCGACTAACGAACTCCCATGCGCCGTTCGTGTTGCGGGTATGCAGAGACACCTCATCTCCGCTAGCAACCACCGCCGCGAGTTGCCGACCCACTCCGATGAGCTGGGCTTGTTGTTCGGCAAGGGCCGCCAACGAACCCGCAAGCGGTAACCTAGCGGTACATAACGCTGTATGGTATAACGACAATAATTTATAATCAAACCTTCGGAAATATTGGAGAACCATGAAAACTATTGAACCAATCCCAGAAATCATGCGTGCTGCCTTATTGGTTGGCACCGGTGGCCCAAAGATGCTTGAGGTGCGCGCTGATGTGCCCGTGCCTCAACTTGACCAAGGCTACGTGTTGGTGCGCGTCTCGGCTTGCGGGGTAAACAACACAGACATCAACACGAGGGTCGGATGGTATAGCCGTTCCGTTACCGGTGCCACCTCGACCGTCAATGCTGTGGTCGGTGGCGTTTATCCTTTAGAGCAAATCCGCGTCGCACAAAAGGTTTTCGAAGCCAAAAAGCATGTAGGCAGCATCGTCATCACCATCTAAGCCGTGGCGAACTATCACGATCTCGCCAAAAGAACCACAAAGCAGCGACCAAGAAGTTAACTGTTGCGGCGGGCTTGTATCTCAAAACAGGCGACAGCAGCTGCGGCTGAAACGTTTAGCGATGCTAACGCCCCACGAAGAGGGATCGACACCAAGACATCGCAACGCTCGCCAACTAAACGGCTAAGACCTTTGCCTTCCGACCCCAACACAAGGGCTAACCGTTCATTAGCGACAGCTAGCCGGTGGATTGATTGCTGCGCGCCGGTGTCTAGCCCGACGGTCCAGACGTTGTTGTTGCGCAGTGTTTGCATCGCTGCGGGCAATCCGCCAACAACAGCCATGCGCAGGTGTTCGATGGCCCCGGCTGCGGCTTTTGTGACTGACGGTGTGATATGTGCTGCACGGTGGCGCGGCAACACCACGCCAGTAACCCCAGCGCATTCAGCCGTTCGCAGGATGGCCCCTAGGTTCTGTGGGTCGGTGACCTTGTCAAGCAACAACAGAAACGGTTTATCGTCGCTAGTTCCGCCTGATAATTGGTCGCCTAATAGGTCGTTCAACTCAACGCTTTGCAGTGGCGCTGCTGAAGCGACCACTCCCTGTGAGGCCTCAGTACGAGTCACAGATTCAAACTTGGCTCTCGTCAACTCGCGGATGGGTACTTTGTGTTCGTCTGCGAGGTCGATGATGTCGTTGAGGATCGGAGCGGCGGCCAAGCCGTTTGCCAAAACCACCTCACGCGTGCGGCGCGTACCAGCCAACAGCAACTCCCGCACCGCGTGACGACCTTCGACTTGATCGCCACCCAGAGACGCTTCACGGTTAACGCCGATGGGGTCATTACGGCGCGGGGTCGTACCACGTTGCCCGCGCCCCCGAGACCCGCGAGCCGTGTTTCTGTTGCGGCGAGGTTGAGACTGGCGCGAAGGTTTCTTGCGGCGATCGTGTTGTCGGTTCATTTCGCCACTAAGGCTACTGCCCAAGCCGCAATCCCCTCGCCACGACCCAAAGCGCCTAAGCCTTCGGTGCGCCTGCCGGTTAGTGTCACAGGCGCGCCCACAGCGGCAGACAGTTTGGCTTCCATGGTTGGTTTTGCTGGTGTCAACAAAGGCCGATCAAGAACCACCGAACAATCAACATTGCCCACACGCCAGCCACTTGCACGCACCGCCTGAGCCGCTTGACGCAACAATTCCACGCTATCGGCTCCAGCAAATTCCGCGCTTGTGTCTGGGAACATTGCACCGATGTCGCCCAAACCTGCGGCACTCAACAACGCATCAGCACACACATGCGCTACCAAGTCGGCATCACTATGACCTTTCAACCCGGGTTCACCTAGGAACGTAACGCCCCCAAGCACCAACACGCGGTTGGGGTCTTCGCTACGGGCATGCACATCAAAGGCGTGCCCCACCCGATACCCAATCTCGGCATCACTCACCAGTCACCACTCACCAGTCACCACTCACCAGTCATCACTCACCAGTCACCGCTTTCACGATCCCGAACCATCAGCAAACAATAGTTCCGCAAGAACAAAATCGTCCGGCGTGGTCAGTTTAAGATTGCGCCGTTCACCAACCACGAACTCAACGTTACCACCAACATCAAAAACCAAAGACACATCGTCGGTAGCTTCGGGGCAACCCTCATGAACCCGGCGCAAAAGCTCAGCCCGGAACGCCTGCGGTGTCTGCAAAGCCACCAACTCGGCGCGGTCAATCGCATCCCCCGAACGGAACCTTAGCGTGTCGGTCACTTCTAGCACCGGCACCGCCGCGTCTGCACCAGCAACAATCGCTTCAATCACCGCAACAAAGAGTGCGTCTGAAGCCAAAGGGCGTGCTGCGTCATGCACCAACACTACCTCTGCGTCCGGGGCCACGATGCTCAATCCGCTGCGCACAGATGCCGAACGTGTCTCCCCGCCACCCGCCACCCGCCACTCAACCTTGTGGCCCGCGCCCACCTTTTTCGCCAAAGCTGCGAAACGCTCAGAGCATTCCCCAACCTTTGCTGACGGAACCACGACCACCACACCAGTCGAGTGCTTTGCCGCGCCCAAAACCGCCCGGTCAAGCACCGCCACACCAGCAAGTTCGCAAAATTGTTTAGCTCCACCGAACCGTCTTCCAGCACCAGCGGCCACCACAACCGTCCAAACAATCCCCTGATTGGTGCTATCCATCCCCATAGCTTGGCAGCAATAAAACGAAACACCATCCACCCGCCCTCCTCTGATGCACTAGAATATTGGAACCATGCCAGATGTGAACGTTCTTCGAGCCACCGAACTATTCGCTAGCCTCAGCGAAGCGGCCCTCGCAAAGATCGTCACCACCGGGTCAACACATCAGCTAGAGAGAGGCGACACGCTATTTGACGAAGGTGCCGAACCAGACCAAATATATGTAGTCACGAGCGGCCGCATCGCTATGGTCAATCGCTCCATAGATGGACGAGAATCGGTTGTGGCGCTTATGGAACCTGGTGACCTATTCGGTGAAATGCCTTTATTTGATGGCGGGAAACGGTCGGCTGAAGCTCGAGCTCTTGAGCACTCTGAAGTGGTCGCCATTCCCTATGCGCCACTACGCAGGCTCTATCAAAGGCACCCCAATGAGCTTTGGGGTGTAGTCAAACTCTTGGTCGCCCGCCTGCGTGCCACTGATGCAACCCTCGCCGACAGCGTATTTTTGGATGTCACTGGCAGAACCGCAAAACGCCTGCTCGAATTAGCCGGCGACAAAGACGAATTCACCTTGCCAATCACCCAAGAAGAACTAGCCGGCATCGTCGGAGCCAGCCGAGAACGGGTCAACAAAGCCATCTCCGCTTTCGTGCGCTTGAATTGGATAACCCTAACAGACCGGCGTTACACCATCACCAACCGTGAACAGCTAACCATCCGCGCCCGCTAACCGCTGCGAGCGCTAACCGCTGCGAGCGCTAACTTCTGCGCCGCGAGCGCTAAGCCCCACGAGTTTTGAGAAGGTCTTCAAATCCGAAAATCACCGTGTGTTCAATGTCTGGAACTGGGTCGCTCCCGGCCACGAACAAACCAGTTGCCATACCCAACTCTTCGGCCACATCAAGGTTGGCGGCGAGATTACTGAGATAGAAACAGTCGTAAAGGTCAACCGACAAAGTCCTTCGTGTGGCTTCAAACAACGCTGGTTCAGGCAAGGTTGAACCAACATCGCCGCTAACCATCCAAGACGTGATCAAGTCATCAAGCGCGGTCATTGTGCGCAAGCGGTCACCCCAAGCGCGGGGTTGATTACCAATCGCCGCGACCGGCAATCCGTTACGTTTCATGCGTTCAAGAAACGGATGCAAACCCCGCATCAACCTGAAAGACGACAAATATCGTGTCTCAATCTGTTCGGAAACCAAACTCAAGTCAACTTCGCTCCAAAACTCGGCGGGCGATAAACGCCCCAGCACCAACTTGCGATGCAAATCCCGTACTTGTTGAGGGTCAACCTCTGGTTGTTCAGACAAAATCAGCGGCAACAAAGCGCCCTCAAGAGGATTTGTGGGGCGCACCAACACGCCATGAACATCCACCACCAAAAGCCGTAACGTGCGCCGCCGAGGACGGCTAGCCTCTTGCGCCCGCGTCGCCGCACGATGTTGACGCCGGCGCACGTCACGGCGCCGCCGACCTTTAGGGGTTCGCCATTTGGCCAACAAAAATAGCAGCGAATACGCCCCAAGAAACAAAAGCAGCAAGATCCCCGCCGCAAACGCTACCATCGTCCAAACCCGCGGCAGAATACTCTCTGCTGTTGAGTTAGCCGCGATTTCAACGGTCGGGTCACCAAAGTTCATGCTCCAAGTTGTGGTTTCGTCAACCACCTCGCCGTTTGCTGCTACCAAGTTCGCGGGCAACCGTAAACGCACCGTCAGGCCAAGCACATTTTCGAAAGCACCCTCGAAATCGTCTTCGATCAAACTCAGCGGCCGCCCCAAAGGAGGTAACCCTTCGGGGAAAACCCCACCGAGTTGTTCAAGTTCAAAAGCCGGGTTGACAGAACCGGCTAGCGCATAATCGGTGCGTGCCGGCCCGAAACCAAAAACCTCAAAGTTGTGCTCGTTGGTTAGCGAAAAACCATCAAAAATTACATCGGGTCCCGTGATCTCATCCAACACCAGACCAAGTTCGCTTGCCTTCGTGAAACTCTTAGAGACCACCACAACCAATGATCCGGCGGCATCAACCGAATTGCTGTTGACCACCCATCCGGCATCGCTGAGGTCGTCTAGGTGCAAAGCATTTGGTGCATCGGGTATCAGCGCAACAGCTTCGGCATCGGCGCTTACCTGAACCGTTACCACTCCCGAACCGTTGTCGTCAACGCGAATATCAACAGTGCTATCCACACGGCAAGCACTGCTGAACAAAAGCACACCCGCGAGCACTAGCAGGGTCGCGGCACGACGCGCCGAAGCGTTAGCCTGTGTCCGCAGTGGTGCCAGCGCAATCATTGGTGACTTTCCCTCAACGCTAGACCACTGACCAGGTCACTGGGCTAACGGCCGCTTTAGATGCTGTCGACCGCTTCAACAAGCTCGGGTTCAGGGGGAGTGAAACCCTCAATCGACCGAAACACGATCATCAAATCATCCTTGGCGGCAGGGTCGGCTTGTGCATCAACTATGACGATCTCACCAGCCCGAAACTCCTTGTTGAGCAATTTCTCAGACAATGGGTCTTCAACATGACGTTGCAAGGCACGCCTTAGCGGCCTCGCCCCGAGCGTTGGGTCGTAACCAATCGTGGCGAGATGATCCTTGGCAGCATCGGTCAACTCCAAACCCATGCCTTGGCCAGAGAGTTGCTCGGCGGTGCGCGCCACCATCAGGTCGACTATTTGACGGACTTCACGCTGACTTAGCTCATGGAAGACGATCACATCGTCGATGCGGTTTAGGAACTCGGGCCGGAAATGCTGCTTGAGAGCGTCGGTAACTTTTTCTTTCATGCGTTCGTAGGTGATCGCTTCGTCTGCTTTGGTGAACCCGAGGTTGGCTTTGCGTAAGTCTTGGGTACCCAAGTTGGAGGTCATGATCAACACCGTGTTGCGAAAGTCGACAGTACGTCCTTGACTATCGGTGAGCCGCCCTTCTTCGAGTATTTGCAGCAAAGTGTTGAACACATCGGGATGGGCTTTTTCTACTTCGTCAAAAAGAACCACAGAAAATGGCTTACGCCGCACCTGTTCGGTGAGTTGCCCGCCTTCGTCGTAACCAATAAAACCCGGTGGCGAACCAATCAGACGGCTAACCGTATGCTTGTCCATGTACTCCGACATGTCGAGGCTAATCAAAGCGCTCTCATCGCCGAACAAAAACTCTGCAAGTGTTTTGGCCAACTCAGTTTTGCCCACGCCTGAAGGCCCCAAAAACACGAACGAACCACTAGGACGCTTAGGGTCTTTCAAGCCTGCTCGGGTGCGCCGGATGGCTTGAGACACGGCATGAACCGAACTTTGTTGACCAACGATCCGCTTGTGCAGTTCGTCTTCCATCCGCAACAGTTTTTGAGTTTCCTCTTCGGTGAGTTTATAAACCGGGATCCCAGTCCAGAGTGACAAAACTTCGGCGATGGCTTCTTCGTCAACTTCGTCGAAGAGGTCGACACCGGTGGCTTTAGCTTCCACTTCCAACGAATCACGGCGCGCCAGCAACTCCTTCTCGCGATCTCGCAAGCGCCCAGCGTCTTCAAATTGCTGCGACTCCACCGCGAATTTCTTTTGTTGGATGACATCTGCGATCTCTGCTTCTAGTTGCTTGTATTCTGGTGGTGTTGCCATCCGCTGGATACGCATATGCGAACCCGCTTCATCGATCAAGTCGATGGCTTTATCAGGCAGAAAACGGTCTGAGATATAGCGATCCGCTAGGTTAGCTGCCGCCACCACCGCTTGGTCGGTGATGGTCACACGGTGATGAGTTTCGTAGCTATCACGCAACCCTTTGAGGATTTCTATGGTGTGGGGGACAGTCGGCTCATCAACGGCAACTCTTTGAAAACGCCGTTCCAAAGCCGCGTCTTTCTCAAAGTATTTGCGGTATTCATCAACGGTAGTAGCCCCAATGGTTTGGAGTTCGCCACGAGCCAGCATCGGTTTGAGAATGGAAGCCGCATCAATGGCACCTTCGGCTGCGCCAGCCCCAACCAGCGTGTGAATCTCATCAACAAACAAAATAATGTCACCACGAGTTCTGATTTCTTTGAGAACCTTCTTGAGGCGTTCCTCGAAATCACCGCGATACCGCGACCCCGCAACCAACGCACCCAAATCAAGCGTATAAAGCTGTTTTTCGTGCAGCGTTTCGGGGACATTATCAATGGCGATCGCCTGCGCCAAACCTTCAACGATGGCCGTCTTACCAACACCCGGCTCACCTACCAACACCGGATTGTTTTTGGTGCGCCGACTAAGCACTTGCATCACCCGTTGGGTTTCACGGGCACGACCGATAACCGGGTCTAAGCTCTTGTCTCGTGCTAACTGCGTGAGATTGCGACCGAATTGGTCTAACACCAGCGACCCTGATGGGTTATCGCCACTAGAACCACCGGTCATCGCACCAGCACGCTCACGAGCCCCACCCATCTGTTCTGCCGAGGGGCCACCGTAACCAGAAAGCAGCTTGATGACCTGCTGGCGCACGCGGCTGAGTTCCGCTCCGAGTTTCACTAAGACTTGGGCTGCCACCCCTTCACCCTCACGGATCAAACCCAAAAGGATGTGTTCGGTGCCGATATAGTTGTGGCCAAGTTGCAAAGCCTCACGCAAACTGAGTTCAAGCACTTTCTTAGCGCGTGGCGTGAATGGAATATGCCCGCTTGGAGATGAACTGCCTTGCCCAATAATTTCTTGCACCTTGTTGCGCACCGCTTCAAGGCTGATCCCAAGCGACTCAAGAGCTTTCGCGGCGACACCCTCACCCTCATGGATAAGACCCAAGAGGATGTGTTCGGTGCCGATGTAGTTGTGGTTGAGCAGGCGCGCTTCCTCTTGCGCGAGCACCACCACCCGCCGAGCCCTATCGGTAAATCGCTCAAACATCGGTCTTTGCCTCCTAACTTTGTGGCCACCTACTAGGTTACCCAATCGATTACCAAACAGGCTTAACGACACCTAACGACACCTAACGACACATAGTCTATAGGCCACTTGACAGTAAGAGCACCCTAGCCAAGTAACCTTTACATGTGGTCGCTAATCCGCTTTCTTTGGTTCCCTCAATGCAGGACGATTTACGGCGTGTTGAAACCGAGTTGTTGAAGGTAGTGACCGCAACTGATGAATTCGTTACTGATGTAGCAAGTCACCTCATCAATGCCGGGGGGAAACGGGTGCGGCCGGGGTTTTGTATCGCTGCGGCAGCGGTGTGTCAGACGCACAACCAACCGGCTTCGCTTGAAACGATTCGTGGTAGTTGTGCAGTTGAATTGGTGCATATCGGTTCGTTATATCACGACGATGTGATGGACGATGCTTCCACTCGTCGTGGTGTCAAAAGCATCAACGCAGAGTGGGGCAACCTACGAGCGATTCTGGCGGGGGACTATTTGCTCGGGCGTGCATCAGAACTAGCGGCTGCTTTAGGTACCGAAGTTGCTGGTCTGCTAGCCACGACCATAACCGAACTTTGCACCGGTCAGATCTTGGAATTGGAGTCCGCCTACTCCACCGAGCGCAGCTTGGAGCAATATCAAAAATCTATTGCCGGAAAGACGGCCTCGTTGCTAGCCACAGCTTGTCGCATTGGTGGGATTGTGGCTGGTGCGAAACGACCCACGATTGAAGCCTTGACTGCGTTTGGGCGGGCTTACGGCATGGCGTTTCAGATAGTGGACGACATATTTGATGTGGTCGGCTCGACCGCGCAACTTGGAAAACCCGCAGGCAACGATCTGCTCGAAGGTATCTACACCTTGCCGGTCATCTATGCCCTCGGTGATGCGAGTGTGGCTACCGAACTGCGTTCACTGCTCAGTGAAGATATCACGATCAAACAACGTGACCGCGCCGCCCAACTAATCCGCACCAGCGGTGGGGTACAAGGTGCCATTGACGCTGCCCAAGATTGGACAAACCAAGCCTCTGAGGCTTTGGCGCTGTTGCCAAACACCGCTGGCGCAAAAGCCCTGCGAGCTGCCGGGCAACACCTAATTGAACGGTTCAACACGGTGCGCTAACGCGTGTTGCGGATGCACCAGGCGCAACCCGTGCAAAGCTGCCGCACCTCGACACGTCCTGCACACGAAAGCCGCTCCCTGTGGATGCACCAAGCGCGGCCCGTGCAAAGCTGCCGCACCACCCCGATGAACGCCGCGATCTAGCGTGCCATCGGTCTGTGCGCTAAGAGGTCTGTGCGCTAAGAGGTCTGGGCGCTAAGAGGTCTGTGCGCTAAGAGGTATTGCGGCGATGCACTAGGCGCAACCCGTGCAGCGTCAAGAACGGCTCAACGTGTTCGAT
>MKWU01005629.1_pt1 | contig 13459 bp, 10 predicted proteins | sample 809101 | NCBI WGS metagenome assembly MKWU01 (sample SAMN05860141, study PRJNA318959) | sponge metagenome | host: Aplysina aerophoba | place: Slovenia: Piran, Adriatic Sea, Gulf of Piran | collected 2013-05-07 | reverse complement strand
CCGCCTGGACCTCGGCCTGAGTTACGGCTGGGACGCCCCGCACCGGCGCGGGCGCATCACCCCGTACCTGGAAATGCAGCTGCAGCACGCGGCGCGCTACCGCGCCGGCCTGCGCTGGGCCGCGCCCGGCCACCTGCAACTGCAACTGACCGGCGAGCGCAACGACGGGCCGGCCGGGACCGGGGCCGACCATGCCCTGATGCTGCAGGGCATCTGGCGGCCCGGACAGCAGGCGCGAAACGGGGGACGGTAACGTAACCGGGGACGGCATTACTGCCGTCCCCGGCCTCCCCCCGTCATTCCCGCGCCGGCGGGAAGCCATACGAATCAGGAATTAAGAAGTAAGGCGTCCTTTCAGGACAGATCTTTCGCATGCATATAAAAGTATGCGGTTGCCCTGAGGACGGTATGAACTGCCTGTTATTTCAGTTGATGCCGCGCGTATTACCCGGTGAGTCAAGGAAGCTGACACGCACGCCGTCAGCCTGGCCACACGTCTTTCATAAGCCTCAAGAAGTTAAGACCCAGTATTTTCTCAATGCTGTTTGCAGTATGGCCGCGCTGCAGCAGCAGGTCGGACAGTTTTTGAAATTGTGCCGGCCCCATCAAGTCAGGCACCAGCGGCACAACCGAGGCGGATTCTCCTCTGGCGCTGATACCGGCACTTTTACGCTGTGCAATCTCGCCGGCGATAGCGGCCCGGTATTGCGCCATGTTGTCGATTGCAGTCGCATCGCCGTCGGTTCCCAGCCCCACGTGATCCTGCCCGCATACGTTGAGCGCATGCTCTATATGCCGGACAACGTCATTTTCTGGTCCTTACTTTGTGCCTATCGTATTATCAGGTAAATTAGGAAATTTAGTAATGTATTCTTAAATGATACCTTGCCAATATACAAGACTTGCTGATTCTTATCGCAAATTAGATAGACACCTTGTCGGTCAGCATGAGGATATTGACTCGGCCATCCAATGAAGTTGCTGCTTTCAATTTTTCTCGAAGGAAAAAGATCATATTTTTTACTTATTTCAAGTGGACGATTATCAGGATGGCGATATTTTTTATTGTACAGCCTGATTTTTGTTCTCACATCTAATAGAGTAGGCACAATATAACCCTCAGTCTTTGTTTTAAAATAAGTAGACTGCTACCTGTTTAGCTAAAGACTGACCTGAACGGATTCACTCCTGATTGTTAGTATCCGTATTTATTCGTTGATCAGATAACTGTTCTACCAGTTGATTATCAACACTTTCTACAAACTCTTCGATGAGACCTATAAGTTCCTTGATCTTGTCTGAAGTGATCAATATCTTTCCCCCCTTTTTCGTCCTGCCGTTACGATGCACGATGTCTCGGGGTTGCAGGTCCTAAACCCATTGCTTTTCGATGGTTTAATATCTTCCGCATTATGAGAGGAGTACACCACCATGAAGAAAGATACTGTAGTTTCCCTGAAAAAGCCAGCAGCGGAATCGGATCCCTTGAGCAGTCTGTTACGCGAAGGCGCCCGGCATATGGCCCGACCCGGAGCAGTTCAACCCGGAACGGTTTATTGGGCGCCGGGCCGACCCCTATGCATTCTTCCCGTTCGGCGGGGGTACGCGTTACTGTATAGGAGCGGCATTCGCCACCTACGAGATGAAGGTCGTACTGGCTCGTGTATTGTCACGGGTGAAACTGCGGCCGAACCCGCGCCACACGGTACGCATGGTACGGCGCGGCATTACCTTCGCGCCGTCCGGCGGTACGCCGGTCATACGTTCGGCGGGGTGGTAAGCTTTACGTATAAAACCTGCCTCAGTCAGAGCCGGGGTCCTGCTCAAGTAATTCCCCGCAGGCGGCATAGACGCCCGGACAGGCGCGTTCCAGCATATCGAGCACTACCTCAAATCCCTGCGTGCCGCCATAGTAGGGATCCGGTACCTGGGGCGCCTGTTCCTGGGGACCCTGGTACTCCGGGAGAAACGAGCCGAGCAGCCTGATATGGGACCGGGGGCCGCCGGCGAGATACTTCAGTTCCGCCAGGTTGTCGCGGTCCATGGCCACGATCAGGTCAAAATCTTCCGGGTCTTCAGGGGTAACCTGGCGGGAGGTGGAAGTCAGTTCGTACCCGCGTCGTGCTGCGGCTTCACACATGCGGGGGTCGGCCGGGTTGCCGCTGTGGTAGCCGATGGTGCCGGCTGAGTCGATGTGGACGTTTCCCGCTGCGCCCTGCTGTTCGACATAATCCCGGAATACGCCTTCCGCTGCAGGGGAACGGCAGATATTCCCCATACAGACAAACAGGACGGAAACCTGTTTACGCGTCGTCATGACAGGTCAAGTGCGGCCCAGATCGCTTCGGAGGCCTCGGCCTTGTTCATGGTGTAGATGTGCAGGCCGGGCGCGCCTGCATCCAGCAGTTGCGTACACAGGCGGATGGTGATATCGATGCCGAAACCGCGGATGGATTCCAGGTCATCGCCGAAATCATACAGACGCTTCAGGATCCAGCGCGGTATTTCAGCGCCGCACATCTCGGAGAACCTGACCAGCTGGTCACGGTTGGTGATCGGCATGACGCCAGGGACGATGGGGATGCCGATCCCCAGGCTGGAACAACTCTCAAGGAAACGGAAATAGGCATCGGCATTGTAAAAATACTGGGTGATGGCGCTGTCGGCGCCGGCTTCCACTTTCCTCCTGAAGTTCTCCAGGTCCTGTTCGGCGCTGTGCGCCTGGGGGTGGAATTCCGGATAGCAGGCGACCTCGATGTGGAAATGCTCGCCGGTTTCCCTGCGGATTAGCTCAACCAGTTCGTTTGCGTGGCGCAACGTACCCCCGCCGGCGATACCGGAGGGCAGGTCGCCGCGCAAGGCTACCAAGTGGTCAAAACCATGCTTTTTGTAATTATGTATGACTTCCGTGAGGTCCGCCGGCGCTGATCCGACACAGGAGACATGCGGCGCCGCGTCGATACCGGTCATCTCCCTGATTTCCATCACCGTCTCAAAGGTTTTATCCCGGGTACTGCCGCCGGCGCCGTAAGTCACGGAAAAGAAATCCGGGCGCAACAGTCTCAGCCGCTCGATCGTGCCACGCAGTTTTTCGTCCGCAGCTTCCGTCCTGGGAGGGAAAAATTCGAAGCTGAGTTTAAGGGAGTTGCGCGCCAGGCGGTTCACTGCTATTTGATGACGTGCCGGTACGACGGGTCAACTTGCTCAATAGCGATAGTGTTCAGCTTTAAATGGTCCTTCCACCGACACTCCCAGGTAATCTGACTGCTGCCCGGTGAGGGTAGTCAGTTGTGCGCCGATTCGCTCGAGGTGCAGCCGCGCCACTTTCTCATCCAGGTGTTTGGGCAATACGTAGACGTCCGCTTCGTAGTTGTCCCGGTAGCGGTACAGTTCTATCTGTGCCAGTACCTGGTTGGTAAACGAGTTGGACATGACAAAGCTGGGGTGGCCGGTAGCGCAACCCAGGTTTACCAGGCGTCCCCTGGCCAGCAGGATGATGCGCCTGCCGTCCGGGAAGATGACATGGTCCACCTGGGGCTTGATTTCCTCCCATTGGTAATCCTGTAACGAGGCCACGTCGATTTCATTGTCGAAATGGCCGATGTTGCAGACTATGGCCTGATCCTTCATGGCCAGCAGGTGCTCATGGGAAATCACGTGATAGTTGCCGGTAGCCGTGACAAAGATATCCGCCTCGCTGCAGACATCAGCCATCCTCACCACCCGGTAACCTTCCATGGCCGCCTGCAGGGCGCAGATCGGGTCCACCTCGGTGACGCAGACCGTGGCGCCGAGCCCGCGCAGGGATTGCGCACACCCCTTGCCCACGTCGCCGTAACCGAGGACCACGGCGGTCTTTCCTGCGATCATCACATCGGTGGCGCGCTTGATGCCGTCAACCAGGGATTCACGGCAACCGTACAGGTTGTCGAACTTGGACTTGGTGACCGAATCATTCACGTTGATGGCTGAAAACGGCAAGGCGCCGTTCTGTTTCATCTGGTAGAGACGGTTCACGCCCGTGGTGGTTTCCTCCGTGACGCCGATAATATTGTCGCGGATACGGGTATACCAGTCCGGCTTTGATCCAAGCCGTTTCCTGATCGCGGCGAACAGGTATTGCTCCTCTTCGCCGGAAGGATTGGCTACTACCGACGGGTCCTGTTCAGCCATGGCTCCCAGGGTAACCAGCAAGGTGGCGTCCCCGCCATCATCCAGGATCATGTTCGGCGTACCGCCATCGGGCCACTCCATGATCTTATGGGTATATTCCCAGTACTCCTCCAGAGATTCCCCCTTGTGCGCGAACACGGGAATGCCCTGGTCGGCAATGGCTGCCGCAGCGTGGTCCTGGGTGGAAAAGATATTACAGGATGCCCAGCGGACGTCCGCGCCCAGGGCGACCAGTGTTTCGATCAAGACCGCGGTCTGTATGGTCATGTGCAGGGAGCCGGCGATACGCGCGCCCTTCAGGGGCTGCTCTTCGGCAAACTCGGTGCGTACTGAAACCAGGCCCGGCATCTCGGTTTCGGCGATACGGATTTCCTTATGGCCCCATTCGGCCAGGGACAGGTCGGCTACGTGATAGTCGGTAAACACGGTCTGGACAGCTACGCTCATTTTGTATTCCTCAAACTCTCATGATCAGGTCTCTGCACACCCCGACAGCATGTAACTCAGCTTGCTGGGGACAGAATTAATTCTGTCCCCGAATTTACACAGCAAAATAAAGCGAGCGCCGTTATGAATCACAGTCGGTCTGAGCCTGGTGGGGTTTTCCCATCGCAACGCTCCTCAGACCTGGAGGAAAGGCGATTATAAGGTGGAATCCGCAAAAATTCAAAAAAACGTAAGTGCAACCTTTTTTATTGTCTGATACTCACCGGCGGCGATGAGCGCAGGCCCGCACGCGGGATCACAGGTCCGGTTCCGTATCAGGCAGTCCCCAGAAAAGACAGTGTCGCAGCAGCAAACTGCTCCGGCTTTTCTATCATCGCCCAGTGGCCGCATTCGGGGATGATGTAACCCCAGGAGTTTTCAATCAGTTCCAGCAGCCTGTATGCGCTGCTCAACGGCACCACCTTGTCCAGCTTGCCGTTCACGACCAGCGTCTTGTGGCTGATACGGGCCATGTATTCATCTTCGTAATAAAGGCCGCCCTGCTCCCGTATCCAGCCCATCACCGCGTTATAGGCCTGTTTGGTATCATCCCGGATCGACAAGGCATGCCGGTAATTTACCAGTTCGTCATCGAAGCGGAAATTCGGGTTGGTCAGGCCGCGCACGATCCTGACCATGCCGTCCGTGGTGTAGTCATAATTCATTATCGCCTTCAACTCGTCGGTGATCGGCGCACGCACCCCGGCGCTGCCCATCAACACCAGTTTGTTCACCAGGTCCGGGCGCTCGACTGCAACCCCCATCGAGGTGCAACCGCCCATGGAATTACCGACCAGGTTCACCGATGCCAACCCCAGGGTCTCTATCACGGCAATAATATGTTCGTTGCGCGCCTGCTGGGTATAGGCATAGTCCCGGGGATCCGGCTTGCCGGTAAACCCGAAGCCGATCATATCGACCGCGTAGACGTGATAATGTTCGGCAAAGCTGTTCAGACAGCCGCGCCAGTTGCCGAAACTGTCGGCGCCGGCGCCGCCGCCGTGCAACAGTATCAACGCCTCACCGGCGCCCGCCTCGTAGTAATGTGTATTGATACCGTTAACGTCGATGTACCTGCTTTGCGCACCGGCTATATCATGTGCTTGCATTACTTGCCCTCGCGTCTGTTTGCTGTGTAAATTCGGGGACAGAATTAATTCTGTCCCCAGCAAGCTGAGTTACATGCCGTCGGGGTGTGCAGAGATCTGATCATGAGAGTTTGGGGGGGATTGTATGCCGCGGGCATGGTTGATTACCAGTTTGCGCCACTCCACGACGAACTGGTCCAGGGAAAACAGGGTCTCCTCCTCCCAGCCCCTGTCATCCTCGTAGAAGTGTTCCGTTGCCTCCCGGGCAAATATGTCATCATCGTTAAACCCGGATTTCAACGCCAGTTCTTCCCAGCAGTTATCGTACTGCACCTTGAAATCCTGCCGTTCTTCCGCGGTTTTACAGGTCGCGGCTATCACCTGCCAGTAGACGTGGTGCCCGTCGTCCGCCGGGACATACCATTCATACTGGGCCAGGCCGCGGGTCGGCCAGTTTTCCACGTATAACACGCCGGGGAGGTACAGCGACACGTTAAGACCGGCAGGCACGGTATCGCCGTAGGTTTTCACGCCCAGGCGTTTATTTTCCATGACGTGCTCCAGTGTGTCATAGTCCAGCGCGATGCTTTTTGGCCATTCCTTGTCGTTGACGATGACGGAGTCCGGCCCTGTCAGCCGGGCGGACAGGGGCAGTGAAAAACTCTGGGATAATACCAGGGGTGACAAGCGGTGAATGAGGAAATGGCCGGGATCGCCGCCGCTCTCCGTCGCCAGGCGCCAGTTGCCGACGCAGTGCCGGCGGATGCCCAGCAAGACCGTATCTTCATCCAGCAGGTACGCAGTCCTGTACTCGTAATCATCGGCTACGCGGGCCGGCACATCGTGTGCCAGCGGTTGTCTCGGGTAGTCTTCATCGCCGATGAAGACAAAGATCATCCCGTTCACTTCCTCGACCGGGTAGGTGCGCAACGATACTTTCCCGATCAACGGGTCTTCCTGTGAGGCGATGATATCGCACAGGTCGCCGCTTTCCAGGTCGTAGGTAAAACCGTGGTACCAACACGAGATGGTGTCCTTGGTAAAACAGGTTGGGCGGGCCGAAATCCGCACGCCCCGGTGCAGGCATTCGTCCCGCAGCGCATACACCCTGCCGTCGGCACGACGCAGGGCAACGGGTTCTCCCGCTATCTGGATTCCCTTTACTTCATCCTCCTTGACTTCATGGCTGAACAGGGCCGGATACCAGTGATTCTTTATCCCCCACCTGGCGTCGATGTAGGGCTGCAGAAATTTTAATGGTTTCCGGTTCTTTACCTGATCCGCGGACATATCCCGTGATGATTCAACCGGACCCTGGAATTTCTACGCCTTATTCAAACCTTATTGCGGCGGTAACTCCATACGTAGGTTCGGACAGGCTAGGCAGGCACAGGTTGGATTCGACCAGTCCCTGGAGACTTGTCATACCCCGGCAGTATTTCTCACCGTTCAGGTTCTTGCCCCACGCAGCCACTTCATAACGCTCACCGGGGCCAAACCGGAATGAGGCGCGTGCATCGAGGTTCCAGATGCCATCCGGTTGACTCAGGTTCGGCACATTGGCAAGGCCGTAATAGACCTCGTCCTTGTATCGCCAGCTTGTCTGCAAGGCGAGTGTGCCGCCCGGCATGACAAATTCTTTTCGAACCAGCCCATTGAATGTAATGTCAGGTGTATTCGTCAGGTCGTTACCTTTTTGGGTGCCGGGTATGTTCCCCGCATCATCAATTTCACCATCAGCCAGGCCGACACCCGCCATGAACAGCCAACCCCCGGCAGGGGCCCATGTCAGCTCCACTTCCCCGCCCTTCAGGCTGGCCTCAGGTATATTGATCAGGCAGGCGAAAAGGCACGCTTCCGTAGGCTCGACAAATACCTCGAATGATTGCAGGTCTGACCAGTCATAATAGAAGATCGCGGCGTTCAACTGCAATGTATTAGCCAGCCATGATGTCTTGGCGCCTATTTCATACGCCCACAGGATTTCCGGGGCCACACTTTGAGCGGCGCCACCGGTCAATGCTGCTAACGCTGCCAGGCTGAAACCGCCACCCTTGAAGCCGCGCGATATGCTGCCGTAAAACATAATGTCATCGGTGGCCTGCCAGTCAAGCGCAAACCTGGCTCCCCAATCCGTCGAATCATAATCAAGAGCCTCGGGCGGTGGCACGAACAGACCCGGCAGATTGGGCACCTCGTCAAGGCCGAAGAAGAAGCTGGCGCTTGCGGCCGGGCAGAACGGCGGTCCGCCGACGGTACCGACACAGCGTACTGAAGGCTGGTTTGACCCTTTTTTGGTTTCCTTGGTCCATCTCAGGCCGGCAGTGGCCGTCAGGTTGGACTGCATGTCGTATTCAACCTGGCCGTATACGGAATAGACCTCGTTGTCCTGGGTAACCCGGGTATTCGGGACGATATTGAAGTTCCTCGGTCCTGCGGGCGCAAACTCCGCCGGAGTCCTGCGCACTACGGTTGCGTATTTCCCGTCCTCGAAAAACCAGTAAAAACCGGCGATCCAGCGCAAGACCCCATCCGCGGCGGACTGCAGTCGCAATTCCTGGGACCATTGCTCGTATTCAGCATCCTGGTAGAACTGAAAGCCGGTATTGGGGCTGGAGTCAGAATCCTCAGAGAATTCCACTTCAAACTCCTCGTAAGCGGTGACCGATACCACCGTGAATGCATCCAGGTCCCATTCCGCCCTGAATGAAGTCCCCCACAGGTCAACATTCTCCTTGAACTCCAGGTTCCCATATACATCTTCCCAATCCTCATACTGATGGTTAAAACCAGTTGAGTCGATACAGTTCGGATTGTTCTGGGGAATCAGGTCATCATACGGAACCGGGCAGGGAGCAAAGCGGTTGGCCGGGTCCTGTAAACCGACATTCTTGTAGGGTTCCGGGTTGCTGCGCGAGATACCGCCGTGGACGTTCAACAGCAGGTCCAGGCTCGCGTCGGGTTGAAAACGAAACTGGCCCCGGATTGCCTGGCGCTGGTAATTGCCCGTGTCCTTGCCCAGGGTATGGTTGTTAAACGCACCATCCCTGATATTGCTGGAAAAAGCGATGCGCGCCGCCGCGTTATCACCCAGGGCAATTCCGCCGCCGGCCTCCACGTCGAATTGATCGTAACGGCCGTAACCCGCTTCGATGTAACCGTTCGTCCCCTCATCCACGTTCGGCTTGCGGCTGATGTAGTTCACCGCCCCGCCCGTGGTATTGCGCCCGAACAGCGTGTTCTGGGGACCGCGCAACACTTCCACCCGCTCCATATCAAAGGTGTTGAACGTCACCGCGAAAGGGGAATTCAGTGCCACGTCATCGAGGTAAACGCCTACCGCGCCGACCACGTTCAGGTGGAAATCTGCGGTACCTACGCCGCGAATATAATAGTTAATTTTCGAGCCGCCTTGCGGGAGGACTGACGCGTTGGGCACGTGCTGCATGATCTCTTCCGCGCTCTGCACGCCCAGTTCATCCAGGTTGTCACCGGTAAACGCCTGCACGGCGATGGGTACGTCCTGCAATGATTCAGCCCGCTTTTGCGCCGTTACGACAATTTCTTCAATCTGCGCGGCCACAAACAATGGATTCAAAGCAACGGCAGCCAGGATTGGCAATGTTCTCAGGATAACTCTATTGTTCACTGATATTTCCCCGGTTTGTTATGGTGGCCTTCATACGCCGGCCAGTAGAGCGAAAAGTAAATACTTACACGTAAAGTAACTATTTTACAACTGGGACAACTCGATTACAACACTTCAGTGTTCCATCGCTCTGCTGCCATCTGCATGCGCAGATTTTGGGGTCAGAGAACAGCGCGTTCACAATCGATTACTGTTATTCACGGAGGGGCAAGCATACCCCTGTATTACATGCTGCGCATGAATACAGGGTGCTTGCAAGGGGGGCGAGCCCCCCTTTGATCCCCCCGTTGGCAACGGGGCCTGACGATAAATTGACATCACCCGATGGCTGAACGCACCACAACACACGCACCGCTGGACCGGATGGTCAGTGGATTCGGTGACGCGTGACGAGTGGCAAGCGCAGGCGCAAGCCGCGGGATTGTCTCTCGGCGACTGATTACGGGTACAGGTGTCCTCCGGGACTGGCCGGAACATTACTCCCCGGCGCAAACCGCCGCCCCCGGCTGATCCGAAGCTGCTGGCCGCGATTGCGCGCATCGGCAACAACCTCAATCAGCTTGCTCGTGCCACCAACCGGCAACAGTGGCCGGGAGAGATTGAGTTGTTGCACCGGCTCATCAACATTCACCGGGCATTAAGGAACCTGGCGCCGTCCCATGATGATTAAGTTCTATGCCGATAATGCATCCGCGGCATACCTGGAGAAAGCCACCGACCACAAGGGCCGGCCACGCGCCGGCGTTGACGTGCTGCGCGGGGATCCGGAACTGGTCGGCCAGGTTGCCGACTCCCTTGAGTTCAAACACCGCACCACTTCCTTAACGTGGGCCTGGAAATACCGCACCGGCGGCAGACAAGGCCGGCATTACCCGTTTCCTCGTACAGTCGTACCCACTGTAATCGCTGTTGAATTGCTCTGTCCATAGAGACTTATTTTATTGAAAGGATGTCTATGAATCACCCACATGAACCACAGTTGAAATCAACCTGCATCGCCGTCCCGCTTGAATTCACCGTAATCAGGCCATACCAACCCTTAGGGTCGTCCCGATAAATTGCTTACAGGGCCTCTCCGGCTGTCGGATGTTACCAAGACAGCTCAAAATGGAAGGTTACAACGGGAATTGGAACTTTACTCATAGGCTGTCAAGGTCACTGTTGCAGAAAGTAAATCCGTAACATTATCTCAGCCGGTACCGGGCGCCGGCCCTGACCGGCTTTCGGATACGTCTTCAACATCGGCACCAGATACGCCTGCCAAGGCCCTATCGCATCCATCTCACCAGGACACCGCTGTTAGCGTGTCGTTTCTTTCTTATGCTCATAGGCCAGGTCCGAAAAACTTGACTGTTTCATGGGCTATCCCCTGATGGTTTACGTTTGCCTATGATCGCATGTATGAGGACTTGAGCAGGGTTTTTTTAGCCTATTTCCCGAAATACGCATTATAATAAGCTTAAAGTCCACAATATAATCATGTCATGATTGTTCTGCTATAAGTTAATACAACTTTTTTAACAACGGGGCTTAATCAGAGCATCCTTAGTAATACCGCTGAGTTAGGTATGAAACCATGGCCGTTATCAACGAAAATGATAATGACGCCGGCGCCGGTGTCGAGACTCAATACAGGATTTCCATGGGCGATTCCTTCCAGGGAACGCTTCCCACTACCGATGATGTGGACTGGGTCAAGGTCGAACTGGACGCGGACACAATCTACGACATCAGCCAGACCGACGGCGAAGACGTACGGCTCAGCCTGCTGGATGCAGTGGGAAACCGTATCATCAACGACCGCCCTCCAGGCCATAAAATCATATTCAGCCCGGACGAGAGCGGCACTTATTTCATCGGAATAAAAATCTGGGATGATGAGGAAACGGGTGAGTATGAGGTTTCACTCGCCGAGAATACCATCCCCATCGGCACGTATGACGAAATTGCCAATTACCTGACTGACGGCTGGTGGGAAGATATAGGCAGTACAGGTCACGCCGTTGACGTGGAGACCGGCGGCGTATTGACCGTGAACATCACGGCCCTGAATGCAGACGGACAGCAACTGGCCCGCTGGGCGCTGGAGGCCTGGACGTATGTGACCGGCATTGAATTCGAGTTGGTAGAGGACGACAGCGCCTTCCTCACTTTTGATGATACGGGCGAGGGAGATGGCTATGCAGAGACTGATAAGGAAGACGGGATCATCACTTCTGCGAGGGTGATTATTTCAGCCGACACACTCCCTGTGTCTGGTACAGAGATGGGCAGCTGGTCTTTTTTTGCTTATATCCATGAAATCGGCCATGCCCTCGGCCTCGGGCATACAAAGCCGGAAAGTGCTGCAAAGGATTTCGGAAACGGTACGATTTTCCTGATCGATTCCTTCCAGGCATCGGCGATGGCAGGATTTTATGCGGATAATAATACCTATATCAATGATAGCGACGCGCATCCCGTTACCCCGATGATCGCGGACATCATCGCGATACAGAACCTGTATGGCGTACCGGAAGACAGCAACGGCGGCGATACCGACTACGGCTACCAATCCAACGTGGACGGCTACCTGGGCGAGTTGTTCAGGTTGTGGACCGGCGAAAATGACCCATTTGTCCATATCGACCCGCAGGATTATTCAGGATTGAGTGATTATACCGTAATGTCATCGGGCGACCTCGACGGTGACGGGGACCCTGACCTGGTCACAGGCAGCCGTGACGGCACCTTTCATTACTTTGAGAATACCGGCACGGCGAGCACGGCCACCTTCACAAAACGTAGCGGTGCGGCCAATCCCCTTGAGGCTATCGACCTCAGTGATAACAGCATCCCCGAACTGGCCGATCTTGACAACGACGGCGATCTGGATCTCATTGCCGGTGACAGTGGATTCAACAACCTGCTTTATTTTGAAAACACAGGTACGGCAAGTGCGGCTTCATTCACGGAACGCACCGGCAATGCCAATCCTGTTCAAAACATTGCAACAGGGTCTTTCATCAGTCCTGAGATGGCCGACCTGGACGGCGATGGCGACCTGGACTTGATCACCGGCAACCAGCAGGGCGAACTGGCGTTTTTCGAGAACACCGGTTCTGCATCCAGTCCGGCCTTTACCAAACGCACAGGCACAACCAACCCATTGAACAGCATCAGCGTGGATGCACACATTGACCCTGAACTGGCCGACCTTGACGGTGACGGTGACTTTGATCTGATTGTCTGGGGCTGGTACGGCGCCGTCACCTACTTCGAGAACACCGGTTCAGCAACAGCGCCCGTCTTCACAGAACGCACCGGTGAGGCGATGCCCATAAACCTCATTGGCGGTTCCTACGCCCCCCCCGTCCTGACCGACCTGGACAGCGACGGCGATCTTGATCTTGTCGCATTACACATAAGCGTTGAATTACGGTATTTTCTGAACGACGGAACAGCCAGTGATCCCGACTTGATTTTGGATAAACTCGGCGGACCAGCCGCGCTGACCTTGTACGACACCGGCGGTACCGACACCCTGGACCTGCGCACGGACCATGACGACCAGCGCATCGACCTGCGCCCGGAAGGAATCTCGGATGTGTATGGCCTGACTGGTAACCTGATTATTGCGCGAGACACCTGGATTGAGAATTTCATAGCCGGGTCTGGAAATGACCTGATTGCCGGCAATGCCGTTGCCAATGACCTGAACGGGCGTGAGGGCAATGACAGGATTTGGGGCAGTGGCGGCGATGACATCCTGGAAGGAGGCGCCGGCGCAGACCGTCTGGACGGGGATGCGGGCCTGGACTGGGCGGCTTATCGCGACTCGGATGCGGCGGTGACGGTGAATCTTGCTGATGGTACCGTGACGGGAGGTCATGCTGAGGGTGACGTGCTTACCGAAATAGAGAACGTGATTGGGTCAGATTACGAGGATGTTCTGACTGGTAATGACGACGCTAACAGATTGGAAGGCGGCGCGGGCGCCGACCAGTTGGACGGCGGGGGTGGTAGCGACTGGGTGTCCTATCAGTGGTCGGATGCGGGTGTGACGGTTGATCTTGCAGAAGGG
>MKWU01005628.1_pt1 | contig 13460 bp, 14 predicted proteins | sample 809101 | NCBI WGS metagenome assembly MKWU01 (sample SAMN05860141, study PRJNA318959) | sponge metagenome | host: Aplysina aerophoba | place: Slovenia: Piran, Adriatic Sea, Gulf of Piran | collected 2013-05-07 | reverse complement strand
AGGCCCTGCAGGAACTGCTCGCCTTGGGTCAAATCGAGCCCAAACCCACCTGAATCGGCGGCGAATCCCCCGGGATTCGCCGCGGCCTGCCTGTTTCCAGCGTCCGCCACCCCGGTCCGACCCCGCCGGAGCGACCGCCCCTGCCAACGTATATCTCAAAAACTGTTCACACCATTGTCAATACACAAACCTTCTTTGCATTTGTTCAAAATGGATGCTCAGCTTGCCAGTCTGGCTGCTTCATAGCGTTCAAGCAAGGGGCGTGCCCGCTGGGCAAGTCTTCCTGGTGCGTGATTGTCGAAGGCATGGAGGAAGCCCTTGGTCAGTTCATCCTGAAGGAAGAGCAGATCCGATATTTCAGTTGCGTTAATGTTGTCGAGCGACAGGCAGACCTCCCGACTGTCCCTGTCCAGACGCCACCGTTGCTGCATGGGAACACATGTAGCTTCCGCGAGACGAACCATCTCACTGAGGTAGGTCTCGGAAAGATAGTCATCAGCGTTTGGCTGCGCGGCCGCGAACAATAGCGCCGGGAGTGGCAAACGTTCCGGATCACACAGTACCACGCCCAAGTCGCAACAGATGCGGCGGACAGTTTCACTGGCCGGCTCCGAAGATACGAGTAAAGGCCACCACCTCGTCTTTGAAGTCTGTTCAGGATCCTCACAAGCAGCTGCCCGGTAAAAGTCGAAGCACTTAAGATGGAATGTGGCTATATCAGACTTATCCAACGTGATGCGAGACTTGCTCTCGATCAATACCATGCATTCAGGTCCTTGACCTGCTCCGTCAATCTCGTGGCTGGTCCCGGACTGTGAACCTTGACCGAACAGCCCGGGGAATCCGGCGTGCTGTCGTCTTGGAAAGTCCGGCCGCCAAAGGAGCTGTGAAACCGTCCGTTCCCATGCTCTTCCGCTTGCTGGGGAGTGGTCCAGGTTACAATGACGTGCAAGCAGAAAAAAGTCCGTAACAAGTTTGGCGAGTGTCGTCCGGTCATCGGACAAACTATCTGTGAGTTGCATTTTGCTTAAGCCAGCAAGTCGAATATGTCACTCGTTGGCTCATCTTCCGCGACCATCGTTGATGTTGTGTGATGACCGGCCCCCCTAAAGTATTCGCGCGCAAACGCGCCATCAATGATTCCCTTCTGTGCTTCGGCAGCCGCCTGGAAGAGTTCGTTCGCGCGGTTGAGCAAGATTCCGGGTCGGCCCTGCGATACGTCGCGCAAGACTGTTAGGGCGTCGCGTTTGAACGGGGCCATGTCACCGGAAGTTGACGGATCAATGCGGTGTTGGTCGAGCCATGCGTGCAGCAACGCTTCGACTTGGTCATCGTCCTGCATGCCACGCAGCACGACAACGGCGGATTGGTTGTTTGAGGTGTCCTCGAAACTTGGAAGGCGATTGTGTTCCCAGAACGTTTCGAGTTCCTGGGCGGCTGTCGCGTGGAATGTGAAGGTCATGTGCAGCATTGACGCGAAGGGTTCATTCTCCATCAAGTCGCGGATTCGTCCAATCTCGCGTCGACGCCTTGCCGCCGGGAGCGACTTGTTGGTTGCGAGATCCTCAAGTTGGTCAATCATCAGGAAGACCTTGCGTACGTCAGCAGCGGCGAGGGCGATGACGGCAAAGTTCAGGTAGTGGAGGCCGGATCGGATTTGGGTTGCGTCCGAAACCCTGCCGAGGAATTCCGGCAATTCATTGGGTGCGCGGGCGAAGATGTCGAGCAAGTCAGGACGCAATGCCGAGGCTGTGGGAGCGATTGCCAGTCTTGTCTTGGCCAGTTTGGTGGCCACTTTGTCTGGTGCGTCGTCACCGATTGACGCACAGATTTGCCCGTGGGCACGAAGCAGCGGTGCCTCGGCATCCTTCGCCATCCCAATTACGGCGTTGAACAACACCGGGTACAGACCGGTCCGGTTCATCGTGTTCAACTCGGAAAAACCTGCCGCAATTGGGACGATTTGTTCATCGCGCATACCCATCGCGGCCTCGACCTCTCTCCCGAAGTCGGCGTTAATCTTGCTGACCGACGCGCGCATGAGGGCGGTCTTGCCGTAGCCGGTGTCCCCGCCGGGTCCTTTGCTCCAGAGAAATCCGATCTGTTTTCTACCTTGAAGTGCTCCGCGGACCGTCTTCTGGAAGAATTCATTCTCCTCGGTAGGAAACACTTCCGAGCTATACGGATCTGTCCACCCGCCCGAGATCGCGGATTGAGGAAAGGGATTTCCAGTCAACCCCCACGTTTCTTCCATGTGCTGATACGGTGATGTGTTCATGAGACACTCTGTGGTTTGTTTCTCATTGTTACTTCCAGCCGACGGCGTCCGTGGTGTCGAAACGCCGGCTCTGAAGCCGGCAATCCCGTCATGCCGACGTGCAGCAGGACCTCGACAGCGACTTCGGGGTAGTCTCCATCCGCCAGTCTTGACAGCACCATGTCACCCAGGGCGCGCGTTACTGCGCATTCGTAGGCGACCTGGGCACGCAACCGGTGAATTGGAAGGTAGGGTTCTGCCAGGGAGGAACCGGACTTCCGAGCCTGTTCCCAGTAGGCACGGCGGAACGTGTGCGCGACCCGGCCTCCATATTCGGCGATACCGCGCCGAGCCGGAAGCAGATCACCGCCGGGTCGCCGCGTCAAGTCGGCCGCCAGCCAAATCACATTCGCGTCGGGGTAGACGGGAACGTAGCGAGACTGGTCATAAAGAAGGAGTTCCGAACCCCAACGCAGGAGCGTTTTGATGGTGGTAGCGTCCAGGTGAACGTTACAAGCTGCGAATGCCGCAACCATAAGCGCGTCGTTCATGGTCTCGGCAAGGGCCTTGTTGCTCGGACGTTCCGTGGGAGGATGCCCGAAGCGGCGGCCCAGGTGTTCGGTGATCTTCTTCTCGACCATCTCCGACAACAATCCGTCCCCGATTCGTTCAGCAGCCCATTCGGACCAGCCCCGAGTACCTCTCCGACAGCGTTCCAAATCACCTTCGCTTACAGTCGGGCAACGAACAGAGTTCTGCTCGAGGGCCCGGAGGAGGAGCTGGAGGTACGGGTGAGCCGCGATCAGCCCTTGACAGAGTTCATCGACGAAGCGCGCACTGTCAGGGGTCAACTCCGCGAGGTACATCCCGTGATCGGTGAGTTTGTAGGTTTCGCCGAGGTAGCTGTTGACAAGTCGCTTCGAAGAGGGCAGTGGCTTGTTTTCCACTGCATCCAAGCGCATGAGTTCGGAAAGGCAGTCACGGGTAGGGGCCCAGTTCCGCTCCCGTTCGCTGACTCCCGCCGGTGGTGCTGTTGACCGTCCACGCCCTTCTTGGGCCAGGCGTCGCTGTGTGTGCCCATAACGGACGCGGCAATCCTCAAACGTCGCGTCTCCGTTAGCCAGACCCCTTAGTTGGTCGCGAGTGTGCGCGACGATGCGGTGTAGACGGGGGATTGTGTCTCGAGGGACCGTAGTATTCATCCTCGTACGATACCATGAAATCGGTCAGGTCTTACGGGAGACCTGACCGAGGAGACACAGTTCTACTTCGTCCGTTCGACGGCGAAGGTCTCGACCACGGCCTTGTACAGTTGCGGTTGGTTGCCCTTCAGGGCAAGGACATGGTCGGCTCCCAGGAAAGCAGGACAGCCACCTGTTGCAGGCGGCTGTCCCGATGGGATGTTCCGCGGTTGCGAGACGTGCGGGCACTGGGCCACCCTTCGCGCAACCTGCTTGAGTGCAGTGAACCGGGTGGAGACGAGATCGGACAGATCAACCGTGGAGTTCAACCGGTAGTCGCGGAAGCCGGTGACGGCTCCATGCTCCGTGTCGAGCGGTCGCAACTTCAGCGTGGCCACCGGACTGATGGTTTCGTCGTCCTCGTTGTGAAGTCCCATGGGATCGCTGACGACCTGAACCGGGCTCGCGACCGGTCCCCGAGTTCCACTTCCACAGTTGGAAACCCTCTCATCGGAGGGGTGTGCCGGGGGACGACAGCAGAGCGCGAGGTTGCTGTTAGAATCGGTTGGTCGGCCAGAGTCGTGCCTTCGTTCCTTCGTGGCGCGGTTCTGCAACGGGTGCACTGCGAAGTTGGTCAACGTTGAGACACTCCATGCATTGACCCGCACCGCTTGTGGCGAGGTGCGCTTGGATTCATCAATGGGAACCTCCGCTCCTGAGCAACCCGGCACACGGCGTATTCCCAGCACTCAGGCCTCCCAACCAACGACAGGATCGACCCACACATGTCAGACAACGCCCTCCGCATTGGCGTCATAGGCGCCGGCGCCAACACCCGCGACCGCCACATCCCCGGTCTCCTGGAGCAGGAGAACATTGAAATGGTGGCCGTGGCCAACCGAACGCCCGAGTCCGGCCGGCGCGTGGCGGAGCAGTTCGGTTTCGGACGTGTTGCCTCCCACTGGACCGAGATCATCGAAGCCCCCGACATCGACGCCGTGGTCATCGGGACTTGGCCCTACATGCACTGCACGGCGACCGTGGCCGCCCTGGAAGCCGGCAAGCATGTCATGTGCGAGGCGCGCATGGCGATGAACGCCTCCGAGGCGCGTCTGATGTACCGGACGGCCCAGGCGCGGCCGACCCAGGTGGCCCAAATTGTTCCTTCGCCCATGACCCTGGGGGTGGACCGTGCCATCCAGCGGTTGGTGCGGGATGGATACCTTGGGGACCCGCTGGTGGTTGACATGCAGGTGGGCGGCACATGGCTGGACCTGGACGGACCGCTCCACTGGCGGCACGACATGGACCGCAGCGGTCTCAACATCATGACGATGGGCATCTATTACGAGGCGTTGATGCGCTGGCTGGGCGAGGTCGTCACGGTGCAGGCCGCGGGCGCGGTGTTCGTGCCGCAGCGGTTGGACGAGGAGACGGGTGTGGTGCGCGCCGTGCGCATTCCGGAACACGTGGATGTGACGGGCCGCATGGCCTGCGGCGCCCAATACCATCTGCAGGTGTCGTCGGTGACCGGTCTGGCCGGTCCGCCAACGGCCTCGCTGTACGGTTCGCAGGGCACCCTGCGGTTCAGTGATGGCCAACTCCTGGGTGGCCGGCGCGGTGACGCAGAGCTGTCGCCAGTGGAAGTTTCCGACAGCGAACGGGGCGCCTGGCGCGTCGAGGAGGAGTTCGTCAACGCGATCCGGGGTCGCGAGGCAATTACCCACACCGACTTTGCGACCGGTGTCAAATACATGGAGTTCACCGAAGCGGTCAGTCGCAGCCTGCAGAGCGGCGAGACCATCCGCCTCCCCTTGCCGTAGGCAATCGATCGGGTCCGGCCACCGGAGTTGGCCTGCGCGTCGGACAGCAGCCACACCGGTTTCGCGGGTCATTGCGGTCGTGCCGGGTTTCGGCAGACGGACCTGCGCGGCCGATGATGCTGCCGCAATCCACCCGTTACCCATATCCGTGTGTGCCCCCGCGCACATTGACGTTCCACCTTCATGACCGAATCCGCATCCGTCCGGTACCGCAGGGTGCGCCACGATTCGTTCCTGGCCTGGCGGTCTCCCAGTTACCGGTTCTACGCGATCGGCTGGCTGGTGTCGATGATTGGCACCCGGATCCAGGCCACCGCCCTGGCCTGGGATGTCTACGACCGGACGGGCGAAGCCCTGGCGCTCGGATTGACGGCCCTCGTCATGGCCCTTCCGGCCATGCTGTTCGCGCTCCCGGCAGGTTGGCTCGGCGACCGGTTCAACCGGATCCGGCTAATCATGTTGTCCCTGGCCGGAATGACCCTGACCTCCGTCGGCCTGGCCTTGGCTGCCTGGCAGCAGGCTCCGATTTCGGTGATCTACCTGCTGCTCTTCCTGGATGGCACGGCCATCATGCTGGGACGGCCGGCGCGGGTAGCCCTGATGCCAACCCTGGTGCCGAAGGAGAGCTTTCCCAATGCGGTCACCTGGACCACCGGCCTCATGCACTTCACGTCCGTGGCCGGTCCCGCCCTGGGCGGCCTGGTCATCAACATCAATCTGTTGGCCGCCTATTGGATCGCGGCGGTCTCTTCCGCACTGTTTATTCTCCTTCTGCCCTTTCTGAAACTGCTTCCCCAACCCCCCGTGCCGAAACAGCCCTTCAACCTGAGCACGCTGCTGGCCGGCATCAACTTTGTCCGGCGGACGCCGATCATCCTGGCAATGATCACGCTGGACCTGTTTGCGGTCCTGTTCGGCGGTGCGGTCTACCTGCTGCCGATCTTTGCCCAGGACATTCTGCAGGTGGGGCCCCAGGGGTTTGGCTGGCTGCGGGCGGCCCCTGCGGTCGGGGCCGTGGCCATGTCCGTGCTGCTGCTCGTCCTGCCGCCCATGAGACGGGCCGGGTCGGCCCTGCTGACCAACGTGGCCGCGTTCGGCGCGGTCACGATTGTGTTCGGTGTCTCGACCTGGTTCCCGCTGTCCTTCGCCATGCTGTTCTTCACAGGAGCCTTCGACAACGTCAGCATGGTCGTGCGGCAAACCCTGCAGCAATTGCTGACTCCGGACTCGATGCGCGGACGCGTGGCCGCCGTGAGTTCCGTCTTTGTGAGTGCGTCGAACGAATTGGGAGGGTTCGAGTCCGGGCTGGTGGCCCAGTACTTCACGCCGTTGATCTCCGTGGTGAGCGGCGGCATCGGCTCCATGCTGGTGGTGGGCCTGGTGGCCTGGCTGGCTCCCGATCTGCGCCGGATCCAAAGGCTCGACCAGGTCAGGCCGGCACCGGTCCGGTGATCGGTGGGACTGATTGCAAGGAGCGTGGGAATTGATGTGGTGCCGCGCACGGTGACCGGCCTCGGGGGAAGTGGACCGTAACCGTCCGGCGGTACCGCTGTCATCCCGGCATCCGACGGCGGTGTCCATGGCCTGAAAAAGACGCACAGGACTTAACGGATTGGCAGCGGTGCCGATGCCGGGCATGGACCAACATCAACAAAACTGAAACAGTGCCAGTCCATAGCCGCCGTATACACACCGTTGCTCGACAGGGCGACGCACAGCCGTCTTCTGCAACGCTGGTCAGGCTGAACGTGTAGTAAAGCAAAGGAAGTTGGTATACGCATTACGTAAGACGTAACAATGATATGGAGCTTTCGGGATCGGAAGACGGAGCGATTCTTCGCTGGTCAGACGATCCGGGCCTTTCAGGGGTTCGGAGATCAGGCAATGCGGCGGTTGACAATCCTGGACAATGCGGAATCCCTCCGGGACCTCGCGGGCCTGCGTAGCCATAGGCTGGAGGCGCTTTCAGGTGACCGGACCGGTGAGTACAGCATCAGGATCAACCGCCAGTGGCGCATTTGCTTTTGTTGGGGAGATGAAGGACCGTACGATGTGGAGATTGTGGATTACCACCGCTGAGGAGCTCGAGATGAAGGTGAGCAACGGTATGCGCCCGGTGCATCCAGGAGAGATTCTGGCTGAGGAACTGGAGGAGCTTGGCCTGTCGGCCAACGCTCTCGCCCACGCACTTGGCGTCCCCACCAACCGGATCACGGCGATTCTGAAGGGGCAGCGCGGTGTCACCGCCGACACGGCCCTGCGCCTGTCCCGCTACTTCGGCACTACGCCGTTGCTTTGGCTGAACCTGCAGAAGACCTTTGAGCTGCGCATGGCGGAGATCGAGGCTGGCGAGGAGATCGCCGGTCAAGTACAACCCAGGGAGCCCATCCAGGCCACTGGTTAGAGGAGTCGGTGGCGATCCGGGGATGGATGGCGTTCGTCGAGTACAAGTACAGTGATGTCCAAGCGTACGATGCAGACCTGTTGCACCGATTCCCCGCTCAGAGCAACAGACCCCAATCGGTCCGTTTGTTGCAGCCGGTGCGAGCCTATGCTAGTTTCCTTCCTTGGATTCCGTTCCGCGCGCCTGTGCCTGCGGAGTCCCGCCTCGTTGTCCTGAGAGAACATCCGTACTTGCCATGTCCCGCACTCCCGTAAACAGCACTCGGGCCCCCGCCCCCGCCGGACCCTATTCCCACGCAATCGTGGCCGGCGACCTTGTCTTTGCATCCGGTCAGACCGGTACGAAGGACCCGGCCACCGGGCAATCGCACGATACGGTGGAGGCGCAGGCCAAACAGGCGCTGGCGAACCTCGCGGTCGTTCTGGAGGATGCCGGCACCTCGTTTGCCAATGTAGTCAAGACCACGATCTTCCTCACGGACATTGGGGACTTCGCCGCGGTGAATGCAGTCTACGGCGAGGTCATGAGCGATGATCCGCCGGCCCGGTCCACGGTGCAGGTCGCGGCCCTGCCGGGTGGCGCCATCGTCGAGATCGAGATGACCGCGCTGCGCAGTTCCTGATGTTGGGGACAGTTCCCGTGCCCCGCCCTTGGAATAACAGTTTGAATGCCTTGTCCGTTCGTCAATAGGTTTTGAGCAATTTCCCCATGATGAATTCCACCTTGTTTCCCCGTCCGGTGTTCCTCTTCGCCACCGACGAAACCGCGGTCGTATCGGAACTTGAAGAGGACCTGTCGGGCACCGTGACCGAGGCCGACGTTACGGGCGAGCCGGTGCCCGCCAAGGTTGACGTCTCCGACATGCACCTGATGGACCAGCTGAACTGGGACGACGACTACGACATCTCATCGGTGCGTCCGGACACCGTGGTCGAAGGGGTTGTCCTCAAGAAGGCGCCGCGGCGCCTGGAGTTGGACATCGGCGCCAAGTACGAGGGCGAGATTGAGGGGCGCGAAATCGAGCGTCTCGGCGATTCCTACGCCGAAATCGAAGAGGGACAGACCATCGAGGTCTTCGTCTTCCGCATCGACGACAAGGGACAGCCATTGATCAGCATCATCCGGGCACGCCAGGAGAAGGACTGGCTGCGGGCCGAGGAGCTGCTGGAGTCCAAGGAGATCGTGTCCGGCAGCGTAATCGACTACAACCGGGGCGGTGTCCTGATCGGCTTGGGCCTGATCCGCGGATTTGTACCGGCCAGCCACCTGAGCCTTGAGAGCCAGATGCAGCAGGACAAGGACAGTGCCAATCAGGCGGACCGCTTTGCGCCCCTGGTGGGCAAGATGCTGCAGGTCAAGGTCATCGACATTGAACGTCGCCGCAACCGCCTGATCCTGTCCGAGAAGGAAGCCATGCGCGAACTGCGCAACCAGCGCAAGGACGCCATCCTCGAGGAACTGGAAGTGGGCGAAACCCGCAAGGGCGTGGTCAGCAGCCTGGCCGACTTCGGCGCCTTTGTGAACATCGGCGGTGCGGACGGCCTGATCCATGTCAGCGAACTCAGCTGGGCCATGGTCAACCATCCGTCCGAGGTTCTGAACGTGGGTGAGCAGGTCGAGGTCAAGGTGATCTCGGTCGAGAAGGAACGCAAGCGCATTGGTTTGTCGCTGCGGCAGCTGCAGCCGCGTCCGTGGGACACCCTGGGCGAGCGCTACAGCGTCGGCGACCTGATTCGGGCCACCATCACCCGCATCAAGGATTTCGGGGCCTTCGCCAAGCTGGCCAACGAACCGGTCGAGGGCCTCATTCACATCTCCGAGATGAGCCACGAGCACGTGGAGAGCGCCAGCCAGGCCGTGACCGTGGGCGAGGAATACGAAGTGCGGGTCATCCGCCTGGACACCGAGCGCCGGCGGGTGGGTCTGTCGATCAAGCAGGCGGAGTTGGACTGGCAGCCGGCTCCGGAGCCGGAGCACGGGGAAGGCGGCGGTCGGCGTCGCAACCGCCGGCGTCGGGACGAGGAACCCGAGATGGAGGACAACGACGAGTAATGTCGGGGAGAATGCTTCTCCCGCGGCGTTCTTGGATTGCAGTCGTACCGTCGCAACAGCCCGGCACAATTGCCGGGCTGTTGCGCGCCTAATGTGCCCCCAAAGCCACGTGTGGCATCAACTCATTCAGGGGGACAGGACTTGAAATGGGGCCGGCCGGCCTCGGGTATGTCGAACAGGCATCTGCCCAGTACTTCAGGGTGTAGCGTACGGCGGCATAGGGCAAGAGCCTTCAGCCACGTATGTTCAGGGTCGTTCCGCAGGACCGTGAAGCGGCTTGCCCAGGGTGAAAAAGGAGACGGACGGCTGGGGACCGATTGGGTAGTCCTTCCACAGTGCATGCCGCCGTTGGCAGCCGGCCGGGCAGTGGTTCCAGACATAACGACAGGTCCCCGCAATGGGGGCAGGCACCCGGGTCGTCGGGCAACGCCAGTTGGCGTTCGGGATAGGCAGGGGCTGGGATGAAGTCCACGACGAGAGGTCCTGTTGGTTTTGGTCAGACAAAACAAGGGTACGGGCCCCTCGTCCCTTGCCAGGCTTGGAACCAATATCAACGAGATTGAAACTGTGCCGTGCTTAGGTCCGGCATTGTGATTCACCGATGTTCAACGCAGAGCAAACAGATCATGGGCAAGTGGCGCGGCAAGAGCGGCGGGCATTTTCAATGCATCACCGTGATTGGCCAGGCAGAGACATCGGTTGCCGCAGGCGGATTGCCAGCAGGACAAGCCAGGCGGGGAGGGAAAGGGCTGCCCCGGCAACAATGAAAATTTCCGATAGCACCAACCCGGCAAGTATGAAGGCAATTAGCGTAAGTGGGGCCAGCACCGCGGCGCACAGATAGGCAACTGGACGCGAACGCCGGTGGAGCAGCAACACCGCCAGGCACAGCGGAACGGACGCGGGCCAGACAACCACAAACAGCGTTGACAACAGGGTATAGCCAAATTTGAAGTCCTCTGGCTCGAAGGTAGCCCACCCGGCAGCGAAATAGACAGCCAAGGCTGTAACCACCAACAGGGCCAGGCCCAAGGACAAAATTGCAGTTGTTACGGCGATGGTCACCATGGCTCCATGTCCATTGTCACTCCAGCACCTCAGCGGGAACAAACCGGAATTATCCAGCCTACCCAAGCATGCCTGGCCAGGACGTTCCTGGACCGGCTGCACGAGACCCTCTCGCACGATACTCTCAGGCGCGCGTTGATCGGGCCCTGAACCACCCGGGCCTGCCTGGCTTGGCAACCGAGGTACTGGTGTGCTCCACTCAACCGGACCCATCCAATCTTCGGGATGTGCAGGCAGGTGCTGTCAAGGCGCACATCCTGTGGGTTGGTACCGTCCACGGTCCGGCGCTTGGACTTGCGGATGGGCAGTTCCGCGCCGCGCGCCTCGGCTTCCTTCTTGGCCTGAAAGTACCCCGTGTGGGCATCGGCCAGATACTGGGCCGTGTACCGCAGGCAGACCATCGAGTAGTCCTGCAGGAACCCTGGATCCGTGTCGCCTTGGGCACCGTGGAGGCGCGCGCCCTGCTGCAACGCCACGGATCGCTGGCTCAGCGCGCAGAACGAGGGAACCGGACCGAACGGGTTCGCCTTCCATAGCCGATACCGTGCCTCATGGTCCGCCAGCAACGCATTCCACATGAAGCAGGTGGTGCCGGCCAGACCCGCACAGGCCTGTGCCTGTCGAAGCGAATGCGGCACCGCTCGCGGATATCGCAGTCGCCTCAACATGGCTAATGGGCATAAACCTCCAACTTTCCAGGTTTCCGTCCCTGACCGAGTGGCGGGCCGACGGGATTCGGCTGTGGTCCGCGTGGTTCTGTGCTACAAGTTAAGGAACCCGGGCGTTGCCCGTCGTTCGTCTTGTGCAATGCCCTCTTCGCCCCTAGTGTTGCGTCCCGTAAATATGTGGACATAATGACGAAGACAAGGTATCCTGCTCCCCATCCACCTGCACGAGGGAGAAGAGACCATGGCCCGGGGCCGTCCGTTGAAGCCGCTGGCCGTCAGCCAGGACACGCGCGAGGAACTCGAGGCGCTGGCCCGCTCGCGCAGCCTGCCCGCGGGCCTGGTGCGCCGCGCCGAGATCGTGCTGCTGTGCGCCCAGGGCCTGGATAATGCGACGGTGGCCGCGCGGCTCCGCGTCAGCCGCCAGACGGTCGGCAAGTGGCGCGAGCGCTTCCGCACCCAGGGCCTCATGGGCCTGTACGACGAGCACCGGCCGGGAAGGCCGCGCAGCCTCCCGGACGAGACCCTCATGACGCTGCTGCGGAAGACGCTCGAGACCAGACCTCCCGACGGCCGCACGCACTGGACCTGCCGTTCCATGGCCGATGCCACCGGCGTGTCGAAGTCCACGGTTCAGCGCGTCTGGACCGCGTTCCACCTTCAGCCCCATCGGCAGAAGCACTTCCAGCTCTCGACCGATCCCTTCTTCGTCGAGAAGGTCCGCGACATCGTCGGTCTCTACCTCAATCCGCCCGACCATGCGCTGGTGCTGTGCGTCGACGAGAAGAGCCAGATCCAGGCGCTGGAGCGCACCCAGCCCCTTCTGCCCCTCGGACTCGGCTATGTCGAAGGCGTGACGCACGGCTACATCCGGCACGGCACCACCACCCTCTTCGCCGCCCTGGACGTCGCCACCGGCCGGGTCCTGGCCCAGTGCAAGCCGCGCCACCGCCACCAGGAGTTCCTGGGCTTCCTCAAACACATTGACGCCAACGTGCCCCCCGACCTCGACATCCACCTCGTCGTCGACAACTACGGCACCCACAAGCACGCCCGGGTCAAGCGCTGGCTGGCCGCCCGGCCCCGCTACCATCTCCACTTTACCCCCACCTACGCCTCCTGGCTCAACCAGGTCGAGATCTGGTTCCACATCATCACGCAGCAGGCCATCCGCCGCGGCTCCTTCGCCTCCGTCGCCCAACTCAAGGCGAAAATCCGCCGCTTCACCGACCACTACAACCCCGGCGCCCGACCCTTCCTGTGGACCGCCACGGCCGACTCCATCCTCCACAAGATCCAGAGATTATGCATGACTATTTCCGGGACGGAACACTAGTAGGGCAACGAAGTTTTGAAAGATAGAATCACGGTGTACGGATTCCTTCAGTCCCCGCCCTGCCATGACCCTGGCCGCTGTCCCCGTCTCCCAGCCCGACGTGTCCCTAAGCCGTGCCGACATCGCCTCGGTGCGGGGGCGGCTGTGGTCCTACCAGGCGCGCTACGCGCCCTTCTTCGGCCGCCGCGAACTGCGGCGACACGCCCGCACCTACCTGCGGGGCCTGCTCAGCGACGAACCGCGCAAGTCGGTCGAGCGCATGGTCCTGCGGCTGCAGGGGGCCGACCCCAATGCCGTGCGCACACAGCAGCTGTTCCTGCGCACGGCGCGCTGGGACGACGCCCCCATCCTGGCGGCGCACCGGGCGCTGGTGGCGGCCACGCTGGGCGAGGCCGAGGGGGTGCTGGCGATCGACGGCACCGACATCCCCAAGGACGGCGTCGAGTCGGTGGGGGTGGCGCGCCAGTACTGCGGCCAACTGGGCAAGCGCGCCAACTGCCAGGCGGCGGTGTATGCGGCCTACCTGGGCTGCGGGGCCGCGGCCCTGGTGGACCGGCGGCTGGTCCTGTCCGAGGACTGGGTGGCGGGCGCCAGCCATGCGGCGCGGCGCAGGCGCACCGGCGTGCCGGAGGGCATCCCCTTCCGCACCAAGCCGCAGCTGGCCCTGGACATGC
>MKWU01005627.1_pt1 | contig 13460 bp, 8 predicted proteins | sample 809101 | NCBI WGS metagenome assembly MKWU01 (sample SAMN05860141, study PRJNA318959) | sponge metagenome | host: Aplysina aerophoba | place: Slovenia: Piran, Adriatic Sea, Gulf of Piran | collected 2013-05-07 | reverse complement strand
AACGGCAGGCCCCTCACTTTAAGCAGTGGAACCCCCCCCACTCTCGGGGATGGACCCCCCTCCCTCCGCAATGGACCCCCCCCTCTCGGCGGCGGGCTCCCCACTCTCGGTGGCGGAATCCCTACTCTAGGCAGTGGAACCCCCACTCTCAGCGGCGGAACCCCTACTCTAGGCAGTGGAGCCCTAGCTTCACCGGAGATGTCTGCGTGGACAACTGAGCGACTAAAGAAGCTCTTAAAAGAGAAAGGCATCCCTGTATCTGGCCTGAAACACGAGCTGGTTACAAAAGTGAATGATTTCACTGAAACTGAAGTTGTAGGGAGTTAGTTAGATGCGAAAGAGTTTAAGGAGCTACAATGGAGCAATCTGTCAGCTTTGAAATGCTTCCAGAGACTGGTTGGTGCAAAGAGCTGCCGAAAATCAGTGAGGGTTTGGCGTACAAGTAGTTTAGGAAGCTGGGAGGCTATACAAAGATCTTTAGAAGTGGAGTACGCCTGTGTGAACATGTGTATGATATTGAAACCACTTCACTATTGCACAGCTTTGGAGAGGAAAGTGCAATCCCCACCAAATTATTTGTGATAGCCAAATGCAGGCCCACAATGTGAAAGCATCCACCTTTCTATCAAACTTTCAAACAAACCTTCATATGCCTAGTTTGCGAGTCACCAGGAGGCAGGAGGCAATTGCATGTCCATGCTAACTGCCTGTGCCTGCCGGAAAGAGTGGTAGTCGTGTGCATGTGGTAGCGGCATTGCTAGTAGGCCTTGCAGAAGTAACTCAAACTGCATACACCAGTCTACTTTGCACATGGTCCTAACCATCAACACATGCCACAGCTGGATTTTGGGAAGGCGTCGGTGGAGGGTTACAAACCCTACACTGGTGGGTAATCTTTAGACATTACAGCATTGCTGCTCAGCTGTGAGCAGGCTGGCAATGTCACAGGTGCTGGGTGATTCTTCAGCCAAGAACAGCAAAGGCTGAGAGATTTCCATCTTCCGTAACCACCTGGCTGCTAAGAGTGACCAGATTGATCACACAAAGACATCAGTGAAATCACAGTTGATGATTTGACCAAAACCCTAGAAGTGAAAGCTCAGGAGGTTGCTCTAGACAAAAAGAAAACCCATTGTGGACAGATGCAAGACAATGGAAAGTAACAGCCAGTAACTTCCAAAGGGTCTTCAACCACTGCAATGTTTTTCATTATCCCTAATGAAGTTATGTTTGGGAGAATATGGAAGTATTCTTTTACTACCAGTACAGTGGGGTTGTACACATGAAGTTGTGGCAGTCAAGGCATATGAGCAGGATACAAGTTCATCATTGTGGAATTTTTCTTAGCTGGATAAAATTCACTCCAGAAGCTTACAGATGATGTCACAGAGGCTCATGCAGTTGACAACTAGTGAATTGATCTTGATGAGCATATACATACATATGTATGTAGCAACATCTATCAATGCCTGATTGCCACGTAGGCCTTCATCAACTGTGTGGTTGGTTTGTATGCAGACAACAAAGGTCAACGCCGCTGAAACGTCCTGCAATCAGTTCTCACTGATTGATTCTGATACATGTATGCTCATTAAGATCGATTTGCTATCTTACAGACATTTGGTCTGAGGCTATCAGTTTGTGATGCCATCCTCATGAATGCCACCTTTGACACCTTACTACATAGACAAAATCACACAAAACGGGTAAGACACAGTGCTCAGATTGTTGTCTGTGTAGCTGAAAGCAAACTCTCCCACATTCAAACCACTGTGGCATGGCCCTGCAGCAGAGGCACTATGGTTTAAGACAGGATACTGTATTGAAGCATGTCGTGAATTTCATTAGGGCCTAAACACTGATAATGGTCTAGACATAACAGCTGTGATTAATTTAGCGACACTGCCATTTCTTTGCTCTTAAACTTCAATCACAGGTACTCTGCATACGTATACACATTCACATTACTTATCCAAGAACCTTGTGACCCATTGTGCCCTCTCTGTGAGTCAGACATTCCACCCACAAACTCACAATGTGAGTGTCAGTCTGAGCCAACACTGCAGCCTCCATAAACTTGACAGCCAGAGTACGACACCTACCGGAGCAGAAGAGGATGAATAGTCATGTGTAGAGGGACAGGGAGAAAGGCAAGGCATGACAAGGGAGGGCAGGAGAGAGGACGAGAACACTTTTGGAGGCAGCAGGTAAACACATCATGCCAGTTGGCTTCAATAAGCAATACCATGTATACTGACCCATCATTTTCTGATAGAACCATTCCAACAGCTTTCTCCTTTAGTCTCTTAACCATCTACATCAAAAGTGCAAATAGACAACAAGAACGTGAAACACACAACCACAATACATACCATACTGTAGATATAGCAGGCGGTCCTCCATGGCATGAATGATAATTACATGGGCATTCGGGTGAATGCTGTTAATTCCTGAGTGGCTAGGGAACTGATTCATGCTTGGAAATGTTTCACGTCAGCTAGTGTTTCAACATGATGTCCAATCATTTGGGTGAATACGTACAATATCACCAAACCAAACAGCAATTTATACAGTAGTAGCTACAACACAACAACAGTGATACACCATCAACACAGCTGGCTCGAACAACTGCACATGCACACACAGCCCATACCTCCCACAGCTCCTTCTCCTCCACAGTCCCCTCAGTCATTTCACCAAACAGCTTTGGGGTCACAACAGAAAACAAACAATTTCCTTCAAGGTGTGTGTGTGTGTGTGTGTTTGTGTGTAAACATATCAACCTTGATGACACCAGGGTAGAGTGACACGGCAGCAGAGGCTGCTCTCTTTGCCACTGCTGTGCTCTGGTCATCCAAGAGGAACAGCACACTTGGCAAGGCCTTGTCAATGTACAAAGCATCAGATTTGCTGCAAACAAGGGAAGTCATTGAGAGCAGAATGAGTGAAAAGAATGAACACAGTAGGTATAGAGAAGGGACTGAAGTGGGAGTGATAGGCACATACGATAAGGATGAGAGGAGAGGAAGATAACAGGTCATCAGATGAGAGGAGATGCTTGTCTGCTTGACTACAGTTGAGAAGAGGGATGCTTAGTACGTACCTAATCTTGGGATGCTACACTTACACGCCACAAAAGGGACACATTACGTAGTTAACACAATTCACAATAATTATGTGTACAGACACTAGTGCAGTGATACTGAGACAACCACCGTAGCACCCACTCCCGTAGCACACTAGTGCAGTGATACTGAGACAACCACCGTAGCACCCACTCCCGTAGCACACTGGTGAGTAACGCCTCCAAATACTGTATGCATGCACAACTCACCACACTTCCTCTATAAAATTAATCACAAATTTTCGAACGTTCATTGATGGGTCTTGTTGGAAGGCCACCACTTCCTAAAGAATGCAGCACAGAACACATACAGAACTGTAGTACACAGCATCACTGCAGGTGACCAGGCTAGTACAGACACACCTCAAAAAAGCTGTCCAGAAGCTCCACATTCTTGTGAATGAGCAACTCATGCACCTAGCAGAATGAAAATCAACCACCACTGGAGTTGAGAGCAACTACGATAACTGCACAAGAGTGAACGCATCCATCCTAGCCAGTACTTCCAACTCATAACATGCCATGTTTCATAAGCTCTACACACGGCACATATAGGGTCACACGACACAGCATCATACCTTCATTGCGAGAACACGTACGTATCATACGTGCTACCACTCTATACTACGCAGTATAGAGTATCTATGGTACTACGTAGCTATGTACGTACGTACGTAACGTACCATACATGCGCACTCAGACACACACATAACAATCATGGTTATTTGGTGACAGTAGTGACGCTTTGCACAAAACATTCTAATGCAGCTAGTTACAAGTGACAAGAAAGAATGCGTTGTGGTAGGCGCCACAGTTATGGCACAGTGCTGGTGGTACGTAGCTAAACCTTTCTCAAGCATTCCAACTTGTTGTCCTTCTCCAACTGAGCTGTGTTGATGAGGTCCACCACCTTCAGAAGTGTTATCAAGTCAGGTACAAATGCAAAACCATTAATCACAGCACACCAATACAGCACTAGGCCATCGAAGCCTAAGACTCACCGCTTGCTGGACAGAGGCCATTTTGTTACAAAGATGGCGGGCCGGGTTAGTCTGGCTTGCTAGACTAGAGCTGTCGCGTATTCGCAAGTGAAATTGAATCAGGCTAATTAGCCTGAAATTAGATTGCCCAGTGTGCGTTGCAGCAATAACTCATTTGCTTATTATGCTTGCTTATTAAACAAGTGTCTGCTTGATTATTAGACAAATGTGCACAAGTGTTGCTCCATCGAAGTGGCTAGCTAGCTACAAATTGGTGCATGCCACAAGGTAGCTAGCTACTGAATCATTTGCAGTCATATGTAACTTGTGTAGGATCACACAAAGTTTTTCATGTGTGTGCGTACACACAGGAAAAGCTTATACTGAAATACTAGGACCAGGTAGTTGCAACGTTCTCAATGGTCTTGTGGGTTTGTAGGATTTCTACATGCCCACCTTGAAGCTTTTCAGCCACAGTGAGGCAGAATGAGGTGCACAATGTAGCTGTGAATTCATGTGTTCATGTACACACTATTTACTGATTCCTTAGGGTCTTAGCTTTGCCAAGTACCTTATGCTGATTGTGCTGCCCTTCATTGTTGGTACGTGTATATATAGTATTGCTCAAGTTTATACTGTAGTCTGGGCCTCTATATTATACCACATCATTGTATCTCTACACACCAAACCCCTGCATCATATTATACCTAATTATATGCGAAATATGAATACTGTTATACTGAGGTTTCTACATGCCCATGCACCTTGAAGCTTTTCAGCCACAATCAGCCAAACTGCCAAAATCTCGTGCTGAAAATGCTGCTCTTCATTGTTGGTAAGTGTATATATAACTTCGTTATTGCTCAAATTTGAACGCACACTGTAGTCTGGCCTCTATAATTATAATACCACATCATTATATCTCTACACACGAAACCAGTGGCTATTGGTCCGGTAACCGGACGCCATTTCCATGGCTATATATTGGTCCACCAATTGGTCACGTGGTCAAGTGCCAATCAGATTCATGGGTATATTTATGTGTTAACGTTCTACTTACGTTTTGTGTGATATCTTCAGTCCAGCAGTCGAATATCGATATGTTAATAATATAATTATAGTAAATCTATTATACCCATAATTATATGCGAACCATGAATATTGTTATACTGAGGTCTATAAATGATGTACGCTTGTGGCACCTAGATTGTAGGCAGAATCCAAGCACTGACTCAGTGAAGGGTTTCTGTTGCCGCACAGAATGGAAAGAAAAAGATCTGCCAGTAAAGGAGGCCCTGAAACAGCATCAAAGGCAAAAAGAGCAGTAAGATAGTTATTAGATATATAGTAGCTAGCTACACGTATAGCTAGCTAGCTACTCCACTGTGGTTGCAACAAGTGGACAATTGGATGAACAGTGTGGATTGCATGCCTGGGAAGACAACTCAGTGATATAATGCGACACCTGCACATGCGACTTAGCTAAGAGCTGATGATCTCGAGGAGTGCGTGATCACTAGACCTCTTAGTATCGAGTATGGGTATTATATGGGTATTATGTTTCCACTAAATTCTCTACACCACATTAGACTGGTCGTTTTCGCAGTGTGAACATTTAATTAACCTGGCTCGCGGCGTGGTAACTGCCGGCAGTTAGCTAGTATCAGCCTGACAGTGGTTAGCCGTTCCGTCATGGCGACGTACGACTTAATTGGTACGTACCATCAGTACGTTAACTGTCCTCATGTAACAGGCTGACTCCAGCATGACTACGCAGGTTTTTTTTTTGTAACAGGCTGATTCCAGCATGACTACGCAGTCTAGCTACCAAAGATTTGCGCGCCTGAACACGCGTCGAGTATATGCATATCAAAACTGCCCAATGTAGCTCGAGCGTAGCTAGCTAGCTATGTTTGCCTGCGAACTCCTCGGTGTTCAGTTTAGACCATATTCCGCCGTGATATATAATTTACAGGTCGAAATGAACCAGGCTAATTAGCGAGATTTTCGTGCGGTACATCCCATCTGGCGGGGATCGCTAGCGTCCGCCATGTTTATCTGATAGCCTGGCCAGGTCTGGGGGAGAGAAGACCGCGGTTAGTTCTTCACTACAGTCTTCTGATGCGTTTGAATGCAGGCTTGCCCGAATGCTTGATTGATATCTTTGGAAGTTAACTAAATGGACATGCACTCAAGTAGAACGGGTAAACAAGAGTAGCGTTCTATGGCTGCCGTGTGGGTTTCAGTGTTAATTGACAATTTCAGGCTGCAAGCCCGTATTTACCTCTGCCCCTGGGGCCAGCTTTGTGGCTGTTGATGAGGTGAATTGCGAGTGAAGTATCACAACCCTGGCTACATCTGGCTAAAGCACGTGTAGCATGGTGTGGCTTGGAGTGCCATCATTCAGTAGTTGATGTACTGCTATATTATGTCTAGATCTGCCAATTATCTCTACTGAGGGACAACTATAAGCCGCAGGAACATGTTTTGGTAGACAGGATTAACTACTCATTTTCTGTAGTATTCAGACGGGCATAGGTTAAATTATTCTCATGTATATGCTGCCAGAAGAGCAGCAGACTGTTTCGTTATTCAATTGGCTGGAAGTGTAGCAATAATGCGAAGTGAGTTAAAGGTGTCTCTGATTATGATCAAGCAGTGTGAAGGTTTGCAACACCCTAAGGCAAGTACATGGTAAAATTTATTTACAGAGACACCTGTAGGTCACTGACAGCTGGTTTTCTACAGATGCCATGCATGCATATTCAGGTTGGGACAAATTCTAAAATTTGGCTGTAATGGTGTAATACAATCATTGGCTGTTTGTGTATTTGCTGATAAGATAAGTATCAAAGTGTATTACCGGTTGGTTCCAGCTGAACCCAGCACTATCTACGGTGAAATAACAGTTCTGCTTGCAGTCTAAAAGCGCTGATATGCTGACAGTAAACCCGCTAATGGGAGATTCTGGTCGGAGCTTATCTTCTACTGTAAGATCCATTTATATTCAAAAGTACGTTTATTCTATACATATAAAATAGTGATGTTGTACAGGATCATTGCTACATTGTGACAACTGGCGAATAGATCGATGAGCAAATACGTAGCAGATTCAATCAATCAATCAATGACAACTGATTGTAGGACGTTTCGGCCACGTAGGCCTTCGTCAACTGCATACAAAACTGTTTTGTATGCAGTTGACGAAGGCTTATGTGGTCGAAACGTCCTACAATCAGTTGTCATTGATTGATTCTGCTATGTGTTTGCTCATCAAGATCTATTCTCCATGAACATTTTCAAATGTTGTCTAGCATTTCAAAATATATTGAGTATTCGACTATTTGCCCCACAAAACATTTTCGAATGTTATCTAGCATTTAAATATATCGAATATTCGAATATTTGTCCCACCTCTAATGCATGTGTAGCAGTACTTGTCCATGCTATAAACACTGCACTAGATATCAAGATCAGTGTATAATATGCACCACAATGTTTTTGTTCTGCAGCAAGACACTACAGGCGGAGGAAAAGATAAGAGAGCTGCTATTGTTGCGAAAGCACTTGGAATACCACTATGTCTGATCTCAGAAGGAGCATCTACAGTATTGCAGGTAATGCTTCTACACATTGAGTTACTAGACACATTGACTAAAATCCTACAGTAGTGAAGAGTGGACTATTATGTGAGTGTTTTCTCTTACATTCACAGAAAGGATACAACTACAATGGAAACTTTGAAGTTGTCAAAGGCACACGTGAGGGCACAAAGGATGAATGGGAAGCGGAAATTGGTGCCATCACAATTGCTTCTGTGCACAAATTGGCGGATGTACAGACACTACCAGATTTCACTACACAGATGCCCCTAATGTGCACAGATGTCCATTTCACACGAGATGAGCAGAGAGCGGTTGTCAGCAATCTCCTTGGCCAAATGAATGATGTAAACAAGACCCGTGTACATCACGCTGCCCTGGCGATCTACGCTAAGGTTAAGTCTGCTGCCAAAGAATTGGACGCAGATACTCTGAAATCCATTTCAGATTCTATCGACAGTGCCCAAAGGAGGTTTCCAATGGATGAATTTCTGCAGGTGGTGGAAGTTGAAGTGATGAATGAAATTGAGTCGCTTGTTGCAATTTCTGATTCAGCTAAAGACTTTGAGTATCCTCCATTTCAGAAGGGCCTACCATTCTTCCCCGACCATGCTTATCAAGTGACAATAAAACTGGTCGGAGGACAAACATCTGATGATTGGGCAAAGAGTTTGCTACAGCTAGTTCATGCTGTAGATGGTAAGCATCATCAAATTGCTACTGTATGTGTATTTTCTGTGATACATGCAAGTTTAGTATGGTAACCTAATTAATACTGCATGGTTCGTGAGATCTCTTCAGGCTTTTCTGCACTATATATATGTGGTAACTGGTGGGTTCTCATGTTGATTTCCGGCTTCGCGAGCTGAATGCAATCTCACAAACAACGATGCAACTGGATGCGCTTCTGTTCACCGCCTGGCAGAACAACTCAATCAATCAAATTGCACACAGATCACATGACAGGCACATGCACAGTATACTAATATACATGCGAGCATGCACTAATGCATTGCAAGTCACTAGAATATACAATTGTATACATGTGATTAATTAATTGAGCAATGCAGCAGTTGATGACTTTTCCCTTCAGCCATAGAACATTTATCAATATTGTATTACGTATATATAGATCTTCGAAGAATTATCCCAATTATAGAGTAGACTTATTGTTACCTAGGACTAAAGAACAGTGGTAGTTTACAGCAAGTTCACACATTTAGCATATGAAACTTGAAACATTTCATCCTGTGACAGTTGAAGCTACAAAGCTATACATGGAAGCTTGGTCTGGGCAGTATGACTCAGTAGAAGCGTGGTAATATGGTCAACAGTTGGGGTGTTGCTCAATCACTGTCAAACATTGTCTGCCGGAGAGCTGTTGGCGCTGTATCTATACAACTGATTTACTCCACGAGGACTGCTATCTATAATTCTCTTCAGGGCGCTAAGGGACTATGTATGCAGTAGGAGTGGGCAATATACTAGTGTCACAATAAATTGCGATTATTGGGATGGTCGATTATCATAATGTAAGCATTTTCTTTATCACAATAATTCGTTTCACTGGTACATCATAAAAACAGAACTGTGGGTGAAGTGGCTCTACAACTGACGTGCAATGTAGGACTTTTTGTTCTAAAAGAAATGGCTGAATTGCTTGCTATCTTGGTCAAAAACACCAAGAGCGTGATGTTAGTGTACTTTGGTCTCACAATTGACGAGAAGGATGTGCTAGTCCCTAGTGAAGCGTACAGGCTAGGGTGCAGAATGCCCATAGCAGTATTGTGAGAAAATGCCATTCTTAAAATGGCCATGTGTATACATATATAATGTACAAATTGACAAGATATGAAGATTGAGGGATTACAAATTTAAAGGGACCATGTGCGCACACAATGTAAATTGTGATAGTTGATAGGTGAGCTCCAGACATTGAACAGCTTGAAGAATTCCAGATCTCCTAAAGTCATTGATTGGTATCTCAGGTTGGCTTTGAAGATTGAGATTGCCAAGAAGCAATGCGTAAACCAGCCAGCACTCTGGCTTGGTGACAACAGCTTACATTCACAGTTACAGCATCTATTGACAAACCAGTTTTGAGCTGCTTTTCATTGCCTGTGCATACCATGACTGGAATGGCTTATTTGTTCTTACTAGAGCTTACTAACGGCATTGTTTACTGGCTGCAGTTTATTTGTACAGTTTGCTGGAACTGACACAAGATGTTATGTTTCACTAGTGACTTGCAGAAATCTGTTGTAGTCTGTCCCTCAAAACAATCAAAAGTGGCTAGGGCAGCATAAGAGCCAGCCCTAGCTCCACTCTCTCTCAATGAATGAGACGATAAAATTTACTCTAGATACCTCCTCATTGTCTCCTCATTTGATCACTGATTTGGACACTGCCATATGTCCCACCACTCTGGGATTGCTTCTTTAGGATGGCATTTCATTGACTTGCCCTGATAGATAATTTGAGGGGGGAGGGGAGTACAAACTCGTCTCTTATGGTGGCCACAAGAACTGCTGTGACTTGACATCTGCTATGTACATACAGAAAAGAAGCGCTTGGGTCCTCTACCCACCATCCATCAAGGCTGATATTTCGCTGTCGCTCTAAACTCTTCCTCGTTCCGTCGTCTTAACTCACTTTGCACCTCAGTTAAACCGGGGTCAACCCTACTGTTAAGCGGGTTGACCCCACATCCATAGTACAATGTAAATGCGTTTCCCTGGGTTGAACCCGGGTTCAACCCACTTTCACAGGTCCATGTGATAGGGGCATATGTAAGTGTATAATGTATTGACCTGATTCCACTTTATACATGATTATGATGGGATTATATCAATTGTAGGGTCCTCCTGAACATGCTATACTGCAGTTATGGACACTACATATGTTTTATGGTACATTCTCCATGTTTATATCCAGCAACTTGCAGGTCAATCAATGACAAAGCAAATAAAGACAACCCTCCTGAAAACGGGATGATGGTCAATTATGCTGACTTCAATGTGGGATTTCAACCCACAGTTTGGAAGAAAATCTGCATGGCAACTGGAAAACCAATTTTTCAGCTGCTAGAGGATGCTATTGAGTTGCTGAAGCCAGATTCAAATTTTGTCCAACAGAGCAACAGACTGGCCTACACTGAGGGTGACATGTGGTTCTACCTAAAAGCTGAGGAACGTCGTTCCTGCCAAACCTTACTGGAGGTAAGAGGAGTGGCTGCCAGTGTACATACATACATTTAGCAGTTCGCTGTAGTGCTTGAATTCAGCAAATGAGCGTTCTTTAAGGTTAATACCAACTATACAGATGTACAATTATGCATGTTCTATGTGCTAGTCTGGCTAGCTAGACCGTCCCATCTAATCGCCAGGGCGCTTAGGGCTGGGAAGGGAATATCTAGCGGCAGTAACGATTAGTTCACACCTATTTGACCAATCAGATGCTACTTGCAGGAGAGCCTGCTAATATTATTCTTAGTCTGCGGGAGCAGTCACACATACTATGCCTTTCAATGGTGGTGGATTTCTTTCTGGCTAGAGATGGAACCACCTGACACGGAGAGGGTTACAGTGGACTTGAGAGACCACTCACTTGTTTTCAGCTTGAAAGAATGTGTGAGCAGAAGAAACTTTATCTTGCAAAGTGTGCGTTCTGGCGTCGACGTCCTCAGTCGCTTTCTGAACATTTAACACGGTAAAGTAGCATGTGCGACACACTTTCTTTTCCAGCGATGCTAAGGTGCGTGAACAAAAAGCTAATGAGGGTGAGGTTAAGACTGGAAAATGGGTGGTTTACAGTGGCACAGATATACGCCCTACGAAAGACAATGCAGTAGAGCTGAAGAACTCTTTTTATGACAGCCTGGAGGACCAGTTGGTCGTGATGTGTGTCTTCAATGGTAGGGTGGGAAGAGACGTAACAACATGGGGTGGAGTGGTTGGAAGGTATGGAGAGGAAATAACGAACAGAAATGGTCCGAAGCTGCTATTCCTGTTTTTCAGTCTCTTTCATTAAATACTTTGTTTTCCTTCAGTAACCGGCTATGAGCATGGGTTCTGGCTGAACTTCACCTTTTCAATATTTTCGTTGTTGGCAACTAAACATTCATTGATTTCCTTGTTCCCACTCAATATAGCTGCACTAATGTCCACCATCTAGGAAACAAGAGGGGATATTACGAGTGCAATGATACCTAACTTACTGCCAGCGTAGTCGAAGAGGAACAGTAAAACCACATAGCAAACTGAAGTCCCAAAACCCATTGGTAAGCATTAAAATGTCTTTCCCATTGTAAAGAAAACGAATAGCAGCCAACTGTTGTCACTTCAGCTCGATGTTTGAAAGTCAAATACAAGGAAAGAGTGTACGATACAGCTTCGTTAAATCTAGAGCTCCCTTTTTCCTTTTGTGCTGTAGCCATTAGCCTTGCCGACTGTTACAAATTTACTAAGCGTGTCAGTTTCCGTTTCCAACTTTTTGGAGAATATATGTACATGCACAAACAGTGTATACCAGGCCGTCTTCCCCACCAACGCTAATTATCACAGATGGCCTGGGGACGAGGCTAGTCTTAGCACCTACTGTGACTGTGATTGTGTGCTCCAATGCCAACCATTACGTAGGTACTACTTCCTTTCTTTGTTGCTGTTGATTTGTTCTTGTATAGGTGATTAAAGACCCACGTGCGCCTTGGGCTTCATACTTCGAGAAGATCCTGGTGACTGGAGCATACAAGAAGAATGATGGAAAAGTTCTTGCAGGACTGTTTCTGGATGGAATTGGAAGTGCAGTAGATGCCATGTCCCTGTCAAGGTACTGGATTCACTAACATACGTAGTTGATACACTCTTGCATAGTTGGTTGGTCTCATGGAAGAAAATGCCAATAAACATGTAACCTGCAACTAGAATAATGGCACATGCAGGAAGACCACGGTGCATAGAAAAATAATATTATGACGGTAATTCCGTTTGTCAGTTAGTGCTTTTCGACGTAATTGCTCCTTTAACTGCGAATATTTTTGATTACCCGTTGCCGTTTAACTGGTAAAGGTTAACGGAAACTGGAAACCGTTATCGGTTGACGTTTTCACACCTGTTCTCCACTCACATCATAAAACGCTGAATTTGAGAACTCTGTGAGATGCTGCTCTTTTGAGACGCTGTTACACTGCCATACGTGGAGTGCACACCTGTGAAGATGCTACTATTCGGAGCCATTTGAACAGACTTAGAGATGCTTGGATCAGCACGTGACCATTCAGAGTGACTTGCTATTCGGAGCCGATTGAAGAGATATGGACACTATCATCGTCAGATATAAAGACAACGGCGGCTCAGTGCGCTACGACGGGAAGGAGTACATGGAAAGTCTCTCTAAGGTACGCATAGAAAAGGGCGCGATTGGAGCACTACAGATCATTGAGAGTGTCACGGTGAAGACGAAGTCGCACGTTTGGAAGGCCATGGTTGTTGATCCTGAGCCTTCCGTAGCCGCCAACTCAGCTTCCCAGAGCTCAAGAAAAAGGCAAGCAGAAACTGGCGCAAGCAGTCGGCGCAAAAGGAGTAAGACTGGAGGAGTGCAGGACCCGGATGTGTCCATAGTCTTGGCGTCCTTTTCAGCTGCTCCTCCAGCAGCAACACCCCCTCTACCTCCACTTCAGCAGTGACTCCCCAAATGTCTTCAGACTCTTGCCATATACCACCTCCCTCTTCAGTGGACACCCCCCAAGTGACACGG
>MKWU01005626.1_pt1 | contig 13464 bp, 13 predicted proteins | sample 809101 | NCBI WGS metagenome assembly MKWU01 (sample SAMN05860141, study PRJNA318959) | sponge metagenome | host: Aplysina aerophoba | place: Slovenia: Piran, Adriatic Sea, Gulf of Piran | collected 2013-05-07 | reverse complement strand
ATGGACGAAAAGCCATAAGCCTCTTTCGACGAGGATTAGACCAACTCACACAGATCATACACCAAGCAAGAGACCAACCCGAAATCGCCCGACAATATCAATCCATTCTACTGTCGTGTACTTAGGCCCCTTAGTATCAAATCTTTCGAGCTTGCAAATCTCCGTGACTTTTTTCTTTAACTTATTCCAGAATTTGTATTGTATGTGTATTTTTGCCTCGGCAATGAAACTCTCTAGGTCGGGAATGGAACTCTCCAGGTCGGGAATGAGATCGTACTCTTTGGTCAGAATCTCAATTATATCCTCAGGAGTGGAACTCTCTAGCTTGGGAACGAAATCGTGTTCTTTGGTCAGAATCTCACCTATTTCCATCGCAAGATCCCTGTTGATTGGTTGTCCAGTCAGTTTCTTGATCAGCTCCTGATATTGGAGTAGTATTTCTTGAATGCGAACAATCTCAGCTACCTCTTTGAGGCAGTCCTCCAGCCACTTGGTTATGTGGCTTTCGTATGAAATGCAAATCACGCGATCTGTGTCTAAGAGTTCTTGACCAGCAAGCGATTTTTCGCTCGGTGGTTCGCCACAGGGTGTTAGGTAGATCAGCTTTATTTTTTCAGGTGCAAAGCCCTCTTTTTTTGCGTTCCAGTAGTACTTGTTTAGCTGACCGTCACCATCCTCGGCATCTATCTTGTTTTCGATGATAATGGCGTAGCCTTCATTCTTTAAGCTTATGTCGATCCGCCCATCGTTGGCGTTGGTAGCTGCCTCTGCTATTACCTGAAAGTCGTAGAGCTTACCGTAGCCAGAGGAATCGGCCAGTCTTAGGGGTTCCAAGTTTAGGAAGTGTTCCAAGAAAACTGCCCCTTGTCGGTGAGATCCTTTTGGGTTCAGTAGATTGGCGAGCATCGCTGAGTGTCTCACCTCCCTCCTTTCAACGCCAAGTATCTCAAACACGTTGAAGTCCTCGCCAGTAACAGCCGCACGCCTTTCGTACTGCTTCTTTAACTCCCGAACCTGTCCCAGAATATTCTCTATCCGAGCACTGTTATTTTCATCCGTCATTACCTTCTCTCCTAAGCAACACCTGATACGCCACCAGAATACCGGCCATCGGCTCGTCTTTCTGCGAAAACAGGGACCATCGGACTAGGCCGCTCGGTCTTCGACTACCAAGTTGCGTCCAACAACTCGAAGCGCTTTCACGACCTGACTGATATGGGAGTAGCAGTCAGGGTCGAGCAACTTGCAGACGGCAGACTCGCTCAGGCCCAAGCGGTCAGCGAGCGCTTCCCAAGTGATGCCCTGTGTGCGGAGGGCTGTATAGAGGGCCAACTTGGCCGCGGCAACAGGAGGTACGGCGACGAGTTCCTGGTCATCGGCAGCGGGACTTGGCGTTGGTATCTCCTGTCGATCTTGGACGTACACCGCGAGTATGGCAACGAGGGCGTCTTCGGCCATCTCAAGAGTCTCGACGCGGTCATCACCACAGGTCAAGGCACCAGGAACGTCGGGGAAGGAAGCGAAGAACCCCCCTTCTTCCTCTGGTGTGAGAATGCACGGATAGATATAGCGCATGGATCAGAAATCCTTTCGGTCAATGTTCAAGTCTTTCAGCATGGATGCCAACAGGCCCGCGCCAATTTCTTTGTGCGGAACGGTAGTGTAATGGCTCCCCACCCGGAGCGTCCCATGGCTACCTTTGCCATGACGCGGATCGAAGTAGAAATCCTGTCCAGTCCTTCTGGCATAGCGTCTAGCACGTCTGATGAATTCCCTTCCGTTCATGAGTATCTTCTGTCAGAGTCTTCTCTATGTCAATTCCGGGTATTGCGCCGCGTAGATCGTCAACTTCGTCGCCTCTCCAATCTGTTCCAGTTCCGGCCGCCGTCCCGACAAGCGCAGGCTGTCGCGCACCAAATTCAAAAATCCCTCGCCCCGCGCTTCCAGAAAACTAGATCCCGTAACCGGGCTTTCGTAGTAGCGCATGAAGCCAGTGAGAAACTGATTCCGGCGCGCCGGCTGACACCCGGCGTACAAATTTTCGATGGTCAATGTGTTGTAGAGCGCCCCGGGATTTTGAAACTCAATGCGGTCGGGGAACATGCGAATAATGATCTGCGATCCGGCGACTCCGTAGTCCCGATGAATGACGGCGTTTACGACAGCCTCTTGGAGTGCGGTGTCTATATAGCTGGGGTAATCTCGCCGGCCGTCGCCACTTTTCCGCGATAGGATCGGCGTCAAAGGAGAGGCTTGGAAATACGACACGATCTTGGCGATCTGCTCGGGTAAAGGCCCAGTGACTTGCCGGCTATCCACGGTATTGCCGTCGGGAATGTCGTGGTGATACACAGCCAGATCGATGTACGCACCGGAAATGTATTGCTCGGGCTGCTTGGCAAAGAGTAGGATGCCCAAGTGCGTCGGCGTGGCTCCCACCTCCGAGATCACAGCGAGTTTGTGCGCCACCAGCGTGGAAGCCCAGTCTTCTGGCGTGGACCAATCAGAGAAGCGCCGACTGAAGTACTGTTCGAGTCGGGTTTTGTCCAAGTCATCGAGACTGCTGCCGACTAGGGGTCGCTCCTCAAGCGGACTAGCCAAGCGACGTTCCGTCAACATGCGGGCCAGCCGTTCGGCGGGGATCAACTGGCGGTGGCTGCTGACGCGCTGGAGGAATCGCCCATCGCTCGTCTGGTGTACGTCGAACTTGGACAGGGGGATTTCAACGATTAAGCACAGTTTGGGGCTCCCATCTTCTCCGGGCAGGTATTCCCAATCCAACGCCGGGACGATCATCGGATTGCAGTTATGGGCCGCCACATTGACGATAAATTGCTCTAAGAGGTCGCGCTTGTCAGGGGGGATGCCAACCGGGATGCGATCCGAGTCCCGGACGCCCATCACGACCGTGCCTCCCTCCGTATTGGCCATGCTGACGAATACCTCGGCGAGTTTCGCCGCGGCGCGTCCCTCTTCTCTGGCAAACCCAATCCGTTCTCCCCGAAATACAACCTCCTTGAGTTTGAGCTTGGTATCTTCGCCAGCTTGAATGGATGAGATGAGTTGGGTTTTGTCGATCATGGTCGTCGCTTTTTGAGTGGGCCACCATCGGCTCGTCGACAATTAGACAATGCCGCAGGCTAAAATAAAACGCAAATTATCCATCATTACCTTCTCCTCCCAGCAACGCCTGATACGCCACCAACGCCCCCGCCACGTGAACATTCATCGACGGCCCCTTGCCGTACATGGGGATATAGACCGCGCCATCGCACAGCGCCAAGGTCTGTCGATAGACGCCCTTGGTCTCGTTGCCGAGCACCAAACACACTTTGTCCGGGAAATCGTATTCCAAATAGCACACGGCCCCTTGCACCATTTCCAACGCCACCAAGTGATACCCCTCGTCCCGCAGTGCATTGGCCGCTTCGTCCATGCGCCCGATCCGCCGCCAAGCCACCCGTCGCTCATGGCCCCGCGCCGTGCGCTCAATATCCTCGTGCGGCGGCGCGGGCGTCACACCCGTAAAAACCAACTCGCGCGCCCCACATGCATCGGCAATGCGAAACATCGAGCCGACATTGAGCGGGTCTTCAACGCTCTGCAACAGAAAAGCTAGCTCCACCTTGGGCGGGTAGTTCTTCGCCGTGTCCGCAAAGAGCCGCTTCACCTCAACCTTGCGCAAGGGGCGCATCGTCAAAAGCGGATGGCCTTGTACTTCTTCACGTGCTCGGTAATGGCCACCTCCACCGGCAACCGCTCCATGCTCGACGCACCGTAGAAGCCGTTGACGCCCGTGGTGTTTTGCAACACGTACTCGGCGTCCTCTGGCTCTGAAATCGGCCCCCCGTGGCACAGCACAATCACCTCTTCGGACACCCCGCGCGCCGCGTCGCATATCGCCTGTACAAACCCCACTGATTCCGCCAAAGTCAGCGCGGTCGTCGCGCCAATCGCGCCCTTCGTAGTAAGCCCAGCGTGCGCCACCACAATGTCGGCACCGGCCGCCGCCATCTGCTCGCCCTCTTGGGGATTAAACGCATAAGGCGTCGTCAACAACCCCATCTCGTGCGCCGTGCGGATCATCTCCACCTCCTCCCCATACCCCATCCCGGTTTCCTCCAAGTTCTGCCGATACAACCCGTCAATCAGGCCCACGGTCGGAAAATTCTGCACGCCGGAAAACCCGATTGCCTCAACTTCGCGCAAAAAAACATCCATCTGCCGGAACGGATCCGTCCCGCACACGCCAGCTAGCACCGGCGTATCCTCCACCACCGTCAACACCTCCCCGGCCATATCCATCACAATCGCATTGGCGTCCCCATACGGCATGGTCCCAGCCAGCGACCCTCGGCCCGCCATGCGAAATCGCCCGGAATTGTAAATCACAATCAAGTCAACTCCGCCGGCCTCCTCGAACTTCGCGCTGATACCGGTGCCAGCTCCCGCACCGATAATGGGCAGCCCATCGGCGATGTTTTGCCGCAATCTCGCGAGCACTTCTTCTCTTGTAAAAGCCATGGCCGCCTATCCGTTTAACGCCTTTTCTATCCGCACTCCCTCCATTTTCCGCAGCTCGGCCTCCGGCCCAAACGGCGCGTATATGGCGATTAATTTCATTGGGCCGTCCCCATTATTGACCGTCGAGTGATACACAGCCGTCGGAATGTGGACCAATTCCCCCGGGCCAATCTCCTTTTCCAACATGCCCGACTCCAACTCCACCGTCTGGATCCCGGTGCCCTCTATCACATAGAGGATCTCCTCGCTATACGGATGGTTGTGGCGCTCGTGGCCCTTGCCCGGAGCCAGTTCCACCACGCCGCAGCTAAAGTGCTCGGCCGCAGTCACCAGCGGCTCGGAAAGCCAGTTTAATCGGCCCCAGTCAAAGACTTGGGTCTCCACGTCGGCGCATTGCACGAATGTCTTTTTCTCGCTCATAATTCCTCTCCTGCTTTCTCGGCAATTAGCTCCAGCAGCAGCGCGGTCGCCGCGGCTGCAAATTCTGGATCGTTGATGTTGTGATCTACTTCGCGGACGAGAATGCCTTCGTCCAGATTGGCTTTGAGGGCGTCGCTAAAGGCGCGGTCGGCTTCGCGGTCGCAAAACAGCTCGCCATCGCCGTCGAGGATCGACACGCCTCTGAGCGGAATGAGCACGGCGACCGGGCCTTTGGCGGCGTTGAGCTTTTCAGCGAATATCCGGCCCATCTGCGCATTCTCCTCGGCATTGGTGCGCATCAAGGTCACCTCTGGGTTCCACTCGTAAAAGAGCCGCGTGCCGTCCTTGTACTGTTGCGGCACCGTATCCATGCCGCCAAAATTGGCCATATCCACGCAGCCAGGTACCACTAGCTGGGGCAAACCCGCTCGGCCCGCCGCGCTCAAGCGCTCTGGCCCCGCGCTGAAGACGCCGCCGCACACTTCGTCGGCCCACTCGGTGGTGGTGATGTCCAACACCGCATCCACTAAGCCCTCGTCGATGAGCGACTCCATGGTGCGGCCGCCCGTGCCCGTGGCGTGAAAAACCAAGACCTCGTACCCGCTCGCCGCCAGGACCTCGCAGCACGCGTTGACGCATTCCGTGGTGTTGCCAAACATCGACGCGACGACGATCGGTTTGTCGTCGCCAGCCGGCGCTGGCTCAGCTTCGACCATGCCGCAGATCGCGCCAGCAGCCCGCGTAAAAATCACTCGCGAAATCCGATTAACTCCGGCCACATCCACAATCGACGGAATGAGTACGACATCCTTGCTGCCCACATAAGCTCCTGTGTCGCCGGCCGCCACAGTCGAAACGCACACCTTGGGCACGCCTACCGGCAGGGCGCGCATGGCCGCAGTCACCACACTGCTGCCGCCGGATCCGCCCATGCCGACGATGCCATCAAACCGGCCCTCGGCGTACCCTTGCTCCGCCACCTTGGCCGCGCCCTCACCCATAGCCTTCATGGCAGCACCGCGATCGCCAGCCGCGCGCAGCGACTCCAGCGACGCGCCAGCAGCAGCAGCCACCGCGCTGGCTTCCACATCCACGGCAAAGGCTTCGCACTCGCCCATAACGCCCGTGTTTACCGACAGGACTTCGTGGCCACGAGCCAAAATCTGTTCGCGCAAGAAGGCGTATTCCACGCCCTTCGTATCAAACGCCCCAACCATCATAATCGTAGCCATAACGCCCTCTTTCTATAGCAATCCTGAATGACTTGAACGATTCGAGCTGCGGATCGTCTTGTTTCTACTATTCTGCGCCCATCTGCGTTCATCTGCGTCCATCTGCGGATTCTCTTAGGAATGATGTAGGATTGCTATAAGACAGCTTGTAATATGGCCGCTTCAGCTAAAGCGCCGCAACCGGAGCGCGTTCATCACCACCGACACCGATGAAAAGGCCATCGCGAGGCTCGCCAGCATTGGATTGAGCAGCGGTCCGCCAAATAGGTACAGTGCGCCCGCGGCCACCGGAATGCCCGCGGCGTTATAAAAAAACGCCCAGAACAAATTCTGCTTTACGGTCCGCACAACCGCTCGGCTCAGCTCAATGGCCCGCGCCACATCTGCTACACGGCTGTGCATGAGCACCACCGGAGCAGATGCAGCCGCCACATCCGTCCCGGCGGCAAAGGCCATGCCTACATCGGCGGTGGCCAGCGCTGGCGCGTCGTTGATCCCGTCGCCGACCATGGCCACGCAGCGGCCCTCGGTCTGCAACGCCTGCACGGCCGCGGCCTTGTCTGCGGGCAAGACCTCGGCATGCACGGTCTCAATCCCCACCTGACGCGCCACCGCTTCAGCAGCCGGACGGCTGTCGCCCGTGAGCATCACCACCTCCAAGCCACCTTGGCGCAACCGAGCCACATCGTCCTTGCTCTGCGGGCGGGGGCGGTCGGCCAAAGACACCCGGCCGACTAGTACGCCCGCCACCGCGACCCACGCGACAGTAGCACCGTCCGCCGAGCCACTGTCCTCATCTACGCGAACTCCCACCGCCGCCATCATGGCGCGATTGCCCACCACCACGTCATCGCCTTCCACTGCGGCCTGCGCGCCTTTGCCCGGACTCGCCACAACTTCGGTAGCCTCCGGCACGGCAAGGCCCTGCTCTGCTGCTGCGGCCACAATCGCCGCAGCCAGCGGATGCTCTGAGCCGCGCTCCACGGCCGCGGCCAAGCTCAGCACTTCGTCGGCGCGGCGTCCGTTTAACGGCTCTACCGCCACGACCTGCGGCTGCCCCTCGGTAATCGTTCCGGTTTTGTCCAGCACCACGGCATCTACTTTGTGCGCCGTTTCCAGCACCTCTGGGCTTTTGAACAGGATGCCTAAATGTGCGCCTCGTCCCGTGCCGACCATGATGGCGGCTGGCGTGGCCAAACCCAAGCTACACGGGCAGGCGATGATCAACACAGCTACGAAGACCTGCAACGCAAAGCTCAGGCCCTCCCCGGCCCACAGCCAACCCACCGCGGCCACCACGCCTATGGCCAGTACGGCCGGCACGAAATACCCAGCGACGACATCGGCCAAGCGGGCAATCGGCGCTTTGCCCGCCTGCGCGGCCTCGACTAAGCGCACCATTTGCATCAGCAGCGCATCCCCGCCTACGCGCGTTGCGCGCACCATGAGCGCACCCGCGCCGTTGAGACTGCCGCCGGTCACGGCATCGCCCGATCCCTTGGCCACGGGCAGCGACTCGCCGGTTAGCAGCGACTCATCCACCGTAGAATTTCCTTCTATGACCTCGCCGTCGGCTGGAATGCGCTCGCCCGGACGCACGCGCAAGCAGTCGCCCACCTCGATGGCGTCGGCCGCAATTTCCCGCTCCCCATCGTCAGTCACCAGCGCGGCCTTGTCGGGCCTGAGCTGTAGTAGGGCACCTATGGCCTCCTCGGCCCGCAATCGCGAGCGCGCTTCGAGATAGCGGCCCATCAACATCAGGGCAATGATCGTCGCAACCGTTGGGAAATAGGAGTCAAACGCCGCAACCACACCCACGGCGACAGACCCCAAACCCCAAGCGCTGTAGAGCCAAGCCGCAGCCGTGCCAATGGCGATGAGCGAAAACATGTTGGGGCGGCCTCGCCACAGAGCCTGCCCACCCTCGGCGTAGATCTGGCGGCCAATCCACATCACCGGCAGCGCAAACAGCAGGTGCAAAACGCCCACCCGCAGCGGATACTGAGCCAATGACAGCGCCGGGACAACGGGTGCGGCCATCTGCTCGGCCATCTCCACTGCAAAGAGCGGCAGCCAAAACGCAACAGCCCAGCGAAACGCACCTGCTTGCTCGGCGAGTTCGACCCGTTTGCGTTCTTGTCGCCTAGCCGCGCTTTCGGCTTCGGGCGTTTGCACCCGCGCCCGGAACCCCGCTTCTGCCACGGCTGCCGCAATGCTTTCCTCATCTACAGCCGCCGGATCAAAGCGCACAGCCATCTGCTCGGTCGCCAAGTTGACATCAGCCACTTCGACGCCGGCCAAGCCGGACACCTGCTGCTCGACCTGCCGCACGCAGCCAGCGCAGTGCATGCCCTCAATGGCGAAATGTTGCTCTCTACTGTTTGCCGTCATGTTGTAACCTCGCAACTCAATCGGTGAACCCACTCAGTGCGGTAGTTTTCAATGCCGTCATGGAATTGAAAATTGCCGCGACGGGCCTTTCGATCCACTCAGTCGAGCGCGCCAATCAGATGCTTGATTTGCGCCCAAGTCGATACCTTGACCGCTGTATCGTGGTCGGGTGGCGGAGTGCTCGTTGGGTCGCCGGGATTGAACACCTTCCCTACTAGGCTAGCATCGCCTTCGTGGTCGTGTTCCGTATGGTCTTCCTCGTCCCCGTCGTCGTCCCCTGTGGGATCGGCATCGCCCGCCACCCAAGTGCCTTCGGGGTCGCCCAACTCCGCGCCATTAGACGCTCCGTCGCCATCGGAGTCCAAGGCCGCTAGCTCTGGACCCCAAATCACGTCACCGGCTGGGCCAGTTGCAGTGAGAAAATTGGTTACAATCTCTATGCCAAATGGATTGAGCGGAGAACCGCCGCCAGCCGTGTGGCAGGTGTTGCAGCTAGCCGCGGAACCGTTGGGAACCTGTCTTACGCGCTTGCTGCGTGCGTTCGCCTCTTCGGCAACTACGCCCCCCAAAAAGAGCACAGCTACCAACAAAACTCTCAAAGTCATAGAAAATCTCCTTCCCTTGTTATGCGCCACGAGATACCTCTCTTCTCAGAACATGTCCACGTTTAGCCCTACAAGTCAATACAAACCCTCGCCCCTCACCGCCGAATCGCGCATATTATTGCTGTCCATTCCACAGGAGGCAACACTCATGTCCACCGCTCAACGTCTCGACCTCAGCGAAATGCGGCCGCAGATTGATGTCGATCCAGCGACCTGCGTCTATCACCGGCTCGCACCGGCCAGCGAATTTGCCGACGGCGAGGGCCGGCCCTTTACCATTGACGGCATTCATCTTGCAGTCTTTCTCTACGAAGGGTCCTTCCACGCCGTTGACAATCGCTGCCCGCACATGGGCTACCCCATGTCCAAAGGCAGCATCCGCGACGGAGTGCTGATCTGCCACTGGCACCACTGGGAATTCGACCTGAAGACCGGCGGCTGCCTGCTGACTTCGGGCGACGACCTAAAAGCCTTTCCCGTGGAAGTGCGCGACGACGGCTACGCGTGGGTCGGCATCCCGCCCGGCGAGAAAGAAGAGGCCCGCCTGCGGCTCGTAGCTCGCGGCAAGCGCGCGCTCGAACAAGGGCTTAAAGACCGCAGTTCCTTCCTCATCGCCAAAGCGGTCGCCGCACTCCGCCAAACAGGTGCCACCCCGCAGGAAATCATCCAACAGGGCCTCTACTACGGCGCGCACAAAACCAGCGAAGGCTGGTCGTCGGGCGTCGCCATCCTAACCCTCGCAGCGAACATGTGGGACGACATTGCCGAGGCCGATCAAAATCTCTTTCTCGTCCACGGCTTGACCCAGATTTCGCGGCGCACCTCCGGCTCGTCGCGCCGCCAGCGCTTCCCCTTTCCCCGCGCCAATAACGACCAAGACTTGGCCACCCTCAAGCGCTGGTTTCGCACCTTTGTCGATCAGCGGCACCACGGCGCGGCCGAGCGCATCTTGCTCACCCTGCACGACCGCGACTGCGGCAAGGAAACCCTCGCGGATTTCGTCTTCACCGCAGCCACGGATTTCTACTTCACCGGCGACGGGCACGCCCTCGACTTTGCCAACAAAATGTTCGAAGCCCTCGACTACGTGGAATGGGTCGGCGCGCACGAGATCCTCCGCCCGATCACCGTCGATTTGGTGAGCCGCACCCGCCACGAAGAGACCTCGCGCTGGGCCGACAGCCTGCCGCTCTTAGAAAGCATCTTCGCGCGCCTAGACGATATCTGGGAGGACAATCAGCGCAACGAAGCCACCATCGACGTCTCCGAGTTCACCCAAGTCATGCTCGGCGACGACTTTGAACCCATCCTCGCCCGCGTCGAAGCGGCCCTGCGCGCTGGCGTGCCGCCGACCGAACTCTGCCGCGCCATGACCTATGCCAGCGCGTTGCGCACCCTGCGCTTCCACCTCAAAAACGAGGGCGACTGGCACGACGTGGCCAACATTTATTCCTACGCCCACGCACTCTACTGCACCTTCCACTACGCCGCCAGCAAAGAGCTGTTGCGCGCCATCTTCCACGGCGCGGTCTTCCTCACCTACCTGCGCTGGCTCAACATGCCCTCCGCCCGCGTCCCCCGGCACGGGCAGAAGCTCGACGAGCACTTCGCCTCCAGCGAGGACATGCTCAAGCACCTCTGCGAATTGGCCGATTTCCAAAAGGTCTTCGAGGCCGAAGTCCTCGTCAGCCAGTATCTCGAAGAAGGACGCGACATTGCCAAGCTCCGCCACGCCTTGGCCCACATCATGCTCCGCGAAGACGCCGAGCTGCACATGTTCCAAGTGCTCGAAGCCGCGTTCCGGCACTACGACTTGAGCGACGACCCCGAGGAAAAGCGCGTCCACCTGTTGGCGGCGACCCGCTACATCACTGCACAAAAGGTGATGAAAAACATCCTCTGGGCCACGGAAAACGCCGAGCGACTCCAGCGCGGTGAACTGCTCAGCGAGCGCGAAGACGACGATTGAGAAGGCGGTACAGAGAATCGCCGCGACGAAATCTATTGACCCGTGCCCATCGACGAACTCTGGGATGTGCTTCAACCATGAAAATCGGTTGTTGCACCATCGATTTTCATTATATTTCTACGTATGATTCCTCGCCCACAACCCATTGATCGTCTGCATATAGCCCTCTCCAGAAGCCCGTTGGTACTTCTCGTCGGCCCGCGCCAATGCGGCAAAACCACACTCGCCCGCGAGTTCGTGCGGGAGGATTCGGCGAACTACTTCGATTTGGAGGATCCGGTCAGTCTCGCTCGGCTCGATCAGCCAATGACCGCGCTAGAGACGCTGCGCGGCCTTGTCGTCATAGACGAAGTGCAGCGGCGACCAGACTTATTCCCGATTCTGCGGGTGCTAGCGGATCGACGCGACGCACCGGCCCAATTCCTCATCTTGGGGAGCGCATCCGGCGACTTGTTGCGCCAGTCTTCGGAGAGTCTGGCCGGACGGGTTGAGCACCTTACCCTCGGCGGCTTTCAGCTACGCGAAGTGGGCACCAATCAGGCCGGTACTCTGTGGCTGCGCGGCGGTCTGCCGCGGTCGTACCTCTCGTCCAGCGACGCTGCAAGCCACCAATGGCGCAAGGACTTCATACAGACCCTGCTGGAGCGCGACATGCCCCAATGGGGTGCGCGGATCCCGGCCGTTGCTCTGCATCGCTTCTGGACTATGCTCGCCCACTATCATGGGCAGACTTGGAACGCCGCCGCGCCAGCCCGCGCCTTGGACGTGAGCGCATCTACCACGCGGCACTATCTCGATCTGCTGACAGATGCGTTCATGATTCGCCAATTGCAACCCTACTACGCGAACATCGCCAAGCGGCAAGTCAAGGCACCCAAAATTTACCTGCGAGACAGCGGCCTATTGCACCAGTTGCTCTCCATTCGGACGGAGGGCGAACTGATGAATCATCCTAGCCTTGGCGCGTCGTGGGAGGGTTTTGTCATCGAGCAGTTGCTCGCTTGGCTGCAGCCGGAGGAGGCATTTTTCTGGAGCACACATCAAGGGGCTGAAATAGACCTCGTGCTGCGCCTGAACGGTCGCTGGTTAGGCGTCGAATGCAAGCGCACGGACGCGCCGCGCCTGACGCGCTCCATCCGCATTGCCCTCGACGATCTAAAGCTCGAACGGGTCATCATCGTGTATCCCGGCCAGAAGTCATACGCCCTCGACGCGCAGGTCAATGTCGTGCCATTGCGCTTACTCGGCTCTGCGCAGGATGCAGTCGCGCAATTTTGTCGGGATTCCGGCTATGAAGCAAAGTGATCTTTTGCGGCTAGCCCATATAAAATTGGCGAACTCGAACTTCTACTCGACATGGCAGTGATTCGCTACATCGCCGCGCAAAATTTCTCACTTCTTGCATTCTATAAGGAGAACTATAGCTATGAAATCTTTGACCGTATGCCTGCCGGGATTGCTGGTGCTAGTCGCTTGCGGCGGCGATGAGTCGCCTGCGAGTACCGGGGATGGAAGTACCTCGACGGGCGATGAGAAGACGTTTTCTCTACCCAATGGGGCGAACATGGCATTTGTGTGGATTGAGGCGGGGACGTTCCAGATGGGATCGCCGGATTCGGAGGAGGGTCGCGGGGATGATGAAGATCCGGTGCATGAAGTGGAGATCAGCGAGGGGTTTTGGTTGGGTAAATATGAGGCAACGCAAGAGCAGTGGGAGGCGGTGATGGAGACGACGCCGTGGTCTGGGCGCACTCATGTGGTGCCGGATCCGTCTCATCCGGCGGTGTCTATTTCTTGGGATGATGTTCAGGAGTTTATAAGTCGTCTGAACGCGGAGGCGGGCGAGGCGTTGTATCGTTTGCCTTCGGAGGCGGAGTGGGAGTATGCTTGCCGGGCGGGAAGTACGACTCGTTGGTCTTTTGGGGACGACGAGAGCCAACTAACGCATTATGGGTGGTATTCGGATAATGGTGAGGGGTATCCCCATGCGGTGGGTCAGAAGAAGCCGAATGCTTGGGGATTGTATGATATGCACGGGAATGTGTGGGAATGGGTGCAGGACCGATATGACGGCACCTATTATAACAGCTCACCTCGGTTTGACCCCTTGGGGCCTAGCTCCGGCTCTACTCGCGTCTTCCGGGGCGGCTTCTTCAGCATTAGCGCCCAGTATGTGCGGTCGGCGTATCGCAACGACGCCTCGCCCGGCGACCGCAGCGGCGGCATTGGCGTGCGCCTTTTAAGGATTCGTTAACCCTTGATTCCTTTTACCCTTTTACTCTTGGTGCGGATCAAGGGGGTGGCTTGATTTCTGGGGTGGCCT